>WNFM01334942.1_pt1 | contig 14555 bp, 12 predicted proteins | sample 5400271 | NCBI WGS metagenome assembly WNFM01 (sample SAMN13153352, study PRJNA577476) | soil metagenome | isolation source: 60 cm saprolite on Douglas fir-dominated hillslope | place: USA:California | collected 2013-09-17 | reverse complement strand
AATCTCCAGATGAAAGTCGTCGCCGCTCTCGACGAACGGTTCCTTCATCCCCCAGACCACGGGATAAATCTCCGGATGATTCATGTCGAACAGGAAGATTGAGTCGGGAGCCATGAGGCGCCTCACCTCGCGAAAGACGGCCACCAGTTCCCGTGGTTGCTGGAGGTGATTGAGGCTGTCGTAAAGGCACGTGATCCGGGCAAAGGTGCCGCGAAGAGGTAACGTCCTGAAGTCGCCGGCGGCAAGGCGGCGGCCACGGGCTCCTCCAGCCCGGAGCATCAGTAAGGAAGCGTCGACACCGATCGATTGATAGCCGTTCTGGCTGAAGAACTCGACGGCCAGGGCAGTGCCACAGGCGAGATCAAGGTGCGTCTTCGACGCAGGCGGCGAGGCGAGGAGGGGCACGAGCAGACGGCGCGCCGCACGGAAGAAACGGTTGCCGAGCGCACGGTCGTAAGCCCACGCGAATGCTCCGTAGGCCTCTTTCAACGAGTCATCCGGCGATGGCATCGGGTCAGTGGGCTCGGCGTTCAATCGGTCTTGATCGTGGAGACTCGCGTTAACCCAAACACGCAGCCGAAGCCACTTGCGCCATCACTTCCGACCTCTGCCATTACCTTTTGCCCGCCGCCTCTCACCCTTCGTCGCTCCATTTGTAGAAACCCTGGCCCGTTTTCCGGCCCAGCGTTCCTTCCTCAACCATTGCGCGCAGGAGGCGCGGAGGCTCGAACCGGGGACCCAGGGTGGAGGCAAGATACTCGGCGATGCCGAGACGAACGTCGAGACCCACCAGGTCAGTCAGACGCAACGGGCCCATGGGATGGTTGTATCCGAGCTCCATGGCCCGATCGATGTCATCCGCCGAAGCAACACCCTCTTCCAGCATGCGGATGGCCTCCAGCCCGATGGCCACTCCGAGCCTCGAAGTGGCAAATCCAGGCGAGTCGAGGACGATGATCGGGGCCTTCCCCATGGCCTCCGCTACGGCTTGCAATTCGCCGATGGTGGCGTCAGATGTCCGCTCGCCGCGGACGATCTCGATGAGCCTCATCACGTGAGGAGGGTTGAAGAAGTGCATGCCGGCGAAGCGGTCGCGCCGCTCGACGTTGGTAGCCAGTCTGGTAATGGAGATCGAGGACGTATTCGACGCCAGAATCGCCTCGGCCGCACAAAAGACGTCCACCTGAGCAAAGAGGCTTTGCTTGAGGTCGTAACTCTCCGGCACCGCCTCGATGATGAGATCGGAGGTTCTCACGGCCGGCTCTAGTTCTGAGATCAGCTGAACGCGCTCGAGGGAGGCGCGGGCGGCCGGCTCATCGAGCCTACCGCGCTCCACGCCCTTGCGAAGCGTCGACTCGATCGCGGCTTTTGCTGCATCGAGTGCCCCAGCGTCGACATCGTGGATGACTGTCTCGTAGCCGGCCACGGCGGACAGGTACGCGATGCCGCGTCCCATCGTCCCACTACCGATGACGGAGATCTGCCGGATCATGATTCCTCCGCAACTTCGCTGGTGTGATTGCGCCGGGGACGGCTTCAGCGCCTCGGCTAAACGGCTCTCATCGCCAGGCGCAGGATCTCGCGGTGGGTGAAGTAGTTCACGGCCGGGTCGTCGAGGTGGAACGTGTAGGTGAACTTCTCATCGTTGTCGGCAACGAAGGTGAAGCGGTAATAGCGGCTGTCGACCCCGTCACCAAACTCTTTCACCGTCAGGGCTGAGCCGGCGCTGTCATCCACCTCAGCCTTCAACACCCTATAGAGCTTGTGCGCGCTGATGGGCAGATCGTCCGGGGGGTAATGAATGAACTGGATGGCGTAGATCGACTTCGGATCGATGTCCCGCTCGGGGAACTCCTCGGACAGTGCTTCTTCGGCCGCGCCCGTGAACCAAGTCTCCTCTTCCTTGAAGAGGACGATGTTCGCGGAGTTTTCGGTCATCGGAGTCACGGCACGATCGAGGTGGATGTGTTGTTCAGGATCGGTCGAGTCGCGCAGCTGGGTGAGGAGGTCGATCAGGTACTGAACCCCCTCGCGAGTACCGGTCAGCGCCACCTCGTCGTCCTCGTCAGAGATCCAGACATCGAGCCAGGCGTTCTTCGGTAGCTTGACCCGGCTCTCCAGAGTGTCGAACGCCACTGCGGCGAAGCCGAGGCGGGTGGCCGCCGTCTTTAGGAAGTCGTTGCAGTGCGGATCCTCGACGAGGTGCTGGCGCGCATACTCGATCGCCGCCTCATAGGCCCGCTTGCGGCCAAAGTCATGCGTCAGGTCGAAGGGCCGGATGATTTGGTCAAGCAGCTGGGCGTATCGCTCGGCAGGTCGTGACATAGATCAGGGCTCCCACAACGGTTTGGAATCTACCACATTCCCGGAGAGCGGCAGGATGCGAGTGGTCAGTGGTTAGTGGTTAGAGCCTTGGCGTCAGGTCCCTCCACACTGTGAGGCTTCCCCGATCAAGTGTGGTGTGGCCGGGCGAAGGGGCAAGAGTCGCAGACTCCCAAACCACTAACCACCAACCACTGACCACTTCGTCACGCCCGCACTGGCGTGATCCTGATCGTCAGTCTCTCGGCCAGCCGGATCAGGGTGATCTCAGCCGGAACGTCGATCTGCTCGTCGGTGAGGATGCGGTGCAGATCGTCGATCCCGCCGACAGCCTTGTCGCCGTAGGCCACGATCAGGTCCCCCTCGCGAATGCCAGCCCGTTCGGCGGGGCTCCCTTTCTCAACCGAGGCGACCAGCACGCCTGTTTCCGTCGGAAGATCGTAGAAACGCACCACGCGGCGATGCAGGGGGACATTCTGGCCGGCCACACCGATGTAGCCGCGGCTGATGTGACCGTCCCGAATGAGTCGCGCGGCGACGAAGACGGCGGTATTGATGCCGATCGCGAAACAGATTCCCTGGGCCGGACGGATGACGGCGGTGTTCACGCCGACGACGTCACCGCGGGAGTTGACGAGCGGACCGCCGCTGTTGCCTGGATTCAGCGCTGCGTCGGTCTGGATGACGTTGTCGATGAGGCGCCCGCTCTTGGCGCGCATGGTCCGCCCGAGAGCGCTGACGACGCCTGCCGTGACCGTGCACTGGAAACCGTACGGATTGCCGACGGCCACGACCAGTTGCCCCGGCTGGATTCGGCGAGCGTCGCCGAGCGTCGCTGCAATCTGCGTCGGTGCAGAGATGCGCAGCACAGCCAGGTCGGTGTGCGGGTCGTCCCCGCAGAGTGCCGCCTCATAGCGCATGCCGTCACTCGTCGTCACTTCGATGGCCGAAGCACCGTTGATGACATGGGAGTTTGTCAGCAGGAATCCGTCAGGGGTAAAGAAGAACCCCGAGCCCGTGCCCCGCTCCTCACCTTGACCGCGACGGCCCGTGCGAGCCTGCTGCACTTCGATGTTGACGACCGAAGGTGTGATCCGTGACGACGCGGCAACGACCGCCTGGGAGTAGGCGTCCAAAAGAGGCGCGTCGTCGTCCTCCAGATTGTGACTACGGCTGTGGTTGTCAGAGAGAGAGTCGCGGGAGTCGTCAAGTTCCAGCATCGCACCCTTGAGAACAAAGGGCTATTCCCGAGCGAGCGAAGCGCCAGGTGGGGATGACCTCCGCCCGGCGCTGACCCAATCCCTGATCCACTGATCACTTGTCACTTCTTCTTCCAGTCCTTATCCATGTCGCTCAGGAAGGAGACGAGGTCGTCGGCGTGCTCTTCCTCGACGGCCAGAATGCCTTCCAGGATGCGTCTCGTGGTGATGTCATCGTCGCCGACGTAGCGGATCATCTCCGTGTACGAGTCGATGGCTACGCGTTCGGCGACGAGGTCTTCCTTGATCATCTCGATCAACGTCTCGCCCTCGACGTACTCGGAGTGTGAGCGCGACAGCAGCCCTTCCGGGCTGAAATTCGGCGAGCCACCCAGTTGAATGATGCGGCCGGCGATTTGGTCGGCGTGCCCCTGCTCTTCGTTGGCATGCTGCAGGAACTCCTGGGCGATCGGCTCGGCGGAGAGTCCCTGCGCCATGAAATGGTGCCGTTTGTAGCGCAGGACGCAGACGATCTCCGTCGCCAACGCCTCGTTCAGCAGCTTGATGACGGTCTCGCGATCCCCACGATACCCTTCGGTTACCGCGCCTCCCTCGATGTGCTGACGAGCACGGCGGCGCAACTCCTTGACGTCGGTCAGAAACGGTTTATCGCTCATGTTCGTCTCCTCTTGCAAAAGCGTCACCGCTCCGCACCGAAGCGTGACTCCCGCGCATCATATGTCCGTCCCCGCCATGACAGGCGGCGCAGCACGCCCGTGAACCACATGGAGCGGAGGGTGATGTAGATCCACGTCGCCAACATCAGCGGATGGAGAAAGATCGCCGCCAGAAGCGAGTAGCGCAGAGTGGCGAAAAGCACCAGCCGGGTGACCGTGATCAGCACCACCGTGGCGATGGCAACGGGGTCCCCTCGAAGTGACAGCAGGTAGGGAAGAATGTGAAACGCAAAGCCGGCCACGATCATTACAACGCCAGTGATGTAGTTGCGCCCGAAGACGAAGAACAGGTTCTTGGTAAACCCCTCGACCATCTCTCGGAGGCCGTGGTACATGCGCAGGGACACGAAGTCGTCGGCCCTCACCGCCTCAGTGCGCAGGCGCAGCCTGCGCCTCACGAGCCGCGGGAGGGCTACGTCGTCGATTACGGAGTCGCGCAACGCCTCGTGCCCTCCCACGGCGTCGTAGATCTTGCGAGCGAGTAGGTTCCCGGGCCCACCGCCGATGGCCAATAGTCCCGTCCGGAACGAGAACACCATGACCGCCAGCTGAGGCATGACGACGTTCTCCCAGAAACCTCGCATCTCGAAATGAGGCAGCAGGGACAGCAGTGCGGCATCACCGGTCTGCTGATGCGCCACCGCCGCCCGGATCGTTTCCGGGGCGTAGATCACATCCGCGTCCACGAAGAGCAGCAGCTCCCCGCGCGCGCGCAGGCCGCCCTGATGCAGCGCCCACGGTTTGCCAAGCCAGCCGGGAGGCGGTTCCTCGCCGTCGATGACAATCAAACGGGGGTCGTTGATGGAGTAGAGAATCGCGCCCGTGCCGTCGCTCGAACGGTCGTTGACGACGATCACCTCGATGGCCGAATAGGACTGGGCAAGAAGCGCCTGGACCGTGCGACCGATGACTCGCTCCTCGTCGCGCGCGGGGATGATGACCGACACGAGCGGCTCATGCGCCAGCGGTCCACTGGGCCGCAACCGATGAATCATCCGCAGGTTAAGGAGAGTCCGGGTGAAGGAGAAGAACCAGGCGACGGCAACGATGATGGTGAGAATGTGCAAAGTGGTTAGTGGTCAGTGGTTGGTGGTTAGGCAAATCTCATTGCGAACCAACCTAGCTGCACTGGTGGCCGCTGATTTAGTAGTTAGAAAAGGGGGGCGGCAGCGTTACGCCCACCGGTCTAACCACTAACCACTGATCACTAACCACTCTCTACGCGGCCGGGCCCGCGCGCCGCTGAGCCTCGAGGGCGTAGGGCGAATCGGGGAACTCGGTAATGATCCGGCGGTAGGCCTCTTTCGACTTGTCGTTGGCACCCTGGGCATCATAGGCGTGCGCCAGGAGGACCAACATCGTGTCGGGAGGGAGGGCGGGCTCGGCCTTGGCGATCTCGGTCTGCAGCTCGCTGGCGACTTTGCCAGCGTCCCCGTTTTCGATGCGGAGCTGATAGAGGCTGTACCGAACGGCACCGACGAGGACGTTACGCGGATGCTCGCTGACAAAGTCCTGCAAGCGCGCCTCGGCTCGTCCGTGGCGTCGCTTCCCGGGTATTTCGACTGAACGTCCTTGAACTGCTTCTCGGCGGCCGCGGTACGCTCGGCCTCGGTCTTGAATTTCGCGCCCGGAGCCTGCTGTGGGGGAGTCTGTCCGGCAGTCTGAAGGGGAGAATCAATCGTCCCGATCGCCAGAGAGAGGGCGTCCTGCGCTTTCTGTTCGCGGTTCGAACGATAGAAGAAAAAGCCGTAAACGAGGACTGAGCCGATCACGAGCACAGCCGTGAGGGTCATGAGCAGCCGCTGGTTCTGGCGCGCCCGTGAGGAAAGGGTGCCCAACTCGTCGACAAACTTGTCGTGTTTCAGGTCTCTGCGATGCTGACGATCCATAGGGATGAAACGGCCTCCGTTGAAGGTGGGGGGCGACTGTACTCCGGGCGGGAGGAACCGTCAAACCCTCGAGCGGATTCCGCCTGGCTCCCACCTCCCGTCAGGAAGGGGGGGCTCCATCTCGATGGCGACCACGATTCAAAATGCAGAATCGAAAATGCGGAATCCAGAATCGACCGCGTCAGCCGGGACGCTTCGCCTCTCCCATCCCTGACTTCTCCACTCTTATTAGCGGGTCAAACGACACCTTCCGCTGGTAGAATCTACGGTGGGCTAACCGGCACTTCCATTGCAGAGCGGCGATCAAATCTCTTCCATTCGACGAATCACTCCAGGGAGCACCATGACCGCGCGGGCGTTCGCAGTTACGATCTTCGCCGTCCTTTTTCATTCGTCCGCTCTCTTCGCCCAGGGCGCGCTAGGGGCGCAGCTGCCGGCATCAGCGCAGCCGAACGACGATCCGCCGACTGCGATCGTCCTCTGTTATCACAGCGTCGAATCCCCTCAGGATCCGCGGATGGAGATCAGCCGCGACACGTTTCTGCAGCAGATGCAATACCTGGCGCTGACCGGATACAACGTTATCCCCCTTCGGGACCTTTACGACTTCGTCACTGGCAAGAAAGCCACCATCCCGAAGAATGCGGTCGTCATCACCATCGATGATGGCTGGCGCAGCACCTACACCGAGGTGTTCCCGGAGATGAAGCGTCGGCACTTCCCGTTCACCGTCTTCGTCTACCCGCGGATCATCGGCCAGACCTCGCATGCCATGACCTGGAAGCAGGTTCGGGAACTTTCCGAAGCCGGCGTCGCCATCCAGAGTCACTCGCTTTCCCATCCCTTTCTCACCCATCGCCGTCACACGGCCTTCGACGACAAGACTTACGCGGAGTGGCTGGAGCGCGAGCTCGCTGAAAGCAAGAAGATCCTGGAGAAAGAGACAGGCAAGGGCGTCGAATTCATCGCCTATCCCTACGGAGACTTCGACCACAACGTCGTGAAAACGGCGTCCAAGGCAGGATACAGGGCGGGACTGACGTGCGAATATGGCCCGGTACGGCGCGGCAGCGACCCTCTGCGTATGCGCCGGGTGGCCATCGACAAGCGGATGGATTTCGCCACCTTCCGGCACCTTCTCGGTGCCAGTCAGATGCAGCTCGTCGACATGACCCCGCACCCGGGGCAGGTACTCGATACCCAGCCAACCCTCGTCGCCGGCAATCCAGTCGCATCCGCCCCTCAGCCGGTCATCATCTCGGCCAGGATTCCCGGTTACAAGCGTCTCGACCCGAAATCTGTGCGGATGACGTTGATGAACGCGACAGGAGGCGAGCCCTTCTCGTATGACCCGCACGACGGATCGATCTCCCTGACCGTCAAAGAGGCACTGAGTGGAAAGTTCCAGCGTGCCCTGGTCTGGGCCAACGACGTCAGGACGGGCAAGCGCTTGGAGGGTATGTGGTCGTTCCGCCTGCCCGACTCCTACTCGTTCACCGATCCCGCGTGCCCGCCAAAGGATGCCCAACCGGCCACACTGCCGACCCAGCTCGCCGCGCCGCTCCTGGCCACTCCAGCTGCTAACGGTGGAGCTGCTGCCGCCGTACCTGCGGCGGCGGGTGGTCCTCACGCCGAAGCGCAGCTTCCGCGCACACCAGGGCGACCGCATTAGGTAGTGGCGAGCGATTAGCCGCTCGCACTCGCTGGAGGATCGTTCGCGGGCAACTTGATCCTCGGCTTCTCAGAGCGAGGCCGGTAAAGGATGGCCAGCTTTCCGATCATGCCAGCGATCTCGGCCTCGGTGGCTTCCGCGAGCCCTTCGGCAAGGGTGCGGCGGCCTCCGGGGTCATCGGCATCGATGCGAACCTTGATTAGCTCGTGCGCCTCGAGCGACCGGCTTGCCTCCCCGACGACGGCCGGCGTTACACCCCGCTGCCCGACGCGCACGACCGGCTCGAGCGCATGCGCGAGACCTTTGAGGTACTGCCGTTGTTTGGAAGTCAGTGCCATGGCGAAAGTGATGTAGTGATGAGGGGCAAGTCGGTAGTTGGTACGCTCGCGTTAATCACTCACGAATGAAGGGCAGCCGTTGCCGGCTGCCCTTCCGGGTGAATGCGTTTGTGCGGACCGTTACGGGATGATCAGACGGATCACTACGCGGCGGTTCTTGAGACGACCCTCGGCCGAGGTGTTGTCAGCGGCGGGCTCACGGCCGTCGTGACCTTCGACCGTGATCCGTGACGGGTCGATCCCGTGGCGGCTCACGAGGTAGTCGCGCACGGCTTCGGCGCGGCGACGATCGAGATCCGACCCCGGACCCGTTGACTCTCGGTCATCCGTGTATCCAATGACGATTGCCGTTGACGTCGGCTCCTGCTTCATACGGAGAGCTACGTCGTCGAGGATGGCCTTGGCGATGTTCGTCAGACGTGCCGAGTTCGGCTCGAAGTGGATCTCGTCCGTACGCAACTCGGTCGGCTGGTGAGGTGGTGCAACCGGAGGAGGTGGTGGTGGTACCGGCGCCGGAGGAGGTGGCGGCGGAGGCGGCGGAGGTACCGGCGTCGGCGCAGGAGGCGGAGGAGCCACGTGCGCGATGTGAATCGGGGCGAAGGTAATCCCGACCAAACCACTCAACCCGCAGTCATCGAGCTCGGTGAAGGCACACTCGGAGTGATCGTAGCTGTAGTGCGCCACGTTCCAGTTGACAGCGCCGTTGACTGCCCAGCCGCTGTCGCCGAACCAGTGCCGGAGGCCCGTCGACAGAACGATCGGCGACTTCGGCTTCACGTCTCCGCCGTCGTAGAAGGTCCCACGGGCTTCGCTGATCCAGTTCGTCGTCCGCCAGAAGTTAATGGGTACGTTCAGGCCGGCGCCGACGCGGAACTCGTTCGGCAGATTCAAGGCGCCGGTGCTCACGAACAAGTCGTTCCGATGGCTCTCGTCACGGCTTCCCACGATGGCGTACTGCCCACCCAGGGTGAGGATGCCCTGCGTCCAATGGAGGCCGACACCGTAGTTGCCATTGCCGGAAGAGACCCCGCTGTTCTTGTCGCCAGTCGGAAGGTCAGTGAATAAGGAGAGGGACAGCTTCGACGCACCGGGGCCACCGTTGAGCAAGGCAAACTTGGTGGCCAGATGGAGGTCGCCCGCGCCGCTGTCGGAGAATCGACCCTGGTAGAGCCAGCCGTTGACGTAGCCGACCCGATCTCCGCCGTGACCCGAAATGCGGTCCAGCGGCATCATCGCGCTCACTTCCCAGCGATCGCTGATGCCGTAGGCAGCCGACAGACTCAGCCGGTAGAGGTCGTACCCATAGTCCTTGTAAGGACGCGCCGAAAGAGGCGCGAGCTCACGGGCGGGCGCCGCTATCAGATTGGTGCCCTCGAAGTACGCTCCGAAGGACCAGTCGTGCTCCCGGAGCGTGTTGCCCGTGATCACATGGAACAGGCCCGTCTCGCCGCTAACCGTTGGTGCAGCGAGGGCCAGCTGATCCTCCCGGGTCATGGCATCCTGGGCAAGCAGATGGCCAACGGGAAGAATCAGAAAACACAACAAGGGGATGATCAGCCGATATCTGAGACGCAACAAGTCACACCTCCTAAAGATACGCACGGTCTCCGTTCGCAGCTATGATCCCGGCCGCTTACAAAACATATGCCAGAGGTCCTCGAACAAATGTCTGTAAACGCTTCAGATTTTTGAGTTTACCATAGGCTCGTCGCGGGGGACTGCCCGCGTGAACGACGCCAGGCGGCCAACTGCATGCGCAATTCAATCGCAATTCTCCTGTCGACGGCAATAGTTGCCGCCACCAACCTTGCTTTCGGACAGCCTCAAACCGCGCCGCCGCCCGCCACCACGACGCCGACGGACGCTCAGTCCCAGCAGCCTCCGCAGCCTCCGCAGCCTCCTTCGTCGCCGCCGGACAACAGCGCCCCCGCCGCGCCGTCCAGCGTTCAGCCTGCCCCGATCACCCCGGAGCGGCCGGTGACCCTGTCCAACGCCGCAGCCGGCGCCTACGATCGCCGAGACGCGTTCCCGAGCGTCAACGTCTACCTTCCGGAAGGACAGGCCAGCATCCGGTTGCGGAAGCTCATCAAGAACGTGCTCTTCGAGTCGCAGCTCGACTACAAGTTCGTCACCGGCGACATCTCGGCCTTCCTTCGCTACAAGTACTACGCCCGTAACTTCACCTACAAGATCGCCGTCTTCGACACCGTCGAATTCCCCAACATCGGCGCGACCTCGACCCAGGAGTTCCAGCGGACGCGCGGAGGCCTGATCCTCGCGGAGTTCCCTCGTGACTACAACCGCCGCTACTTCTGGTTGTTGCAGGACGACCGGCTCACGTTCGGCGATACGACGTTCGTGGACAACCGGAAGAACAACATCTACACGAAAATCGGCGTCCAGTTCGGGACGCAATTCGACGAGCGCCTGAACGGGATCGTCGGCGAGTCGCGCGGCCGGATCGTCCCTGTCCTCACCGCCTTCCGCGATCTCGGCCCTCAGAAGTTCAGCCTCGCCGCCGCCGTGACCGAGTCGGCTGCGATCTCCACGGGCGACTATAAATACACCAAGCTCGAGGCGGAGGCGTTGCGCCGCTGGGATATCACCGGGACGTCGTTCGTCGTCACGCGTGCTCACCTCGGCACCTTCCTCACGAAGTCGATCTTCAAGGACCGCGTCGCCGCTGGCCTCCCCCCGATCGACGACTACACCATCCCGAACTACGAGATGTTCCCACTCGGCGGCCGAGAGGCGCTCAAGTCCATCGGCGCCAGCGACAACTCCGCCGGCACCGACGAGATCCACCTGACCAACGAGTACTTCGTCCCCATCTTCCGCAACAAAGACTACCGAGCCTGGGGGATGAACTGGAACACCGTCTATGGGATCGGCTACCTGGGCGCCGGCAATGTCGGGTTCAAAGCGGCCGACGTGGCCAGGCCGCACGACTTCACCGTCGACGCCGGCCTCGGCTCGGAGATGAGTCTGACCATCCGCGACTTCGACGTCCTCGTCAGCGTCATCTACGCTCACACCGTACGGACGCCCACGGGCATCACCGGAAACAAGGTGCTGCTCTCGATTCACACGATTCGTTAGTCGTGTCACCCGAGATAGTCGATCCAGAAATCACCTGACACGAACTTCGACGGGAGCGCCCCCTGTTTCTTGCTGAGCCAGTCGCTCTGGATGTACTGCGAGCCGGTCTGTTGATCGAGGGCTGCGACGAGATTCTTGTCGGGAATCGATGGAAACGGACTGCTTTGGGTGCTGGCCATCGCAACGACGCTGCCGCCGGTCATGGCCTGGACGGCGCGTTTCGGCGTTGCGTTCACGCTGCAGTGGTGACCGACCTTGTAATAGGTCAGGTTGTTGAGCAGCGCGCTCTCGGAATCGAGCCATGAGATCCAGTTGCCCCACTGGGCGTCGCCGGGGAAGAGCATTGACTGCTTGCCGAAGGTGAAGAGCCCCACGACGCTAGTGTTGTTGAGAACTTTGTCGAGAGCGAAGGCGAGGGCCTCGGGGGCGACGGCGATCGCATCATCGATTTCCTTCTGCTGCGCGGGAGTAAACGAGAACTCGTCGCCGGCACCTGCGGACTGGATCCATTTGTCTGCGAATGGATGAACGCCGGCGCCTGCGTCCGCACCATCATCGCCGGCGCCGAGGCGCAGGTAGTGCTCGCCGCTCGGCGGATCCATCTTTCCGAGAAATGATTCATCCGTCGACGGGGAAAGAATCTGTACGTTCAGACCAGTGATCCCTGCCGCATCCTTGAACGTGTCGCCTGCCTTCAAGTAGCGCACCGTCGCCTTCCCCCGGAATCCGGATTGGAGCAGGTCGAGGGCTTGGGCGTTCGATCCGCCTGCGGCCGCTGCGGCATTCGACGTCTTTCCGGTCGCGTTGACAACCAGGCTCTCCACAAGGGAGGAGGGACGACCGGCTGCGAATCCTTTCTGGAGCGCGTTGGCGAGGGCCATGCGCTTCACCTGAAGCTTGCTCGCAACCGGGTCCTTTGGATCCTCCAGCCACGGCATCCACACCTCGCCAACCTCGAACGTCTCGAACTTCGCCATTTCGGAGGCAAACCCGGAGATGTGATCCTGATGCGCGTGGGTGGCGATCACCAACGCCAGCTTGCCCTGCGTTTCGGTGGCGATCTGGGCAACGACATTGGTCATGCGATCGACGGTGCCGTCCTTGATGTGCCGGTAGTCGCTGCCAGATGGCACCGAGACAAGAAAGCAGTCGCCGAATCCGACCTGGTACATGCGGATTCTGACCTTGCCGGCCAGTTGGCCTGGCGCAGAGGCGCCGCCAGCGCTCGGAGGCGCGGCAGTCGATCCAGCTTGCTTCGAGCCGCCCTTCTTTACGCCGCCCTTGGACGCAGGTGGTTTCTTCGAGCCTTTGCCCGATGGTTTCTTCGGGCTCTTCCCGGATGGCTTCTTCGGGCTCTTGGACGACGTCTTCTTCGCTTTGCCTGCGGAGGTCGTTTTCTTTGTCGCCATCTTAGAATCCTCGGTGAATCATCGCGAAGTTCAGCGCCGTGGGAGGCTTCGCTTGCTTGTATTCCGATCCGCTGATGTTCGCCATTTGCGTTGCGAGGTACTCACGCTGTTCGTCGACCCGTGAGTCGCTCGGCGATTTGTGAACGGCGTAGCGAACCGTTCCGTCCGAGCGCAGGACTAGTGTGGCCCCTCCGAAGAAGTCAAAGGGAGCACCCCCACCCTTGGCGAGCGTCGTCTTGCGCCGCTGAAGGATCTCCGTGACAATTTCGACGCGGGAGAGGCGGCGCGGTGTTGGTCGGCAAACTGGTGAAGCAAAAATGCGTTCTTCTTCTGCATCGCCGGCGTTTGCCCGTTCAGCAGATCGAACTGGAGGCCGGCGCAGCGCGGCGACGCGTCATCAAGCCGCTCCCACAACAGCGATTCCTCGGACAACGAAATCACCCCGTCCGGGCGGATTCCACGCAGACGGAACGCCTCGATCAACGCCTCCCGGTAGTCGTGGGGGTCATCCGGATAAAACTCGCGGTCGGAGGTGATGAGCGCTCGCAGGAACTCTCCGAAGCGGATGTCCACGGGCGGGCAATAGTCGATGGCGCGGATGCACATCCGGCAGAAGCGCGTCGCAAGACGGGCCGCCTGCTTGGCCAGTTCGTCGACGAGCATCGGATGGAGATCGTCGCCTGAACCGATCGACCCGGAGATGCGAGCAATCTGGAAGAGATTGGCCGTGGCCTTCTGGAACGAGCTGAAGTACGCGTCGAAGACCGCAGCTACGAGAATGGCTCCCCGGTCATGGGGCTCGGTCGTTTTGTCGAGCGCCGTAGGATCGCCGGTTGTTCCAATCGCCGACCGGAGGGATGACCGCATTCCCATCGACTCACCGAATTGCTTAGCCAGCTCGGCGATCGGATTCGCCATTGCGTTCTGATCCACGATGACCTGCCCATCGGAGGAAGGTGCCACCAGGGGCGCCAACTGGCGCTTGTAGAGTTGTCCCCCTGTGCGCCGAAGCGTTTCTTTGAGGGCATCAGTGCAACTGAAGTGCTGAAAGAGGGCCACGATGTCAGCGAACGCCTCATGAAACGCGGCGACGTCGACCCCCGTGTCTTCCATGAACCGGCGACGCTGCCCGTCGAGCACCGCATGCGTCGTCTCGTGAGCGATGATGTCATGCGAGAGACACGTAAAGATCGTCTGATTCGGCAGATTCGGACCGGGATCGTCGGACGATGCCGAGAAGTAGCCAAAGACGATGGCGCAGAGCTCACGTGAGTAATAGGCATTCGCCTCGAACATGGCATGGGGTAAGAGCCGGAGCCTTCCTCCATGTGACTTCTTCGCCGCGCGAAATCCCCACTTGACCTTCCGGCCAAGGCCGACCTCGAAGAGATGCACAGTCTCGCTCGCGACCGCATACACCATCTGCTGGTGGAAGCGAGGGTCCGACTCGCTTGGGTACAGGCCGCCCTGGAGCATGACTTCCCGGGAGTTGAGATCGACCGGCTCGTAAAGGCGCTTGTTGGTCGAGTCGTAGTCGATCACGGCGAAGCGGTCGCCAACCGGACCCTTGCTGACCTCTTCGTAGGGCACATGCACAGTCATGAAATTTCCCAGGCTGTGCCCCTGGCTCGGATCGAACGCGTAGACCATCAACGGCCGATGATTTGGCAGGAACGGCAAGCGACACCTCCTGAGCTCCTGTGGCTGTGCTCATCCTTAGGAGTGACAGAACCCGGCGGATTCCCTACCCAATGAGGAAAGAATTCCAGCGATCAACGCCCGCCGTGCACCCTTATGAGCGGCAAAAACCCGAGTCGCGGCCGACGACGAGTTGATCAGCTCGCGCAGGCAGGTCGGAATAGACTCGGCGGGAGAATGAGGCGCGCGAAG
>WNFM01182621.1_pt1 | contig 14556 bp, 14 predicted proteins | sample 5400271 | NCBI WGS metagenome assembly WNFM01 (sample SAMN13153352, study PRJNA577476) | soil metagenome | isolation source: 60 cm saprolite on Douglas fir-dominated hillslope | place: USA:California | collected 2013-09-17 | reverse complement strand
GGCAAGGGCGTGATCCGCGCGCGGGACACCCCCAATTTCATCGCCAACCGCATCGGCATCTTTTCTGTCCTGGCGACGATGAAGCACGCGGAACGCTTGAGCCTTGGCTTCGATGTCGTCGACGCGTTGACCGGTCCCGTGATCGGCCGCGCGAAAAGCGCCACGTATCGCACGGCGGACGTCGTCGGCCTGGATACGATGGCGCACGTCGTGAAGACGATGTACGACACCTTGCCGGACGACCCATGGCATCCGCTGTTCGCCACGCCGCCGGTGCTGGCGGGCCTTGTCGCGCAAGGCGCGCTGGGGGCGAAGACCAAGGCGGGATTCTTCCGCAAGGCGGGCAAGGAAATTCAGGTGCTCGATCCGGCCGCGCGCGACTATCGCGTTGCCGCGGGTGAGGTGGCGCCTCAAGTTGCCGAATTGCTCGCGATTCCTACGCCGGCCGAGAAGTTCGCAAAGCTGCGGACATCCGCGCATCCGCAGGCGCAATTCCTGTGGGGCATCTTTCGGGATCTCTTCCACTACAGTGCGTATCACCTCGCGGACGTCGCCGACAATGCGCGTGACGTGGACCTCGCCATTCGCTGGGGCTTTGGCTGGCAGATGGGCCCGTTCGAGACGTGGCAGGCCGCCGGGTGGGAAGACGTCGCGGGCTGGATCGCCGAAGACATTGCCGCGGGCAAGACGCTCGCCAACGCGCCGCTGCCTTCCTGGGTCACCGGAGCGAAAGTGGCCGCGGCGCGCGGCGTTCATGCGACACAGGGCGCTTATTCGGCGGCGAGAGACGAATTCGTCGCGCGCTCGACGTTGCCCGTCTACCGCCGCCAACTCTTTCCGGATCCTGTCTTAAGCGAAGAGCATGTCGCCGGGACGACAATATTCGAGACCGACGCGCTGCGCATGTGGCATCTCGGCGACGACGTGGGCGTCGTGTCGTTCAAGAGCAAAGGCAACACGATCGGCGAGGATGTGCTGGATGGCCTCAACCGCGCGATCGACGAGGCCGAGAAACGCTGTGCGGGCCTCGTGATCTGGCAAACGAAGGAACCGTTCTCGTTCGGCGCCAACCTCAAGGCCATATCGCCGGCGATCGCTGCGAAGCGGTGGGATGCAATCGACAGCGTCGTCGCCAAGTTCCAGCAAACGTCGCTGCGGCTGCGCTACAGCCTCGTTCCGACCGTGTGCGCCGTCCGCGGCATGGCGCTGGGCGGCTCGTGCGAGTTCATCATGCACTGCGATCGCGCCGTCGCGGCGTTCGAGTCCTACATCGGGCTGGTGGAAGTCGGTGTCGGCCTGCTTCCCGCCGGCGGCGGCACGAAGGAATTCGCGGTCCGCGCGGCCGAGGACGTGAAGCGCGGCGCGAACGGCAGTCAGCTCGACCAGTTTCCGTTCCTGCGCACGTATTTCCAGACGATCGCCACGGCAAAGGTCGCCCGGAGCGCGTTGGAGGCCAAGGAGCTGGGCTACCTTCGCCCCGCCGACATCGTCGTCATGAATGCCTTCGAGCTGCTGTACGTTGCCAAGGCGCAGGCCAGGGCGCTCGCCGAGGCCGGCTATCGGCCGCCGTTGCCGCCGCGCAACGTGCCCGTCGCCGGCAAGACCGGTCTCGCGACGCTGCAGATGATGCTCGTCAACATGCGCGAGGGCGGCTTCATCAGTCCCTATGATTTCGAGGTCGGCCTCAAAGTCGCCCGCGTGCTGTGCGGCGGCGAGTTGGAACCCGGCAGCCTCGTCGACGAGAACTGGTTCATCGAGCTCGAGCGCCGCGAATTCATGGACCTCCTGCGCCACGACAAGACGCAGGCGCGGATCGCGCACACGCTCGCCACCGGAAAGCCGTTGAGGAATTAGAGGCCGACATGACCAAACAACTGCAAGACGCCTATATCGTCGCCTCGACGCGCACGGCTGTCGGCAAGGCGCCGCGCGGAGCCTATCGGTCGACTCGCCCCGATACGCTGCTCGCGCACGTGCTGCAGCGCGTCCTCGCTCAAGCCCCGGCCATCGACGCCAAGCGTGTTGACGACGTCATCGTCGGCTGCGCGATGCCGGAATATGAGCAAGGGATGAACGTCGCGCGCATCGGACTCTTGCTTGCGGGCCTTCCGGAAAGCGTGGCCGGCATGACGATCAACCGCTTTTGCTCGTCAGGCCTGAATGCGGTGTCGATCGCCGCTGATCGCATCCGCACCGGCGAGGCCGACATCGTGATCGCGGCGGGCACCGAAAGCATGAGCATGATCCCGATGCTCGGCCGGCTGGCATTGAACGAAGCGGTCTTCGCGAAGGGCGAGCACGTCGGCATCGCCTACGGCATGGGGCTGACCGCCGAAAACGTCGCCGCGCAATGGAAGGTTTCGCGGGAGGACCAGGACGCGTTTGCATTGGCCTCGCACCGCAAGGCGCTGGCGGCGCAGGCCGCGGGCGAGTTCGATGCGGAGTTGAGCGCGATCACCGTGCATGAGAACGTGCCCGACCTGAACGCGGACCGGATCGTCACGCGCAGCCGCGAAATCACGCGCGACGAAGGCCCGCGAGCCGATACGTCGGCCGAAGGACTGGCCAAGCTGCGCCCGGTTTTCGCGGCCAAGGGCTCCGTCACCGCGGGCAACAGCTCGCAGATGTCCGACGGCGCCGGCGCGTCGATCGTCGTCTCCGAGCGCGTGATGAAGGAGCTCGACCTGACGCCGCTGGCGCGTTGGGTCGGCTTCGCGGTCGGCGGCGTCCCACCCGAGATCATGGGCGTCGGGCCGATTGCCGCCATTCCCAAAGTGCTGAAATCCACCGGCATCAGGCAGGACCAGATCGACTGGATCGAGTTGAACGAAGCCTTCGCGGCGCAAGCGCTCGCTGTAATCCGGGAACTCGGGATCGATCCCGCGAAAGTGAATCCCCTCGGCGGCGCGATTGCGCTCGGCCATCCGCTCGGCGCGACCGGCGCAGTTCGCACGGCAACGATCACGCACGGCTTGAGGCGCAGAAAGCAGAAATACGGCATGGTCACGATGTGCGTCGGCACCGGCATGGGTGCCGCGGGAATTTTCGAATCCACGTGAACGTAACGCCGCCCAAACCGTTGCGCCGAAGGGCCGCCCCGAGGCGCAACGGCTCCCCCTCTGGGGGCAGCAAACGAGGTGAGCGTGGGGGTCCCGTTGCGCCGAAGGGCCGCCCCGAGGCGCAACTGCTCCCCCTCTGGGGGCAGCGAACGAAGTGAGCGTGGGGGTCCACCAATTGCCCGATTTCTGGCCTTCGTGCGGTTACCGCCTTCTCACCAAGGGTGGCGACGGCCGCCTGACGGTCACCGACGATTTCCTGCGAAGTTACCTCACGCGGCCGGAACTCTCGCCGATCCCCGAGTCGGGCCGCGCCGAGCTCGCGTTGCACGACGCGCTGCTCGCGAATCCGCGCCGAAGCGTCGCACCGGACGAACTGGCCGCCGTCGAGGACGCGGACGCGCGGGAAAATTACGCCGTCTGGCTGCGCTTTCGAGCGCGCCTGCTGGTCGCCAATTCGCTCGAGGCCGCGTATGTCGGACTGTTCCAGGGCGACGGCGTCGACGTGCCGCCGCTCTTCGTCGCCGAGCTCACGCAGCTGTTGTTGCGGCACATCCTGGGCGAGGCCGCGTCGCCTTTGGAAGCGCGCGTCGCCGAATTGCTGTTCCGGACGCAGAAGATCGCCGTGACCGAGGAGGGCGCGGTGATGGCCGCAGACGAAACCACGGTCGAGCTCTTCGCGACGACGGCAGGGTTCGGATCGTTGGGCGAATTGCTGGCGCAGAACAAGACGCCCGCCCGCTCGGTCGACCTGGATGTCCTGGACGCGGACAACGCGGCGCAATACTGGGACCGCAACGAGCGCCACGACTTCTCCATTTCGCTGAACCGCGGCCAGCCGGCGCTCGATGCGCTCACGCGGATCCTCGAGAAATGGATCTTCCACTTCCTGGGGATTGCGGTGAGGATATTCCAGGAGCGCGCCATCGACGATGAGCACTGGGTATGGCACGTCGGGCTCGACGCCGAGGCGAGCACTTTCCTCAACGATCTGTACAATCGCGCCGACATCGATGACGAGCGGATGCGAAGGCTTCTGTGCCTGTTCCGGCTCGAATTCGCGGATCCGGCGGACATGCGCCCGGCGATCAAGGGCCGGCCGGTCTATCTCGCGATGGCGATGGACAGCTCGCAGCGGCTTAAATTGAAGCCGCAGAATCTTCTTCTCAACTTGCCGCTCGCGCGGCAGCAATGACAGGTAAAACGACCATGCCCACGCCCATTTCCCATCGACTCCGCAGATCGTGCGCGCTTGCCGCACGCTGGCTGCTCTGCGGCTGCATCGTCGCGGTCCCTGTCCACGCGCAATCCCCGGTCCCCGCCGAACCCGCAAAATCCGCGGCCCCCGCCGAAGCCACGAAGCCCGCCGGCCCGCCCCTCGAGTTGAGCTCGCTCGCCTGGCTCGACGGCTGCTGGCGCGGCGAAGTTGCCCAGTACGATTTCCGCGAGCATTGGCTGCCGCTGAACGGCGGCCTCATGGTCGGCGCGGGACACACGGTGTTTCAGGGCAAGACGCAGGAATTCGGTTACCTTCGCCTCGAGACCCGCCCGGATGGTGTCTATTACGTCGTGATTCCTTCAGGCAAGAAGGAGTCCCCGTTCAAGCTGACGGCAACCGCGGTCGACGACAAGGACACGATCTTAAACCATCGCCTATCGCCGCGCCGGCCGGGACGGCTGGCTCTACGCGACCGTCGAAGGCAAGGTAAGCGGCGAAGACAAGAAAGTCATCTATCCGATGCGGCGCATCGACTGCCAGAGCGGCGTTTTCATTCTCAAATAATGGCTGAAGATCCCGCAAACGAGCCGACGGGTGCGCTGGCCAACTTCCTGAAAATGCTCGCCGCGGGGAAGGACGGTGCGCTGCTGCGGTATTCGCTGGGCAACGAATATTCGAAGGCCGGCGACGCGGAAAGCGCGGTGACGCATCTGCGCCAGGCCGTCAAGCTGGACCCGCAATACACCGCTGCGTGGAAGCTCCTTGGACGCGCGCTCGCAGATTCCGGCCGCACGTCCGAAGCACTCGGGGCCTACGCGGAGGGCATTGCGGTCGCCGGCCGTCGGGGCGACAAGCAGGCGCAGAAGGAAATGCAGGTCTTTGCGCGGAGGCTCGAGCGGAAGTAGTTGGCGCCGTATTTCGCGCCGCTACGCGTTCGCCGCCGCGGCCACGCCCAGGTTGGCGAGCTCATCCGCGCGGATGTTGCCGGCGTTGTCGGCGTGGCCTTTCACCCAGTACCACTTCACGTCGTGTTGCGACCGCAGCGCATCGAGCTCGCGCCACAGCTCCGCATTCTTGACGGGTTTCCTGTCGGCGGTCTTCCAGCCGTTGCGCTTCCAGCCGTGGATCCACGTCTCGATGCCGTTCTTGACGTATTGCGAGTCGGTATGGATTTCGACGGCGCAACCGCGCGTGAGCGATTCCAATGCGCGGATGACGGCGGTGAGTTCCATCCGGTTGTTGGTCGTGTGCGCTTCGCCACCGAAGAGTTCGCGCTCGCGATTTCCCGCCTTGAGGAGCGCGCCCCAGCCGCCACGTCCGGGATTGCCTTTGCAGGCCCCGTCCGTATAGATCACGACCGGCGTCATTCCGGCGAAGACTCGGAGGTCGTGATGCCCTCGCGTGCGCGCGCGGCCGGCGCCAGCGCCTTCTTGCGCCGTTCGCGCCGCTCCCACGCGGGCGTCAGCACGCGCATGCCCAGCACTTTCTTGGTGGCGCGCAGGAAATAGACGCCGCCCGAGATGGGCCACCAGCGATCGCCGGCGGCTTCGAGAAAGCTGAAGCGGTGCAGCCATTTCTGGCTGGCGAAGGGGGGCGCGTAGGCATCGAGGCGTCCGCCGACGACATCGAATCCCAGCAATGTCAGCCAGTCTTTCAGGCGATAGAGGGCAATGAAATTGCCGTTCCACGGCGGTGTTTGCGCGCGCCCGAAATAGCGCTTGGCGCCATAGAGCGAGAACGGATTGAACCCCGAGATCACGATCTGACCTTCCGGGCGGATGACGCGATACGCCTCGCGCAGCATGAGGTGCGGGTCGTCGGTGAATTCGAGCGCGTGCGGCAGGACGATGAGGTCGAGCGCATTCTCCGCGAAGGGAAGCCCATGCGGATCGGCGATCACGTCGGCGGGTGGGTCGTAGTCGAGCGTCCAGCGCGATGCGATCCTGCTCTGCGCCAGGAACGGGCATTCGGGCAGGCCGACCTGCATCGCATGGAAGCCGAAGATGTCGGCCACGGCCTCCCCGAAGTACGCCAGCTCGCGCGTCAACAAATAGTTACCGAGGTCCGTTGTAAACCATTGGGCCAATGTCGTCGAAGCGCCGGCCGGGGGTCCCGTTGAAGCGTCCATGCCGCAGATTATCCCCATACGCGCATTCGCGGACAACTCCATCGCGGGACGTCACGCCGGCCCGCCTTCGATTGACTCGCCCCCACGCGGGGCCTACCATCGCGTGAATTTTTAAGGCGCCGCGGCCATCCGAAGTTAAAGTGTCGCGGGCCATCGACAGGGAATCGAATTGCGCTTACGAACAAGCCTGACCATTTTCGTTGCCGTCGCGCTGGCTGCTTGCGCGACAACCTCACCCCCGCCGCCGCCGCCGGCTCCCGTGGTCGCTCCCGCAGCGGCGCCCGCACCTCCTCCCGCTCCAGTAGAAATGCCGCCTCCGGCGCCGGATCCTTTTGCCGCGGCCGCCGCGGCAGACTTAGAGCCGCTGCCCGCACCCGCGCCGGATTTGTGGGAGCGCATTGTCGCCGGTTACGCCATTCCCGACATCGAGGGCCCGCTCGTCGACAAATGGGAGCGCTGGTACGCCGAGCGCCCCGACTATATGGCGCGCATGGTCGAGCGTAGCCGCCGCTACCTGTATCACATCGTCGGCGAAGTGAAGGCGCGCGGTCGCGCTGTCGACGAGCCGCGCGTCGGGCATCTGGCAATTCATCCCGTCGACGGGGACGCACTACGGCCTGAATCAGAACTTCTGGATGGATTCGCGGCGCGATGTGCTGGCGGGGACCGACAAGGCGCTCACGTACCTCGTCAAGCTTCACGGCGATTTCAACGACTGGCAACTGGCGCTGGCCGGCTATAACTGGGGCGAAGGCAATGTGGCCAAGGCGATCGCGAAGAACGCGGCCAGGGGCCTGCCGACCAACTATCAAAGCCTCAAGATGCCGGCGGAAACCGAGAACTATCTGCCGAAGCTGCAGGCCGTCAAGAATATCGTCCGCGACCCGGAGAAATTCGGGCTGGCGCTCGCCGACATTCCGGATGCGCCGTACTTCGCCGTGGTCAAGACGACACGCAAGATGGACACCAAGTTCGCCGCGGAACTGGCGGAAATATCGCTCGAGGACTTCCTCGCGCTCAACCCACAGCACAACCGCCCGGTGATTGCCGGCGCGGACGAGCAGTCGATCCTGCTGCCGATCGACAACGCCGAGATCTTCGCCGCCAAGCTCGACCTCACGAACCAGCCGATGGTGTCGTGGCAGGCGTACCGGATGCGCCCCGGCGAAACGCTGCCGCAAGTCGCGGTGAAGTACAGCATGTCGGTGGAGACGCTGCGCGCCGTGAACGGCATCGGGGCGCGGGCGAAAGTGCCCTCCGGTTATACGCTGCTCGTGCCTTCGCAGAGCGCGTCGAGCGAAGCGGTCGTATCGCTCACGCAGGCGGTGTTCACGACGGTCCCGTCGGGCCGCACGTTCTATTACACGGTGAAGCGGGGCGACCGGTTGAGTGCGATCGCGGCCCGTTATGGCGTCACGACGCAGGAATTGAAATCGTGGAACGGCGGTACGACGGACGCGCTGGTGGCCGGCCAGAAGCTGCGCGTCACCAGCGACGTCGTGCCCGTGCGCAAGCCCGGCGGGCAGACGAAGCGCGCGGTGGCGACCAAGGGCGCCGGCAAGCCGGTCCAGGCCGGCGCGAAGCCGCAGCCCGCGAAGCCGGTTGCGGCCAAGGGGAAGCCGGTGGCCGCCAAAGGAGCCACGGGCCCGAGTACGGCTCGCGCGAACGCCAACGCCGGCGGCTAGAGCCGCGGCACGAATGAAAACGGGCGGCGCCTATAGCGTCGCCCCTAAGTTTCCACAATGAAAACGGGCGACGCCAATAGCGTCGCCCGTTTGTCCATCGCAGACTCGCGACGGATGTGCTGACGAAGGAGCTTACAGCTTCTTGGCGGCCTTTTTCTTGGTCGCCTTCTTGGCCTTCCTCTTCTTCGGGGCGGCCTTCTTCTTCTTCGTCGTCTTCTTGGCGGCCTTCCTCTTCTTCGGGGCGGCCTTCTTCTTCGCCTTCTTCGCTGCCTTCCTCTTCTTCGGGGCGGCTTTCTTCTTCGCCTTCTTCGCTGCTTTCTTCTTCTTCGGAGCGGCTTTCTTCTTCGCCTTCTTCGCTGCTTTTCTCTTCTTCGGGGCGGCTTTCTTCTTCGTCGCCTTCTTGGCCGCTTTCTTCTTCGGCGCGGATTTCTTCTTCGCCTTGCGTTTAGCGGCCTTGCGTTTCGGCGCCGCGGCCGGGGCCGTAGGCGTCATCATGGACATCATGTCTGCCATCATTTACGTATCTCCTGTCTGAGTTACCGTAACTGTTATGGTACTTCTCATCCAAGCAGGAGGCGTCGGATTGCGGACTTCTTTGCTGCTCGTGCGCCCATATTTTTTTCAGGAGCACTTGACAAACCCACTCCGCCTGCTGCCTGCATTGTAGCCACGTTTGCCTGATTTGCAAGATTTCGCCACTGATTCCGGCGCTTAGAAACGCGAGTGTTGCGATTTCGCACACACCGGAAATGCGCGTTTTGGAGCGCGATTCGCCCGCGCGAAAGTCGCCATTGCGCTCATGGCAAATTCAAAGCGACGCGAAAATTTAGGAACGTCAGGGGAGCCGGAATTCGGCGGCGAAGAGTTCGTCCGGATGCTCGCGGCGGCGGACAAGATGCATGCTGCTGTCGTCGACAACCACCTCGCAGGCACGCGGCCGCGCGTTGTAGTTCGAGCTCATCGTCATGCCATAGGCGCCCGCTGCGCCGACTGCGAGCAGGTCTCCTTCGGCGAGTGCCAACTCCCGGTCGCGCGCCAGGAAGTCGCCGCTTTCGCACACCGGCCCCACGATGTCCCAGCGCAGTTTGGACGCGTCGCGAGGTCGCACCGACGACACCGGATGCCATGCGTCGTAGAGCGCGGGACGCAGCAGGTCGTTCATGGCCGCGTCGACGATCGCGAAGTTCTTGGGGTCGCCCGGCTTCAAGTATTCGATGCGTGTCAGCAACACGCCGGCGTCGCCGACGAGATGGCGGCCAGGCTCGAAGATGACCTTCTCGCTGCGTCCTTTGATGAGGCGCAAGACCATGTCGGCATAGTCGGCGAGTGGCACCGGCGTTTCGTCGCGATAGCGGATTCCCAGGCCTCCACCCAGATCGATATGCGACAGCCGGATCCCGTCGGCGGCGAGGCGGTCGACCAGTTCCAGCACTTTCTGCACGGCTTCGCGATACGGCGCGATCTCGGTGATCTGCGAGCCGATATGGATGTCGAGGCCGTGAACGGCGATGTTCGGCAGCGACGCCGCCCGGCGATAAAGCGCGGGCGCATCGGCGAAGGCAACGCCGAACTTGCTCTCCTTGAGACCCGTCGAGATGTACGGGTGCGTCAGCGGATCGACGTCCGGATTCACGCGAAAGCTGACGGGCGCCACGCGCCCGGTGCGCGCGGCAACGGCGTCGAGCCGGGTCAGCTCCGAGGCCGACTCGACGTTGAAGCAGAGGATGCCCGCCGCGAGCGCCGCGGCCATCTCGCTTTCGGTCTTGCCGACGCCGGAAAACACGACCTTCGAGGGATCGCCGCCAGCCGCGAGCACGCGCGCCAATTCGCCGCCGGACACAATGTCGAAGCCGCTGCCCAGCCGCGCGTAAAGGTCGAGAATCGCAAGATTCGGATTGGCCTTCATCGCGTAACAGACGAGGTGCGGGACATCGGCGAACGCGCTGTCGAATTCGCGCCAGGCCGATTCGACCGCGGCGCGCGAGTAGACGTAACACGGGGTGCCGAAGCGAGCCGCGATCGCGGACAGCGGCACGCGCTCGGCGCACAGTTCGCCGTCGCGATAGGTGAATGCCGTCACGGCTTGCGCTCGGCCGGCGCGGAATCGGGCTTGGCGGAATCGCTACCGGGAGCGGTCGGCGCCGTGGCGGGCGCCGCCGTTGCCGCGGGCGGTGCGGACGGCGGCGGCAGCACGAGCGGCCCCTTGATGCCGCAGCCTCCGGACGCAAGTGCGGCGACCGCAAAGGCAGCGATTTGGAATTGACGTAACATCGGGTTCGAATCCCGCTTCGAATGCTATCACGCGCTACACGCCAGGATGATCACCGACAGCGCCTTCATCGCTTCCGCCGACGCCACACTCGCGGCGATTGGTTCCGCGCTGGACGCGGCGCTTGCGGCTGATGGCAATGAGTCCGACAACGATTTGGACTGGCGCTTGATCGACGGCATCCTCGAAATCGAGTGCGCCGACGGCAGCAAGCTCATCGTGAACCGCCACGTTCCCAATCGCGAGATCTGGGTCGCGGCGCGTTCCGGCGGCTTTCATTTTCGCGCGGAGGGCGGCGCGTGGCGCGATACGCGTTCGGGTGGCGAACTGGCCGTGCAGTTGGCGCGCCTGCTGCACGATCAGGCGGGATTGGACGTCGACCTGACGCGGCTGCCGGGGCCCACGGCGTAGCGATCCTACGCGGCCAATAACGCAGTCCAATCCTCGAGCTCCCGGCGCAGCGCCGCGTGTCCGGGGATCAGCGACTCGACAATCGCCCAGAACCGCGCGGAATGGTTGAGTTCCACGAGGTGCGCGACTTCATGCGCGACGATGTACTCGGCCAGCAATGGCGGCAGCTGCACCAGGCGCCAGTTGAGACGTATTTCGCCGCGCGCGTTGCAGCTTCCCCATTCGCTGCGGGCGTTGGAAAGGCGCAACAAGGGCGTGGCTCGCGTGATTCGCTGTGCGTACCGGACGACCTGCGGCGCGATCAGATTCCACGCCTCGTCCTTGAGCCACTTGCTGACCGCCTCCGCGACCTGCCGTTCGTCGTGCGCATGCGGATGGAGGACCGTGAGGTGGAAGAGATCCGGCGCCACCGTGCTGCGCCTCGAAGGAAACACTTCCAGCGCCAGCTCGTGGCCGCGAAAGAGGATCGGCGCCCCCGATTTCCAGACGCGTGGCATGACGTCGCGGCGGCGGGCGCGCCATTCCGCCAGCGCCTTGATGATCCATTTGGCGCGCTCGGCCAGCGCGGCCTCGATCTCCGCAAGCGTCACCCACTTTGGCGCGCGGACGGTCAGGCCCTCGAGGTCGACCTCCATTCCGATGGTGCGGCGGCGCGCGCGGATCAGGCGGTAATCGACGCCTTCACCAAAAAGTACGATGCGCTTGGCCAGCCCGTCGCGGACGCGACGCGTGGTATCCGGACCGCGATTGATCTCGTCCAAACGAAGGTGCGCTGTGGCCGTTCGCGTGCGCATCATGTGGGCACACCCAGCCGCGCGATTTCACCTTCGATCCAGGATTCCACTTCCTGCATCAGCGCCAGCGGCTCCTTGCCCGTCGGGGACATCGGTTTGCCGGCCGCAGGAAATTGCTCCGCGGCAAGCGCGATGAGCCGGCGCAGTTCCAGCGGAAGGCTTCGCTCCAGCAGGATTCGCAAGGAACCCAGCGCATGGCGCCGCAGTCCGAACGGATCCTTGTGCCTTCCGGATAAATGACGATCCAGAAGCCCTGCTTGAAGCGCTCGCGCCCCTGTTGTGCGATCTGCTGCATCGCGTCCATCCCGGCCTTGCGGTCGATGGTGATAGGGGAGGCCGTCGCGAAGCCCCAACCGAAGAACGGGATCGACAGCAACTCCTTTTTCGCGACGTAGGCGAGGCTCGGGAAATACTGCGTAAGCGAAAGCGTTTCCCACGTCGAGCTGTGCTTGGAGAGGACGATATGAGGCGAGAGCGCTTCGCCCGTCGGGATATTTTCGCGCCCGTGGACGCGCCAGCGAATGCCGCAGATGACCTTCGCGGCCCACAGATTGACCGCGCACCAGCTGGCTGCCATCCGGTAGGTCGTGATGCGCGGCGACCAGGCCATCAGCAGCATCGCGGCCGCATAGAACGGCGTCACGGCGAGCTGGAACAGCAGGAAGAGGAGGGAGCGCAGCGCCGACACAAAGCTCCCGCTACTGATCGACGGCCAGCAGTGCCGACACGGCGAATGCGAGGTCGGGAAAGATCACGGTGTTCTTGGGGAAATTGCCCTCCCGCAATGTCTTCTCGCCTTTCCCGGTGAGCACGAGCATCGGCTGCGCGCCGACGTGGTCCGCCGACATGAGGTCACGCAGAGAGTCGCCGACGCAAGGCACTCCGGTCATCTCGGCATTGAAGCGCTTGCCGATTTCGGCCAGCATGCCAGGCTTGGGCTTGCGGCAGTCGCACTTCGAGTCCGCCGTGTGCGGGCAGAAGAATACGGCGTCCAGGCGGCCGCCGACATGCGTGAGCGCCTTGTGCATCTTGTCGTGGATCGCGTTCAGCGTCCCCATGTCGAACAGGCCGCGCCCGATGCCCGACTGGTTGGTGGCGACGACGACCCGATAGCCCGCATGATTCAGCCGGGCAATGGCCTCGAGGCTTCCCGGGATCGGCCGCCACTCGTCCGGCGACTTGATGTACTGCTCGCTGTCGTAATTGATGACGCCGTCGCGATCGAGGACGATGAGTTTGGCCGCGCGGGTCGCGACGACGGCGTCGGAGGCGAGCTGGACCATGTGAATGGAAGAGTGTTGACGGGCCCTGCTATTGTGCCAGCTTGGAGATGTCGGCGACGCGATTCATCGTCGCGGCCACGCTGCGCAGCAGTGCGAGCCGGTTGGCGCGGATTTCGGGATCGTCGACCATCACCATCACATCGTCGAAATAGCGGTCGACCACCGGCTTTGCCGTAGCGAGCGCGCGCAGAGCGCCGGCGAAATTCCCGTTCCGGAAGTCGGTCTCCACCTGCGGCGTGAGTTTCTGGAAGGCCATGAAGAGATCGTGTTCGGCGCCGTCGGCGAGCCGGCCGCGGTCGACGGCGGCCGATGCCTCCGCGCCGCTCTTGCGCAGGATATTGACGATGCGCTTGTTCGCGGCCGACAGTGCTGCGGCTTCCGGCAACGCGGCGAAAGCCTGCACCGCCGCAAGACGCGACGCCACGAAGTCGATGCGCTGCGGATCGTCGGGCGCCCCTCCATCGCGAAGCAGCTGGCGCAGCCGATCGAGCATGAATCCGTAAACGCCGCTGGCGGTCTCCGGACCAAGCGCCGCCGCAGGAAATTGCTCCGCGGCAAGCGCGATGAGCCGGCGCAGTTCCAGCGGAAGGCTTCGCTCCAGCAGGATTCGCAGGGCACCCAGCGCATGGCGCCGCAGTCCGAACGGATCCTTGTCGCCGGTCGGGACGAGCCCGATTCCCCAGATGCCGACGAGCGTGTCGAGCTTGTCGGCCAGCGCCACGCTTTGTGCGACTGCGCCGTTGGGCAGCGCATCGCCAGCGAAGCGCGGCCAGTAGTGCTGCTCGATGGCGGCGCAGACGTCCGGCGCCTCGCCGTCGTGCTCAGCGTAATAGCGCCCCATGAGGCCCTGCAATTCCGGGAATTCTCCGACCATGTCGGTGACCAAATCAGCTTTCGCGAGCTTTGCGGCGCGACTTGCCAAGCCGCGGTCGGCGTCCAGTTCCCCAGCGATCGCCGCGGCGACCGTGGCCACGCGCGCGGACCGATCGGCTTGCGTGCCGAGCTTGTTGTGATAGACGACGTGGGCGAGCTTCGGCAGCCGCGATTCGAGCGTGTGCTTGCGGTCCTGGTCGAAGAAAAATTTGGCGTCGGCCAGCCGCGCGCGCAACACACGCTCGTTGCCTTCGATGATCGCCGACGGGTCGGCGGTCTCGATGTTGCTCACCAGCAAGAAGCGGTTGACGAGCTTCCCGGCATCGTCGGCGAGTGCGAAGTACCTCTGGTTCAGCTGCATCGTGAGGATCAGGCACTCCTGTGGAACCGTGAGGAATGAGGCGTCGAACGTTCCGGCGTAGACGACGGGCCACTCGACCAGCGCCGTGACTTCGTCGAGCAGCGCGTCGGGCATGATCGGCGTGGCGTCGCCGGCGGCGCCTTCGAGCGCGACGACGATCCTCGCTCGGCGTGCGGCGAATGATGGAATCACCTTGCCTTCGGCTTCGAGCTTCGGCGCGTAGGTATCGGCGGATTCGATTTCGAGGTCGTCGCGCGAGAGAAAGCGATGGCCTCCGGTGACCCGGTCCGCCGTGAGTCCCAGCGCTTCAACCGGGACGATCTTGGATCCATGAAGTGCTACGAGCTTGCGCGCCGGTCGAACGAACTTGACGTCGTTGTAGTAACCACCGGGGGCGGCGTAGCTCATCACCTTCGGGATAGGAAGCTTGGCGATCGCCTCGTCGAGCGCGTCCTGCAATGCCGATCGCAACGTCAC
>WNFM01213393.1_pt1 | contig 14558 bp, 13 predicted proteins | sample 5400271 | NCBI WGS metagenome assembly WNFM01 (sample SAMN13153352, study PRJNA577476) | soil metagenome | isolation source: 60 cm saprolite on Douglas fir-dominated hillslope | place: USA:California | collected 2013-09-17 | reverse complement strand
CCGTTCGAGATGGTGCACGACCGGCTGCTCGACGCCGCGCACCTGGAGCCCTTCAAGACCCTCATCCTGCCGAACATTGCCGCCCTCTCCGATGCGCAGTGCCAGCAGCTTCGGGATTTCGTGCGACACGGCGGCAGTCTCGTGGTTACCCACGAGACCAGCCTCTACGACGAATGGGGCGTGCCGCGCAAGGACTTCGGCCTCGCCGATCTCCTGGGCGTGAGCTTCCGGGGCCGCAGCCCAGCCCCGATGCACAATGCCTATCTGCGCCTCGAGCACGAGGCCGCTCGCGGCCACCCCCTGCTCAGGGGGCTCGAAGACGCCCCCCGCATCATCCACGGGGTGTCGCGGCTCGACGTCGACGCGACGGCGAGGTTTCCGAAAGCGCTCGTGACCCTCGTCCCCAGCTACCCCGACCTCCCCATGGAAAAGGTCTACCCCCGCGTGTCGAAGACCGACACGCCGGAGGTCTATCTGCGCGAGCTCTCCGCGTCCACCATGGCGGGCGGACGGCTCGTCTATTTCCCGTGGGACATCGACCGCACCTTCTGGGAGGTCCTGTGCGTGGACCACTTCAAGCTCCTGCGCAACGCGGTCGAGTGGGCGACCGACGAAGAGCCGGCGGTGTCCGTCACCGGCCCCGGCGTCCTCGACGTGGCGGTCTGGCGCCAGCGGGACTCCATGACCATCCACCTGGTCAACCTCACGAATCCCATGATGATGAAGGGCCCCATCCGCGAGCTCATTCCCGTCGGTCCGCAGAAGATCCGTCTCCGGCTTCCCGCGGGCGCCGAGCCGCGCGGCGTCCACCTGCTTGCCGCCGACCAGGCCCCGCCCGTCGAGCGCTCCGGTCCGCGTCTCACCCTCACCGTCCCGTCGGTCCTCGACCACGAGATCGTGGCGATCGACCTGTAGGGGTGGAGGGGACGCGGCGACGAAGAAGGCTCCCTCGCGGTCAGACCGTCAGCAACAGCTTGAGGGTATTGCCGGGGTCGTGGGCCATCTTGAGGAAGCATTCCTGGCCCTCGTCGAGCGGCCGGCTGACCGTCCATGGCTTGAAGTCGAAGCGCTGCGACTCGATGAGGCGCACGGCGGCCTGGAAGTCGCGCGGCGTGTAGGCGAAGGAGGTGAAGATGGCCTGCTCGTTGCGGATCATCTGTATCCAGGGCAGGGCGGTGCTCTCCTGGGCGATGCCCAGGAACAGGAGCCTCCCTCCCTTGGCGCCCGCGGAGACCGAGGCCTGGCGCGTGGCTTCGGTGCCCACCGCCTCCACGACGTAGTCCGCCCCGGTGCCGCCGGTCCACGACCGCACGGCAACGGCAGCGTCCTCGTGCAAGGCGTTCACCACGTGGTCAGCGCCCAGCTCCCGCGCGGCCTGCAGCCGGCCCTCGTTCACGTCGACCACCGCGACGCGCGGCACGCCCCGGAGCTTGGCCAGGACGAGGGCCAGGTTGCCGAGGGGCCCCGCCCCGAAGATCGCCATCGTGTCCGGGGTCTCCGAGAGGGAGATCCGGAAGCCGTGGACCACGACCGCGGCCGGCTCCACGAGGATCGCTTCCGCCTCCGGCAGCGACGGCGACAGCTCGTAGAGCTGGCAGGCGGGGACGGAGATCATCTCGGCGTAGGTGCCGTGGAGGCGGTCCATGCCGAAGAGCCGCCACGTGGCGCAGACGTTCTGCCTCCCGTTCAGGCACGCGGGGCACGACCGGCAGCTCACGAGCGGGTTGAAGCACACGCGTTGGGACTTGCGCCAGCCGGTCACGCTCGGGTGGACCTCGAGGATGGTGGCCACCGTCTCGTGTCCCATCACGAGGCCCGGCTTGCGGCGCTCGCTGTGGCCGAGGAACCCATGGATGTCCGAGCCGCAGATGCCCGCCGCCGAAACCTGGAGCAGCACTTCTCCCTCGCCGACCGTGGGGTCCGGGATTCGCTGGACCTCCATCCTCTCCGGACCGACGTAGACGAGCGCCTTCACTTGACGGGGACCGGCTCGAGCCCGGGCGCCGCCTCGACCAGGTCGGGCTTCGGCCCGGCCAGGCGAAGGGTCAACACCAGGAGGGCCTGGATGGTGAGGGCGGCGGCCAGGAACAGGAGGCCCGTCGCGTAGCTCTCCGTCCCTTTGCGCAGCCAGCCCACGACCGACGGGCCTACGAAGCCGCCGAGGTTGCCCACCGCGTTGATCATCCCGATGCCTGCCGCGGCCGCGGTCCCTCCCAGGAAGGCGGGCGGGATGGCCCAGAACACGCTCTGGACCGACCGTTGGCCGAGCTGGGAGAGCGAGAAGCTCAGCACGATCAGGGGCACGCTCTCGAGGGAAGCCGTCGCCAGCACCAGGCCCAGGGCCGCGGTGAGCGCGCAGGCCGCCACGTGCCGCTTCCGCTCGCCGGTGCGATCGGAATGGCGGCCGATGAGCACCATCCCGACCAGGGCGACCACGAACGGGATGGCGGTGATCGCGCTGAGCTTGAAGCCGCCGAACCCCGAGGCCTCCCTCAGGATCTTCGGCAGGAAGAGGAAGATGCCGTAGGTGGCCATCGTGTTCAAGAAATAGATGAGACAGAGGAGCAGGACCTTCCCGCGGAGCACGTGCCGGATCCCCGACCCGTGCCGAGCCCGCTCGGTGCGCTCCCGTTCCATGTGCCGGCTCAGCCATTCCCGGTCCGCGGGCAGGAGCCAGGCAGCCTGCTCCGGGCGATCGGTCAGGTAGCGGAGCCCGATCAGCCCCAGCAGCACCGCCGGCAGGCCTTCCCCGAGGAAGAGCCACTGCCAACCGTGCAGGCCCAGACGGCCGTCGAGCTTGAGAAGGGCCTCCGACACGGGCGCCCCTATCATCATCGACACCGGCGCCGCGGTCATGAAGAGCGCCCCGGCCCTGGCCCGTTGGCGCGCCGGGATCCAGTAGGTCAGGTAGAGCACCATCCCGGGAAAGAACCCGGCCTCGGCCAGACCCAGCAGCACGCGCATCAGGTAGAAGCTGGTGGCGCCCTTCACCCACAGGGTCGCCATGGAGACGAGGCCCCAGACGATCATGATGCGCGCCATCCAACGTCGGGCGCCGACCCGCTCCAGGATGAGGTTGCTGGGGATCTCGAACACGCAGTAGCCGAGGAAGAAGAGCCCGGCCCCGAAGCCGTAGACGGCATCGCTGAAGCCCAGGTCCTTCTGCATGGCGGCGGCGGCAAAGCCGATGTTCACGCGGTCGATGTACGCAACCACGTAGCACAGGAAGATGAAGGGGATCAGCCGGCCGATGACCTGGCCGACGACTCGTTCCTCCGGTCCCTCGCCCTCGAGAGCCATCCTGGCCGGTCCGTGGGACGAGAGCTTACCACGGCGTCCCGGTTTCGAGACGACGATTCCGGCCCGCCGGACGGACGATTCCGGCTCAGGCGACAACTCCTTCTGTTGCCACGCCGGAGAGTCTGGCACCGGCCTTGCTCAGGAGTGGTGTGGCGGGACTGCCGCCATTGATGTGGAGAGAGTTGGAAGCAATGTTGAAAAGGGTCTTCATCGGTCTCGTCGTCAATCTCGGGGCACTCGTCCTTGCCTCCGGTCTCAACGCGTCGGCGAGCGACGCGAGCGTCCCGTTCAAGGTCATCGTGAACGCGAAAGTCGTCGGCCAGCGGCTCCCCCGAGCAGTCCTGGCCGAGATCTATCTCGGCACCGTGGAGCGCTGGGGCGACGGGACCCTGATCACGGCCGTGGATCTCTCGAGCACGTCCCCGGTCCGTGAAGCGTTCTCTCAGCAGACCCTGGGCATGAGGGTCGAGGCGGTGAGGTTTCACTGGCTGCGTAAGCTGGAGAGTGGCAAACGGCCACCCATCAGCAAGTCCTCCGACGAGGACGTGATCGCCTTCGTCGCCTCGGAACGCGGCGCCGTCGGGTACGTGTCCTTCGCCGCCCACGTGCCGGAGACGGTGCGCGCAATCACGGTTCAGTAGTGGAGTCGGGCGTGCGGAAGCTCCTGGCTGCCCTGGCCCTCTGCGCCCTGCTCCCCACGAGCGGGGCCCGTGCCGGCGACCTCCTCGAGATCCAGAAGCGGGGGACGCTTCGGGTCCTGGCGGTCGTCGCCGACGAGGAGGCCTACTTCGTCTCCCAGCGTCCAGGGGGGCCGCCGGGCTTCGACATCGAGGTGCTCGAGGGCTTTGCCCGGCTCCACAAGCTCACCGTGGAGGTGGTGCCGGTCACCGGCTGGGCCGCCCTGATCCCGTCACTGCACCGCAACAAGGGCGACCTGATCGCTGGCGGCTTCACCGACACCGCGTCCCGCAGAAAGCTGATCGCCTTCACGGGGGAAGCCTTCCCGACGCGCAGCGTGGTGATGACGCGGAAGCCGGCGGCGGTGATCCAGACCGTGGCGGACCTGAAGGGCAAGAAGATCGGCACCGTCAAGGGCACGTTCATGGAGGACGAGCTCGCCGCGGCGGGGGTCACGAACGTGGACAGCTCGATCGCCACCGGGGGACTGCCGGACGCGTTGCGGACGAGTCGTATCGACGTGGCGGTCGACGGGCTCGAGGCCGCCCTGAGCGCGAAGGCAAAGGACCCCGACTTGCAGATCGGTGTCTTCCTTGGCCCGCCCAGCTCGCTGGCCTACGGGGTCCGGCACGAAGACCAGGCGCTGCTGAAGGCGCTGAACGAGTACATCTCCAACCTGCGCCGGACCTCCACCTGGAGCCGCCTCGTGGTGAAGTACTTTGGAGAATCCGCGGTCGAGCTCCTGAAGAGCGCCCGCACGCGGTAGCGGATAGGTCCCGGTCTACCGCTTCAGCTCCCCGCCAGAAGGGCCCGGACGTCCTGGTAGTCGCCGGCGACGTCGAGATCGCGGAGGGCTTCCGCGGGCCAGGCCACGACGGCGGCCTCCTGCTCGTGGCGCCGAGCCACCGGCCTGGCGAGCCCCTCACCCGTGATGGAGAGCAGCTCCGCGAACAGGCACCGGTCGAAGAGAGTGGGTGGGGCCTCGGTCTCGCCGTAGCGAGACACGACGACGGGCGCGCCGGTGGCGCGGTATTGCCCGACCACTGCGGCGAGCATCGACGCCGTCACGAACGGCATGTCGGCCAGGATGACGACGATCGCCGCGGCCGAAGCCGCCACCTGCGCGACCCCGGTCTGGAGCGACGTGCCGACGCCCCGGGCGTGATCGGGATTCAGCACGGGGCGGCAGGGCAGTCCGGACAACTCGGCCCGGACGCGCTCGGCTTCATGGCCGAGGACGACCACCACCGGATCGAGGCCGCCGTCCACCGCCGCTCGCACGGCGCGCCGGATGACCGTCTCGCCGCCCAGCTCGAGCAGCAGCTTGTTCCGCCCCATCCGGCTGGAGGAGCCAGCCGCGAGCACGAGCCCCGCTACGTTCCCCACGATGGACTCCCGCTTGAGGACTGGCAGTGTATCGGGAGCGGGATTCCCATATCAAATCAAGAGGTCCGGGCGCCGAGGAGGCCCAGCAGCCGCTGGCCGTAGCGTGCCACCAGCCGCGGGCCCAGCCCGGGCACGGCCAGGAGCTCGCCTTCACTCGCGGGCCCCAGGCGGACCAGCGCGAGCAGCGTGCGGTCCGTGAGGATGCGGAAGGCCGGCACGCCTTGCCGCCGGGCCTCGGCCAGCCGCCAGGCCTTGAGGGCGGGCACCAGCGGGTGGCCGGTCTCGGGCTCGCGGCCGGACCCCGTGCCTTTCCGGTCCGCCGCGGTGCGTGCGCTCGCCCGGGTTTCAGCGGTCGCAGTGGCCCGTGTCTCCCCGCTTCGTTTCTTGCGCGCGCCCCCTGGCCGTGCCGGCGCGTCGTCGGTGATGGCCACTCCGCTCAGGTCCGCGAATCCCCCGCGGCGCGCCGCGCTGGTGAGCGACACTCGCTGGAACGCGATCGTGCGTCCCTCCTTCTCGAACGTGTCGTGGGTGACCTGCACCAGGTCCGCGCGGGCCAGGCCGCCCAGCAGCCGCTCGAATTCCCGCCGGTCCACGAGGGCCTCGGCCCCGCTCTCGCGGTGGAGCTGGGCGGCCCCCTGGCGGTCGCGCCGGAGCAGGGCCTCGGCGATGCCCCGGATGACCGTGGACTCCTGCGCCGTGGGCGCGCGATGGCGCCGGACGACGCAGGGAGCCGGAGCGCACACGTCGCACTGGCCGCAAGGTCCCCCGCGGTCCTGCTGGTCGCCGAAATGGCGTACCAGGGACAGCATGCGGCAGCCGTGCGATTCGGCCCAGCGCATCATCTCGTCGATCTGGCCGCGCTTGTGCTCGCGCTGCCGCACGTAGGGGGCGCGCCAGCCGGCGCTTCCGAGGGTGACCCGGTCGCCCTGGAGGCGGGCGCCGCCGTGGACCCAGAGCTTGTCCAGGGCCGAGGCGAGCGCGTCCGGGCTGAGGGACAGCCGGTCGTGCAGGTCGGCAATCGGCCGCGGCTCGCGCGGCAGCGCTCGGAAGACCTTGTCCAGCACCTCGGGCTCGGGGTAATCGCGCTCGAGGAAGAAGTCGTGGGTGCGGCGGTCGGCGAACGAGTAGAGGAGCAGGGCACGCGAGGGGTGCCCGTCGCGGCCGGCGCGGCCGATCTCCTGGTAGTAGCCCTCGAGGCTGCCCGGCAACCCGGTGTGCACGACGGTGCGCACGTCGGGCTTGTCGACGCCCATGCCGAAGGCGATCGTAGCCACGATCAGCTCCAGCTCGCCGGCCAGGAACGCGGCCTGCACGCGGTCACGGGCCTGGGCGTTCATGCCCGCGTGATACGCGGCCGCCCGCTGCCCTGCTCCCAGGAGGTCGGTGGCCAGGGCGTCGGCCTCCTTGCGCGTGGGAGCGTAGACGATGGCTGGCCGGCGCGCGGGGTCGGAGAGCACGGCGAGCACGGCGGCGGCGCGCTCCGCTCCCATCTTGAGCCGGGCCACCTCGATCGCGATGTTCGTGCGCCGGAAGCCGTGGATGAACCGATGGGCGCGGGCCAGGCCGAGCTGAGCCGCGATGTCGTCCTGCACCCGCGGGGTGGCGGTGGCGGTGAGCGCGATGACCGGGGCCGGGCGCAGCGCCGGCAGGCGCTCACCCAGCAGCCGGTAGTCGGGCCGGAAGTCGTGCCCCCATTCCGAGATGCAGTGGGCCTCGTCGATCGCCACCAGCGCCGGCTTGCGGCCGGCCAACATCTCCGCGAAGCCGGGCACCCTCAGGCGCTCCGGGGCGACGAACAGGAAGTCGAGCCGGCCCGCCAGGTAGTCCAGGCCCACCTGGCGAGACTCCGCGCGCTCGCGTCCCGAATGGATCCGTCCCGCCCGCAGGCCGAGGTCCTTGAGCTTGGCGACCTGGTCCTCCATCAGGGCGATGAGAGGCGAGACCACGAGCGTCGTACCGCCCCTGGCCCGGCCCGGGAGCTGGTAGCAGAGGGATTTCCCCGCCCCGGTCGGCATCACGAGCAGCACGTCCTGTCCCGCGGTGACCGCTCGGCAGACGGCCTCCTGGTAGGGGCGGAACGAAGGGAGGCGGAAGGTGCCGTGCAGGAGGTCGGCGAGGCCCTCGACCCCGGCGGCCCCCGCGCTCGCCCCGGCTGCCGCCTCGCTTCGCACCTCCCTCACCGCGTCTTCCTCGCGACTGCGCGGGATGGGCCAGGAGGTGGGAGCCGGTGGCCGCGCCGGCTCCTTCGGCGTCGGCGCGTGGCGCGCGTCGTCCTGGCTTCCGCCGGCGAGGGTTCCGCCGACCAGGGCCCGGACGAAGTCCTCGATCCGGCGCATGAACTCGGGGAGGTGCGCCTGGCCGCGTTGGATGCGGGCGAGCTCGGCTTCCCACTGGCCGGTGAGGGCCGGGCTCTTGACGTCGGGGTGGATGCGCTCGATCAGGCGGATGCCCTTGTCGGTGGCCGCGAGCGCCTTGCCCTGCCGCTCGGCGTACTCGCGGCGGAGCAGGGTCTCGATGATCTCGGAGCGGGTGGCGGGCGTGCCCAGGCCGCGGTCCTTCATGGCCTCGGACAGCTCTCGGTCGTCGAGGGCCTCACCCGCCGTCTCCATCGCGGTGAGCAGGGTGGCGTCGGTCAAGCGCCTTGGTGGGCGCGTCCGCTTGCTCACCGCTTCGACGTCCGCGACCTGGAGCGGCTGGTCCGGCGCCAGTCCGGGGGGCAGCTCCTGGGCGCTCTCCGGCTCTGCCGCGCCGTCTCGTACCGGCGGCTTTGGCGGCGGGGGCGGCTCGAGCTGCTTCCATCCGACCTGCTGCACGGCCGTGCCCGAGCTGTGGTAGCGGTCGTGAAGCGGCGGTTCGGCGTCGCGCGTGTCGATGCGCGTGATCACGTTCGTCACCGCGAAGACGTGTTCCTCGTGCCAGGCCATGAGGAGCCGTCGGCAGACGAGGTCGTACACGCGGCGCTCGTCCACCGAGAGCGCCCGGCCGTTGGCCTCTCCGTTGGTGGGGATGATCGCGTGATGGTCGGTGACCTTCGTGTCGTCCACGAACCGGCGGCCGAGGGGGCGATCGCCCGTGCCCGGCGCGAGCTGCGCGCGATACGGGGCGGCGACGGCGCCCACCACCGCCGGTAGCGTCGAAGCCACGTCGCGCGACAGGTGCCGGCTGTCGGTGCGCGGATAGGTGATCAGCTTGTGCCGCTCGTAGAGCGCCTGGGCGGCGGCCAGCGTCTGGCGCGCCGACAGGCCGTAGAGCCGGTTGGCGTGCCGCTGCAGCTCGGTGAGGTCGTAGAGGAGTGGCGGCGGCAAGCGGCGGGTCTCCTCCGCGACCGATTCCACGACCGCATCTCCCCGCCGGGCGCGATCCACCACCGCCCTCGCCTCGTCGCCGTCCTTGGGCAGGCGGCGGGCCTCGGGGGTGGGCTTGTCCCCGCGGAACCACGTCCCGCGATAGGGGGCCGTGGCGCCCACGCCGGCCTCCGAGGCCGCCTCCATGTCCGCGGGGACGAAAGTCGCCACGACCTCCAGGTAGTCCTCGGGGACGAACGCGCGGATCCCCTGCTCGCGCTGGACCAGGAGAGCCAGGGTGGGCGTTTGCACGCGACCCACGGAGAGCAGCTCGCCCTGCGCCAGGGTGGCTGCGCGCGAGAGGTTCATCCCCACGAGCCAGTCGGCCCGGGCGCGCCCGTGGGCCGCGTCGGCCAGCGAGTCGAAGTCGCGAGCGGGCCGCAGGCCAGCGAAGCCCTTGCGGATGGCCTCCGGGGTGAGCGACGAGATCCAGAGCCGCTTCACCGGCTTCGTGCAGCCCGCGGCGGCGTAGATGTAACGGAAGATCAGCTCACCCTCGCGCCCCGCGTCCGTCGCGCAGACGATCTCGCGGACGGCGCGGTCGTTCATCAGCCGCTTCACGATGGCAAACTGCTCGCGCGTCTCCTCGGCCACCAGGAGCGGCCACTCGGAGGGCAGGATGGGCAGGGTCTCGGGCGCCCAGCGGCGCCACTCGGGCCGGATCTCGTGCGGCTCGGCCAGGCGCAGCAGGTGGCCGATGGCCCAGGTGACCGCGAAGCCGTTGCCATGGAAGTGGCCTTCGGCACGAGTGCGGGCCTCCAGGACCTGCGCAATGTCGCGCGCCACGGACGGCTTCTCGGCCACGACGACGATGCTCACTCCGCGGAGCCTAGCCCATGCAGAGGCCGGCCGAGGTCCACCGGTATGACACGGGCACGCCTGGCACGACGCGTGCACGCGGCACCAGGCTCAGACGAGGGACACGGCATGCCTGGGGCGGGCGGGTCCCGAGGAGGTGGATGTTGCGACGGTTCGCCACGGTGCTCGTGTTTCTCGGCCTGTCGGCGTCGGTCACGGCTCAAGAGAGGGGATCCGTTGTCCTCGATGCCATGACGACGGCCGGCAGGCATCTCGGTGTCGGGTACTACATCACGGACGGACTCAGCATCCGGCCCAGCCTGGGTTTCGGGTATTCCGGCCAGTACGGAACCACGTTCAACCTCGGTACGGACGTGCGATGGGAGCTGCGGTCGGGCTACCGGGTCAGCCCGTACCTGACCGCCGGATTCAGCTATCTGCGCAGTCCCTACGTGGTGCAGTACGACTCCAGCGGATCGCCGACGACAGGCTCGAACCTGGCCCGGTACGGAGCGGGCCTGGGCCTCAGGACCCGCATCAAGTACGGGCTGTCTGCGGTCGGGGAGGGCCGGGTCATGAATTCGGAGCTCCGGAACGTGTCCGGCGGCTCGTTCTACGGCCAGCAGAGCCTCCGCTCCGGCGCGCACTTCGAGGGGATCCTCGGTCTTTCCTACGTCTTCAACTGACTCCCGGGCAGGTCCGGGCCTGGCGCCGGCTGTCGCCGGACGGTGACGCTCGCGTCCGCGGGCCAGGACAGGCGCGCGCGTCCGGACCCCTGGCTCCTCGCTCCCGTGGGATGATCGGCCGCCAGGCATGGACCTCCACGGGCCCGTCCAGTACGCGAAAGGCGTCGGTCCCCAACGGGCGGCCGCCCTCGAGAAGGTGGGCATTCGCTCCGCCGAAGACCTGCTCTTGCACCTGCCCATTCGCTACGAGGACCGGAGGAGCTTCGCTCGGGTGGCGGACCTGCGGCCCGGCATGCGGGTCAGCGTGGCGGGGGAGATCGCGGTGGCGGGTCTCCGGCGGGCGCGGCGGATGACCCTCTACGAGATCCGGCTCGACGACGGGAGCGGGCGGCTCAAGGCCCTCTGGTTCAATCAGACCTTCTTGAAGGACATCCTGCCCCGCGGGAAGCGGGTGGTGCTGTACGGCGCGGTCGAACGCGATGCCTATGGCTCGCGCCAGCTCGTCATGACCTCGCCCCAGTACGAGGTGGTGGAGGCCGACGAGACGGGCATCCACAGCGGCCGCATCGTGCCGATCTACGAGAAGCTCGGCCCGCTCGCCGGCAAGGCGCTGCGGCGGGTCCTCATCCACCTCGCCGAGCAGGTCCCGGACACCCTCGAAGACCCGCTCCCCGCGCCCGTCCGCGAGCGATTGGCGGTGATCGGGCGCGCCGCCGCCCTCCGAAGCGTCCATCTGGTGGGGGACGCGGACTTCGACTCCCTCAACCGCTTCCGCAGTCCCGCGCACGTCCGGCTGATCCTCGAGGAGTTCTTCCTTTTCCAGCTCGGCCTGGCCCGCCGCCGGCGCGGCCTGCGGGCGGAGCGGAAGGGGGCCGCTTTCGAGATCACGGACAAGACCCGCGAGGTGGTGAAGCGCATCCTGCCTTTCTCGCTGACCGCGGCGCAGAAACGGGTGCTGCGGGAGATCGCCGACGACCTGTGCTCGCCGCACCCCATGAACCGCCTCGTGCAGGGCGACGTGGGCTCGGGCAAGACCATGGTGGCGCTGCTCTCGATGATCGTGGCCCTCGAGCAGGGCGCCCAGGCCGCGTTCATGGCCCCCACCGAGATCCTCGCCGAGCAGCATTACCTGACCTTCCGGCGGCTCCTCGCGCGCTGCCCGTACACCGTCGAGCTGCTCACTTCGGCTCGCAAGGGCAAGGACCGCAAGGCCGCGCTCGCGCGGCTTCTGGCAGGGGAGGCGCAGATCGCGGCGCCTGGGGCTGGCGGTGGTGGACGAGCAGCATCGCTTCGGCGTGCTCCAGCGCGACGACCTGCGCCGCAAGGGGTACGACGTGGACGTGCTCGTGATGACCGCCACCCCCATCCCGCGAACCCTCGCCCTCACGGCCTACGGGGACCTCGACGTGTCGGTGGTGGACGAGAAACCGCCCGGCCGGACCGCCGTCCGCACCCTCGTGCGGCCCGCCTCCGACCGGCGCGCGGTCCTCGACCTCCTGCGGCGCGAGGTCGCGGCGGGCCGGCAGGCCTACGTGGTCTACCCGCTGGTCGAGGAGTCCGAGAAGCTCGAGGACGTGCGGGCGGCCACGGAAGCCGCGAGCGAGTGGCAGGGTGCGCTCCCGGGGGTCTCGGTCGGCCTTCTGCACGGCCGGATGAAGAGCGCCGAGAAGGAAACGGTGATGGCGGCCTTCACGCGCGGCGACGTTGCGGTGCTCGTCGCCACCACAGTGATCGAGGTCGGGGTCGACGTCCCGAACGCCACGGTGATGGTGATCGAGCACGCCGAGCGCTACGGCCTGGCCCAGCTCCATCAGCTCCGGGGCCGGGTGGGCCGCGGGCGCGATGCGTCGACCTGCGTGCTCCTCACCTACGGCCGGCTGTCCGAGGTGGCGCGGGCTCGGCTCGACGTGATGGCCACAACCGAGGACGGGTTCCTGATCGCCGAGAAGGACCTCGAGATCCGCGGCCCCGGCGACTTCTTCGGCACCCGGCAATGGGGGATGCCGGCCTTCCGCGTGGGCCACCTGATCCGCGATCGGGACCTCCTCGAGCGGGCGCGGGTCGAGGCCTTCCGCTGGGTCGACGAGCTCCCGTCGGATGGCGATGCGGGGCTCCGGGCGTTTCTCGAAGAGGGCGGGTGGGAGCGACGGTTCGGCCTGGCGCGCGTGGGCTGACGGGGGGTATCGTCCCGTCATGTCCCGCATCATCGCCGGGCGCGGCAAGGGGCGTCGGCTCAAGACGCCTGGCGGCCTCGAGACGCGGCCGACGGGGGCGCGGGTCAAGCAGACCCTGTTCGACATCCTCGCCCCGGTGCTGCCGGGCAGCCGCTTCCTCGATGCCTTCGCGGGCGCCGGAGGAATCGGCCTGGAAGCCAGGTCCCGCGGCGCATCGAAGGTCGTGCTGGTGGACGTCAGCGCTGCGGCGGTGGCGGCTATCAAGGAGAACCTGCGGGCGCTCGAAGGCTTGGGCGGGGACGCCCAGGTCTTTCGCCAGGACGCGCGGGTGGCCCTCCCCGCGCTGGCCGATGCCGGCCACCGTTTCGATGTCGTGTATCTGGACCCGCCCTATGACAGCGACCTGTACGAGCCGCTGCTGCAGCTCGCCGACCGCGTGCTCGCGCATGACGGGCTCGTGGTGGCCGAGCACTTCCACAAGCGCGCCCTCCCGGAGACAATAGGGCGCCTCGCCCGGGCCCGCGAGGTGCGGGTGGGCGACCATCGACTCACCTTCTACCGGCGCCACCATGAGGCGGCGCCGAGCGGCCCCTCGGGGAGGCAGGAGTGAACCGACGACGCGACACCGCCGCCCTCTTCCCGGGCTCCTTCGATCCGATCACCAACGGCCATCTCGACATCGTCGAGCGCGGCCTCTCCGTCTTCCGGGAGATCGTGATCGCCATCCTCGTCAACTCCGACAAGCGGCCCCTCTTCACGGTCGAGGAGCGGGTCAAGACCATCCGGCAGGTCTTCCGCGGCAACCGGCGGGTGCGGGTGGACACGTTCTCCGGCCTGCTCGTGGACTACGCCGAGCACGTGGGGGCTTCGGTGATCATCCGCGGACTCCGGGCGATCTCGGACTTCGAGTACGAGTTCCAGATGGCGCTCATGAACCGGCGCCTCAACCCGAAGGTCGAGACCGTCTTCATGATGCCGGCCGAGAGCTACACGTACGTCTCGTCGCGGCTGGTCAAGGAAGTGTTCCGGCTCGGGGGCCAGGTGAGCGAGCTGGTGCCGCCCGCGGTGGAGAAGCGGCTGCGCGCGAAGTACCGGCCGCGCGGGGGACGTCCAGCCGGGGAGAGCGTGTGAAGAAAACGGGCACGAAGCGGCGATCGGTCCCGACGAAGAAGCGGTTCGAGCCCCTCGGGAAGCAGGGCCCGATGCTCTCGCGCCGGGCCATGCGTCTCGAGGTCTCGCCTACCGTGGCCATGGCCGCGCAGGCCACGGCCCTCAAGCGACAGGGCGTGCGCGTCTACGACTTCAGCGTCGGCGAGCCCGACCAGGGGACGCCCCCGCACGTCGCGGCCGCGGGAGTCGCCGCCATCGAAGCGGGCCAGACGCGCTACGCCCCGGCCCCTGGCCTTCCCGAGCTGCGCGCGGCGGTGGCCGCGCGCTACCGGAAGGACTTCCAGGTGGCCTTCGCCCCGGAAGAAGTGGCGATCACGATCGGCGGGAAGCAGGCCCTCTACCTCGCCTGTCAGGCCCTGCTCGACCCGGGCGACGAGGTGATCGTGCCCTCTCCCTACTGGCCGACGTTCACGGAGGCGGTGCGCCTGGCGGGCGGCCGGCCCGCGCTCGTGCCGGCCCGCGAAGCGGACGGCTTCGCGATCACGGATCGCCTCGTGGCCCGCGGGGTGGGGCCCCGCACGCGGGCCGTGATCGTGAACAGTCCCTGCAATCCCACCGGGGCGGTCACGGGGCCGGAGGCGCTGCGGGCCCTCGGCCGGCTCGCGAAGCGGCGAGGGTTCACGCTGATCTACGACGACACCTACGCCCAGCTCGCGTTCGACCGGCCGGCGGACGTGGGACTCCAGGCGCTGCGCGACCTCCTGGGCGATCGGCTGGTGATCCTCGGGACCGCTTCGAAGAGCTACTGCATGACCGGCTGGCGGATCGGCTGGGTGCTCGGCCCCAGGGCCCTGGTGGACGCCTGCGCCGCCCTCGCCTCGCACAGCACGCAGAGCCCGGCCACCTTCGCCCAGGCCGGCGCCGTCACCGCGCTCAATGGTCCGCAGGAGTTCGTGGGCGAGCTGCTCGCGGAGTACAGGCGTCGCCGCGACTTCGTGCATCCCGCGCTTGCCGCCATTCCGGGCGTGACCTGCGGCAAGCCCCAGGGCGGATTCTACGCATTTCCGAACGTGACCCGTTGC
>WNFM01196052.1_pt1 | contig 14563 bp, 14 predicted proteins | sample 5400271 | NCBI WGS metagenome assembly WNFM01 (sample SAMN13153352, study PRJNA577476) | soil metagenome | isolation source: 60 cm saprolite on Douglas fir-dominated hillslope | place: USA:California | collected 2013-09-17 | reverse complement strand
TGTCCCGGGCACTTTGCGACAGCGTGCGAAACGTAGCCGACAGCGAGCCCTTGGGCACAAGGCTTTGTATGCACACGGCCCTGCCCGAAACGTCAACCTGCCTGTAATCCTCATCCGTTCCTCGTCCGGCAAAAATAATTTCTTGCGGCACCTCGCCCATGGTATCGGTTGAGCCCAAATACGTTATGTCTCCATAGTTGTCGTAACGCGACACACCGATTTTAACGTAGGCATTTTCAACGGATGAAGAATACAAGTCAAACGGTTGATAATACCCTCCCTTGACCGGTGGGGTCAGCGCGTTTTCACTATAGGAATCAGCGATAAAAGCGGCCGCCATTTTTTGGCCTCGCGTCCCGGTCTCCCGCCCTTCCAGCGCATCGGAGGCGATGATGGACAGGTATTCTTTCAGGTCGGCCGGCGTAATTTGGCTGCCATATTTTTTTGCAATTGCATTTTCTTGTGCAATCGGCACGGCGTCTCCGAACAAAGCAGTAATGAACGCAAAGGCGATCCAACGCATAGGGCTTCAGGATTAGTCCCCAATATATGGAAAGTCTCGAGTTTATAGCACAGAAGGCAGACAACAGACATGGACTATATACTATATACTATGAACTATCGACCCATTAAAGCTCGGTAGAAAAAACGTCCAACAACCTCAATTGATTCGTTGCGCGAACAAAATTCTGTTCAGGGTACGTGATGTGATAGTAAACGTCGCCGTTTAGAAAATCGGCAAGCATTCGCAATGCCATGATATAGGTCATCATCATGCCGGCGTAGGGGAAAAGTTTCTTCTCTGTGTCGGTGAGTTTCTCCCCCATTTGGGAAAGATACCCCGCCACCAACGCATCGTAAATAGGCCTTCGAAACACGACTTTGCTCAAATCTTTTTCCTCCTCGTTGGCCGGACTTACAAAAGTCCGGATCATGTCGCCTACATCGTAAACAAAGTAGCCGGGCATGAGGGTATCCAGGTCAATAACACATACCGCTTGTCGCGTTGTGGCATCCAGTAAAATATTATTGATCTTAGTATCGTTGTGCATAATGCGCAGAGGAATGGAACCCATTTGAATAAGTTCAAGATACCGGTCGACCAGGGGTTTGAATCGCTTGCATATTTCTATGGCACCGTTGCCTTTGCGCAAGCGCTCCGGGGAAGCTTTTTCCACGGCACGCTCAAATTGTTCATAGCGCCACGACAAGTCATGAAACCGGTCAATGGTGGGATGGAAAAGACTAATATCTACCCCATCGAGATGGTTGGTAAGGCGGGCAAACTCGGCTGCCGCATGATAGGCTTCCTTTTCGGTTCCGACCTTGTCTATGGTGATGGAATTGTCTATGAAGCGAAACAACCTCCAGGGGTAGCCTTCCTCGTCAAAACTCATTTCCTCGCCTTTAATGGTTGGCAAGGCCGAGAGAAAGAGATATCCCGGGTGTTTTTTCTTGAGGTAATCGGCCGCAAAGCGAAGGTTGCTGGCGATAATCCGGGGTTGAATGAAAACCTCTTTGTTGACCCGCTGAAGAATGTAGCTCGGGTTGCCCACCAGCTTATAGGTAGCGTGTATATGCCCGGAAGGAATGCGCTGGACTGTAAAATGATCCGGGTCGAGCCCAAACGATTGAATGATTTCCCTCATCCCCTCCGAATTAATTCCTCGTGTTGAACTCACCACAATTTTGCAGGGTACGAACCTTTTTTAACCAAATCCCTGATCTTTCCCGAGACCAGGTCTTTATCCTCCTTGTACGTAACTCCAAACCAAATACTCCCTCCCGGTATTACTTTTACTTTACCCAATCCGCGCTTGATCATGTCGTTGACGACCAGGGGTATGAAGAACTCAGCCTTAGAGTTCTGATAATTATTTTTTGCAAACTCGTCAAACATTTTTTGCGTCAGGGGCAGGATCGTTGGGTGAAAACCCCAAAAGTTCATTGAAGTGGGAGTTTCAGGGCTCATCTCCAGGTCCCCCCCCTTTTCCTTGGAAATGATTTTTCCATTTTCCTTAATAATCGTAGTCCGTTCTACCACACTCTTCAGGAATCCCTTATCGTCGCGCTCGCCGCACCCGCGCGAAACGCTGCCGTGCTCGGACAGCACATTTTTTAACGTGTATCCCACCATAGCGTGAACGCCGGACGTTTCCTGCTGGAAAAAATCAGCCACGGATTGGAAAGCTTCGCGGCCGTAAAAATCGTCGGCATTGATGACGGCAAAAGGTTCATGAATTACTTCTTTCGCACACAGCATGGCGTGGCTGGTACCCCAGGGCTTGGTCCGTGGGCTATTTCGGTATTCAGAAGGAACAAAAGTGTCGAGGGACTGGGTTACAAATTCGACTTCGACCTTTCCTTTCAGCTTCGGCAAAAACATTTCTTTAACCGTATCGCGAATTTCGTCGCGGACAATCATGACAACTTTCGTAAACCCGGTCCGAAGGGCATCAAATAGCGAGTAATCCATGATGGTTTCGCCGCTCGGGCCAAATCCGTCAATTTGTTTGATGCCTCCGTAACGACTGCCGATGCCTGCGGCCAGGACGACCAACGCGAGTTTTTTACTCTCCTTCATGGTATTACATTTGTTTCTTTTCGTTCTGAATTGTTACTTGCTTTGTCCAAAATTATGGTTTTAACGGTAAAGCGTGTGCGAAAAGACACGCAAACTTTAGATTTAAATATCCGTCATTATTTTCCATTGTCCAACCCCATCCTCTTATGCCGTCCATGAGCGCCCAGCAAAAATCCTATGTCGGCCCGATGATCATCATCGGAGCTTTGTTTTTTATTTTCGGATTCGTCACCTGGGTCAATGGTACGCTTATTCCGTATCTCAAGATTGCATGCCAGCTGAAAAGCGATCTACAGTCATTTCTGGTAGTTACGGCTTTCTTTTTTGCTTATTTCGTAATGGGCATTCCTTCGTCGCTCGTATTAAGAAGGACCGGGTATAAGAAAGGGATGGCCCTGGGATTACTGGTCATGTCGATCGGTGCATTTCTTTTTATACCCGCTGCCAGTACCAGGGAGTTTAACCTGTTTTTGATTGGATTATTTATTATTGGTACAGGCCTGGCACTGCTTCAAACGGCTTCCAATCCTTACGCCACCATTATCGGGCCGATCGAAAGCGCCGCCATGCGGATCAGCATCATGGGCATCTGTAATAAAGGAGCCGGCATTATTGCAGGTCTCATTTTCGGATATATCGCATTGAAAGATACCGACGGTTTTGAGAAGAAATTGCAAACCCTGAGTGACGCTGATAAGAATACGGCATTGGCCGAGTTGGCAGAACGGGTAGTTACACCGTATATCGTTATTGGGAGCGTCTTGTTATTCCTGGCCGTCGCCATTTTATTCTCGGGCTTGCCCGACATAAAAGACGAGGGCGAAGATGAAAGTGATAAGCCAGCGACGGGTTCGGCAAAAACAAGTGTTTTTCAATTTCCTCACCTGTGGCAGGGCATCCTTGCTATTTTTCTTTATGTCGGTGTTGAAGTGATGGCGGGTGACACTATTATTAGTTATGGCAAGTCCCTCGGCATCGAGCTGTCGGAAGCGCGGTATTTTACACAATGGACGTTGGCCGGCATGCTGGTAGGGTATATCATCGGCATTATTACCATTCCTAAATATGTTTCGCAGGCGTTCGCATTGCGAATTTGCGCGATCATCGGCGTTGTATTTACCATTCTCGCCGTTTTGACCAGCGGTAAGACCTCCGTCCTCTTTATTGCTTTGCTGGGACTGGCCAATTCGTTGATGTGGCCGGCTATCTTTCCATTGGGCATAGACGGGTTGGGGAAGTTTACAAAAATCGGTTCCGCCTTGCTCATTATGGCTATTGTCGGCGGTGCTATATTGCCTTTGCTGTACGGCAAGCTTTTACAGGTTTGGAATCCGAAGGATGCTTACCTGATAATGGTTCCCTGCTATCTTTATATTCTCTACTTTGCAACGAAAGGATATAAAGCGGGAAAAGCGCAAGTGCTAACGGGTATTTGAAAACAATCATTTTTGACATGCGGATAAGCCTCTTTTTCTTTCTCGTCTTTTCTCCCTTTTTTCTCTTTGCACAAGAAAAGAACGACTTCCTGCTTTCATTGTACCAGGCCCGCGACGCAACGGCGGAAAACCTTTTCTCGCAAAACATCGAGGGACCCAATTTTGATAAATCGGGAAATCTCTATGTGGTCAATTTTCAAAAAGACGGAACCATCGGGTGGGTCCATCCGGATGGATCGGTAGACTTATTCGTCACCTTGCCGGAGGGCAGTACCGCCAACGCGATCCAGTTTGATGCCGCCGGGAATATGCTCCTGGCCGATTTTACTGGCCACAACATCCTCCGGGTCACCATGCAAACAAAGGATATCTCGGTCTTCTGCCACAACGATCAATTCAACCAGCCCAACGACATTTGCGTCAATAAGAAAGGACAACTTTTTGCCTCTGATCCCAATTGGAAAGCCAGTACGGGTAAGTTGTGGAGAATTGAGCCTGACGGAAAAGCGATTCTACTGAACGGCGAGATGGGCACCACCAATGGCATCGAGCTAAGTCCCGACGAAAAAACGCTCTATGTCAACGAAAGCGTCCAGCGCAAGATCTGGGTCTTCGATGTCGATGCTCAGGGCAACATCGGCAACAAAAGACTATTTAATAAATTCGATGATTTTGGCATGGACGGGATGAAGTGCGACCGCGACGGAAACCTGTATGTATGCCGGCACGGCAAGGGTACCGTTGCCGTTTTCTCACCGACGGGAACCCCGCTGAGGGAAGTGCCGCTAAAAGGAAAGAAAGTAAGCAACATTGTTTTTGGTGGAGAAGATGGACGGACCTGTTATGTGACCCTTCAGGATAGAAAAGCGTTGGAAATGTTCAGAAGCGAGGTGCCCGGCAAGAAATGGAGTAAATAATGCTTTGTTCGCCGAAGCTTTATCGCAGGCAGAGTAACTTGAGCTGCGGCTTCCCCCGCGCACCCATTACCCTAAAGGGCGCCTGCGCGCTGGGGTTCTCCCTTTAGGGAGTCAGAGGGTGAGCGTGGGCCGACGAAACACCAAAAGTACTCAACCCTACCTGACTTAATCCAAGGATGGCAAGTTTGACGGAATTATAAATTTAAATCAGAATAATCTGCTCAACGCTCTTTTGATGATTTGCTCTCTGTCTTCATGATTCCCGTGAACGTGGACAAAAGGAATCTTTCTTTTTAGCAATTCTTCCTTAAATACGGCGTACATCTGCTTTCTTTGGTTTCCCAAATTGCGCAACCCGTCATCCACCCACGGTAAATCGACGTCAAACAAAAAATATAGATTGTACTTTATTTGTCGCTCCAATTCGTACAAAATGCCAGGCACCCGGTGAAGATACGTTTGCGAGTAAATCTGGGTAGTGATCAAATCCGTATCACAAAACAAAATTTTGTTGGCCGTTTTTACTTTTTCAAGTACACGCAGCGTTTGGGCATAGCCGATCCGGATAATGTCTTCTTCCGTGAAGTCGTTGGAGGTAATCATTTCACGCGACACTTCCGGTACATATTCTGTTTGATAAACCTCCGCCAGGTGCTTCGCCATGGTCGTCTTACCCGTGCTTTCCGGACCGTAAAAGCATATCTTTTTTACAAAGTAAGGACGAACGATTGCCGGAATGAAGTCCCAATACTTTCCAATGACGAGTCCCCGTTTCACGCGGTTCTTGCAGAATACGAACGGTATTCCTTTATCCAATTCCGCAATCCGAAAGCCGCTATAAAACAAAACACAAAATACTCTGCACCCACAAACCTGACCCCTTTGACAAAGTACATTCCAGTGGCGACAGCATCAATCACTATCCAAAGGACCCAGCATTCCACTTTCTTTTGAATCATCCAAAATGTGGCTACGACGCTCATCACGGTTACAAAGGAATCCAGAAATGGAAAAGCGCTGGGTTTGTTAAAAATGGCCGGCAGCCATTCGTGAAGGTGGCTGGCCAGGTTGCCTGAAACAAAAGTGCCCACCCCTCCCACGGCGGAAAAGACCAACAATTGCCTGACCGGCAGGTAGCTCACCTTCAGTTCTTTTTTCTTGTCCTCCTCTTCCTTTTTCGGATTGGCCCAACGCCACCAACCGATAATATTGGTGATGCAGAAGAAAACCATCAGGAACATATCCGGGTAAAGCTGTACCTGAAAGAAAAGAAAGAAAAACAAAACAACATTGACGATGCCGAGCGGCCAGCTCCAGATGTTTGCCTTTGCGGAAAGCCAAACCGCAATCCCTCCGGCCAGCGTACCGAAAAATTCCAGGTAGCTCATGGGATAACCCCAGAGCGTAAAGAAGATGTGATCGATGTCGAAGAAACGCACGAGTCAAAGTTTAATACAGACGTTCTTCGCTTCCGTAAAAAACCGCAAGGCCTCCCACCCGCCTTCACGTCCCACGCCAGATTGTTTCATCCCTCCGAAGGGAGTGCGCAAATCGCGGAACAACCAGCAGTTGACCCAAACGATACCGCTCTTGAGTAGATGCGACACCCGGTGGGCGCGTTTCAGATTTTCCGTCCATACAGTTGCCGATAAACCATAGGCCGTACTATTGGCTAATGCAACAGCCTCCTCTTCTGTATCAAACGGCATGATGGTAACTACAGGACCAAAAATTTCTTCCTGGTTGGTCCTGCAGGTTTGACTCAATCCAATGATCACCGTGGGCTCAACAAAATAGCCGTCTGCGCACCGGCCCGCCGTTGCAATCCTCCGTCCTCCCGCCAAGACCTTTCCCCCTTCTTGTTTTGCCAATTCAATGTAAGAAAGTACTTTGTTCATGTGACCTTCTGAAACCAAAGCTCCAACAGCGGTTGATTCTTCAAGAGGGTCGCCTACCCTCAATGCTTTTGTTGCTTTCACAAATTCCTCTGTAAAGCGGGTATACAAACTTCGCTCCACCAGGATGCGCGACCCACAAAGGCAAATTTCGCCCTGATTGGAAAAGGAAGATTGCAAGGAGGAGGCAAGTGTTTTTTCAAAATCACAATCCGCAAAAATGACATTCGGATTTTTGCCTCCCAACTCAAGCGAAAGTTTTTTGAGCATCGGCGCGGCGGTGGCAGTAATTTTCCTACCCGTCGCCGTTCCACCCGTGAACGAAATGGCAGTAATCTCCGGACGTTCGATGATCGCCTGACCTGCTTTATTTCCCAAACCATGGACCACATTCAAAACACCCGGCGGAAGACCGGCTTCCATACAGAGTTGTGAAAATAAAAATGCAGTCATAGGTGTAAGCTCGGAGGGTTTCGCAACCACCGTATTTCCGGCAGCCAGGGCGGGGGCAATCTTCCATGTAAACAAATACAGAGGCAGGTTCCAGGGTGAAATGCACCCGACCACGCCGATGGGCGACCGTGTTGTATAATTTAAAGCCTCTGCATCGGTCATGTGTGATTCCGATTCAGTATGGAGAATTGCCGTCGCAAAGAAGCGAATATTGGCCGAAGCGCGCGGAACATCCAGAGCCCTGGCTTGCTTCAGAGGCTTGCCATTGTCTACGCTTTCGGCCCGCACCAGCTTCTCCAGATCGCGATGGACTAAATCGGCAATCTTTTGCAGGATCGAAGATCGCCTGTTGACCGGCATCGAAGACCATGCGCTGAATGCTTTTCCCGCTGCTACAGTAGCCTGCTCCACATCGCTGGCGTCGGAATCCGGAACAAGGCTATATACTTTTCCTTCGGCGGGATTGTAATTGTCAAGGTACTTACCGGATTTCGGTTCGGTCAATTCACCATCAATATAGTTCAGTATTTTTTGCATTTCCGCTTTAGATATTTTGAATGAGATTATTGTAATCTTCGTGAGAGCCAATCCAAAACCAAATTATGGTTTCATCGTCTTTCACGCCCAAAGCACGATATGACAATCCTATTCGTACTGAATAGATCGGTTTTGTAAAATGAACCTGTTTGAAGTTTAACGAGTAGTGATAGGGATCAATTTTCCAAAGTTCGTAGGCCCTTTTGGCATTCGAACGAACCTTAAACGGCAGTTTCTCTAATGCCTTTCGAAATCGTTCCGTTGTTACAGAGTACACCTTTACAGGTCTAAAGGTTTTGTATCTCCCTTTTTATATTCGTCCAATGCCTCTTGAGCCAAGAAAGAGAGCTTTGACTGAGAGCCTGCAAAATTTTCCTCCCAACTTATTTCGTCTAGAATAATTTTCGCAACCATCTTTTGGTCTTGTTCACTTAACCGCTCCGCCTTTTCTATTGCTTTTTTCAATTCTGAAATCATACCCAAAGATAAAAATTTTAGTTATAAACTCCCCGTTCTCCCACCGTCCACCGGAAGACTAACGCCGTTGATATAACCCGCTGCAGGAGAGGCAAGGAAAGCCACAGCTACTGCTACTTCACTCGGATCGGCCATTCGCCCCGCCGGAATCTCAGCTATCATTTCATTTCTGATTACATCGGGTGGTCGCCCCGATTTTTCTGCCCGGGTTTGAATGATCGATTCAATCCTTCCCGTTTTCGTGCTGCCCGGCAAGACGTTATTGACGGTGATGCCGAAGGAAGCCAGTTCCAGCGACAACGTCTTTGACCAGCTCGCCATCGCCCCGCGAACCGTATTGGAAACCCCCAGCCCTTTGATAGGAATCTTTACCGATGTGGAAATGATGTTGACAATTCGACCATAGGCATTTTTTTTCATTCCGGGAACGACCGACCTCACCAGCAGCTGGCTGCAAAACAAATGGCTTGTGAATGCGCTGATAAAATCGTCCGGTTCCGCGTCGATGGCAAGGCCCGCCGGAGGGCCACCGGTATTGTTGATCAAAATCTGAACGTCTTTTCCGGCCACATAGGGTTCGATAGCCCGTTTGACCTGATCTGGAAAATTAAAATCAGCGACCAAATAATCATGCGTTTGTCCCGCGTGCGTACTTAATTCTTTTGCGACCGCTATTAGTTTTGATTCCTCCCTGGCGAACAACGTTACCGACGCGCCGAGCAGGGCGAGTTCCACCGCGGCAGCTTTTCCAATGCCCTGCGTACTGCCGCATACAACGGCCCGTTTTCCCTTCAGATTCAAATCCATTCTATTGCGTCTTGTTTTTGTAAATATAAGAGGGAAAAAGTTGTTAGTTTTACGGAAATCCGCCTACGCGGCTGACTACGCCACCCCCTTCGCTGAAGCTTCAGTGGTCAAGGAAGGCTTCGCCAGTTAAAGCACATCCGGCGGACGAGATCAAACCAATCCGCCATGGCCGTCCGCCGACCTTTTAACATAAAGCAATGGATCGCTGAAAACCGCGACTTGCTCAAGCCTCCCGTTGGAAACAAGAATTTATACACCGAAGCGGGTGACTACATTGTCATGGCCGTGGGTGGACCCAATGCCCGCAAAGACTATCATTTCAACGTGACCGAGGAATTATACTATCAATTGGAAGGCGACGTAAAAGTCAATATCCAGGAAGACGGAAAAGCGGTTGAAATTCAGATCAAAGAAGGAGACCTTTTTTTATTGCCTGGAAGCGTGCCCCATTGCCCCGTCCGGCCTGCGGGAACCGTGGGGTTGGTCATCGAATGCAAACGCCACGAAAACGAAAACGATGGGTTGATGTGGTTCTGCGAAAAATGCAATCACAAGCTTCACGAAACGTATTTCCATTTGACCAATATCGAGAAAGATTTCATTCCCCGTTTCCGGGAATTTTACGGAAGCAAGGAAATGCGAACCTGCAAAAACTGCGGAACCGTGATGGAGGCTGACCCGAGGTTTGTCTGACCATGAACGGGCTAGCTTATTATTTGTCCCCTGTAGGGGAGTTGGAGATCGAGTCGGATGGAACCAAAATTATTGCCGCCAGTTTTTTAAGAGATGCAAAGACAAAAGAGTCCCCCACTCCGGTGATTCACCAGTGTATCGAAGAACTAAACGAATATTTTTACAAAGGCCGCAAGTTTTTTTCAGTTGAACTGGACCTTCGCGGTACGGACTTTCAAAAAAAAGTCTGGAATGCTTTGCTGAACATTCCCTTTGGCAAGACGGTATCGTACTCCGATGTGGCGATGGCCACCGGTGATCTGAAATCCGTTCGTGCCGTTGGCCTGGCGAACGGTCAAAACCCGATTCCCATTATCGTTCCTTGCCACCGGGTGATTGGCAAGGATGGTAACCTTGTAGGCTACGGTGGCGGCCTGGACAAGAAAGAATGGCTCTTGCGGCACGAAGGCGTTCTGTCCAAACAAACGGAATTGTTTGCTTCGCAGGCGTTTTGCAAAAGCCCTTGACCGGGCGGATGTGCTGAGATCATTCCGCAAGCTTTTTTATATTCCAAAAACCGGCAGAAAGCCATCCCTCTACTTAGCCGGCAACTCCCTGGGACTGCAACCGAAATCGACCAGGCGCTTTATAACAGAAGAATTAAACGATTGGGCCAGGTTAGGCGTGGAGGGCCATTTTCACGCGAAGAGGCCATGGTACTATTTTCATAAATTCAGCAAAAAAGCATTGGCCGGTCTGGTCGGTGCAAGGCCTTCGGAAGTTGTCGCCATGAACCAGTTGACGGTCAACCTACAATTGATGATGGTTTCCTTTTATCAACCTTCTGGTAAGCGCTTCAAGATTATCACGGAGGCCGGTGCTTTCTCTTCCGATCAATATGTTTTTGAATCGCAAGTGAACCTGCACTCCGCCAGTGAGCATCGGTTTCATCCTGAGGAAGCCATCGTGGAACTACAGCCGCGTCCGGGAGAATTTTGTTTGCGCACTGAAGACATCCTGAGGGCCATCGAAGACCATCGCGATCAGCTCGCGCTGGTCATCTTTGGAGCAGTACAATATTATTCGGGCCAGTTTTTCAATATTAAAGCGATAACCGATGCAGGTCACCGGGCTGGAGCTATCGTTGGTTTTGATCTTGCTCATGCCATTGGAAATGTTCCCCTGAATCTCCACCGCGACGGTGTCGATTTCGCTGTATGGTGCAGTTATAAGTACCTTAATTCCGGCCCGGGCGGGGTTGCCGGGGCGTTTGTTCACGAACGTCATGGAAATAATTCTGAGCTGCGGCGCCTTGCGGGATGGTGGGGCCATGATGAGAAAAACCGATTCGAAATGAAGAAGGGCTTTCAGCCGATGCCCGGAGTGGACGGTTGGCAACTGTCTAATTTCCCGGTAATTTCCGGTGCTGCGCAGTTGGCGTCATTGGAAATTTTTGAACGTACCGGCATGAAATCGCTTCACAAAAAAAGTTTACTCCTGACGGGTTATTTGGAATTTCTCCTCAGCGAAATGAATTCCGATCAGTTCTTGGTCATCACTCCTGCGAACCCCAGCGAGCGCGGGTGTCAACTTTCCATATTGTTCAGGAAGAACGGCAAAGGGGTTTTCAACACATTGTCAAAGAAAGGAGTGGTTGCAGATTGGAGGGAACCGGATGTGATCCGGGTGGCGCCGGTTCCCCTTTACAATACGTTTGAGGAAGTTTACCGGTTTGCTGAGATTTTTCAAGGCGCATTGACAGGTAGCACTTAGTTCTTACGTGTTAGTGGCCGGGACTAATGGTTCTAAAACGACAAACCACTAAGAACTAAGAACCCGGAACTAAGAACCAAAGGAGACACCCATGAAAAAGAATCCAAAAAGAGTAACCATTGTAGGAGCGGGCTTGGTGGGTTCCCTTATTTCTATTTATCTCGCCAAACGCGGGTATGAAGTTACTGTTTTTGAAAGCCGGTACGACATGCGTACCCATGCGTTTGGAGGAGGTCGTTCGATCAACCTTGCCCTCAGTACGCGCGGCATTCGCGCCTTAGAAGAGGTGGGTTTGGCCGAACATACGAAAGAGCATGCCGTTCCGATGAACGGTCGTATGATGCACAACACCCAGGGCCACCTTACCTTCCAGCCGTACGGAGAACAGGGCCAATACATCAATTCGATTTCCCGAACCGGGTTGAATATGGCGCTCGTTGCGGAAGCGGAGAAGAAAGGAGTGAAGTTTCAGTTTGAACACCGTTGCCTGAATGTTGACCTGGATAAAACAGAATTGACCTTTCAGTTTTTTGGTTCTACCAAGCACTATCCTACGGATGTCATCATCGGTGCCGACGGGATGTTCTCCTCCATTCGCGGTGCCATGAAGGGTTCGGATCCCTTTGATTATTCCGAGCATTACGTTGAGCACGGCTACAAAGAACTACGGATCCCCCCTCAGGAAGGAGGAAGATTCCCAATAGAAAAAAATGCCTTGCACATTTGGCCTCGTGAAAGTTTCATGCTCATCGCGCTTCCTAATCCGGATGCGACCTTTACGTGTACACTGTTTTTGCCATTGGAGGGGGAAATGTCCTTTGCACAACTGAAATCACCGGAAAAGATCCAGGCTTTTTTTGAAAAATCATTCCCCGACGCCACGCCGTTGATGCCCACGTTAATAGAAGATTTCCGAGACAATCCCACCTCCTCGCTTGTTACCATCCGGTGTTATCCCTGGGCAAAGCATGACGTACTCCTTATGGGGGATGCAGCTCATGGTATTGTGCCATTTTATGGGCAAGGTATGAATGCAGGATTTGAAGATTGCCGGATTTTCAATCACCTGCTCAACCAATTTGATGATGATTGGGAGTCGGCTTGTACAGAATTTCAGCGCCTGCGCAAACCTGACGCCGATGCTATTGCCCAACTGGCGCTCGATAATTTTGTAGAAATGCGCGACCTGGTAGGCACTGCGGATTTTTTGCTGAGAAAACAAATTGAGGCCCGTTTGCATGAACTTTATCCCAAACGATGGATCCCCCTCTATTCGATGGTGACTTTCCATGACCATGTCCGTTATTCGGAGGCATACGAAACCGGTAAGAAACAAAAGAAAATCATGGACCAGGTGATGAAGACCCCTGAAATTGCCGCGCACTGGGCGTCTCTCAATTTTGAAGAAATCGTTAACCAACTGTAGCTTAATTGGTTGTCGAATCAATCCCCATCGGTCGTGTTTTCCTTGGATTCACCCACATATGCCCTTGAAAAAAATCATCGCATATCTCATAAAAAGCGAACTTTATGCAGCCTCTTTTACGTTAATCCCTTATTTTTAGACCCCACACGCCACACGACGGCATACCCCACAGCCCATTGCGCAAATCCATGACCCAATTCGTCATTAAAAAAATCTTGCTAATGCGAAATCATTTCGCCGTCGGCCTTGCGATCCTTTGTTCTGCCTGTGGACCTCAACAGCAGCCAGCAAGGCAATCACCTGTTGTTCCCGTGACCGTACAAAAAGTACAGGCATCGAAAGCAGTCTATTACGATGAATATCCGGCAACGGTGATGGCTCTCAGCCAGGTGGAACTTCGCCCTCAGGTAAACGGGTACATTACCGGTATCTACTTCAAAGAGGGTGACCACGTTCACAAAGGACAAAAACTATATACGATCGATCACCAGCAATACGAAGGAGCTTATCAGCAATCGCTTGCCAATTTAGCTGTCCAGGAAGCGAACTTGTTAAGGGCGACAAAGGATGTGGAGCGCTATCGGGAATTAGGCAGACGAGATGCCATTGCCAAGCAACAGGTAGACAATGCCGAAGCCAACTTTGAGGCCGCCAAAAAACAAGTGGAGGCAGCCAAGGCGGCTGTCGAAAGTGTCCAAACCAACGTGCGTTACGCCACCATCCTCGCACCCTTTGACGGTACCATTGGAATGTCTCAGGTCAGGCTCGGTACAGCGGTTTCTGCGGGACAAACAGTATTGAACACGGTATCCACGGACGATCCCATTGCAGCGGATATTTTAATTGACCAGAAAGAGATTCTTCGGTTTACACAATTGCGGGAAAAGGCCACAAAGTCCAAAGACTCCACCTTCCGGTTGGCATTCAACGGCGTACTATTTCCTTATCCCGGCAAAATAGGTTTCATCGATCGTGCCGTCAATGCCCAAACCGGCACCATCCTTGTCCGTCTGGTATTTCCAAATCCGGACAACCTTTTACGGTCCGGCATGACCGGCACGGTAAGGGTCCTCAATGACACCGAACAACAATCCATTGTGATACCCTTCAAAGCTGTCACCGAGCAGTTAGGAGAATATTTTGTGTACGTCGTCAAGCCCGACAGCAGCAAAGTATCGCAACAAAGAGTCGTGTTGGGCAAACAGGTTAACCGCAACGTGATCATCAAGCAAGGACTCCGGGAAGGTGAGACGATTGTTACGGAAGGCGTGCAGAATTTACGGGAAGGGTCCGTCATTGCGGCCAATACCGGAGGTACGGAGCAAAAAAAGGTGGCCAGTAATTAATTAAAAGATCTCATGATTGCCGATACGTTTATTAAAAGGCCAGTAACGGCTATTGTTATATCTGTTATCATTGTCCTGGTGGGCCTCATTTCGATGAGTGTATTGCCCGTCGCGCAGTACCCTGATATTACTCCACCTACCGTTAATATTGTTGGTCTTTTTACCGGCGCCGATGCGCAAACTGTAGAGCAGACCACAACGACTGCCATAGAGACTCAGGTAAACGGCGTCCCCGGTATG
>WNFM01209925.1_pt1 | contig 14567 bp, 15 predicted proteins | sample 5400271 | NCBI WGS metagenome assembly WNFM01 (sample SAMN13153352, study PRJNA577476) | soil metagenome | isolation source: 60 cm saprolite on Douglas fir-dominated hillslope | place: USA:California | collected 2013-09-17 | reverse complement strand
CTCCCCTACGTAGCGATTGCCCTGCTCCCTGAGCAGCCGCTGTTCACTGGAACAACCGCCAGGACGGCGGGTGATAGAACCGGAGCGGGAATGCAGGAGGGGGAGATCGTGGCCTCCTCTGGCACCCCCACGGCTGACACGGTGCAAATGCCGCTGGTCTACCAGGCCGAGACCGTTGGCTACCTGCTCCTTGCTGCCCGCGCGGGCGACACGCTCGGCAAGGCAGATACTCGCCTGCTGGCAGACCTGGCCCGGCAGGCAGGCGTGGCCGTGTATGCCGTGCGGTTGACCACCCACTTGCAGCTTCTGACGGAGAGCCTGCAGCAGGCCCGGGAACGCCTGGTGACCACGCGCGAGGAAGAGCGCCGCCGCCTGCGCCGCGACCTGCACGATGGTCTGGGTCCGGCCCTGGCCAGTCTCACCTTTAAGGTCGATGCCGCCCGCAACCTGCTCAAGACGGATAGCGAGCGGACAGAGACACTGCTGGCCGGGGTGAGGCAGCAGGCCCAGGACGCCATCACCGATATCCGCCGCCTGGTCCACAACCTGCGTCCTCCGGCCCTGGACGAATTCGGCTTGCTCTCAGCACTGCGCGAACAGACGGCTCACTACCAGCACCAGGGACTCGAGGTGGTCTTCGACGCCCCCCAACCCCTGCCGCCCTTGCCAGCGGCCGTGGAGGTGGCCGTCTATCGCATCGCCCAGGAGGCCCTGACCAATATCGCGCGCCACGCCCAGGCGCAGCACTGCCTGCTCTATCTTTCCATCGATGCCGGTGTACTGCATCTCGACATCAGCGATGATGGCAAAGGCATTCCCCCGGGCCATCACAGCGGTGTCGGACTGCACGCCATGCACGAGCGTGCCAGCGAGTTGGGAGGAAGCTGCACGATCACCCGGGGCCCCTCCGGAGGCACCACGATCCAGGTCAGATTACCTCTCCCAGTGGCAGAGGAGCCGGGCTTTTCTTCCGCTCAAGACACTGCACGGCAGGTGTACGCACCTGTTCATGTGGCTGACGTACATACGGCTCCCCAGCAGGCATGAAGAGGAGGACCTATGGACCAGATTCGCATCCTGATAGCTGATGATCATCCCCTCTTCCGCGATGGCTTGCGTGCCTTGCTGGAGTCCGTCCCAGATATGCAAGTCATTGGCGAGGTAGCTACCGGTAACGAGGTCATGGCTCAGGCCCAGGCGTTGCAGCCCGATGTCATCCTGATGGATATCAAAATGCCCGGCCTGAACGGCATTGAAGCCACCCGCCGCATCCTGCAAGCAAGTCCACACATTCGCATCCTGGTCATTACCATGTTCGAGGATGACGAGTCCGTCTTCGCCGCCATCCGCGCCGGGGCGCGCGGCTACCTCCTCAAGGGAGCCATACAGGAGGAGACCCTGCGTGCCATTCGCGCTGTGGCCAGCGGCGAGGCCATCTTTGGCCCGGCCATCGCCGAGCGCCTGATGCACTACTTCGGCAGCACTCGACCAGTGGGTAAAAGTGGGCCAGCGAAGTTCTTCCCGGAACTGACGGATCGTGAATACGAGATCCTCGCCTTGCTCGCCCAGCGCAAGTCAAATGCGGAGATCGCCGCCCACCTGGTCTTGAGCCCCAAGACGGTGCGCAATCATGTCTCCAACATCCTCTCGAAGCTCCAGGTTGCCGACCGGACCGAAGCGATGCGTGCAGCCTGGACGGCGGGATTGGGGCAGGGGAACGGAGATTGCTAGACCTCTATAGTTCGTGGCTGTACCTCTTCGGTGACTTCTACGGTTCCTGGTAAGGTGGACATCACCAGCCTGAAACCATTCGGATAATGCTCCAGGCTCTTACACGTCGCGTTTATCTCACGCTCTAAGTCGCTCTTCTTCTGCTGAGACTCTGCTTCATTGGCTGCATAAAAGACACGTAATATGTGCGTGTAGCCTACATCGAAGGTCGCCAGGTAGAGCGTCTTTTGCATCGTTGTAGTTCCTTGATTAGGCAAGGTTCAAATGAACGTGAGAGTTCCTCCTCAACAGAAAGGTCCAGCCCTGTCATGCTTCGCTGCGCTCAGCATCTCTCTGCCGATCGAGACAGACCCAAAGCTCGCGCGGAGGCGTGACACGGTGTGACGGTTCACACGGTCAAGGACTTTTCTTCACATTGAACCTTGCCTTACGTCGATATTCTCTCATAAAAGCATATTGAAATGCTATAGAGAAAAGATAGCCCGTAACTGGGTGTGTTGTCAAGTATGGTGTTCTGGTACACTCATGAGGAATACTTATAGAGGACGTTGTATGCTACGGCTAAAGGTTAAGGAAATTGCTGAACAAAAGGGCTATAATCAGTCCACATTAAGCCGCGCAAGTGATGTACCCATAAACACCATACGCCGCATATGGAGAAACCCCTACTACGAAGTAAGATTAGCCACGCTGAATAAGATCGCAGTAGTATTAGGAGTACCGACTACCGATTTATTTGAAGATGTACCACATAACCATAAGCCTTGAGCAGTCTGCTCAGAAGCGGATTCCTAGCTTTACTGCATGCGTAGGATTCTGGTAGATATTCAGAAATGCCGTCGCCGCCTCTGGAAAGTTGACGATGGGGTCAACAATCCCTTGAGAAGTCAGGCGCTGCTTTTGGAAAAATGTGGTGACTGTGTGCCAGAAGCGTCGCTCGTCCCACAACTGTGCCCCCTGAACAGACACAAGTCATTGAGGAGTTGCAGAGCGAACAGAGGGCGATGACTGTGGAGCAATTACTTCGCCTATTCATGACCAGGCCTCACTTAGATCGGATGAACAGTCATTTGTAAGCCGTAGCGTGGTCGCAGCGTAACCAAGGCCTGTGGCTCAACCGGGTGACCCGGCACCAGGTGCAAGCGATAGCGTTGTGCAACAGTAGCCAGGATCAACTGCGCCTCCATCATCGCAAAGTTGTTGCCGATGCACTGCCGTGGCCCACCCCCAAAGGGGAAGTAGGCGTAGTGCGGGCGACCGGCAGAGCGTTCGGGGGTAAAGCGCTCCGGATCGAACACCTCCGGCTGCTCCCAGAACGCCGGGTGACGGTGCGTCGTGTAGGGACTGAGCCAGATCATACTGTTAGCCGGAATATGGTACCCTCCAATCTCGTCCTCGGCGATCGCTTTGCGACTGAAGACCCAGGCCGGTGGGTAGAGCCGCAGCGTCTCCTCAAGTACCATGCGTGTATAGGGCAGCTCCGGCAGGCGCTCCAGCGCTGGCAGCTCTCCTCCAAGCACTTCGTTCAGTTCTGCATGCAGTCGACGCTCGACATGCGGGTGCTGGGAGAGCAGGTACCAGCACCAGGTGAGGAGATTGGCGGTGGTCTCATGGCCCGCCACCAGGAGCGTTATCACTTCATCGTGCAGTTGTTTGTCATTCATCCCCTGGCCCGTCTCCTCGTCACGCGCCGACAATAACAGAGAGAGCAGGTCATCTGTTTCCGTATCCACGAGTTGTTGGCGGCGCTGCGTGATGAGGCCATACACGAACCTATCAAGCGTGCGAAGCGCCGTCTGCATGCGGCGATTGCGCGTTGTAGGCACTCCGAGAGGTGGGAAGGGAGCATAGATGTAGTCGGAGACCAGCTCACTCAAAGTGGTTATAGCCTGGCCAATGGTATCTGTCTCCTTGCTCAAATCAACGCTGAAGAGCGCCTGGCCGACGATGCCCTGGGTCAGGCGCATCATCTCCACGGCAACATTCAGTGGTTCATTGTGTCCGGCAGAGCCCTGCCAGCGCTCCAGCAGCGCGACGGCAGCGCCGGTCATGAGCGTGCCAAAAGTGGCAAGGTGCTTGCGATGGAAGGTTGGCTGGATAAGGCGGCGTTGCTGCAGCCACGACTGCCCATCGTTGGTCAACAATCCCTTACCGACAAACGGGTGAAAGACCGTGTAGGTGAAGAGGTCTTTGTTGTAGTTGCGATGGTTCTCCTGGAGCACATGCTTGACGCCATCGGGAGAATTGACCATGTAAGCGGGCCAGAACAGGAAGCGCACATGGACCACATCCCCATAGTCCTGAGTCAATCTCAGTAAAAACCCCAGGCGGTCGTGCTGCATAGCGGGGGCGCTGCCCAACAGGAAATGGCCGCGTGGACCAGCTACTGGCTTGCGGCGACGCGATAGAGTTGCTCCGGGTGTTTTCGTCATAAGTTCGGCCATCTGTCCCACTCCTTGTCTAAAACTCGGAAACCTTCCTGATATACACTATTGTACAGGATAAACATCTCTCAAACGTTACCACAAGCGTTACGAACTGCCAGACCCCGCTCACCGCAAAGTCGTGATCTAATCCTCCCGATACAACATTTGCATCACCTATTATACTGATACTAGGTCATCCATGGTGATCGTCTTCCCCACCATGTGATCTGTCGTAGAATTTGTCACCGGCTGTGGACCCTTGTCCCAACTGTCCCAAGTGTCCCATCACCTTTCCATTCTACAACCCGAGCAGATCCGCGATCTGCTTCTGGTACTTACTCGTGTCGCGCTCCAGAAGAACTGATTGTCATATTTCATGGACAAATGCAGTCATTAGGAGTGCAGGGAGAATACAGAGCACAAAGGGAAGACGTTGAAAAAAGTCACCATAGCAGTCATTGGGGCTGGCCAGAGAGGAGTTAATTACGGAAATTACGCGTTGAGGCATCCCCACGAGGTCCAGTTTCTCGCTGTAGCCGAGCCAAACCTCAGCAGAAGAGCACAATTTCAACGCCTGCACGCTATAGCCAACGAATACTGTTTCGTGGATTGGCAAGATCTGTTGGCACAGCCGAAACTGGCAGACGCCGTCCTGATTTGTACGCAGGACAAAATGCACTTTGCCCCAGCTATGCGGGCGCTCGAGGTAGGCTATCATGTCTTGCTAGAGAAGCCCATGTCACCCCATCCAGACGAATGCATCAAAATGAGCACATGTGCCGCAGAGTTCCAACGTATCTTCTCCATCTGCCACGTCCTCAGATACACAAATTTCTTCGCGACGCTTAAACAAATCCTGGCAGACGGTGCTATTGGTCGGTTGATTTCTATTCAACATAATGAAAATGTGGCCTATTGGCATTACGCCCACAGTTATGTACGCGGAAACTGGAGAAATTCGGCTGAGTCTAGCCCCATGATTTTAGCCAAATCCTGTCACGACATGGATATTTTGCTCTGGTTGGCCGGGGCCGCGTGCATCAATATCTCTTCCTTCGGCTCATTAACACATTTCACTGCAGCAAACGCACCCCAGGGAGCGCCCGACCGCTGCCTGGACGGCTGTCCGGTAGCAGATACCTGCGCGTACTATGCGCCAAAGTTCTATTTAACTGGAGAGGCAGACTGGCCGGTCTCGGTCATTAGCGACGATAGCAGCATACCTGCACTGCTAAAAGCACTACAAGAAGGACCATATGGAAGATGTGTCTACCATTGTGATAACGATGTAGTAGATCACCAGGTCGTCACAATGGAATTCGCCAATGAGGTGACAGCGGCCTTCACGATGTGTGCCTTTACCGATGATGTGAGTCGGACAATTAAACTCATGGGAACAAAAGGTGAAATACGAGGCATTGTGAACAGGGACACCAGCAAAATCGAAAATTTCGATTTCCCTTCCAAGACCCATAAAATAATCACGCTGCGAAGCGAAGGTGGCCCACAAGGGCATGGAGGCGGTGACTTCGGTGTGATGCGGGACTTTATCAGGCTCGTGCGCACAGACGATAGAGCAGAAGGGCTGACTTCCGCTGCAACATCGGTTCAGAGTCATTTAATGGCATTCGCCGCCGAACAGTCCAGACTTGAGAGAAAAGTCATCAATATGGATGAGTTTTGTCGCCAGTGGGCCACCGTGTAGGGACCAGCTTATGCGCATTAACAAACTAATCCGGCATACGGATGGGCGTTGTAGGTCCCCAATTTATCGAGGGACCGACATTTATGGCGCTTGGGGGTGGGGCAAAACCTACATGAATTTCTTAATCTCCATTAGCGCGTCCGCGGATTTATCCAAAAGCTATCACACACCTCCAGAAGCCACTTGAGACACGACAATGCAAGCTACTTGCAAGCTTTCGACCCGCACGCCAGCACTGGTTCTTGAACCGCACCCTTGCTAACCCTCCAAGGTTGAACAAACCGCGCGATACTGCTATACTACACCATACCGAAATCGGACCGGACGGGCATACGGTACAGTTTTTCAGACCAGACCAGGCGACCACCTGCGTTGGGCATAGGTGGTCCACCACGGATCACCTCGCGCATAGATTCTCTAGGAGGAAATAGGCTTCATGAAGGTTTACAGGGCGGAACAGATTCGCAATGTGGCATTGATCTCTCACGTTGGAGCAGGTAAAACATCTCTGGTGGACGCGGCTCTCTATGATAGCGGCGCTGTCACCCGGCAGGGCAAAGTAGATGATGGGACCTCTATCTCCGACTACGATCCCGATGAATTGAAACGACACATGTCGTTGAACGTCAAAGTGCTCCCCGTCGAATGGAAAGATCACAAAATCAACTTCATCGATACCCCTGGCTACGCCGACTTTGTTGGCGAAGTCAAAGCGGGCTTGCGTGTGGCCGATGCCGCCCTCGTGGTCGTAACAGCGGAAAAAGGCGTCGAGGTCGGGACTGAACTTACCTGGCAGTATGCCGACGAACGGCAACTGCCGCGCATGGTGTTCGTCAACAAGCTTGATCGAGAAAATACCTCGTTCGACCAGGCCCTGGAATCCCTGCGCAAGCAATTTGGTGTCAGAGTGGTACCTCTACAGCTTCCCATCGGCGAGCAATCAGCCTTCAGAGGCGTGGTGGACCTGGTATCTCAAAAGGCCTACACCTTCGAGGGGGGCAATAAAGTACAGGAGATCCCCATCCCGGCTGAAATCAAGGACCGCATCAGCACCTATCGCGAACAACTGATTGAGTCGGCCGTCGAGAGCGACGACGCAATGATGGAAAAGTTCCTGGAAGGCGAGGAACTGAGCGACGAAGAAATACTGTCTGTCGTCAAACTGGGCACGCGCACTGGCCAGCTTATCCCTGTCTTGTGTGGCTCGGGCAGCAAAAATATCGGCGTCCAGGCGCTGCTCGATGCCATCGTCGATTACTTGCCCAGCCCTGTCGATGTTCTACCGGAAGACGCAAAAGCCTTTGGCAATAACCTTTCGATCTTCGTTTTCAAAACCGCTGCCGCCCAGGTAGGCACCATCTCCACCTTCCGCGTCTACAGCGGAACGCTCAAATCGGATACCCACGTCTACAATGTGCGCACAAAGGCCGACGAGCGCATGGCGCAGTTGGTCACGCCGCGCGGCAAAAGCCAGGAGCCTGCCAGCGAAATTCCTGCCGGCGATATCGGCGCCGTAGCCAAGCTCTCCAATACCCACGCGGGTGATACGCTCGCTAGCAGTAAAGATGTGACCACAGCGCTGCAGCCGATTAACTTCCCCGATCCATGCTTCACGGTGGCAGTCTTCCCCAGGAGCCAGGCCGACCTCGATAAAATGAGTAACGCGCTGGCCCGCATCGCGGAGGAAGACCGCACGCTGCGCGTGGCACGCGATCCCCAGACCGCCGAAGCCCTGATGTCTGGCATGGGCGAGTCACACATTCAGATCGTAATCGAGAGCATCAAACGCAAGTACGGCGTCGACCTGGAGGTACGCGATCCTCGTATCTCCTACCGCGAGACCATCCGCAAGAAGGCCCGCGCCAATGGCCGCCACAAGCGGCAAAGCGGTGGGCATGGCCAGTTCGGCGATGTATGGCTGGAGATCGAACCACTCCCAAGAGACGGGGAAGAGACCTTCGTCTTCGAGGACAAAATCGTCGGCGGCGTTGTACCGGGCCAGTATATCCCGGGAGTCGAAAAAGGCGTGCGCGACTCGCTCAGGCGCGGCTTCATCTCTGGCAACCCTATGGTCTACGTCAAGGTCGCACTGGTGGATGGCAAATACCACCCGGTAGACTCCTCCGCGCAATCCTTTGAAATTGCCGCCTCACTCGGTATGCAGGAAGCAGTGCCACAGGCCAGCCCCACCATCCTGGAGCCAATTATGACTGTCACCATCACCGTACCCGAGAACAACATGGGTGACGTGATGAGTGACATCAACACCAAGCGCGGGCGCGTCCTGGGCATGGCTTCTGCAGGCACTGGCTTGCAGCAGATCACCGCCAATGTGCCCCAGGCCGAGATGCTGCACTATGCAACCGACCTGCGCTCGATCACCCAGGGTCGCGGCTCCTTCACCATGGAGTTTTACCAGTACGAGGAGGTACCTGCTAACATCCAGCAGGAAATTATCACGCAATACAAAAAGGAAAAGGGAGAGTCCGAGAAATAGCCCTCCTGTTCACAACATACTGCTGCGTACGGATGGGCATAGCCGCTCGATTATGAGTTTTAACGACCAAGGCCGGTAGTGTCATGCTGAGCGAAGCGAAGCATCTCTGTGCCCCGCAAGAGAGACCCTTCCCCGACGCTCGCTCAGGGCTTCGGCTCACTTCGCTCAGGGTGATACGTATGACCGATGGTGCTGGTGAAACTTCATCATCGCGTCCGGGGTGGGGCAAAACCCGCAGCATTTCTTAATCCTCATAATCGGGGACCTACTCCGCTCGCTCAAGGGAAAGTGCAACTCGGTCAAGCAGAGTGGCGCCCCTTGCGGGTGCCAGGCTCCACGCAAAAAATGAAACGCACCTGAGGCGGCTTTACTTTCTTGACAACACATGACCAGTCGTGTATACAAGGAAATATACACGACTATACGAGAGAGAGACATATGCAAGTAGTAAAATTGCTTAAGGTGGGCAATTCGACCATAGTAACGTTGCCAGCCTGGGTGGTGGAAGCGTTGCACTTGCGCGAAAACGATGAAATCGTCGTTGAAGTTGCTGGTGATCGTATCGTGCTCACACGCGCCACAGCAGATTTTCAGGATGCATGGGCAGCGTATCAGGCCATTGAGCCACGTCATCGAAACGCGAACCGGAAATTGGCTGAGTAGGTCGTGGCATTATCGACGTGCTCAATAAATTGGCACTCTACCTCCCCCGTTTTTTTCCCTGCTTCCCTTGTTTGCCCTCTTGCCTCTTTTCCTTCCGTAAGACGGCATTCGCATCAGCCTCGTGCCCATGGCTTATCAACCATTCGCGAGCGCGACCATGCAGATCACGCAGCGTCGCGCTGCCGGCGATCATCATCCACATCGCGAACTCTGGATCAGCCGGTTGCCCCGGCTGCCACTGCTTTTCAGCTATAAGAAAAGCCCGTACCTGCTTCACATCCAGTGTTCGCAGCACCGCATCTAATCGTTGCCGGAAGTTTGTGTAATCTGTCATATTTCATAATCCTACCTTTTTAGCGCAGGCAAGGGAGTATAGGGATTTTATCAGCTTGCTCTAAAAAGCTATCTAGTCTTCAGGACTGTCTTGAGCGTATGGCTCTCACCACGAAGAAGGCAGCAAGCGCAACAAGTACAGGCCACGCTGGAATATTGAGGATGGTACGCCCATCCTTCTCTTTCACCATGAGCAAAGAGAAGGAATTTAACTTGCTGAAGAAATCCTGCTTCTCGCTTCGCACAGTGCCAAGAATTAAAATAGTGGTCCGATCTTCTTGTACCATGAGCCTCTCCGTTTTTGTTTCATATGATTATCCCCTGTTGTAAAAATTTAAAGCATATTCTGCCGGAGTGCTTCCAACGATGGTTTTAAAGTCTTTGATGAAGTGCGCCTGATCGGAATATCCCAGTTCCACTACCATCCCCGGCCAATCCACCACTTCGCCCCCGGCCAATCGTTCAGCCACTTCATGGAGTCGGTAGCGTTTGATGTAGCGTTTGATCACCCACTTGGGACTGACACCGACATACTGCCTGAAGAGCCGTTGTAATGCCCTTTTGTTGAGGTCGAGCTGGCTCACGACGTCATCAACCTTGGTGATCTCTCGATGAGCGATGATATAGTCAACAATCTCGTTAATGACTCCGACATTCTTATCCCGCTCCGGGAGTCTCTCGCGCAAGAAATTTTCCGCGAGCGCTACCATCTCTCCTTCATCCTCCTGTGAGAGAAGCGCTTCTTCCAGTGCTTTGCAATCGACGCCGAAGGCATCCCAGAAACTGATGGAAGCATTCGTTAATTGGGAAACTGGCACTTTGACAAAGGGGTAAAAGGCCCCGGGCTTGAATTTAATGCCAAAAACCCGGCCTTTGTTTTCGAGGAGGCGCGCGAACTTTCCCGTCTCCACGCCAAAGACTCTCGATTGATCTTTCTCAAAGACCAGGTTGACGCAAGGGTAAGGGAGCGTCTCTTGCACGTAGGGTTCTTGTCCTCTGAGATCCCAACTGACGATCCAATAGCGTTCTACAAAGAAACTCAGGTCCTGCGCAGGCAAATATCGTGAAAGCTGAAACTTCTTTTCACCCGCTTTAAGGTTCAAAATGCCCCTGGGTTGTCCAATGGTTGACTTCATTATTATTAATTCACACCTTGCAAAGTCTTCGTCTCAGGGATGTGTCATCCCGGATGCTATAGGCAACGCGATTCATTGCCTATTTTATAGCACAAATTTTCTTAAATGTCGCGTTTTTACAATACTCCCTAAAGATCATGTGCTATCATCATTCCGTAGGGGCGGGAGTGGTGCCGGGTTGGGAGGGGGCCTTTATGGCCGCCCGCCCTTGGGGTGTGTGAAGATCGGATGCCTACCGACCGAACAAGGGTTACGCGGGCGGCCATAAAGGCCCCCTCCCCTACGGAATGGTGATGAGCTTTGCGTCAGGTTGATGCCTATTGGGCGACCCTCGCGGTCGCTCTTTACAGAAGGGAGAGGATACTTATGAATCGCTATATGCAAGAGAAATGGCCGTGGATTGAAGGAACACATGGGATGCGCTCGCAGCTGCTAGACATTCTGAGCGACGCCGATCTCGCTTTTAGCCCTGGCGGGCAGAATATGACGTTAGGCGCTTTATACCGCGAGATGGGTGAAATCGAACATTCGTACATTCAGTCGTTTAAAACCTTTAAGCAAGAGTGGTCATATCGCAACACGGAAGCGGGTTTGGAGAGCAGCGTCGCCCGGCTCAACGCGTGGTATCAAACGCTGGACGACGAAATGAAAGCAGCGGTTTCTGCTTTATCAGACGAGGATTTGACGAAGACGGTCGATCGAGGCGTCTTTTCGCTGCCGGTTGAACTTCAACTCGATGTCTATCTCCAGGCGCTGCTGATTTTCTTCGGGAAGGCCACGGTCTATCTCAAGGCGATGAACAAACCATTGCCTGAGCAAATTAACGAATATATTGGGTGAAGTCTTCCCCTAAAAGCTGCTCGAGATAAGGAGTGACCTTCCAGAAATCTTTGAGATCCTTATATTCCTGCACGAACTTAGGGTCTCCAACCTTTAGAGATTTCACCGCCCGGATCATTAAGTTTTTTGCTGTGTGCTCACTTGAGACAAACTGCACCACATCCGTCTGGTAGCCCATGATGCGCAGGATCAAGGCACGGAAGGTGTCGGTCAGAATATCGCCCAGCCGTTCCTTTAAGATGTTATGTCGCTCTACCGGCTCGAATGGATGGGGGGTGGGCTGGTGATCGAGTTGTTCCTGGAGGTGATGCTGGCAACACGGTGCGCTGATAATCAGTTTGCTTTGCCATCTTATACCCTGGGCCACCGCCTCATCGGTGGCGGTATCGCACGCGTGGAGAGCCAACACGATGTCTGGCGCCGTAACTGGCTTAAAATCTATTATGCTGGTCATCTGAAAGGTGAGGCCGGACCAGCCTAAACTCGAACTTTTCTCGGCGTGCCCCCTTAAGAGTTCGCCATTGACGTCGATACCCGTCAGACGGATTTGTATGTTCAACACACAGTTGAGATAATAATAGAAAGCGAACGTAAGGTAAGCGTTGCCACAGCCGCAATCTACAACATAGAGCGGAGATGTGTTGAATTTTTCCAATTCCCCAGTTTGCTGTACAAGCTTTAAAAACTCATTGATCTGCCGGAATTTGCCCTGCATATCCGCTCTGATCTTACCGTCTTGAGTCATGATGCCGACCGCTTTCAGGAAAGGAGCAGCAGCATCGACCGCCAATAACACTTTCTTCTGGCGATCATGAGATAGATTCGCTTCCATTGGTGGGACCGCGGATGTAGCGTTGTGAATGAGAGCCTTCCCCTTAGTAGTGATAGTAATGTCAATAGTGTTATGGGCCATTTGCACATGCACATTTTTAAACTCAAGCGCCAGGATTTGTGCAAGCTTTTCTGCAATTTCGTCACCCCGGTAGTTTTTAGTGATGTCCTTCTTCACGTCAAAATACGAAAACTGAACATACTTCTGCCCTCGCACAAGCACGGGCCGGACAATCACTTTCATCCATGCGGCAGCTGCAGGTGCAGCAAGTGCTCTGTGCGGTGGCACTCAATTTCATCCGCCTGGATGCCTGGTGGCAACGAGGCACTCGAGGCAAGCTGCGGCGAGGGTCTTTTGGGCGCTTGATGGCTGCCTGATCTTTGCATGCTGTTCGCCTTTCTAGATTGAGTGTCATTCGCCAGCAGAGTCCTACGGCAGCTCGCGTCTTTGTTCCTGCAGGCGGCTGCACCGCCTGCAGGAACAAACCCTCTTGCGAACCACCGAAGGTGGTGAGGAGTCCTGAGCAGTTACGAGAGATCTAATTTAAGATACCACGGTCGGGATAGTCGACAAAATGGCTCCCGCTGGTAAGCATCTGGCGCATAAAGGGCACTTCCCGGCGCAGGACGGTGATCTCTTCCTGCAGGCGCTGCAGCGTTGAAGTAGACTCGAGCAACTGCTGCTTCTGCTCAAGCTCCATATCCATGAGATAAGCGATGAAGTAGGAAAGTTCTTCAGGGAGAGCCGGTATATTGACCGGCGACGGTTTCTTACCCGCCGCTTGAAACAGCATCTGTAGAAAGGTATTGAACAGGTCCTGGGCCTGCCTGGCAGCAGTAGTCAACTGCTGCTCTGGCTCGGGAACATCTTCATATTGCTCAACCAGGCCGGAAAGATAGGGCTTTTCGCGATGCTGGCTGAGAATACGAAAACGATGCACGCCCATGGCCATGAGATTATAGCGGCCATCCGCAAGCTCATCCAGTTCTTGAATATCCGCTGTGGTGCCGACAGGATATGGTTCCTCCCGCAGGTGCTCGCTTTCCGCCCTTGCCAGCACCACGCCGAAGAGCTTGTCCTCCTTTTGGCACTCAGCAATCATCAAGCGATAACGTGGCTCAAAGATATGCAGAGGTAACACCATGCCTGGAAAGAGCACTACATTCAACGGGAACAATGGCAGCTCGATTGTGCCGGGTGACATGGGTCTTCTCCTTCGTAAGAAATCATCGTTAGTACAGGTAATCTGTATATCACCTGCCCGATACTCATCGGTTCAGGCATATTGACTATGAGATTCATTTTCTAGTATCTTACCATAACATAGGAGGAAAATACCCGGAACCTTCGTTTTCGCATCAGGGCTTTCCTGAAGTGAGCTGGCAGCGAGATTCTTAAGAGGTAGCTTCTCCGCTCGTGCATGCTTGCTGCAACAAAAAGGCGAACAGATGACAGAATTATTCGTCGGGGTTGATACCGGAGGCACCTTTACCGATTTCGTCCTCCTCCAGGACGGAAAAATCAGGATTCACAAAGTCCTTTCCACACCTGGCGACCCCGCACGGGCCATACTTCAAGGTTTGACCGATCTTGGCGTATCCGGGAACCTCGATGCGCTGGTTCATGGCTCGACCGTCGCAACCAATGCCGTACTCGAACGCAAGGGTGTGCGCACCGGACTGATCACGACAGCCGGTTTTCGCGACGTTCTTGAGATTGGCAGACAAACACGTCCGAAACTCTACGCTCTAAACGTCCAGAAGGAACCGCCGTTAGTGCCTCGCCCACTGCGAGTCGAGGTAGTCGAGCGCCTCGATGAACTGGGCGAGGTGTTGATCCCGCTCGATGATATATCGCTGAAGGCCGCGCTTGAGCACTTGCAGGCAGCAAATGTGGAAGCAGTCGCCGTCTGTCTCCTGTTCAGCTTCACCAACCCTGATCACGAACGCAGCGTAGCCGGGGCCGCGCGAGCCGCTGGTTTCTATGTTTCAGCTTCATCAGAGGTACTGCCGGAGTTCCGCGAATACGAACGCACCAGCACCGTTGTGCTCAATGCGTATGTCGGGCCGCTGATAGAACGTTACCTCCTGCGACTGGAAGAGTCGCTGCCCAGGCATACCTCCCTACGCATCATGCAGTCGAATGGCGGCTCAATTTCAAGCGCTACCGCTCGGCGCGAGGCTGCCCGCACCCTCCTCTCCGGCCCGGCCGCGGGGGTCGTCGGGGCGGCATTCGTAGCCGGTGCCTCGGGCTTCAAGCAGGCCATCACCCTGGACATCGGGGGCACCTCTACCGACGTTGCCCTCGTCGATGGTACGATTGCTCAGACTACTGATGGCAAAATCGGCGGCCATCCTGTCAAACTGCCCATGATCGATATCAACACGGTTGGAGCCGGTGGCGG
>WNFM01278722.1_pt1 | contig 14568 bp, 14 predicted proteins | sample 5400271 | NCBI WGS metagenome assembly WNFM01 (sample SAMN13153352, study PRJNA577476) | soil metagenome | isolation source: 60 cm saprolite on Douglas fir-dominated hillslope | place: USA:California | collected 2013-09-17 | reverse complement strand
GTTGAGTGGATCGTGGGTACATTGGTGACTCATGAATATAGTACGACCATTATTCAAAAATCACAACAGTTGCCCAACACTATGTTAAAGAATCAATCCGTGCGGACTTGTGCTCATTTGCCCAAAAATGGGGCAATGTGGCAGACGTTGTATCCGCAAACGCGCTTGAAAAGTATCCTCAACACTATGACTGCTGCGGGTTATCCTTAAAATTCGATTCTGTAATTACGCCACCGTTAAAGTTGCGTCTTGTCCCCCCTAACCCTGCCCTTTCCCCCACGCAAGCGGAGGGAAAGGGAAATGCGGTTACCTACCCATGACACTCAGGCTGCCGTCGATTTGCGTCCCGGAGAAATACTGCGCCCGCTGAACGGTTTCTTACGGGATATTTATTGGCGCCCGCTGAACGGTTTCTTACGGGATATTTATTGACATTCGAAGATTTGTGACTTATAATACTTTCAATAAGTTCTGAAAGTCACAAACGGACGATGGGTGTATAACACAGCATGGTGACACTCGTTTCAGCGCAAGGGGCAGAGCAAACGGTAACAGTCGAACTGGAGCAGTTGTTCCAGGAGGGGCTGGACCAGGCGCGGCGTCAGAACCGTACCATTCTCGTGAGTGTCGCGCAGCAGCTTTACCAACCAGTAGATGCCATCAGCCTGTTTGATCGCGCCCGCAGCGTGACTTCAGATCGCTTCTTTTGGTCGCAACCCGGCGCAGCCTTTACGCTGGTTGGTGTCGGCATCGCCCAGGCTTTCGATGCTGTTGAGGAGTCTCGGTTCCGGCAAATCGGGGCATCCTGGCGGCAGACGTTGAGCGGCGCGATCCTGGAGGGCCCGCACTGGTTGCCGGGTGTTGGCCCTCTGTTACTGGGTGGTTTCGCCTTCGATACTGAGAATCGTCAGAGCGATGACTCGCTTTGGCATGGCTATCCCGACGGACGGATGGTTCTGCCCCGGCTGCTCGTCACCATGACCGACGGCGACTCCTGGCTGACTTGCAACGTATTAATTAACCCACAGAGCGACCCGGTGCGCGAAGCTGCCGACATCGCTACGCTGTGTGAGGAAATACTGTCAGGACCGCCGATTAATGATCATGAACAGGAATCGGTTGGCGGCGCGACCAGCTTTGAGTTAATGGCCGCCGAAGCCTGGAAAAACGCCGTTCGCACCACTGCGGCAGATATTGCGGCGGGCAAGCTCGACAAAGCCGTGCTGGCGCGCGCGATCCAACTTGAAGCGCCGCAGGATTTTGACGTGGCAAGTGCGCTACACCGCTTAAGCGAGGCCTATTCGGGCTGTGCGATCTTTGCAGTCGCCAATGGTGAACGTTGCTTTCTGGGCGCCACCCCGGAACGGCTTGCTAAACTACGCGACGGCGCCTTCAAGACGGTGAGCCTGGCGGGGACCACCCGACGTGGTGCGACGCCCGACGAGGACGACAGCCTTGGGACGGCACTGCTTGTCAGTCCCAAGAATCGGCGCGAACATGCCGTCGTGGTGCAATCACTGACCGAGGCACTGCGCGATCTGTGCGACGATTTGGACTTCCCACAAACGCCGGGGCTGATCAAGCTGGACAATGTGCAGCACCTTTGCACACCGATTACGGGCCGCCTGAATGCCGAGTATACGCTGCTAGATGTGATCGAGCGGCTGCATCCCACTCCGGCAGTGGGCGGGCGCCCGCGCGAAGCGGCACTGGCGCTCATCCGTGAACGCGAGGGCTTTGATCGCGGTTGGTACGCCGGACCGATAGGCTGGATCAACCAGCGCGGCGAGGGCGAATTCGCCGTGGCAATCCGTTCGGCGCTGCTGCACGGCAACCGGGCGACCTTGTTCGCGGGCTGTGGCATCGTGGCGGATTCTGACGCCGAGCGCGAATACGCCGAAGCCAGCCTCAAGCTCAAACCGATGCTTTCCGCGCTCACTGGCGAATAGTAAAATTACTGTCAGTGCTGGATAAGTGGTCACGGGTTTGCTAGGTAATTGAATAGTGCCGATCGTAGAACTCGTGTGCTGATTCATGCGGCCCAAGATATAATAGTGGCTGCGCGAATCGTCTCTACAAGCAGATGAGGTGAAGCATGACTTTCCAGGCTTATTTGGATACGGTTAAAGCAAAAACTGGGAAAACTCCCGCTGATTTCAAGAAACTCGCTGAGAAAAAGGGCCTTGCCACCCACGGCGAACTGATGGCGTGGCTCAAAGCCGATTTTGGGCTGGGCCACGGTCACGCGAACGCCGTGACAAGCGTTATCCTTCATGCAGATGCGCCGAAAATCAGCGATGAGGAAATGGTCGCCAGACATTTCGTCGGCGCTAAAGCGCACTGGCGAAAGCCCTTTGATGAACTCCTGAAAAAGTTGAAAGGCTTCGGACCAGACGTAGACGTTTCGACCACGAACAGTTATATTGGGCTGGTGCGCAACGGCAAGAAATTTGGCGTTCTTGCCGTAACCGCCGACCGAATGGACATCGGCATCAAGCTCAAGGGCAAAGCCATTGAGGGTCGGTTCGCAGAAGCCGGAAAATGGAACGCGATGGTGACTCACCGCGTTCAAATCGATGATCCCAAGCAAATTGATGCAGAGTTGATCACATGGTTGCATCAAGCCTATGATAAAGCCTGATGGTGTGCAAAATCAAAACGCAACGCACGCGTATGTGAACGCTTTTGTTGATGAATTAGCCCGCGCCGGGATACAGCATGTGTGCGTGTGCCCCGGCTCGCGTTCAACGCCGTTGGCGATGGTCCTTGCGGCACAGGACGCCATCAAGTTGTGGATGCACCTTGATGAGCGCAGCGCGGCTTTCTTCGCGCTGGGGCTGGCGAAGGCTACGCAGCGGCCCGTCGCGCTGGTCTGTACATCAGGCACGGCAGCAGCGAACTTTCTGCCCGCAGTTGTGGAAGCCTATTATGCGCGCGTGCCGCTGCTGGTGCTGACCGCAGATCGTCCGCCGGAGCTTCGTAACGTCGGTGCGCCGCAAACAATTGATCAGGATCACCTGTACGGCGCGCACGCGAAATGGTTTGTCGAGATGGCTCTGCCCGAAGCAACGCCCGCTGCGCTGCGCTATGTGCGTGCCACAGCGGATCGCGCCGTGGCGGAAGCGTTAGCCGCGCCCGCTGGCCCCGTTCACCTGAATTTCCCGTTCCGTGAACCGCTGGTGCCGCTGCCCGCCGATGGAACGCGAGCGAACGTTCAGCGCGGCGATAGCCCCTATACCCCCTACACGCAAGTGAGTCCCGGCCTGCGCCATGCTGACCGTGCCAGCCTCGCCACGCTAGCCGATGAACTGGCGAACGTCGAGCGCGGGCTGATCATCTGCGGCCCACAGGACGATCTGACCTTCCCGGCGGTGGTGACGCGCTTGGCACAAGCACTTGGCTATCCGATTCTGGCGGACCCACTATCGCAAGTACGATGCGGTCCGCACGCCCGTGATCAGGTGATTGCGGCTTACGATGTGCTGCTACGTGACGCTGACTTTGCGACGAACACCATCCCTGAAGTCCTGCTACGCTTTGGCGCAGTACCAACTTCCAAGCCACTACTGCAATTTATCGAACGGCACGCCGACTGTCGCCAAATCCTGATCGACGACGGTGGGCGCTGGAACGATCCTGCGCACATCGCTTCGCAGGTGATCCACGCCGATGCAAATGTCTTTTGCGATGACCTGTACGCGCAAGTACATCGCAAATCCAGATCGAGTGGCACATGGTTGTCGCGTTGGCTGGAAGCCGAGCACAATGCCCGAATTGCAATTGATGCGCAATTGGCTACATATGACGAGCTATTCGAGGGCAGCGTCTTTACCGAACTTTCAACGGTCTTGCCTGCGAAGGCAATCGTCTTTGCCAGCAGCAGTATGCCCGTGCGAGATATGGATACCTTTATGCCGAGCAGCAGTAAAGCCATCCGCTTTCTGGCGAACCGTGGCGCCAACGGCATTGATGGTGTAATTTCCAGCGCATTAGGTGCCAGTGCCGCCTCACGCGATCCGCTGGTGCTGGTGATAGGCGATGTGGCTTTTTACCACGACATGAACGGATTGCTGGCGGCCGAGCTGCATAATCTGAACGCGACGATTGTGCTGATCAACAATAACGGCGGCGGGATTTTTTCGTTTTTGCCGCAGGCCGATTACCCCGAACACTCCGCCGATCTGTACGGTGCGCGTTATACCCTTGCCGCCGATTGGCTTGTTTTCCGTGGAGCCGTGACGCAGGGAATTGCTGCGGGCGGCCTGAACATAATCGAGGTCCAAACCAACCGGGAGCGCAACGTGATCTTGCATCGCGCCGTATGGAAGGCAGTCTCCGCCACACTCGCGGAACCCGTGAAGGACCGCCCCTGATGCCACTTTTCACTGTAAATGGTGTCACTTTCCATGTGGAAGCGCATGGCACTGCTCACATGGATCGCACGTTGCTAATGTTACATGGCTTCATGGGTCGGGGCGCATCGTGGTCGCCGCATATGCCCGCTTTCAGCGCGGTGTGCAGCACATTGGCTCTGGATTTGATCGGTCATGGCTTGACGGAATCGCCTGATGACGCCGAACGTTACACGATGCAGCACTGCTCCGATGATCTCGCTGCTTTCCTTGACCAGCTTGGCCTGAAGCGTGTGTCGCTGCTCGGCTATTCGATGGGTGGGCGGGCCGCGCTGCACTTCGCACTGACCTATCCGAAGCGGGTTGCCGCGTTGATCCTGGAAAGCGCGTCACCGGGACTGGCGGACCCCGCCGAACGGCAAGTTCGCCGCGTTTGTGGAAGAGTGGGAACGGCTCCCGCTGTTTGCCAGCCAGAGTCGGCTGCCTGCCGCAGCCCAGAGCAAAGTGCGCGCGCAACGGCTGGCGAACAATGCGCAGGGGCTGGCGAACAGCCTGCGCGGGATGGGCACAGGTGTACAGCCATCGTTGTGGGATCGCCTGGGTGAGCTTAAAGTACCGACGCTGCTCATTGCCGGGGCGCTGGATGAGAAGTTTATGCGGACCGCGCAGAAGATGGCAAAGAAGATTCCCGGCGCACGGGTAGAGATCGTGGCGGAGGCAGGGCATAACGTTCACGTCGAAAAGCCTGCGGCCTTCGATCATTTGGTGTTAGATTTTCTGCTGGCGCGTGCAGGCTCTTGATAAGATAAGGAACCTTCGCTATGAAAATCGCCATCCTGGGAGCAGGAAAAGTCGGCGGCGCGCTGGGCAAGAAGTGGTCAAACGCTGGGCACACAATCCGCTTTGGCGTGCGAGATACCCACAAACCCCAAGTGCAGGAATTAGTCCAGTCGCTAGGGGCAAATGTTTCGGCAACCAATATTGCAGAGGCAATCGACTTTGGTGACGTCGTTCTGTTTGCGATCACGGGGACCCCAATGGATGAGATGATCATAGCAAATGCTCAAGCGCTTGACGGCAAAATCATCATTGATGCTGCGAACAAGTTCAACGTTTTGCCTATGAATAGTCTTGCCACCTTTGCTGCACAAGCACCGACGGCCCCCGCCTATCGCGCATTCAATTGCTATGGCTGGGAGAACTTTGAAAACCCGTTATTTGGCGGTGTCGTTGGCGATCTGTTTTACTGTGGGCCGGACACTGAGCCGCGTTTGGTTATCGAAAGGCTTATCTCAGATGTGGGGCTTAACCCCGTCTATATCGGTGGCCCGGAACAGGCCGAGTTGTGCGATGCGCTGGTCAGACTATGGTTTGCGCTGGCTGTTGGTCAAAACATGAGTCGCAACCTGACTTTGAAGGTCCTTAGGCGCTAATTTAGAAATATCAACCATGAGGGGAATGTAACCATGACCGATAAGCCCGTCGCGTGGAAGAACGTGCGCGACTACACCGACATCATTTACGAGCACGACGCCGAGGGTGAAGGCATCGCCAAGATCACGATCAACCGCCCAGACGTGCGGAACGCCTTCCGTCCGCAGACGGTTAACGAAATGATTGACGCCTTCCAGCACGCCAAGGACAATGAACATATCGGCGTGATACTGTTCACGGGCGCGGGCGATGAAGCCTTCTGCTCCGGCGGCGATCAGAAGGTGCGTGGTCATGGCGGCTACGTGGGCGAGGATGGAGTTCCGCGCCTGAACGTGCTGGAATTGCAACGCCTGATCCGGCAGATGCCCAAGCCCGTGATTGCGCTGGTGGCGGGCTACGCCATTGGCGGCGGGCATGTGCTACATATCGTGTGCGACCTGACCATTGCCGCCGAGAATGCGCGCTTCGGGCAAACCGGACCAAAAGTCGGCAGCTTTGACGCGGGCTACGGCGTCAGCCTGCTCTCGCGCATGGTGGGCGATAAGAAAGCCCGCGAAATTTGGTACCTGTGCCGCCAATATGACGCACAGGAAGCGCTGCAAATGGGCATGATCAATAAAGTGGTTCCGCTTGATAAGCTCGAAGCGGAAGGCGTGCAGTGGGCGCGCGAAATTCTGGAGAAAAGCCCGCTGGCGATCCGCTTCCTCAAAATGGCGGTCAACGCCGACGCCGACGGCGCGATGGGGATGCAGCAGTTCGCGGGCGATGCCACGCTGCTGTACTACCTCTCCGAAGAAGCCAAAGAGGGCAAGAACGCCTTCCTGGAGAAGCGTAAGCCGAACTTCAAGAAGTTCACGCGCTTCCCGTAAGCTCCGATACTGCATTCGAGGATTGAAACGCGAAGGTAACATCTCTTATCATTTCAGGAACGAGGACGTTTTGCCTTCGATGGTTTCCGCTTGGTTTGCTTCTGGCGAAGTATATACTTTATTGCTCTCTCTTGATTAAGCAAGGAACCTTCAACCAGATCAACCTGCTCATAAAATGAACGCAGAATACCTTTTGTTTTCAACACCTTAATGTGGAACAGCATTGCGCCCAATACACTTTCTACAAGGCGTTTGATAAGTTTAACTTGTTCTTCCCCACTGTTCTCGGGGAATTGGCCTCGGTGAACCAAATCATTACGTGTCTTGTTTACAGCTTGGAGTAGGTCCTGCGCGATCTGGTCTTTTGCCAGAAGACTGTTAACTCGCTTGATCGCAGTTCCCATACTGGATTCGTCGGTTGATTGAAGCGTAATTAACTCGAAAATTTGCCAGAAGGTTAAAAACGCTAGTCGCCATTCCGTTGCGTCTAGCGCATCTCCATACTTCGCAAATGCTTCAGCCATGAGAGAAAGTGTGTCCTGATCGCCTGTCGCATGGGACAAACGACCTATTAATTTTCGCGTTTCAATTATTTTTTTCAGATCAATTTTGTTGGACGTGTAATCCGGATACTTTTCAAGATTGTAGAAGAACTGTCGATAGTCTCCTTTTTCATTGAATATCGCATACACGGAAGGGGGCCATATCGTCCCTGAGGGTTGGGGAAGTGGTACCCTGGTTCTAAACCGATAGATTGATCCACGAGTATCCACGCTTAGATTAAGTAAACTACGAAATAAATGAAATGCTTCATTGGCTTTCTTAAATGCCTCAGTGAAAGTTCGTCCATCGGCCAATATTATGATGGGCGTAAAATAATACATGAAAGTACGCCTAATATTTTCCTTTGAGGGGCGTTCATTTCCCCACAATTCAAACCGCTTTTCAATGTCTGTAATAAAGTCGTTCATAGAAAAATGCTTATCTACATACCACCAATCGCGTACTAAAAGCTTTACTCCTTTTACGGTAAATGAACCATTTCTACTGAGCGACTCTTGCGACAGATTGAGCGGACATAACACATAATACTTGTCAACAGGCCAATTTAGATACGTTTCAACTTCTTGATTCAAGATATTTTGAAAATTCTTGATGCCGTGCTTACCACTTGATTTGAGTTTCCTAAGTGCTGCCTTAACTAACTGCTGTTTAATTTCTATTTCGGCAATATCTTGAAATTTAATTTTATGGCTCAATATTTTAATGTATATAGTTTCATTGAATAAGTCTGCGAAATTATCAAGATGACTTCCACCGTTGGGATCGTTCACCCACATATCAAGCGATAATTGAACATATTCATTCAGTTTTGCACTTTCTTTATCGTCCCATGTCGCAAGATTACGATTTGCCACTCTAGCATCTGCCTTATGTAATTAATTCATGTTTTTATGTTGCGTCCCGCTTGCCCATCGTACACCCCAAACGTTTGATTTGACACATTTCAACTCCCTATGTCAACCACAGTGGAGCAACACGGAAACGAAATTGACACGCTATAATCGACCCCGTAACGATTCCTCGGTAGGTCAGGAAAGAGGATGAGCGATGGCACACGCAGAGCAGAGTATTACGATTAACCGCCCGGTCAACGTGGTGTACGACTTCATTCTGGACGGCGCCAACAACACCAAGTGGCGACCCGGCGTGGCTGATATTCAACAACTGCCCGGTAAACCGTTGGGTGTCGGCGCAATCTTCAGACAAGGGATGAAAGGTCCCGGTGGCAGGCGCATCGCCGCCGATTACGAATTGGTCGAATGCAAGCCCAATGAGTTTATCAAGTTCCAGGTCATTGCCGGACCTGCGCGCCCCACGGGTACCTATCGTTTCGATTCGGTGGGCGATGCAACCCGTGTGACCTTTACGCTGGACTTTCAGCCAAAAGGACTGGCGATGCTCATGGGGCCGATGATCAATAAGCAAATGCAAGAGGAAGTCACGACCCTCTCTAACCTGAAATCCTATTTGGAAAATAAGCACTGACACAGACTGGTTTAAGGGGAATGCAAGATTTAATGACACTGACGATTCAAGATGCGATTACGACCATTATTTCCGCAGTGCCCCACGCACCAATTGCAGGAACGGCTGATACCGTGAAAATCGGTGATCCCTTGCAGCCACTCACGGGCATTGTCACGACGTTCCTGGCGAACATCGAGGTGATCGAGGCGGCTGTGCAGCATAAGGCTAATCTGATTATTGCGCACGAACCGCTCTTCTATAACCATTTGGATCAAGCGGATTGGCTGAGTAACAATGCCGTTTATCTGGCGAAGCGACAGTTAATCGAAGACAATGGCCTGGTTGTCTGGCGTTTCCATGACTATTGGCACTCACTGCGCCCTGATCCGGTGATGGTCGGCATGGTTCAGGCGCTTGGGTGGGAGGCTTACGTTAATTCCGAGAACTACCAGTGCCGGATTCCGCCTGTCACGTTCCGGGAACTCGTCAATCACGTTAAGTCCAAGCTCGATGTGCCTACTGTGAGGGTCATCGGCAATCTTGATATGACCTGTCAAACAGTGGCCTTGATGCCGGGCTTTCCGCCGCCGCTCTATCAGATCGGCGCGTTCGAGCCGCCAGAAGTGGATGTGCTAATCACCGGGGAAATTCACGAGTGGGAAACCAGCGAATATGCGCGGGATGCTGCCTACTTGCGCAAGAATAAGGCCCTGATCGTTACAGAACATGCTGCCAGCGAAGAACCGGGCATCAAAGCCATTGGCACCTGGTTGCAAACGCTGTTGCCGGGAACACCTGTTACTTTCGTTCCGACGAGCAGAATTTTTCAATACATAACGTGATATTGCGAAAAGTCCCCCCTAACCCCCACCCCCTTTCCCCCGTAAAGAGGGCAAGGGGCGATTCGGCAGGTCGCCGCGTTTCCCTTTCCCTCCGCTTGCGTGGGGGAAAGGGCAGGGTTAGGGGGGGCATTGCCTGACCCCAATTGGCTGCGGCAGCGCGCTTACCTTACCCCGGATCGGATTGCGCTGGTTGCGGGCGACGAGCGCTGGACTTTCCGCGATCTGCATAAGCGCGTCGAAAGTACCGTGCGCCGATTAGCAACCTGGGGCGCAGTGCCGGGTTCGCGTGTCGCGCTGCTAATGCGCAACGGCCTCGACTTCGCCACGTTCGTTTTTGCGGGCGCGCCGCTGGGCGTGGAGTTGGTGCTGCTCAACACGCGCCTGACGCCCACCGAGATCGTGTGGCAACTCACCGATGTCCAGGCGAGTTATCTCATTTATGATCAGGCTAACGCCGAGAACGCGCTGACGGTTGCCGCGTCGTTGCCAGCTCTGCAACTGGCAAGCCTTCCAGCCTTTTCGCAGCTTGCCGAAGCGGATGTGCCCCTGCGCCCTGAGATCGATTTGCAGGCGACGCACAGCATCATTTATACATCGGGCACCACCGGGAAACCGAAAGGCGCGCTGCTGTCCTTCGGCAACCTGTGGTGGAGCGCCAGCGATTCCGCGCTGAACCTTGGTATACACACAGATGATATATGGCTGGCGGTTTTGCCGTTGTTCCACGTTGGCGGGCTGTCGATCCTGATCCGCAGCGTGATTTATGGCAACACCGCCATCCTGCACGAAGCGTTCGATCCGGTGGCAGTTAATCGCGCCATCGACGAACAGCGCGTCACCATGATTTCGGTGGTCAGCACCATGTTGCAGCGGATGTTGGACGCGCGCGGCGAGAAGCCTTATCCACCGCCACTGCGCTGTGTATTGCTCGGCGGCGGGCCTGCGCCGCAACCGCTGCTTGAACAATGTGCCGCGCGCGGTATCCCTGTGGTGCAGACCTACGGGCTAACCGAGACGGCCTCGCAAATAGCCACGCTGGCCCCCGAAGAGGCGCTGCGTAAGCTCGGTTCGGCAGGCAAGCCGCTGTTCCATGCCGCGCTCAAGATCGAGCGCGAAGGAATGCAGTTACCTGCTGGCGAAATTGGTGAAATCGTGGTCAGTGGCCCAACTGTAATCAGCGGCTACGTCAATCACGCGGGAGCGATTCACGATGGCTGGTTGCACACGGGCGATTTGGGCTACGTTGACGCGGAAGGGTATTTATACATCGTGTCACGCCGCGATGATTTGATTGTCTCGGGCGGCGAGAACGTTTACCCGGCGGAAGTCGAAGCCGTGCTGCTAGCGCACCCGGCGGTTGAGGAAGCGGGCGTTGTGGGCGTGCCCGATGCACAATGGGGCCAGGTGCCAGCAGCGGCGATCAAACTGCGGATTGGTTCTACATTGACTGTGGTTGAGGTGCAAGCGTTTTGCGCGGAACGGTTGGCGCGCTACAAGGTTCCAGCGCACATCTGGTTTGTGGAGGCATTGCCGCGCAATGCGGCGGGCAAGCTCGTTCGCAGCGCCTTGTTAGCAGATTGGCAAGGTCGGGACGGGTAGAGATGGGTGTCTATTCAGCGGGCGCCTTGGACTCCGCGCGTTGACGGGCAGTTTCGCGGATGGAATTGAGCCGATCAACGGCCCACCCATAACCATAATCAGTGGGATATAGCCAACGCTGCATCGCCTCGTGGCGTGTAAACGGAGCCTGTCGGTTGTCGGTAGCGATCTTCCACAGCATGTCTTCAGTTAGGCAATCCCAGGAGATAATGGAGCGGAGAGGCAGATACTTGGCTATCACAGCAAACTCACATTCTTTCTGTCTACAGCATCCATGTATTTAGTCGTTGCTAGTTCTTATTTTCGGTCATTTTCGCCCATTAACCTAGCGAATTGGGGCTAAAGTACCACGCTTTGGGGCCAAAGTACCATCTGCGAGTGGAGTTCAGGTGGAGGGCAGATGAGACATGGCAAAGCAATCAGCAAACCCTGTACCTCGGTCAGGCGCACTTCAATGTTGTTCACAATGCTTTCAAGGGCGCCTCATCGAGGCGCCCCTACAGACACGATCATGGTAGGGCTAACCCTGAATTTGTGGAATCGCAATCGCAGAAATAATGGCTTTGACAGCTCTAGGCCAGTATCATACAATCGAGTATCGAATGTGATTTCAATCGAGAATTAATCCGATGTATTTGCCTCGACTCAGCAACCGCTACGTGATCGCGCCACCCCCAGTTTTCGCATAACACGGGGCAGGCACCACGCTTTTTAAACACCCGGCAGGGCCTTTCTGCTGCGGTTTGTTCTACTTTGCATCATACCTTTTAGCTTGCCCTGTAATCGTTAGATAGTTATCGCAATGAAGGCAATTTCTTCGCTTTCTCATTTCAACCTATCTGAAGTTCCGAACGCGATAAAGGGCAGATTAACCCATGCGGAAAATACAAATATTCCAGCCAGAGGGTTTCTGGTTGGTGACAGGTGCGGCGATCCTGTGGGGAACCATCGGAGTCGCAACGCAGGCGATTTACAATAGTGATACCACCACGTCATTGTTTATCAATCTGGCGCGGCTGCTGGTTGCTACCCCTGTGCTTGTGCTGATGTGCTGGCGCGTCGTCGGGCAAAAGATGTTCCACATCCAGGGGCGTGATCTTCTGATCATGCTCCTGAGCGGGACAATGTTGGCACTTTCGCAGGCCGCTTATTTTGCGGCCATTCACGACACGGGCGTGACCATTGCCACACTGTTAACCCTTTGCATCGCGCCGCTGGTCGTAACGTTTCTCTCCGTGCTGCTGAAATTCGAAACGCTGACCGTTCGGATCGTGATTGCATTAATCTGTGCGCTAGTCGGGAGCGTGCTACTGGTGGGGTTACATTCTCCAGAAGGCACGCACTATGATTTACTGCTCGGTAGCGTGTTCTCGCTGATCGCCGCCGTAGGCTATGCAGGCATGATTATCTGCGGTCGTTTTCTGGCAGCCGATTATCATCCTTTGCAGGTCACGGCCGTGACATTTGGCGCGGGCACGCTACTACTGGTGCTCATCAATCTAGCAAGCGGGATTGTGGTGGTGCATTCCACGCAAGGCTGGATGCTGATCTTGTATATGGGCCTGGTGCCGACTGCCTTTGCTTACTGGCTATTCCAGAAAGGTTTGCGCTCGGTGTCCGCCACTGCTGCTAGCATTGTGAGTATGCTTGATCCGGTGGTGGCGGCTGCGCTGGCGTGGGCACTTTTCGGCGAAACGCTGGCAGGCACAGGTATTGCCGGTGCGCTACTGCTCATCCTGAGCGTTTTCCTGTTATCGACGGATAAGGGTATGTAACCAATTGTGCTACACGTTAATCGTGTTATAGCGCTGGGTGGGTCATGACCCGCCAGCCTGATGGTGACGAATTTAGCTAGCACAATTGGTTAGGTAAGGATTTCGAGCACTCCGAATTCGGAGAGGGAAGCGAACGCAGTGAGTAGGGGTGAGGTAAATCTCACAGAAATCCCCATTACATCAGATACTCAATAAGATCGGGTTCTTTTACCCTGTTACAGTTGGCATGGTTATAATGCCCGTCATTAGTCGTGCGTCACTTTTCAGGGGCAAATAACCGTGGAAAACAGATTACTCGGCGGGTCAGGTTTTAGTGTGCCAGCGCTCAGTTTCGGGACCGGGACGTTTGGCGGCAACCATGAATTCTTTGGCAAATGGGGCAATAGCGATGTGGCGCAAGCCAGTCGCCTGGTCGATATTTGCATCGAAGCAGGCGCGAACCTGTTTGATTCGGCAGATGTTTATTCGACAGGACAATCAGAAGAAATTCTGGGCAAGGCTATCCACGGGCGGCGTGACAAGCTCCTGCTGTCTACAAAGACGACCTTCCGTATGAGTGACGAGCCAAACGACGTAGGCACGTCACGGTTTCACCTCATGCGTGCGTGCGAGGCTGCCTTGCGCCGTCTAAATACGGACTACATCGACATTTTCACTGTCCACGGGTTCGATGCGCAGACTTCCGTGGAGGAGACGCTGCGCACATTGGACACGCTGGTGCAAAGTGGCAAGGTGCGCTATATCGCCTGTTCCAATTTCTCTGGCTGGCACCTGATGAAATCGCTGGCAATTTCCGAAAAGTACGGCTGGTCCCGCTATATGGCACATCAAGCGCATTACTCGCTGATCAGGCGCGAGTATGAATGGGAACTGATGCCGCTGGCGCTTGACCAAAAGGTAAGCACCCTCGTCTGGGGGCCACTGTCTCAGGGGCGACTCAGCGGAAAATTCCGACGCAACGCGCCTATGCCCGCTGGCAGCCGCATGGCTCAGGGCGCGGGCGAGGGGCCGGACGTTCCTGAGGAATGGCTCTACAGCGTGGTGGATGTGCTGGATGCAATCAGTGCGGAAACGGGCAAGACGGTGGCGCAAGTCGCACTGAATTGGCTGCTGCAACGGCCGACGGTTGCCAGTGTGCTTATCGGTGCCCGCGACGAGGCGCAACTGCGGGAAAATCTGGGCGCGGTTGGCTGGAATCTGAGCGTGGAGCAGGTAGCACAGTTGGATGCCGTCAGTGAAACGGACACGATATATCCATATTGGCACCAGCGCGGCTTTACTGAGCGCAATCCAACGGCGACGAAGCTGTACAAATAGCATCTGTGCAGCCTAAATTAGAAGGCTGACTACTGCATCTCAGGCCAGCCCAGGCTGATGCGCCCGCGTTCCTGTTCGATGTTGAGAATCTCAACCTCGATGATCTCGCCGACACTGAGCACCAGATCGCGCGGCAACTGGCTGCGGTGGAGCAGGCCATCCTGCTTGACGCCAATATCCACGAAGGCGCCGAAATCAACCACGTTGCGCACGGTTCCATTCAAGCGCATTCCGCGCTGCAAGTCATCTAAGGACAGGACATCGTTGCGGAGGATCGGCGCGGGCAAATCCTCGCGCGGGTCGCGTCCGGGCCGGATAAGCTGCTCAAAGATGTCGATCAGCGTGGGGA
>WNFM01037414.1_pt1 | contig 14568 bp, 15 predicted proteins | sample 5400271 | NCBI WGS metagenome assembly WNFM01 (sample SAMN13153352, study PRJNA577476) | soil metagenome | isolation source: 60 cm saprolite on Douglas fir-dominated hillslope | place: USA:California | collected 2013-09-17 | reverse complement strand
GTAAACATGGCTACCAAAAGAACCGCAGCCATAGGTAAGCTGGCCAGCGTAACGAAAGCGCCCAGAATCACTGCTAAACCGCCGAGTATTTCTACCAGGACGGTGGCCCACGCCATAAAATGCGGTTGGGGCACTCCTATTGCTTGGAGGATACTGGCAAATGCGTCAGGTCCTTTGGCCAGCTTGGCAAAACCGTGCTCTATGAAGCCATATCCAACGATCAGGCGCAGTGGAATGAAAGGCCAACGGTCGATCGCGAATTGAGGTAACAAATAAGGTGACATAGTGACATCATGATGTCATAATAGCATTATGTCAAATGGCGAAAACAGCCGTCTGCCGCTCTACGCCCAGGTCGAGAATGTGATCATCGGCCGTATCTCCAGCGGCTCATTGCCTCCCGGCACCCGCCTCCCCTCGGAGGACAGTCTGGTCCAAGAACACGCGGTCAGCCGGACGACCATTCGCGCAGCAATTCAAAGTTTGGTCCAGCGGGGTCTGGTTGAAATCCGGCGGGGCAAGGGCACGTTCGTGACGCACCCCAAAATCACCCAAGAGCTGACGGAGCTCACTGGCTTTGTCGAAGACATGCAGGCGCTAGGTCGTCACGCCACAGCCGAAGTCCTTGATCGGCAAGTCGTCGCGGCCAACCAGGTAGTGGCCCGCCAGCTGGCATTACCGCAAGGCGCGCCCGTCGTGCGGATCCAGCGTGTCCGCCTGGCGGATGGCATGCCGCTCTCTTTCGACGAGACTTTTCTCCCGAAGGAACTGGGAGAGAAAGTGATGGCCGATAATCTCGAAACTGAGCCGATCTTTTCGCTTCTGGAGCGAAAATACAGCACCCCGCTGGTGAAAGCCGAATACCAGCTGGAAGCTGTCTGCGCCGACGCCACAGTGGCGACAGCGCTCGGCATTGACGTCGGTAGCGCGATTTTTCTGATCGAGCGAACCTCCTACTCGATTGGGCATCGAGCGGTTGACTACGAGAAGCTTCACTACCGGGGCGATCAGATTCGATTCGTGACCCGACTGGAACGGCGGCCGCCAGTGCAGCGGAAAGGCGGTGCCCACGAATGAACATCGGAACTGAACTATGGCTGTTCGCCGTGTCGCTCGGTGCTAGTGCGTTGGGCGGCATGTTGGGTATGGCGAGCGGCATCTTCATTGTGCCTGTCCTGACAACGTGCGGCCACCTCGATATCCGAAGCGCCATCGGCGCCAGCATCGTCTCTGTTATTGCGTGTTCGTGCGGCAGCGCTGCTCCTTTTCTAAAGGAGCGCTTTACGAATGTTCGCCTCGCAATCGTTCTGGAGACCGCGACGACGGCGGGCGCTCTCAGTGGCGTTCTCCTAGTGGGCGTAATCCGGGCGTCGTATCTCTTCTTCATATTCGGTATGATCCTGCTACTCTCGGCCTACCAGATGCTGGCAAAGCGCCGTGATCCTGCTCTCGGGCCGATACAGCCTTTGACCGGCCGCTCGATGGCGCGGCGACTGGATTCGAGTTACCCGGATCGCGCACTCGGCCGCGACATCGCCTATCGGGTGGAGCGCCTTCCGATGGGTATGATCCTGATGTACGGTGCTGGTCTGATCTCGGCGCTTTTGGGTATCGGCAGTGGCGTTCTCAAGGTTCCGGCCATGGACACCGCGTTACGCCTGCCAATTAAGGTTTCGTCAGCAACCTCGAATTTCATGATCTGTGTGACAGCCGCGGCCAGCGCCGGCGCATATTTTGTCCGAGGCGATATCGTTGCTCCGATCGCCGGTCCCGTCGCCTTGGGGTCAGTCGTTGGCGCGATTCTCGGCGCCCGTTTCCTCATGTCCATTTCGAACGACAGAATTCGCCTGCTGTTTGTGGTAGTCCTGGTCGCTCTGGCGGCGCTGATGTTCCACAGTGCCTTCGGCCCAGACTTGTTGGGGAGGACGGCGTGAGCAGCAGGAGGACGAAACCCGTCCGCATAGAGTCGCTTCTGGCGGGAGTATTGAACGTCGGAACATGGCTCGCATCAATCGTGATTGCTGCCGGGCTTGTGCTGTCATTATTCCACGAGCGAAGATCAATTCCCACCGGCGCACAGGTAGTCACTGCCGGGATCGGGTTATTCATTCTGCTGCCGATCCTGCGCGTGATCCTTATGCTTACTATCTTTGTGAAGGAGCGTGACTACAAATTTGCCGCCGCCGCCGCCGTTGTGCTTTTGATCATATTTGCAGGCTTCGCGCTCGGTACACTGTCCAAATAGAGGTACCTCCATTGCGCCCGTGATCCCTCGCCGTATTAGGGTCCGCACACGATGGTCTGTTGCTCGAACGCCTCGCCCGTCGGAGTGGTGGCAGTATTTAGGTTGTGGCAGAAGCGACAAAGAAGTCGGGCGGGTGCTCTCGATCAGCGCAGGCGGAAGCACTCTATTGGCTGATTTCGGCAGCGGTGTTCGGTTCTTTGGCCCTGGGGATCTTCGGTCTTTAGAATTCCGCTGCGCCTGCGAACACCTCGATATAGCTACGCCTTGGCCACACGTTTCGTGCCCTGCCAGCCAATGTAAAGAGCCACTTCGCCACCACCCCTAGAGTGCCCGACATGGATCGCATTCTTCAGGTCCAGCATTTTGACAAGTGTCGCGAGATCGTCGGCGCAGGTGTCCAGGTCGTTACCGTTCCAGCGCCTCGAGCGAGACGTCATCGAACTCCGGGCTGGCGCCCTCGCCGTTTACCCGCGGCAGGGCACTTACGCGACGCCAACGCCTCCGCACGTCTTGATTATGCGGCCGCCGACTTCGACGGTTTGATCTCGACGACAAGGTGCTTCATCAGAGGCTGGTCGCTTTGAGCACTGTAGTCGCCGATGGGACAAAGCACGTTCAACTCCGGCATGTAACCCATCGCGGAACCGGGTGGCAGGTTGTAGGGAATGGCGCGATAGCTGCGCACACAACGAGTGGAACCGTCCTTGGCAAAGCTCGTAAGGTCCACGAGGTCGTATTTCTTCAAGCCGCGATCCTTCATGTCGTCCTCATTCATAAAGACCAACGTACGCAGGTTCTTGACGCCCCGGTAACGATCGTCATCGGAATAAATCGTTGTGTTCCACTGATCGTGCGAGCGCACGGTCCCGAGCAGCAGACGTCCCGCTTTGGGGGCGGCGTCGGCCAGGGGAGGCGAGGAAAAGTTCGCGCGACCCGTATTGGTTAGGAAAACCAGCTCCCGGGCCGGCTGCCTGAGCCGAAAGCCCAATGGCTGTCTCACTCGCCGATTGAAACACTCGAAGCCCTCGATCGCATCGGCCATCTTCCCGCGAATGCGATTGTAGTCCGCTGCGTATTCTTCCCACGACGTTGTCGTGTTGGGCAGGGACGCCTTTGCGATTCCGGCGATGATCGCCGATTCCGAGCGGATATGCGGCGAGCACGGAAGCTTCATGCCATACGACAGGTGCACCATGCTCATCGAGTCCTCGACGGTGATGCCTTGCAGCCCCTCCTTGCCATGATCCTTTTCGGTCCGGCCGAGGCACGGCAGGATCAACGCATCGCGCCCATGAATGAGGTGGCTGCGATTCAATTTCGTGCTGACTTGAATCGTGAGCTCACATTTCTGCACTGCCGGAAAGGTGTACGCGGGATCCGGCGCCGCGAGAACAAAGTTGCCTCCCATTCCGACAAAAATTTTAACGTCACCGCGCATCATCGCCGGAATCACGCGAACGGTGTCCAACCCATGCTCCCGCGGTGATTTGATGCCGCATGCCTGATCCAGACGTGCCAGCCAGTTCTCAGCCGGGCGATGATCGATGCCGCAGGTGCGATTGCCTTGCACATTCGAGTGGCCGCGAATGGGGCAGGGCCCCGCGCCTTCGCGCCCAATATTGCCGCGCATCAGCAGCACGTTCAGGATTTCCTGGATCGTGTCGACGGCGTGCTCCTGCTGGGTGACGCCCAGACACCATGAAATGATGGCCGACCTGGCCTGGCGATAGACTTCACCCAATGCGTGGATCTGCGCGAGCTCCACTCCAGATTGAAGCTCGATGTCTTCCCATGAGGTATTTTTCAGCAGCTTCTGATACGACTCGAAACCCGCCGTGTATCGCTCGATGAACCGCCAGTCGATGGCGTCCGGATCGGTGTCGGATGCTTCCAGCAGATGCTTCGCCACACCTCGCATAAGCGCCATGTCGCCTGCAATTCTGGGCTGGATGTTGAGCGTCCCAATCCGGGTCGGGTGGAACAGCATCATGCTAGGGATCTCGTGCGGGACAATGGTGCTTCGCGACGCGGCTTCGATGAATGGGTTCACGTGCACGATCTGCGCGCCTCGGCGATATGCCTCCGCCAGCGAGGTCAACATCCGAGGCGCGTTCGAAGCGGCGTTGACTCCCATGATGATGAGGCAATCGGTCTTCTCCCAATCCACCAAGTCTACCGTCGCCTCGTGACACATGTTCGAGCAATCCGGAAGATTGTTGGTCCCCAACTCGCGCGCGAAAAGTTGGTAAAGAAACGTCGCCTCGTTGCTGAGTCGCCCCGAGGTGTAGAAAGCCGCTTGGTTCGGATTGGCGAGGCCGCGAAAGTGCCGCCCCGCGAGTTCGAAGGCTTCATCCCAACTAACCGGCACGTATTTGTCCGAAGCCGCCTCGTAGCGCATCGGCTCCGTCAAGCGTCCGGCCGCCTCGAGCGCGTAATCGGTCCACCCCATCAACTCCTTCACGGTGTGCGCGGCAAAAAAATCGCGTTCCACCAACTTGCGCGTCATTTCCCATGTCGCGTGCTTGATGCCATTCTCGCAAATGTCCATGCGCAATCCCTTGCGGTCATCCGGCCATGCGCATCCAGGGCAGTCGTATCCTCCGTTTTCGTGATTCATCTTAAAGACAGCACGAGTGCCTTCGATCAACTCGCCCTGTCCGATCAGGACCTTAGAGACGCTAATGGCGGCACCCCACCCGGCAGCGGGATGGTGATAATCCTCTTGCGAGAAGTCGCCTCCTCGGTTGGGACCAAATCCGACGGCCGCCGCTGGCGATTCCTTCGATGATTCTGCTTCAGTCATGACCTTCAGAGTTCGGTTTGACGATCCTAGTGCTTCGGCCAATTGGCCGCCGATCGTGTGGTTTTCTCCTTGCCTTTTTAACGAGTGCTAGCGTAGCAGAAAGAAGCTCGAGCTAATTTAACATCCAAGCCCGCCGAGCACCAGTGCCTGAATCTATTTTTGCTCACCCTTACACGCATATCGCGTTTTACGCCGGCTTCCCTGCGGCCGTTTCCGCGTCGGCCATCGCTGGTTTGACTCGAGCGTCCGTGACCTCGGCGGTCGTGCGCGATGACGCGATAGCCCTCATTTAAGAAGAACAACATTTGGTTATCCCAATCGTCGGCCGACAGAGGCCAACCGTGCGAGAAAACGATGGGCTGACCTTGCCCCAATCTTTGTAGTAGATCTGCGTGCCATCCTTGGTGGTTATGGTGCTCATAACAAGAACGTTCAGCGCGAGCCTGGCGGTGGGCTACTGCACGTAGGACCGAATTATTTCCACTGCTTGGGAAGGAGCAGCATCTCGTCCTTTCGAACGACGATGTCGCTCAAGTTAGCGCGATACGAATACTAGCAATCATAGTTCGGGGCGAGGTTCAGGATTCCGTTTTCAGGACTCTAGATAACCACTGACCTGCGCGTGCACCTCGACCCCTTCACCCCGGCGAAGGTTTTGAATCAACCAGCCGCCATTCTGAGTTGGGTTTGGCTTTTCGGTCGAGCCTTTCGATTAAGGCGCGCATAAACTTGCAGAACGGGACGAATTCTTAGACGCTAAGGCTGTTCTGCAATGGAAATCAGTGCTCAAGCACCGGCAGGAGAAAACAATCCATCCCACTCAACGGGAGAAGAAGAGCTGCGCATTCTCAATAAACAGCTACGGGAACAGGCCGATGAGCTTCGCGCACTAAATGAAGACCTGGTGGACCGGGAGGCGCGGCTTCGCCTTTCCATCGAAACGGGAAGGGTCGGGATCTGGGTTTGGGATGCAACCGGCTCCGTCCATACTCTGGATTGGTCGCGACGGCTGAAGGAGATTTTCGGGTTATCTGCGGATACTCAGGTCACCCGTGAGCTTTTTCTGGAGTGCGTTTATCCAGAAGATCGCGAGAGGGTTGACTGGGCCATCATGCAGTCATTATCCGGTGTAAACGACGGTTTCTACCACATCGAATACCGCATCGTTCATCCGGGTGACAACTCCCTGCACTGGGTAACGGCGCAAGGGACAAGCGTTCTTCGATGCATCGGGACAATCCATTCGTTTCATCGGCGCAGTCGTCGATATATCGGATCGCAAGCAAGTTGAAGAGTTTACCGCACGACTAAATCTCGATCTCGAGCACCGGATCGCCGAGCGCACGAAGGACCTGGAACAAATTAATCGCTCTCTCAGCACTGAAGTGCAGAGGCGGGTTGATCTCGAGGAACGATTGCGTCAAAGCGAACGACATCTCAAAGTAGCGCAGCAGTTAAGTCTGACGGGTAGTTTTTCCTGGTTTGCTTCGCCCGGAAAAATTGTTTGGTCCGAAGAGACGTATCGGATCTACGGATACGATACGTCGATTGAGCCCACCATGGAACTGGCGAGGAAACGAATACATCCCGATGACCTGCATATTTTCGACGAAAGGGCCAAAAATGCGCCAGGTGAAGGAAAGGACTTTTCGTTTCACCATCGCCTTCTCATGCCCGACGGAAAGGTCAAACACGTCAAAGTCATTACGCGTCACATCGCCGAGTATTTGGGTCAAAGTGTCTTCGTCGGTGCGATAATGGACGTTACCGAGCAGAAAAAAGCGGAAGAAGCCTTGCGAGCATCAGAGCATGTGGCTCGTGGTCAGGTGGAAACTCTGAAGGAAACCCTTAATTCGATTTCGACGGAACCGGATCCGGATAAATTTCTACAGCATGTGTTGTGCATGATTTGCAAACAAATTGGTGGCCAGAGCGTCACTGTTTGGAACCGCAACAACGACGACAGTCTGAGTCCTGCGGTTACTTTTGAGGAGAATCAGCTTCATGTCCCAACGCGAAAAACGACGTACTCAACCCAAGATCAACCTTTGTGGGCGGAAGCATTCCGAACGGGGACAGATTGCGTGCTGACCGAGTTTACTAAGCCAATACGGATGCGACTTATCAATCGACCAGATTCGGAATGGGTTCCACGCATAAACGACATGACGCCTCCTTCGGTAAGGGCCGAGATTGAACGAGTAGCGGCCCTAGGGATTAGTACGAGCCTCGCCATTCCAATGCTGACGAGCGGAAGGGTCGCAGGTTTTATCGGGATACGACTTACAAAAAAGCGGGCGTTTCAGCCGGAAGAAATTAATCTCAGCCGGGCGTTGGCGCATCAGGCTATGCTGGCCATGCAGTTAATGCGACTGTCGCGCGAAAGCCAACAGGCGGCCGTCATAGCCGAGCGCAATCGCATGGCACGCGATATTCACGACACGCTCGCACAAGGTCTCACCGGTGTGATCGTGCAGTTGGAAGCGGCCGAAGACGCACAGGCGCAAAATCTCGCCAAGGATGCTGCCGCTCATATTGAGCGTGCGAGCGATCTCGCTCGCGACAGCTTGCAGGAAGCGCGCCGCTCGGTACATGCGCTCCGACCGCTGGTTCTGGCCGGGAAGAATCTGTGTGGGGCGATCGAGGAATTGATCCGGAAGATGGTCACGGGCACGAACCTGCACGCCGAATTCACGATTCAAGGTGAACCGCAGCTGATGCCGCAAGAGTGGGAGGAAAATCTGTTGCGCGTTGCTCAGGAGGTTTTGACCAATACGCTCCGGCACGCTCGAGCCAGTCAGTTCAAGGTCCATTTTGCTTTCGATCCGCAAACGATTCGCCTTGAGCTGCGCGACGACGGATGCGGGTTCGATCCGGCGAAACGATATGATGGTTTTGGACTGCTGGGAATCAAAGAACGGGTAGAATCAATGGGCGGCGAATTGACGGTTCAGAGCGCACCTGAAAATGGGACGGCGATCTTGGTGTTCCTTCCGCTGATGAAATACCCACTTTTGCAGGTATGAGCGCCGGGCCCCAAGCAGAATCAAGCGCGGCGGAGCCGAAAAAGATTCGAGTGCTCATCGCCGACGATCACGTCACCGTATTGGAAGGTTTGGCAGCGATCATCGCGCGGCAGCCGGACATGATGGTCGCTGCGGAAGCTGCCGACGGCCAGGAAGCGGTTGAGCTCTGGATAAAACATCAACCTGACGTCACGCTGCTCGATCTTCGCATGCCGAAGCTCGACGGAGTGAGCGCGATCGAGAGAATTCGCAAGCAGGATGCCTCAGCTCGCGTCATCGTACTGACGACGTACGAAACGGACACCGAGATTCTGCGAGCAATCAAAGCCGGGACGAAAGCCTATCTCTCGAAGGACTCGCGGCGCGAAGAGCTGTTGGACTGCATCCGCAGGGTAAACCAAGGCGAGACCTGCATCCCGGCGTCGCTCGTGGAAAAGGTAGCTGCGGGCTTGTGCAGCGAATCTCTCACCGGCCGAGAGCTGAACGTGCTGGAACTTTTGGCTCGGGGGAAAAGCAATAAGGAGATCGGCGTCAGTCTTTATATCAGCGAAACGACGGTGAAATCGCACCTGCGCAGTATTTTCCGCAAGTTAAACGTTCTCAGCCGTACCGAGGCGATTACAGTCGCCAGTCGGCGCGGACTGATTCAGCTTTAGCTAGCGCACCACCGGTGCCTCGCCGCGTCGCTCCCTCGATGTCTTTTGCTCCCTTCGGGGCAACAGGCGGTGCCGCTATACCAGTCACGGACAGGGGCACTAGTTCGAAAGCAGGAGAATAAGAACGTTCGTTCGCCGGTCGAAAAATTCGATCACATGGTCAATAGCGCGTTAGCCGTGTGCTAGGCATGATTGTGTTCAATGCGAGCGGCTCACTACATGACTCAAGCAGCCAGCTTTAGGTTCGCGTTCATTCTGATGGTCCGGTTAAGCAGGAACCGCCGTCGCGAGACCTGCCAACGAGCTAGCGCTGCCGGCAGAGCAGGTGTCGAAGCAGCGAGCTGCCAAACGGAGCCAACAATATGAGCGTGAACCCTACCGACAAAGGCTTGCTTACTCCGGAGAATTGCGCCGTTATCTTCATTGACCATCAGCCGGAGATGTTGTTCGGGGTGGCCAGCATCGACCGACAAGTGTTGCTCAACAGTCTATTGGTGCTGGCAAAGGCAGCAAGGATTTTTGGTGTACCCGTCGTCCTGACCGCGATCGAATCCAAGGAGTTCAAAGGGGACCTCTTTCCGGAGCTGCTTGAGCTTTTTCCTGAAGAGACACCGATTGAGCGATCAACCATGAACAGCTGGGACAGCGCGGATTTTGTTGCGGCGGTAAAGAAGACCGGCCGCAGGAACCTCGTTATCGCGGCGCTTTGGACTGAGGTGTGTCTAGCCATGCCCGCACTGCAAGCGCTCACTGACGGCTATTTCGTTTATGCGGTAGAGGATGCTTCAGGCGGCATGAGCCTCCTCGCGCATCATGCTGCTCTCCGGCGAATCGAACAAGCGGGCGCTGTGTCGGTGACCGCCCTGCAAGTACTGCTGGAGTTCCAGCGCGATTGGGCGCGCAATGAGCACTACGACGAGGTGATGGCCACATTAAAAGCGCACTGCAGCATCTACGGGCCTGGTGCGGAACATGCCATCACAAACGTGCGCCAAGGAACTGGCAGCCTTCACGGCACGGACAGCCACCATTTCGAATCACCATGATCAGAACCTCAAAAAATCACAAACCATGAGCCAATACCACAAACTCTACACTCCGGAAGACAGCGCTGTTGTCTTCATCGATCATCAGCCGCAGATGACCTTCGGCGTGGCTAGCATCGAGCGAGCCTCGTTGATCAACAACGTGACGCTTCTCGCCAAGGTCGCGAAGGAATTCGGCGTTCCTGCCGTTCTCACCGCAGTCGAAACCGAATCCTTTAGCGGTTATGTTTGGCCCCAGCTTCTCGACGTCTTTCCGGGTCAACCGGTCGTCGAGCGCACTTCAATGAATTCCTGGGATGATCCCGGGTTCCGCGCAGCCATCGAGGCCACCGGGAAAAAGAACATCCTCATGACTGGACTCTGGACTGAGGTCTGCGTGACTTGGCCGACCATTGAAATGCTTGGTGCCGGGTACAACATTTATGTTGTAGAAGATTGTTGCGGGGCGACTTCACCAACAGCTCAAGAAGCCGCTTTGTCCAGGATGGTGCAAGCGGGTGCCGTGCGTTTGACTACGATTCCGGCCCTGCTCGAATGGCAGCGCGACTGGGCAAGGAAGGAGCACTACAACAACCTCATGGGCCTACTCAAACAGCAGGCCGGCGCTTATGGTGTGGGTGTGGAATACGCCTACACAATGGTTCACCACGCACCGCAATCGGCCGTAAAACCTCAACTCGTACCGAAAAAGATTGCTCATTGAGGTCCCTGTCCAAGAATGGACAAGCCAATTCATATCGCAATTACCCGGCGCGTTCGAAAAACGCACGTTGCGGAATTCGAGCGCGCTCTAACGGATTTTGCGAGCCGGTCTTTGGCCGAGCCCGGCGCACGGGGAGTGCATTGCTTGTATCCACCGCCCGGTTCCGGTTCGACGGAATACGGCATCATGCGAAGCTTCGCCAATCCCGGGGACCGTGACGCTTTTTACCAGACGGCGCTTTACAAGGAATGGCTGGCCCGCATCGAGCCCATGGTTGAAGGCGAAGCCACCTACCGGCAATTGGACGGCCTCGAAGCGTGGTTTCGCGACTCTCAGCGCCCGCTGCCGCCTCGTTGGAAAATGGCGTTGCTCACGTGGGTCGCGGTATGGCCGGTCAGCATGCTTGTGCCGGCCATTCTTGCGCCGGTGCTTGGGCCAAGCTTTTCTCAAGTCCTCGCCGCCGGACTCATTGCCGCCGGAATTGTTGTCATCCTCACCTGGGTCGCCATGCCTTTGCTCGTCAAGATCGCGCAGGGCTGGCTTTACCCGAAAAACAAAGTCTCGCAATACTCATGAAACCTATAGCCGATCTCATCCTCCAAAGTGGACACGTCACCACCCTTGATCCCAAGCATCCCGAAGCAAAGGAAGTGATTATCGTTGATGGTCGTATCGCCGGAGTCGATAATGCCGCGGAATTCGAGCGAGGACCCGATACGAAAGTCGTCGATCTCAAGGGACGCAGGGTCATCCCCGGTCTCTACGACTCGCATCTGCACGTCATTCGCGGCGGACTGAACTACAACATGGAGTTACGCTGGGAAGGAGTGCCTTCGCTGTCCCTTGCGCTGCAAATGCTTCGCGAGCAGGTGGCCCGTACCCCTGCGCCCCAATGGGTACGGGTGGTCGGAGGATGGAGCGAATTTCAGTTCGTCGAGCGACGCATGCCGACGCTAGAGGAGATCAATGCCGCCGCGCCGGACACGCCGGTTTTTATTCTGCATCTCTACTGCCGGGCTTTGCTCAACCGCGCGGCTCTCAAAGCTTGCGGCTACACAAAGGACACGCCGAATCCGCCGGGTGGCGAAATCGTGCGGGATAAGACGGGCAATCCAACCGGTATGCTGGTGGCCCGTCCCAATGCTACCATTTTGTATGCAACATTGGCCAAAGGACCGAAGTTGCCGCCGGAATACCAATACAACTCGACCCGACATTTCATGCGGGAACTGAACCGTCTCGGAGTGACGAGCGTGTGCGACGCCGGAGGCGGATACCAAAACTATCCCGAAGATTACGAAATCGTCCAGCAACTCCATCAGCGCGGCGAGATGACCCTGCGCATCGCCTACAACCTTTTCACGCAAAAGCCGGGCGGTGAGCTTGAAGACTTCGTCCGCTGGTCGAAGGTCGTGAAGCCGGATCAGGGAGATGATATGTTCCGGTGCAATGGTGCGGGCGAAATGCTCGTTTTCTCGGCTGCTGATTTCGAGGATTTCCTAGAACCGCGCCCGGACTTACCCCAAAAACTCGAAGGCGAGTTGGAGCGCGTCGTTCGCTTTCTGGCCGAGAATCGCTGGCCTTTCCGGCTTCATGCGACCTACGAAGAATCGATCAACCGATTCCTTGGCATTTTCGAGAAGGTCAACCGCGATGCTCCTCTCGATGGGCTGCACTGGTTCTTCGATCACTGCGAAACGATTTCTGATCGGAATATCGAGCGCATCAAGGCGCTCGGAGGCGGGATCGCAATTCAACATCGCATGGCCTTCCAGGGTGAATACTTCGTCGATCGCTATGGCGCGAAAGCCGCCCAACGTACGCCACCGCTCCGGCGCATGCTTGAAATGGGCGTGCCGGTCGGAGCGGGCACGGATGCGACGCGCGTCGCCAGCTATAACCCTTTCGTTTCCCTCTACTGGATGACGACCGGAAAGACAGTCGGTGGCCTTGGGCTTTATCCAGAAAATGCATTGCTCTCGCGGGAGGAAGCCCTTCGGCTGTATACCCAGGGCAGCACATGGATGTCTCGGGAAGAAGGGAAACGTGGCGCAATTTCCCCAGGACAACTCGCCGATTTGGTTGTGCTGACTGATGACTACTTCACGATTCCCGATGAGGAAATCAAATCCCTTGAATCAGTGCTCACGATATTGGGCGGAAAACCGGTTTATGCTGTCGACGAGTTTAAGCCGCTCGATCCCGGCGATCTACCGGTCATGCCTGATTGGTCGCCGGTGCAGCAATATCCCGGATACTGGAGGCAGGAGTTCACCGCACATCTCGATGCTAACCGATGCTGCGGCCATGAGTATCATGCTCATGAGCCCGCGCGAATTAGTCCATTCAATATCCCGCAGTGGATGCTAGGGCCACGCGGCCTTCTAGACGGCGGCTGCGACTGCTTCGCGTTCTAACCCATAAGAGATTGTAACTATGAATATCACAATACCGAAAGCTGTTTCGGTTGGGCTGATGCTGCTCGTGCTTGGAGGAGTGAGATCTGTCTTTGCGACAGACGCCAACAGCGCACCCGCCGAAAAGACATTCGATGCCCCACACGGCCTGAAGGTCTCAATCAAAATGATTGGTCCTTACTCAGAACCAGCGGATCTACAAATCATCTGCCTGTTCAAGCACAAGGCCACCGGCGACACCTACCAGAGTGCAGCGAAAGATACCGATGAGCATTTGCATGGCATACTTTCAGCGTTACGAAATCGCGGCGAGTTTGCTGGTGAGCTGGGAGAAACATTCCTTTTCACGCCACCCAACGGTTCAATTCCAGCAAAGCGCTTCATGGTGATCGGGTTGGGCGAGGAAAAGGATTTGTCTCTGGATTCATTGCGAGTGGTCGGCCGGATAGCTGCACGCGAAGCCGTTCGGCTCGAGGCCAAGCACGTTGCTTGGGCGCCAGTCATCCGTGATGAAGGCAATACAGCTCTCGACGTCGGCCAAGGCGACCGCGTCTTTGTCGAACAAATGCTTTCGGCGTACGACACGGAAAAGCGTCTCCAGGCGCAAGCCCTTGCACCTGACTTCAGCATTGAAGATCTGGTTATTGAAGCCGGGCCTACCTTTTTCGACAGCGCCGTAAAACAAGTTAGCGAAGGTATTGAATCGACGACTGCCGAGCTAGCCCAACGGAACGCTGCTCCTTACAGCTCCGCGAAAATGCAATGAAGCATGGCAGCAGCCAGCCTTTCCACTCAACACGCACGAAGCCATGACTAACAACAAGATCAAAGTCGGTCGGGAGAAGCAGGCTACTCACGCCCTCGTTAAGGACAGCCGGTTAGTAGTCGTGAAGGACGGCCCACATGGCCTTACCCGGACGCACGCCGAGCAAGTCAATCACGAGCTACTGAGCTTTCTTTGACAGCTGAGCGATGCGTTTGACCCGAAACCAATTGCGCATCGTCGTGGCGGTCGCTGCTCTGTTCAATCCGCGCTTCGTCTGTGGTCAGCAGACGCAGAATCAAGCTCTGTCGAACAGCGACCTCAGCTTACCTGAAGAATCTGCGATTCGGCCAGGATCGATCATTTCGGGCTACGTTAGCCCGCCGAAATACACGATTTCGCGTTACGATGAAGATTATAGCTTTTTAGCAAATCCTGCGAACCGAACCGAGGCGCTCGATTCGATCAAATACATTCCACTCTTCGGCCGAGAGTCAGACTATTTTCTCACGCTTGGCGGCGAAGTACGCGAGCAATACGAATATATTCTGAATGACAATTTTGGCGTTGGAGCTAAGAACAGCGACGGCTACTGGCTCCAGCGCCTGATGCTGCATAGTGACTGGCACTTCGGCCCCTTTGTCCGTGTTTTTGGGCAATTCAAATCCAATCTGGAGGAAGGTAGGGAACCCGGTCCGCGACCTCCCGACCGGAAACGGCTAGATCTTAACCAAGCCTTTATCGATTTCAGTTATCCGCGCACTAATCTTTCCAGTGCCGCAACTTCGTTAACCCTCCGACTTGGACGAGAGTGACGTGATCCCGTTTACTGGACATTCCCAACGTAGAGCGCTGCTTGTTATTAGGTTTGCTGTTTTAGATTTAGGAAGTTGTTCCAAGGATGTCAAC
>WNFM01232236.1_pt4 | contig 14569 bp, 11 predicted proteins | sample 5400271 | NCBI WGS metagenome assembly WNFM01 (sample SAMN13153352, study PRJNA577476) | soil metagenome | isolation source: 60 cm saprolite on Douglas fir-dominated hillslope | place: USA:California | collected 2013-09-17 | reverse complement strand
CGCGGACGAGGCCAGCCACGAAGCCCTGGCCGGTCTGGGTCCTCAGGAGGAGCTTGGGCTCGACGACCAACGGGAAGGCAATGCGGATCTCGGCGAGGAGTGCTGTGGCCGGCCTCTCCGTCCCCGCCGTGAGCGCATCCTCCAGGCGACGCAAGCGGCCGTCCGGCCCGCGGGCGTAGCCGAGCCAGGGATGGAGCACCCGCGAGCGAGCGACCCGCCGCAGCTCGTCCAGGATGCGCGCCGCCTCCGCGAAGCGGCAGGCATCGTCGAACTCGATCCGCAGGTCGCCGCCGGGCAGGGCGAACACCAGGTCGGGCCGGCTCTTGTAGGTCCAGACCTCGGGCCGGTGCGAGCCCTCCCTGAGCTCGCGCAGCGAGTCGTAGCGCTCCCGGGTCTCACGCCCCGCGACCTCGTCGGGCTCTCCCAGCAGGAGGAACACCTCTCCGCAGCCGGTGCGGGAGCCCTTGCCCCACGAGCCGCCGAATCGTTCGTCCGCGCGGGCGCGCGCCTTGCGGACCGCCTCCGGGGGCTGGGGCCCGGCGCCGCGGGGGTCGCTGCTCCTCCGCGCCCAGAAGATGCGCTGGAACTCCGTGCGCTCCGCGGGGTCCGTGAGCGCGCGAAAGACCACCTCCTCCTCGGGCAGGATCAGCAGCCGAACATCCTGCAGCCACTCCTGTGCCTTCTTGTCGAGTCGCTCGGCGCAGAGCCCCACAGGGACCGGAAAGAGCACGAAGAGAAGAAGCAGGGCCAGCGCCATCCGCCCGACTCGAGCCATCACATCGGGTCTCCCGCGAGGAGCGCCCGGCGCGCGAGGAAGTGAGAGAGCCGCTGGTCGGGAAGCAGGAAGACACGGCGGAAGCTCTCTCGGGCTTCGCCCTCGAGTCCGAGGGCGCGGAGGATCAAGCCTTGCGCGTGGGTGGCGATGCCCGGGAAGCTCGTGCCCTGGGCCAGGAAGTTCTCGCAGTCCAGGAGGGTCTTCTGCAGGCCCTCCCGGATCGCGGCTTCGTCGGCCTGCCCCAGCTTCCGCTGGGCGAGCGCCGTGTAGACGGGCTTGAGGAAGCTGCTCTCGCGGCCCCGAAGGGCCTGGCTCCAATGCTTCCGGGCCTCCGCTTCCTGTCCGGCCGCCGCCATCGCCTCGCCCATCAGGTATTGCAGGCGGGCCGTCTCCAGGAACGGTTGGAGGCCGTCGCGCGTGAAAACGAGGCCCGGCACGGGACGGTCGATCGTGCGGACGAGGGAGGCGGCCTCCTCACGCCGTCCGGCGCGGGCCAGGGCGAGGGCCCGCCGGAGGCGCACCTCCAGGAAAACCTGCCGCACGTTCGTCCCCCCCTCTTCCCGCGGGAAGAAGCGCCCGGCGAAGAGCGCCTCCGCCTCCGCACCGCGATCCACCTCGGTAAAGGTGAGGGCCAGCTTCTGAACGAGCGGCGGGGGCATGCCGGCCTTGTCGGGGAAGCGCTCGAGCAGGCGCACGCGGTCTTCCGCGGGCGCGCCCAGCACGCTGGCCGCCTGGTCGGCCGCGAAATAGAGCGCCACGTTCGTGCCGTCCACCCCCATTCCCTCGCGCAACACCTCGAGGGCGGCCGCGGGATCGTGGTTGACTTGCAGGAGGGCGAGGCCGAGGTTGCGGTGGAGGACCGGGATCTTCGAGTTGAGCCGGCGGGCCTCCTGCCACTCGGCGATCGCCGGCTCCGCCTGGCCGCCCGCCAGGAAGAGCGAGCCGAGCAGGAAGCGCGCGGTCGCGTCCGACGGCTGGAGCGCGACCGCGCGCCGCAGGACCGGCAGGCTATCCGCCCGGCTCGGGAAGACGTAGCGCGTGGAGAGGGCCGAGGCAGTGGCGAAGTCCTGGCTCGGCGAGCCGCCCGTTCTCTCGCGGCAGTAGCCCCGGTAGTAGGCCACGAGCGGGTGGTCCTGCGGCGCCACGTTTCCGGGCTCGCCAAAGACCCCGGCGCCCGTCGGGTAACGCCGCTCCAGCAGCGCGAGGGCGTCGGCGTAGCGGCCGAGGCCCATGTATTCCGCGGCCAGACCGACCACGCGTTCCGGGTCGCCCGCCAGGTGACGCCAGAGCTGCTCGCCCGGCTCGCCCAGAATCACCGCCTCGTGTCGCAGGAGGGCATTCGTTGGGTCCATGGCCAGCCAATGGGGGAGAAGGGCTCGGGCCTCGTCGGCCCGGCCCAGCGCGCGCAGCGCCACCACCTCGAGCCCGCCCGCCCGTATCGTTTCCGGCGACTCGGCTACCACCGCGCGCAGCCGATCGAGGGCTGCCTCCGGGCGGCCTTCCCGCGCGTCGAGGCGCGACAGCTCGATCCGCGCTCCCGCGCGGAACGGCGCGGCCAGCGAGGCGCCTTCCCACTGCGTTCGAGCACGCGCCTCGCGGCCCTCCGCCGCGTAGGCGAGGCCGAGCGTGTACTGGACCTCGGCGTCGTTGCTCGCTCGCGCGAGGGCGCGCTCGAGGAGGGGGACGGCCTCGGCCCACCGCTGGAGGTCGACGCACATGCGCCCCTTGGCCTTCAGCAGGCCGAGGCTCTCGGGGAAGCGCCGCAGGCCGTCGGCGTAGGTCTCGAAAGCCACGAGACGCTTGCCTTCTTTTTCCTGCTCACGGCCCAGGTCGAGGACGTCGCCCTCGCTCCGCTTTTCGGGAGGCGGGTAGGCGTGGAACGGCTGGGGTCCGAGCTGGATCTCGGCGGCCGGCAGCGTGTCGTAGCCGTCCTCCGTGTGGGCGAGGAGGACCCGACCGTCGGCGTCGAGGAGGGTGAGCGTGTAGTGCGCGGAAGACGGCAATCCCGGGAAGGTGCGGAGGAGGGCGCCTTTGGGCGTGAGGTCAAGAGGCTCCTCGGCCACGGAGGCAACAGACTGGGCTCCGTCGGCGATCCGCAGGCGGCCGCCGGCCACCGCGCGGTTCACGTTCACGCCCACGGCAAGGTCGATCAGGCCCTCCTTGCCCGGCGCCCGCGAGAGATGCACAACCGCCTCGGGGTTCGCCCGCGAGATGCCGCCGATCTCCCGCACCGGCATCCAGTACTCGGAGAACCGGATCGACTCCTCCGGCCCGAGGAAGCCGTAGGTCTCCTGGTTGCGGAAGAGGCCCGCCTGGATCTCCACGTAGGCGCTCTGGTCGTCGGAGAGGGCCTTCCTCCAGTCGAGGCCGTCGGCGTCGCCGCTCCAGGACCAGATCTTCTTGGTGGGAGCGTCTTCCGGCGAGGAGTAATGGACGACGCCGGCGCGTTCCCTTGGGTGATAAACGCCCATGAAGGGCTCGCGACTGCCGTGGGCGAAGAGCGAGACCGGGCCGTAGAGCTGGTTCCCGACGATCGAGAGGTCGACGCCCTTCGAGTCCACCGGCCAGGTGTCCACCTCGCGGAACCCGTGGGACGCGGTGTGGCGCATCGGGTAGGCGATCCGGCTGTCGTCGTGCACGCGCACCCCGGCATTGTTCCACCAGTAGAAGCGCCGCCGAACCGGGCCCGGATTGTAGAGGGCGACGTGCTGCTCGAGGAGGGCCGTGCCCGGCCGCAGGCGCAGCTCCACCCGCCACTGCATGCCGTAGACCCGGTCCACGTTGGCCACCCAGATGGAGGCGCTGCCGTCAGGGTTCGTGCGGAGCGCGAAGTCCACCGGGGAGAGCGAGACCCAGTTGTGGGAGACCGGAAAGTTGAACTCGATGCCGAAGGCTGACCAGACGCCGCGGTAGGCGATCTGCGCCTTGCGCAGCGAGCGGTTGGCGTAGAACATCTCCGCCCCCGTCGCCTTGTCCACGCAGGAGTAGAGGTGGCCCCCGAGGTCGGGCAGCACGGCCACGCGCAGGTATTCGTTCTCGAGGTGGAGCGCCCGGTGGCGCACCACCGATTGTCGTCCGGTGAGCGACTCCCGGAGCGTGTAGGGGTAGTTGAACTTGCCGGTCGAGAACAGGTCGAAGGGCGGATTGACGTCGGGTGGTCCCTCCTCGTCGGTGGGCAGGTCGATCGTCGCCTCCCAGACCTTGACCTGGGCCGATGACGGCGGCGCCGCGAGCAGGAGCGCGAGGACTGCGAGCAGGAGAGTTCGGGGTGCCGGCTTCATTCGGACCGTCCTTGGAGGCCCGCCGCCGACGCGTCGTCGAGGAAGAGCCGGGCGTCTCGGTGTCGCCGCAACACCGAAGCCGGGCACGCCGTAGTCACCGGCCCGTCGATGGCGGCGGCGACGGCCGCGCGCTTCGCGGGGCCGGGGACGATGGCCACCGCCCGGGGGATGGACAAGAGCCGCGGGATCGTGAGCGAGAGCCCCTGGTGCGGGACGTCCTCCAGACGGGCGAACCCGCCGTCGTGCACCTGCTGCCGGCGGCAGGCTTCGTCCAGCTCGACCATCCGCACCTCTTCGGGATCGTGGAAGTCGCACATCGGCGGATCGACGAACGCGAGGTGGCCGTTCTCGCCGATCCCGAGGAGGGCGAGGCTCGGAGCCTCCCGCCGCAGGAGATCGGCGTAACGCGCGCACTCGGCGCGGAGGTCCGCCGCCTTCCCTTCGAGGCCGTGGAAGGCCCCCACCGGCACGTGATCGAACAGCCGGTCCCTGAGGAAGCGCCGGAAGGACGCGGGGTGGTCAGGGCCCACGCCCACGTACTCGTCGAGATGAAAGGCCGTCAGCATCGTCCAGGGCACGGAGGGGTCGGCCCGCAGCGCGGCCAGGACCTCGTTCTGCGACGGGGCGGAAGCGAACACGACCACGGCCTGGCCGCGCTGCGCCACCTCCTCGCGGATGCGGGCCGCCACCCAGCGCGCGGCGGCGCGACCGAGCGACGGCCGATCGGGATGGACCTCGACGGTCATCCGCGCGCACGCGAAGGAGCGCGCCCCGGGAACGGACGGGGAACGCCCGTTGGCCCCACGCAGGAATGGAGAGACCCAGGCCACGAAGCGCGGCAGCGCCACCTCGGGCTCTTCTATCTCCGGCTGCCATTTCTTCTCCCATTCGAACGACAACCACCCGCGGTAGCCGACGCCGCGCAGCGCCGCGATCGCGCGGGCGGCCGGGAATTCGCCTTCTCCAGGCAAGACCGCCCGGCCGTGCCGGCCCGGCTGGAGGCGCACGTCCTTCAGGTGGACGTGGCGGATCCGGTGCCCCAGCAGGCGCACCCCCTCGGCGGCGTCGTCGCCGGCCTCGAACGCGTTCGGGGCGTCCCAGAGGACGCCGATGCCCTCGCCCTCCACGAGGTCGAGCACGGACAGCGATGCCGACGCCCGCGCGAACTCGCCGTGCGACTCGATCCACACCTCGACCCCGGCGGGCCGAGCCTTGTCGCGCAGCGCCTGCAGCGCGTCGGCGATCCATCCGCGCGTGGACTCGAGGTCGGCCCCCGGCTGGACCGTGTCGCCGAAGACGCGCACGCCCCCGGCGCCGAGGTCGTGGGCGAGGGCCACCACGCGCTCGGCCTCCGCGATCGACTCCGCGCGGCGCGCGGGATCGGGCCAGTGGAAGAACGAGCGGCTGTCCACGCAGGGCACTTCGAGGCCCGCGTCGCGCAGCCGCGCCCGCGTCTCGGCCAGGCCGCGGCCGGTCAGCTCGGGCCGCGCCCAGAGCGCGTCGTCCTGCTCGAGGAACCGCAGCTCGACCCCGTCGTAGCCGAGGCGGCCCGCGGCGTCGAGGATGCGCGGGAGGGGCCAGGTGGGGCACCCGAGGGTCGAAAAGCTCAGCTTCATGTCATCCGGTCCAGCATCCCCGGGGTGACCCTATTCCTCGGGCGCTCCCCCCGGGAGACGCGCTCGAGGTCGTCGAGGACGAGGTCGGCCATGGCCCGCCGCACCGCCACCGCCGCCGCCCCCACGTGGGGTGTGACCACGGCCCCGCGCAGCCGCCGCAGGGGATGGCTCAGCGGCAGCGGCTCCGCGGGATCCGTCACGTCGAGGGCGGCCCGCAGCCGGCCGCGGCGGACCTCGCGGGTGAGCGCCTCGAGGTCGAGGAGGCCGCCGCGCGCCACGTTCACGACGGTCGCGCCGTCGGGCAGGAGCGACAACCGGCGCGCGTCCAGCATCCCGCGGGTCGCGTCCGTGAGGGCGGCGGCCAGGATCACCACCGACGAGGCGCGCAGCAGCGGCTCCAGTTGCGCGGCCTTCCCGCCGTACCGTCCGATCCGCGCTCTGGACACGAACGGGTCGTACACGAGCAACCGCGCGCCGAACGGAGCGAGCCGCTCGGCCACGGCCTGGCCGATGCGGCCCAGGCCGAGGAGCCCGACCGTCCGCCCGAGCAGCGTCTCGTCGCCCGCGCCGTGGAGGTGCATCCGGCCGTAGACGCGGTTCGACGGCCGGCGCAGGGCCGCGCGGTAGTCGTCGATCCGGCGCACCGCGTGGAGGGCGAAGGCCACCGCCAGCTCGGCCACGTACGGCGCCATGGGGCCCGGGGCGTTCGTGATGATGAGGCGTTGGAACAGCGGCCGCGCGAAGCGGCCCTTCACCTCGCCGCCGCAGTGGGCGATCGTCCGCAGGCGCCTTGCGAGATCGGGGAGCTCCGGACCGAAGCGGGGGCTGTCCCAGGTGGTCACGAGCGCGTCCGCTTCGCGGAGCGCCGCCCGGACCCGCGGGTTTAGCGTCCGGTCGGGCAGGCGCCGCCAGTCGTAGCGCCGCGACAGGCGCCGCTGCCGCGGGCGATCGAAGAAGGAGCCGAACAACGCGCGGCCGGCGAGGACGAGCAGCCGTGGCCGGGCCATCAGATCACCTGCACCAGCCCCCGTCCGGAGTCGGCGTTGTTCCGCACGAGCGCCAGCACGAGGGCCACCGCCAGAAGCGGGACCAGGCTCGCCACCACCAGGATGGGAGTGAACGAGAAACGGTCGGCCACGACGCCGATCAGGAACGTCGAGCCGATCGTGCCCAGTCCGGCCCCGGTCCCGGACAGGCCGGACACCGTCGCCACCGCGCGCGGCTGGAAGAGGTCCGCGGGCAGGGCCAGGGCCATGGTGGACATGGCCGCGTAGGAAAACGTCGCGATGGCGAAGCAGGCCACGAGGGCGGGGAAGGACGAGAGGAACGCCGCGGGGATCAGGGCGAGGACGCCGAGCCCGCCGCCCACGATCACGAACCGCCGCGCGCGGCCCACGCTCCACCCGAGGCGGATGAGGTGGCTCGAGAACCCGCCGCCGAAGAAGTTGCCCAGGTCGGCCGCGAGGAAGGGGACCCAGAAGCCGGCCGCGGTCTCCTCGAGCTTGAAGCCCTTCGCGACGAGGTAGATGGCAAACCAGTCGGCGATCATGAACCAGACGGGATCGGTGAGTCCCCGGGCCGCGATCACCCCCCAGGTCTGACGGAGGCCGAGCAACTCGCGCCAGCGCGGCGCCGAAGCTCCCATCCTTTCGCCCGTTTCTCGCCGCTCCGCCGCGTGGTCGGCCAGGATCGCGGCCCGCTCGCCCTCCGAGATCCGCGGGTGCGACTCCGGCGGATGGTAGCTGAGGCGCCAGACCGCGAGCCACAGGAAGCCGAGCGCGCCCACGATCACGAAAGCGGGACGCCAGCTGCCGAAGCGGCCGAGCAGGAAGAGCACGAGCAGGGGGGCGATGGCCGCTCCTACCGACGATCCGCTGTCGAACAGGGCCACCGCCCAGCCCCGCTCGCGCCGCGGAAACCACTCCGAAACCGCCTTGGTGGCGGCCGGCCAGTTGGCGGCTTCGCCCGCCCCGAGCAGGAAGCGGAAAACGCAGAAGCTGCGCAAGCCGCTCGCGAGAGCGGTCAGCATCGCCGCGATGGAATAGAAGAAGACGGCCAGGGACAGCCCGCGGCGCGTCCCCAGGCGGTCCACCAACCGGCCGGAAACGGTCTGCATCACCGCGTAGGCCACGCGGAATGCGATGACGATGAGCGCGAAATCCTGGTTCGACCAGTGGAACTCGTCCTTGAGGTGGGGGGCCAGGACGCTGAGGGTCTGGCGGTCGAGGTAGTTGATGACGGTCGAGGCGAACAGCAGCCCGCCGATCCACCAACGGTAGCGGCCTCCCACGCCTTACCCTCCTCCCTCGGGCCGCCGGCTCAGGCCGGACCTTCGAGGTCCCACGTCCGCGGCGCGCTCATCGGGCGTGTTCCCGCATGAAGGCCTGCGCCTCGGCGAGGTCCGCCTGCCGGTCGGCGCCGCCCAGGCCGCGGGTGGAGAGGGCGCCGCAGGCGGCGCCGAGACGCAGGGCGTCGAGGCTCGGCGATCCGGCCAGCCAGGCGTGGAGGAAGCCCGCGTTGAAGGAATCGCCGGCCCCCGTCGTGTCGAGGGGCTCGATCGGGAAAGCGGGCACGCGGAGGAGTTGTCCGCCCTCCAGGGTGGCGGCGCCGCCCTTGCCCAGCTTGGCCACGGTCCGCGTGCGGCCGTTCTCGAGGCGGCGCAGAGCCTTTGCCGGGTCGTCGGTTCCCGTGAGCCCGCGCAGCTCCACCTCGTTCGGAAAGAACAGGTCGACTTCGCGCAGCGTCTCCCCGAGGTCCGGGGCCCAGGTCTGGCTCGGGTCGAAGCCGGGGTCGAGCGACGTGGTGAGGCCGAGGCGGCGGGCCCGGGCGAAGAGGCCACGCAGGCCAGGCCGCAGCCGCTCCTGCAGGTAGTAGGACGACACGTGCAGGTGGTGGAAGCCCGCGAGGGCGTCGTCGTGGACGTCTTCGGCGGCAAGGGCGCCGATCGAGCCCAGGAACGAAACGAGGGCGCGGTCGCGCGGCGAGGTGATGGCGACGGTCACGCCGGTCTTGATCCCGGGATCGCGCAGCACGTGGGAGACATCGGCCCCGCGCCCGGTGAGGCACTCCACGCAGAACCGGCCCCAGGGGTCGTCTCCCACCTTGCCGAGGAAGGCCACGGGGTCGCCCAGCCTCAGAAGGCCCATCGCGCAGATCGCGGACGCGCTCCCCAGCACCATCAGGCAATCGTCCACCAGCACCTCCTTGCCCGGCTCGGGAAAGGAGCGGTAACCCTGCAGCACGATATCGACGTTCAGCTCTCCGGCGACGAGGACCTTCTTCATGGAACCTGCCGGGGGTGGCCTCCGGTGCGAAGCGCGATCAGCGGCGGCGGTGGATGGCGAAGCTCTCGACCACGCGGTTGATGACTCCCTCGGCCGAGGGGGAGTCGGGGCGGAGGCCCTCGTGCCGGCAGCGAAAGAACCCGAGGAGCTGGCCGACCAGCACGTCCAGGACCACGAGGTCGGCGTCGCGGAGGCCGTCGGCGCAGTCCACGATCACGTCCTCGCGGCGGGTGGCCAGGGAACGGGGGACCCCGCTTCCCACGATGAGCTTGCGGCGCGCACCATCTCGTCGGACGACAGGAAAGCCACGACGAGCGGGTCCTCGTGCACCGCCGACATGGGCCCGTGCCGCAGGCCCAGGAACGACTCGGCCAGGGTGAAGACGCGGCCCCCCGTCATCTCCAGCATCTTGAGGCCCGCCTCGTGGGCGGAGCCCCCCCGGCAGCCGCTGCCCAGGTAGACGGCGGAGCGGAAGCCGCTCCGGGCCGCGCTGGCCAGCACGTCCCCGTGGTTGCGCAGGACTCGCGCCGCCGCGAGCGCCGTCGACTCGACCCGGCGCTCGTATTCCTCGGGGGTCCGGGTGGCGCCGAGGAACGCCCCCGCCAGCACCATGTTGGTGAAGCTGCTCGTCATGACCAGGCTCTGGTCCTCTGTCTTCCGGTCGAGGACCACGGCCTTCACCCGCGGGTTGTCCGCGAAGCCGGTGGCAAGGGCGCCCCCGCGATTGCAGGTGATGATGAGGTGTCGGCCCCGTGCGTCGCCTCCCAGCAGCGACTCGAGCACGGCTCGGCTCTCGGGGCTGTTGCCGGACCGGGCAAACGACACGACGAGGTACGGCCCGGCCGGCGGCAGGCTCGACTCCGGGTGGGTGAGCAGCAGCCCGGCGGAGACCGCCTGCACCGGCACGGCCAGCGCATGCTGGAGGGGCAGGGCCATGCACTCGCCTGCGTAGAGCGAGCTGCCCGAGCCGGTGAGAAGGACCGAGCCCGCGCGGGAATGGACGCCCGCCTCGTCGAGGACGCTGTCCAGCCGCGCCCGGTCAGCGGCCACCGCCGAGGCGGTCTCGAGCCACGTCACGGGCTGCTGGGCGATCTCGCGCAGGGTGTGCGCGTAGCCCCGGTCCTGCTGTTCCTGGTTGGGCCGGCCGAGCAGTCGTCCGATCTCGCCCTCCGGCGCGAAGCCGCTCAGCCACTCGTCGACGGTTCCCCGGAGCGGCTCCGATGTCTCTTTGGCGGACCCGCGTTGTGTTCCGGTGGTGGTCATCCCGAAGCTCCCCCGGCGTCGGAGCACCCTTGACTTTTCTGGTATCCTTGACGATAAAGCAAGCAAGCGAAAAATAAAGCAATGAAACGAAAGAGTCAAGCAAAAATTCAAAGGCCCTCGCTGGCGTCGAGCTCCGTCTCTCATGGCAAGCGGGTGCGCCTCTGGCGGCTCTTTCATGGCAGCGGTCCGCGCAACGGAACGCTCATCGTGCTTCCCCTCGACCAGGGACTCGAGCATGGGCCCGCGGACTTCTTTCCTCACCCACCCGCTATCGATCCCGACTACCAGTTCCGCCTCGCGCTCGAGGGGAACTACTCGGCGATCGCCCTCGGGGTGGGGCTTGCCGAGAAGTACATGAAGGACTACTGCGGGCGGGTGCCCCTCATCCTGAAGCTGAACGGCAAGACCAACATCGCCGATGATGCGGAGGCCGTCTCGCCCGCCTACGCGAGCGTCGAGGACGCGGTCCGGCTGGGCGCCGACGCCGTGGGGTACACGATGTACGTGGGGACTCCGCGCCAGGACGTGGAGATCGGCGAATACCGGAAGGTGCGCCAGGACTGCGAGCGCCTGGGGATGCCGCTCGTGATGTGGGCCTACCCGCGGGGCCGCGCCATCGAGGCCAAGGGGGGCAAGGGGACGCTGTACGCCCAGGACTACGCGGCCCGGGTGGCGGAGGAGATGGGGGCGGACATCGTGAAGCTCCACGAGCCCACGCCCGAGACGGACCGCGTCCCGGAGCCGTACCGGTCTCTCCGCGAGGACGCGCGAGCCCGCGTGCGGCGCGTGGTGCGCTCCGCCGGCCGCGTGTTCGTGCTTTTCTCCGGCGGCGAGAAGGACGACTCTACATGGACGGCGGCGCCACCGGCGTGATGTTCGGGCGCAACATGTGGCTCCGCAGGTTCGACGACGCGGTGGCGCTGACGCGCAAGGTCCACGCCATCGTGGCCCGTTACCCGGGATAAGGGAGGGGACATGCGCAACTGGGATCGCCGGAAGTGGCTCACTACCCTGGGCGGGGCTGCCTGCGGCGTCGCCGGCCTGCGGTGGGCCGGGGGGAGAATGGCCCGGGCGGCCGAGGACGCGCCCTGCGCGCCCGGGGACGGGAAGGTCCTGCTCCAGGACTTCCGGCCGAAGAGCATGCTCCACGTGCCGGAGACGCACGTCGCGAAGTCGCGTTATCCGCTGATCGACGTCCACTCCCACCTCACCTGGACGGCAAAGCCCCAGAAGGGTGTCTCCACCGGCCCGGAGCTGGCGTTCAACATCACGGCCAAGGACGCCCTCGCGGTGATGGACCGCAAAGGCGTGCGCGCGATGGTGAACCTGACCGGCGGCACCGGGCGTGGGCTCGAAGGCGCGATCGCGGCCTTCGACCGAGCCCACCCCGGGCGCTTCTACACGTGCACCGAGCCCTCCTACGCCGATTTCCTCGACCCGCGTTATCCGCAGATCCAGGCCGATGCGATCGAGAGGGCGGCGAAGGCGGGGGCCCGCGGCCTCAAGATCCTCAAGACGCTCGGCCTCTTCCTGCGGGAGCGGATCGAAGGCCCCCTCGTCAAGGTGGACGACAAGCGCTTCGACCCCATGTGGGAGGCCTGCGCGGCCCACCGGCTGCCCGTCTTCATCCACGTCTCGGATCCCGAGGCGTTCTTCCTGCCGATCGACTGCACGAACGAGCGGTGGGACGAGCTGGGACACCACCCCGACTGGTCCTTCCACGGGCGGGACTTCCCGAGCCACCAGGACATCATGGCCGCGCGCGACCGCGTCTTCGCGCGCCACCCCGGCACCTCGTTCGTCGCCCTCCACGTGGGCCACGACGCGGAGAACCTGGCGTTCGTGTCGAGCTCGCTCGACAAGTTCCCCAACATGACGGTGGAGCTGGGGGCGCGCATCGGGGAGCTCGGCCGCCAGCCGCGCACCGCGCGGAAGTTCTTCGAGAAGCACCAGGACCGCATCCTGTTCGGCACCGACGCGGTGCCGCCCCCCGACGGGGAGAACTACCCGCAGCAGGTCTTCAAGGACGAGCTGTACGAGATCTACTACCGCTTCCTGGAGACCGAGGACGAGTATTTCGACTACGCGCCGGCGCCGGTGCCGCCCCAGGGCCGCTGGCGGATCTACGGCGTCGGGCTGCCCGACGCCATCCTCAAGAAAGTGTACGTCGACAACGCGGTTCGCGTGATGGGGCTGCCCTCGTGACCGCCGCGGTGTTGCTGGCCGCCGCCCTGGCCGCGGCCGGGCCCGCCTACACGGTCGAGGGCGCCCGCACCGGCCGCGCCGTCCTGCTGGGGCCGGTCGACGCGGCCTGGGGGAATGCCGAGCGCATCGCCTGGGGCCCCGAGGCCTACGAGACCGCGTTCCGCGCGCTCTGGGACGCGACCGGTCTCTACGTGCGCTTCGACGCCCGCGACCCCGATCCCTGGTCCACCATGACGAAGCGGGACGAGTGGCTCTGGCAGGAGGAAGTGGTCGAGATCTTCCTCGACCTCGACCGCTCCGGGGTGAACTACGCCGAGGTCGAGATCAGCCCCGCCAACGTGATCTGCGACGTGCGCATGGTCTCGCCTTCGCCGAAGAAAGAGAGCGACTACTCCTGGAATCTCGAGGGAATCGAGAGCCGGGTCCACCTCCGCCGCGACGCTCAGGGCAAGACCACCGGCTGGACCGCCGTGGCCTTCCTCCCCTGGAGCGGCTTCCGGTCGCTGTCCCCGGCCGCCACCGCCAAGCTGCCGCCGAAGCCGGGCGACCGGTGGCGCTTCAACGTGTTCCGCCTCGAGCGCCCGCACGGCAAGGCGGATCCGGAGAAGGACCTGGTGGCGGCCGCCTGGTCGCCCACCGGGGAGCCGAGCTTCCACGTCCCGGCCGCCTTCCGCGATTTCGTGTACGGCGGGAGGGACAGGGTGGGGGGTCGATGAATGAGCGGCGGCCGCTCAGCCTCCGAGCTGGTCCTCCGCGACATGAAACCGGAGGACGTGCCGGCCGGCCTGCGCCTCTGCCGGGTCGCGGGGTGGAACCAGCGGGCGGAAGACTGGCAGGCGCTGCTCGCGAACGGGTTCTTCCGTGTGGCGGTGCGCGATGCCACGATCGTCGGCTCGGGAGGCGCCGTGGTGTACGGCCGGCGGCTCGCCTGGGTGGCCATGATCCTGGTCGACCCCGAAGCGCGCCGGCAGGGTATCGCGACGCGTCTCATGCAGGACGTCCTGGCCCGGTTGAAACCGGTCGCGGTGGTGGGCCTCGAGGCGACGCCGCAGGGCGCGCCCGTGTACGGCGGCCTCGGCTTCACCGACCGCGGCGGCTTCGCCCGAATGGAACGGCCGGCGGATGCGGAGCCGGTCCGGGCGGAGCATGGGCCGGGGGCACCCCGCCCGCTCACCGCTGCCGACCTCGTTGCGTTGGCCGCCCGCGACCGGGCGGTGTTCGGCGCCAATCGTTCGGCCGTGCTGGCCTGGGCGCGGGAGCAGGCTCCCGAATACGCGTGGCGCATCGGCCCGCAGGAAAAACCCGCGGGTTACATCCTGGGCCGCCATGGGCACCGCACCGAGCATCTTGGTCCGCTGGTGGCCGACCACGAGGAGACGGCGGCGCGTCTGCTGACCACGGTCCTCGCGTCGGTCCCCGGCCGTGCCTTCACAATCGACATCCCCGACCGCCCCGCGTGGCGGGAGCGCCTTCGCGTCCTCGGCTTCCGTGAGCAGCGGCCGTTCCGCCGGATGATCCTGGGGGATGCGCCGAGCCAGGGCGACCCCGGGCAGCGCTTCGCCATCCTCGGCCCCGAGTTCGGCTGATCTGATGGACGACGGCCCCGCTTTCGCGGGGCCGTCGTCCTTGGTCCAACCCGGCCGGCGGCTAGCGGTCCGGGCGGTGCGTCACGCGGATCGCGTTGATGAGGGGCTCCTTGTCGGCCTGCCGCAGGATGAAGCGGATGTTCATCTGGCCGTCCGTCACCGGGAGGAAGAAGCTCTTGTCGTCCGCCGTGTTCTGGCCGACCTCCCCGGCGATGTCGAACGCCGGCAGCACCAGGTTGCCCTCGATGATCACGTCGAACAGGCGCTGGCCCGGCTTCCGGTTCTGGACCTCCGCGAACCGCAGCTCGACCTGGTAGGTGCCCGAGGGAAGCCCGTCGAAGCGGTACTCGGTCTGTCCGCGCCGCGCCGTCTGGTAGAGCACGTCGTCGTCGGTGCCCGCGATCTGGCTGTGGGTGCTGGCGGTGTTGGCGCGGAGGGTGTAGCCCCAGCTGCCGGCCGTGTAGACCTGGTCGGGCGCCCACGGGTCGGCGAACCCGTCGGTGTAGGGGCTCGTCGCCCCGACATCGACGCCCTGCTGGTAGCCCGGCACGATCAGCCG
>WNFM01359002.1_pt1 | contig 14579 bp, 15 predicted proteins | sample 5400271 | NCBI WGS metagenome assembly WNFM01 (sample SAMN13153352, study PRJNA577476) | soil metagenome | isolation source: 60 cm saprolite on Douglas fir-dominated hillslope | place: USA:California | collected 2013-09-17 | reverse complement strand
AGAATCGGCTGAATCTCCACATTGCCGGCTGGCCAGTGCCCTACGATGCCCAGCGGAAATGCACGCAGCCTGGCCCTACCGAATTCTGTCCACCCGCCATCGAGAGCCTCCGAACCGAGTTCGCGCGTGATGATAGGCTCCAATGTTCCCCGTCTGAGCCACATCCGAAGAAAAGGAATGCCTGGCAAATCGTCAAGTTCCCGGGCGTCCAAGTTCTTTGCCCAGGAGTCAAAGACATTCATCACTTCATTCGGAGTAATTTCCTCCGCCGAGATTACCTGGCGAAGTTTCGATGCGGCCGCAGAAATTTCGGCCGGTGAGTCAACAGATTGCACAATTTCGGCTATCGATAGGGTGGTCATTTAATTCTTCGCCGATCGCTTGCTATCGAGATTTCCGCACCCGCGCAGTTCCGCCTTGGGAACGCGCCCCGCAAACCGGAAACTGACCCCGCGTCTCCCGCAGAGGCAACCATCGTAGGCAATCACTTGAGCCAAATCTTCGGTGAGCAGAAGGTGGCCCGGAAAGCTCGTCGGCAAAATGCTGCAGACCTGCACGATGCCGTGTTCACCCGCGGCGACCGGTTCGAGGGTGAGCGGATCCCGCACGATAACATCTCCAAACACCGGTCCGTGTTTGTTTCCCGCCGAGCAATCGGGATAGATCACTCCTACGGTTTCCACCATGCCGTAGAAATCGACGATGCGATCCGCGGAGCAGCCGAAGACACCCGCCAGTTTCTCATCGAATACTTTCTTTTCGACCGCCTGGTCCTGCAGTCGTTTCCAACCCCCGCTGTGCAGTATCCGGGCCTTGGGCAAGTTCAGAGAGATTCCTTCGGCCAGGAGAGGCTTCACCAAATGGTTCCACAGAATAAACGTAAATCCGTACACGAGCACTTCGGCGTTTTGATGGTCCTGAGAGAATTGCTTCAACCGCTCAAGGTGCAACTGTAAATCGCCTTGTCCACCGGAGCTAAGGCAGTAGGTAACCTGACTGGCAAAAGGTTGCAGTCCCTGGATGGCCGCCCCACGAGCTCCCAACTCGCCGGTCCCCATGTAGCCTGGAGTGTCGACAACCAGGTAAGGTCTGCGGTCCGAACCGATAAAATCGCGGACGATGGAGACCGTTCCTTTGGTCATGCGCCGCGCGGTCGGCGAATCGAGCACCACGCGACTGGGGACTTGAGAGGTGGTTGAGCTTGAAGTGAGAGTCCGCTTGATCTCCTCGGGGTTCACAAAGCATAGCGGAGGGTTCGCCTTTAAAACTCCTACCGGTAAGAAAGGAAGATCGGCAACTCGAGTAGCAGCTCGGAAGTCCGTGGGCCAGTGCCGAATGAAGTTCTTGTAGCCGGCATGACGCCCACTGGCATAGTCAAGTTCGTCTTTCAGCAGATCCAGAAGACCAGATTGGCGCTCCTCCGGAGGCAGTCCATAGGGAGGCATCGAGAGCAGCCGATCTATTTTCTCTTCAAATGGCAGCATGGGGCCCTCTGGCTAAAGCGGCAGCGCGGAAAGCGCTACTTTCCCAACAGAAGTCTTTGGTAATTCTGAAACCAGCCTAATGGAATCGATCGCCCAGTGAGCCGGAAGGTGACGGCGGACTTCTTCCACTGCGATGCTGGCTCCCTGATCGGGAACGATATACAAGACCAGCGCCTCTCCCGCTTCCTCATGTTCGACGGCACGCGCGGCACATTCATAAACACCTGGGACGGCGGTGACTTTTGCTTCTACTTCGGGAAAACTCACGCGCATTCCGCGCATTTTCAGAAAAGACCCTTTGCGACCTTCGATCCACAAATAGCCTTGTTCATCCTGCCGAGCCAGGTCGCCGGTTCGCAACCAGCCGTCACGATACACACGGCGCGTTTCTTCGTCATTATTCAGATAACCTGGGCAGATCGATGGGCCCTTAATCAGCAGCTCGCCGGTTTGCCCCTGTTGCACCGCGTTTCCTTGTTCATCCACAATCGAGGCGATCAGATTGTCCATCGGCCGGCCAACACTTCCCTTTTTCTCATCCCAGCGTTCCGGCTCCATGCAGGATATCCGGGCAGTCGCCTCGGTTTGCCCGTACATCACGTAGAACTCGATGGAGGGAAAAGTGGCCCGCATCTCGCCGATTCTCATGGGCGCGAGGGATCCTCCCGCTTGAAGAAATCGCCTAAGGGACGGCAAGGGGAACTGTCGAATATTCGATCGCCTAAGCAGTACATTGTACGCAGTTGGCACGCCGGCAAACGTTGTGCAGCTGAATTCAGCCATCGCACGGAGAACCTTATCGGGAAACATGAAGCGGTGGTCAAACACCACGCCGCCACCCTGATAGAGGTGCGTATGCATCACACTCGCGCCGAAGCAGTAGTTCAACGGGAGGATCAGCATGGCCCTTTCGTCCTCGGCCAACCTTTGGCTCCGGACGATGGCTTCCGTGTTAGCGATCAAGTTCCCGTGGCTCACGATGACGAAACGAGGAACACCTGTGGAACCCGAAGTGGCCATCAGCGCCGCGACATCCGAGGCTTCTCGAGCCGCGGGTGGATTTTCTCCGGCAGCCTCCTTCCACAAATCGCCTTGAAGAATTTTACTGAATCCCTTGGGGGCACCCGATTCGCCGAGACCTGCTTCGGTCCAAATCGCCTTTGCGCCCGTCGCTTCCATCAGCGTCGCCGCCGAATCCCTCAGCGCCCGATCCTCCACAGGCACCGCAACCATCCCAGCGTACATGGCCCCCAAATAGACCAGTGTACTGGAGAGTGAAACGGAACAGCCGATCAGCACTCGATCGCCCGCTTGCAACCCTGCGGAAGTCAAAATGGCGCCCGTCGCCGCAATCGCTCGCGGCAAGTCCTCTGGGGAAATCGTGCGGCCGGTGGCTGCATCGATTAAGAAGGAATGCGGTCCCAGACGCGCTACCAATCGCCCGGAAAAATTCCATTCGGCGGAGTTTCTTGGAAAGTTTCGCCCCGATAATGCGGACGATCGCGCTAACGCTCTCCATTTCCATCAAGTCATCCACGTCCAAACTGATCCCAAAGACCTCTTCAAGGCTCGCACCCAAGGACAAATGCCCGACCGAATCCCAGTCAGGGACATCGTCCGCCTTGGTCTCCAACGTCACCGACTTCGTGTCCACCCCAAACGCAGCTTTGAAGGCCTCCTGCACCTTCGCTAAAATATCATCCGTTTCGCTCATTGGAACCTTTCGTCTATCTGATTGAAGTAATACTTCTGCGTGATTGCTACTCGGTGGTGACGGGCCGGAAGGCTGTTTGTAAAATCCGGTCCCGCGAGCGTCCGCGAACAGAGAATGCTAAAAACAGCCCCATCCTGGGCGAGCACGACTCACATGAATACTCTGACTTGCTCCATACACTTATGCCACGATTCCCGTGCCGCCATCTATAACCAGAGTATGCCCGATCATGCCTGCAGCCGCTTCTGAACACAGGAACTGCGCCCCATAAGCCACCTCCTCAGCCGTGGCAAGGCGTCCAGCAGGCGTCCGGCGGACCGTCTCGAGGAGACGGGCTTCGCTATCTGGCATCGCCTTCCATGCATCGGTGAGCACCGCCCCGGCGGTAAGAATATTGACTCGAATGCCGCGTGGCGCGAGTTCCGCGGCGAAGTGCCGGGCAAGCGCTTCAAGTCCGCCCTTGGATGCGCCCACTAACGAATAGCTTGGCAGCGCGCGCAAGGCTCCCCAGGAACTCACCGCAACGACGCTCGATCCCCTGGATAAGCGCGGCAGAAGCAGCTTGATTAGCTTGAAAAAAACACGGACATTCAAATTGAAGGTCCAGTCGAAATGGCGCTCGGTGAGTTCTTCGAGGGGGCGGTGGATTCCGGTAGCAGCACAGTGGACCAGGCCAGCAAGCTGCACATTTCCTTCCTGCAGCGCGCGCTCAAGTTGCTCCAAGCCCTTCTCGCTGGTCAGGTCCGCCCGGCACAACGTGACGGCTAATCCTTCCTCCGCCGCGATCGACTGCAGTTGGTGGGCGGACTTTTCGTCGCGGAGGTAATTCGCGATTACGGTTGCGCCCGAGCGAGCAAAGCGCAGCGAAATAGCATAGCCGATTCCGCGTGTTCCTCCCGTAACCAATACTGTTTTGTTGCGCAAAGAAAACAGCTCATCCCCGCTCGCGGTCATGTTACTCACGTTCCTTATTTGGAATCAGTTACCACTTGGGAAAGCTACACCGTCTCAAGACCAGCGATCGGCAGCTAACACCGGATACTTTATCATATGGAATCGCGCCCTCGGCAAACCTGGGGAGATGGACTTGTGGCACGAAGGCATTCCCCCGATGCGAAATCGGCATTTCCACGGCGTGCAGTTGTTAGCCGGAGAGAGATTGTCTGACCACTGCACACCTCTTACCAAGTCGCACCGCAATCAGCCAATGTGCGGGTAAAGGAACCGGCCTGAGGCAGCCAGCAGTCGATTCGGCATCAGCGAAAAAATCGTCTTGAGCAGTTTCACTCCCCACTTAGCTCGAGCGGAATCATCAGGCGAGCCAGGGAATCTCCAGTAAGTCATTTCCCGAGGATCTCGTGCCCACTTGTTCTTGAAGGTGATGAGACCCGTATTGTCCAGCTCCGTGCGTCCGAGATCAAACTCAGTTGCGCCGCAGGACCTCGCTGCACGCATTGCTCTCCACAAGAGAAACGGAATGGCTCCTAAATTGTGGAAGTCCGCGTTGGAGCACCCATATTTGTAGTAGACGGTGTCTAGGAACCGCAGGGTCATAATGGAGGCAATCGGAATCTCGTTCTTGTATGCCACGCGGATCGCCAGGCTCTCGCCCATGCACTGAAGTACATTTCGGAACCAGCCCTGAGATTGAGGGGGCACGCTGTGGCGTTGCCGGGTCAACATAAAAAGGCCGTAGAAATCCTTCAACAACTTCTCAGATCTGCCAACTTTCTCGTCAAGACCCGCGCGCTCGGCGTGCTGTAGCCGCCGTTGGACGGAATCTTTGTGGAAACTTAGCAGCAGGTCCTCCACCGAAGGTTGCAGGCTCACCCGGTGGTGTAAAAACCTGTCCCTGATGCGAAAGCCCGCCGCCAGCGCCTCGCGTTCGAAATCCCCATCAACGGGGCGAATCTCCAGATACTTCCAATCCTCTCGATCACGAGTAGATTGAAGATGGCGAATCAACACGGTAAATTCGCCGGAATCGCAGAGTGGCTCGCAGTAGTCAGAAAACGGCAGCGAGACCATGCGGGGCCCCGTCAGCCAGCTCCGAACCTGGCAGAACAGCAAGCCATTCCTTAATTCGTCGGCCGGCGAAGAAGTGGTGAATACGACGGGTTGGTATCCGTAGGTTCGACGTACAGCTTCGAGCCAGCCAGCGGAATGAAAAACCGACGCATTAGGATGCCGTTCAACAAACGATTGCCAGCGCTGATCAGCCAGTGGATCCAATTCATAGATCATCGACACGCCCGAGTCCGGCCCCCGCGCGATCATCCTGCTAGGATCTGGATCGACCAATCCGCCAGGTTTTAGTCTCTTGATCATATTGCCTAATAATTCTGCCGGGCAATCCGACAACTACGGAGTAATCCGGGATGCTGCGCGTAACGACGGAATTGGCGGCAATAACGCAATTGCGGCCTATCGTCAGCTCCCCTCTTGGGCAAATAATGACCGCACCGTGCGCGATGTAGCATCCCTGGCCAATTCGGATTTTTCCGCCTTCGGTGATTCCCTGATTGACGATCGGCACGTTGATGTCCTCATACGCGTGATTGTGATCCATAATCAGCACGGCGCCGGCGATGAGTACGTCATGCTCTATGTGGATCCGATTTTTCGCAGAAATCACGCTATCGGGGCCAATCGCGCAGTTATCCTCAATCACAATCACCGGCTCGCCCTCGGACTCGTCGACGGCCGCATTGAGCCAGGCGCCTTTTCGCAAGGATACGGAACTTCCCAGGCTAATCCTAGGCGCACGTTGCCGATTCATGTGGCTTGTGAAATGAAACGAAAGCTTGCTTCCCTTGGACGCAAAGGGATACATCAAACTCACCCAGATGCTGTATAGCTTGGTGAGTGCCCGCGGCACGAGATCCATCGGGTCTTCACAGATACAATTTAGATGATTGCTGTTACGAGACACAATCGTGCTCCTTAAGAAGTGGACTTTTCGATTCGGCGCTGAGATTCGCGGGGGACATTCCGCGGGCTTGAGTTGCTGTGAGCCCAGGGTCAAAGTTCACGACGCATGACCGCCAGTCCCGATAGGCCTGGTTTTGGGGGATATTTTGCTGGCAAAGGCCGGTGCGAGCCACGTCAGGGCCCACTTGACGGTCGTTCGGAAGGTAGTCTTATACCTCACCGCGTTGGAGACGGCCTGACGCGCTTCGTCGTATCGTGCATTTTCCAGATACCAGTTCGCCCAATGTGAATGCAGCGCTCCCAAATTTCGCCGGATTATCCTGCGTATGTCAGGCAATAGCTCGGGGCCCATCCTCAGCCATTTTTCGTACATGTGCTGTTGTTGCCGAAACTGAACCTCCACTTTGTCCCAGGGACGGCAGGTCGAGCCAGGTGGGGAGGGATTTCGATCCGTCTGAATCAACTGCTTGTTTACATAGGCGATCGAGGTGACTAAAGACAGCCTAAAGTGGAGATCCCGGTCTTCCACAAAGGAAATGTCTGCGCTATATCCCCCGATTTGCCTGAGCAGGTCAGTTCGCACGATCAAGCTGGAGGCCCAAAAACCGGAAAAAGATTTCGCGAATGCTTTGAGCGCGTGCCGTTCAATTCCAATTGTTTGTTCATAGTGTCTTCCGTGAACTCGAAAACTGCTAACGTCCATACCTGCGTCGTTCACCAAACGTGCGTCGGTAAAACAGGCGCCGCATTCATTCTTAAACTGTTCGAAAGCTCGCATCTGCCATTCCAGTTTTTCAGGAACCCAGATGTCATCCGAATCCAGAAAAGCTATGTATTCGCCTCTGGCTTTGGCGATTCCTGTATTTCGCGCAACGCTCGCACCCTGGTTTGGCTGCTTAGCGAAGAGTATCGGATGCAGGTCACTCGTTCGTTCGCTGATAAATTGTTCGACCACCTGGTCTGAGCCGTTTGTGGAACCGTCATCTACGACTATAATTTCGAAATTCGGATACGTCTGCGCAAGAACGCTTTCAATGGCGGTGAACGTTTGCTGGGTCCGATTGTACGTGGGGATTACAACCGATATCAGACAGCCGCCGGGGAGTCGTTTTTGTGTCATGTCTTCCCCCCGAGATTCGAGAGCGCGGGTTCAGCGACCGCTGGAACCCTTTTTCCCGGGAGCACCGCCTGAAAGATAGTGCGCCACTCCTCAGGAGAGACGGCGCCTGTCAGCCACAGCGCCGGCCACGCCGCTATCAGGCACCCTATGGCGACCTGGCCCAACCGGACTGCAGCGGCCATGCGATCTGCCAAGTGCAGTGGAAGAACTAGCCATCCGAAAACCACTCCGAGACCCGCGATGATCGCGGCCGCCACTGTGATTCTCGCCACGTCCTTCCAGATCATCCGCAGGCTTAGCTCCTGAAACACAAGAGTCAATGTGTGGAACATGAAGGCGAACCCGATGAATTCGATCAGGGACATCGCCGCTAGCACGCCTGCGAAACCCATTTTCTTCGCGAAGAGAGCCATTAACAGGGCCGCTGCAATTCGGAGGACCTGAAGAACATTGTCGCGAAGCGCGTTGCCCGCGGACCGGTAAAGCATCACCTCCAGCACCGCGAGTGCCCGAAAGAAGTTTGTAATCGCCGTCCAAAATACGGCGACAGCAAACAGCGGACCGGTCTGCCCCGTCCAAGCCTGGATAATCTGCACGCCAAAAACGGCAACCAGCGTCAGGGGAAGCACGGACACAAGCAGAGTAACCTTGAACGCTTTGCCCAGGAAAGAACGGACGCGCTCCCCTTTTTCCGAAGCAAACACTTTCGCAGCCCCGGCATGAATCGGCATGCAGAGGGCATCCATGCCTATCAGCGTCGCCGAGACAATTCTCAGGGCAAGCGCGGAAATGCCCGCCGCTTCCGGCCCGAATGACTTAAGGAGCACGATGGGCCAGATCGACAGATAACCGACTTCCAAGAGATTCACCAGTTGGTAGCTACCAGCGAATCGGACCAATTCTGGATAAGTGCTTTTCGTAAAATTGGTCAAACGGATTCTCACCTGCGGGAGGACTTTCCGCGAGGCCGCAAAGCTAAGCACTATGTAAAGAAATTCAGACGAAGCGATGATCGCAGAAAGGGCAACGAGTCCATAGTGCAGGTGGAGTACGACCAGAATGGCAACCGTCTCACAGAGCGTCAAGACCGTATTGAATGTCCGGGTCAGGTCGATCCGCTGCGCCCCCATCACGATGGCCTCGTACGCCGCCCCGAAGTTGCTCAGCAGGTAAGTAACGGCAAGGAGCGTGATAGAGGTCGCCGCCGCGGAGAGGAATTGCGGTGGCACGCCCGCGGCGGAGGCAAAGTGCTTGGAATAGATGGCCAGCGGAATCAGACCCAGAAACGACAGCACCAAGATAGTAATGCTTCCAGTGCTGAGTAACTTGCTCGCCTTATCGAAATCCCCAGTTCCTGTGGCTTCGCCAATGTATTTGATGAACGCAGATTTGATGCCCGCCGTTCCGAAGCGCATATAGCCGGCCAGTGTGAGGATGATGGCCCAGATCCCGTAGCCGCCGAGCCCCACATGGGCGATGACAAACGGAACCGTGACAAAGCGGCTGGCGACGTATACGCCCTGACTGAAAGCGCCAAACACGGCGTTTTTGCCAATGGAGGCGCCCAACCCTTGCGTCGTAGAAGGATTCATGGTTTGTTCACGGTGTCTGTCGGCAGCTACTGGCAGCTGTCCAGCAATTCCTCGTGCGGAAACTACCGAGGCGAACGAGTTCGATTCCTGGCAAGCAAGTTCCCGCGGCCGTTGAAAAACTGCGACGGCGGATCTGTGCAGCACTCAGTTCAGGAGAGGTGATGTGCATGGTATCCGGATGTCCTGTTTTGCGTTGTCCAGATGAAAGAAACGCAACATTTAGGGAAGCACGTTCTACTTCTTGTGCGTTGAAACAAGAACCTCGGCTCATGGCTGTTCGCCCGGCGCATTCCCTCGGCGAGCGGACCCTAAGACCCACTTACCCTTCGAAAGATCATAATGTCTCACGATGCTTGCTGGGTTGCCCATGACGACGGAAAACGGAGGGATGCTTTGCGTTACGACGCAATTCGCTCCGATGACGGAATTCCGACCGATGACCAATTCGCCTTTCACGCTCACAATCCTTGCGCGGGAGCCTATCCAACATCCTTCTTCGATACGGATGGTCCCGCTTTCTCCGCTCTTTGAATTGACAGCGGAGTTGGCGGATTCCTCCAATTCGTTGGCGTGATCCATCACTACCGCAGCTGGCCCCATAATTACATTCTGCATGACATGGATGCGATTTCGGGCCGAGATCACACACCCTCTCTGCACACCGACACCTTTTTCCAAGATCAAGACAGGTGAATCCGCACCGGGGTTCGGGCAAGCATCAATTCGCACGCCGCGCGAGAGGATGACCCGGTCACCGATTTGGATATAGCGCGCGGCAATCCTTGGTATGCGGCACCTGAAGTGTACCCAGACGCCAGTGCCGAACGAAGAGAAAGGATAGATCCAGGCTATCCAGAGGGTGCGGAGCTTGGTGATTGCTCGAACGCACCACGCCAGCGGATCTTCCCGTGTTAGACGGTTCTGTTGAATATTGAGTTCGGGGTTTGTTTCCACAAGGGCTTACCACATAGCTTAAGTCCGTCGCGAACGTTCTGTCCATCCACTTCAATCCTGAATTGGTGGAAAAGAATACATCGAACAGTCACGCCTAGGTTGTCCCTGCCGAATGCCAACCGAGGCAGTCTTTCGCCACATTGGAATGAGCTACGGCGCGCGCAGGATTACCGGAAATCACTGAATCCGGAGGAAAACTGCTCAGAACCACAGCGTCGGGAGCCACGACACAATTCCTGCCAATCCTGATTTCCCCCCGACCTCCGAGAATGGCAGCCCCACGTCCGATTTGGCATCCCTCGCCAATCCGGATTTGACCACCCGGCGTGGGGCCCTGCAACATGATCGGCTTGTTCACGTCGCTATAGGCATGGGCATGATCTTGGATCAAAACTTCCGGCGCAAGCACCACTCCTCGTTCCAAATGGATCGAATTCTTGCTGCTGATGGTGCAGCAAGGCCCAATCCGGCAGTTATCCTCGATAGTAATTCTGATGTGGAAAGGGCCTTCCGTTCCACAGGTGAGCCATGCATGCCTGGCAATTTTGATTTGGTTGCCGAAAGAAATATGGGGCGTGACTCGGCGGGATATCTCACTCGCGTAGTGGAACTGTACCCCTCGCCCCATGTCGGCGAAGGGATAGGTCGCGGACAGCCACCAGGTATTAAGTCTGGTAAGCAGGATGGCCAGATATCCCTCGCGGTCTTGCAAGCTTTCGTCGTTTCCGCTCCTAGATGCGGGGATGGCTTTTGTTTGCAAGCCTGCTCCTTGCCGAAGACCTTGTGTGAGGATCGACTGCTCTCTGTGAATAGCGCTATGACCAGCAGTCCGCTTCTGCTATGAGACGCGGCAACTGGAATACGGTGTTGTTGCCAATTGTGCTGCAAAACCAGCCAGCTAGAATTGAAAGTACAGAAAAACCTTTGTCTGCTGGAACGACATGAGGGAAGCCGCAAGCAGGACTCCCAACACCAAAGCCCATCGAACGGTTGGTTGCCAAGTAAGCCAAACCGGCGCGGCACCCCGTGTGGCCGTCAATGATGGCGAGAATTTTGCCATAATCTGCTGGCTGTTTGGCAGCGCCCAGACGATGAATAACCGCAGAGCCACGCTGGCCGGCGCGGGAATACTATCGTCGATGGGGACCGCAAGAACGAAATGGGCCCAAGATGCTGCAGAACCGACATCGCAGTGCTTGGAACGGGAATTGCGTCGAAGCCGTGCATCCCCAACATGCCCGCGAGCATTCCCATCGCGTCGCTTACGGAAGATGCGCGGAACACCACCATGGCCGCGACGGCCGCGACAAAGGTGAGCAGAACTTTGGAACCGGTGACTCCGGCAGCCACCCACCTGTTCAGCCTTTCCTTATTCAACTTCGGGCCGAACATCCGCCAGGCGTGATTCACCGTCAGATAGGCCGCGTGCATGAGTCCAAAAAGAAGAAACTGGAATCCGGCCCCGTGCCAAATCCCGGCCAGCGTCATCGTGAAGAATACCGGAAGAACTACGAGCGAAGCGAACCCGCTCAAGGTCCGCTGATCACGCCGCGAGACGCCCAGTCCGGCCGCCATTCGACGGCGCTGGACGCGTAAAGCGACGGGATTGTATAACAGCAGCGTCAGATAGCGCGTCAAGGTCGCATGGAAACGCTGCCAGTACTCAATCATACTGGTCGACTTGTACGGCGAATCGAAATTGACGGGGAACCGGATGCCAAACATTGCCGCCAAGCCGATGGCCATGTCGGAGTAGCCCGAAAAATCAAAATAAAGCTGCAACGCGTATGCCAGCGCATAGAGCCACGAAGTCCACATCCGAAAATCGCCTGGATGAGCAAAACCGATCTTGACGACCTCCGCCAGCGAGTCCGCGAGCAAAACCTTTTTTGACAGCCCGATAATGAAGAATGAAAGGCCCACCGCGACATTCCTCCATCGGAACCGGAATGTCTCGGAATTGAGCAGCTGCGGCCCTATCTCGCGGATATGCAGAATGGGCCCGGCGATCAAGTGTGGGAAGAATGTGACAAAGGCCGAGTAGCGAACCAGGTCGATCTCTTTTCCCTCGCCCTCCTGGCAATCCACCAGATATCCAATTTGCGTGAACGTAAAAAATGAAATTCCTAAAGGTAAAATCACCTTGAAATCAAAATCGCGGGAGATCAGTGACACGTGTTGAGCAAAGGAAAGCAGTGCCCCAAGATATTTGAAATAAGCAAGTGGAAGGAGGTTTCCCACTACCCCCAAGACGAGTAACCAGTTGCTTGACCTGCTGTCGTCAAGGGTGCGCGCCAGCAATGCTCGGCCGATGGTGTAATTAAATGCGATCGAGCAGAGCAAAAAGATGACAAACACCGGATTCCAAACAGCGTAAAAGCCCAGTGAGCTAAGAGTGAGCCAGCCAACGGCATAGGTGGCCCCAAAGCGGGCCGCCAGACAATAGCCAACGAATGCTATTGGCAGAAAAAGAAACAGAAAAGGATAGGAAGAAAAGACCATGGAATTTCAACCCTGAGTGGCTTTGAGCTTTTGCTCGATCACAGAAACGAATTCGCCAACGTTCCGGAGTTGTTCCAGCTCCGCGGTCTTGAATTTGATCCCGAAAGCCATCTCGGTGCCCACCACGATATTGATGTGCGCAAGCGAATCCCAAGCTGCCACATCCGCGGCGGTGGTCTCCGGGGTCAGGACCAGCGTTTGATCGTCAACCGCATCGCGGACAATCGCTGTCAACTGTTCAAGAATTTTTCTGCTCTCCATCCATCTCTCCTTCCGCTGCCGTTTCGAAAATGACCCGGGAGTTTCCCGGCGCCTGGCTACAGGGAATCGCTTACTGAGATCGCGGCTTTGCCGCAACGCCCTCGATGGCTTGTACCGAGGGAATCTGACCACACGATATCGTCATATCTTTCGGCAACGATTCACCCTGGCGAAATCGTACGAATTGTTCCGTCATCGCGTGCATACCGCCTGCATTCAGTTGTACGGAATTGGCGAAGCATGAATCGTCCACGCTCGCAAACTCCGTCAAATCAAACAGTCCAGCCCCGCAAGCCTGCGCCAGGTTGCGAATCCGGGCTCGTCTGTCCGCCACTACCGAACGGACTTCCGGCAAGCTCCTCAACACCTCGTCCCGGATAGGGCCCAGCACGATCGTAAAGGGACGCCCTTGCGACCGTACCTCACTGCAGAACTTCTGCAGGTCGTCCGTGCAGTGCCGACAGACGGTCTCCGGATCAATCCTCACACCGTTCCAAGCCCACGGGTCGACATTTCCCTGCCCGATTTCCAGCGGCACGGCGCCAGTCTTCGAAAACAGCAGCGAGGTTGGTACGCTCCGCGTCTGGTAATCGCGCCGGCTCTTCCAAGAAGACATCAGCCCCGGCAAATCCCGATAGGCAAATTCTTCGGCGAAGGTCATCCTGCCGGAAACGTATCGCTGCAGCACGGCGGTGGGTATCTGAACATCCAGCCGATAGGTGTCGCGCATTTCCAGCGGATCCACGGCAAAAATAACTTCACGGATTGCGAAGAGGCCCGACAACTGGTCGTAAATGTGCTGCGATGTCGGAACGGAGACCCCATTGGCCCCGAAGTTCAGAAAAGGACGGTGCTCCGCGTCTTCCAATAGATCGGTATCAATGTCGTTCAACGCCACACTCGCACCGCTGACCAGTGTGACCGCTCCGTTCCCAGGCGGGTGGTTCTTCAGAAAGCGGAGTTTTGCATTCAGCGCCGGGCTCGGCGTGAAGAACGGAGCGATGCCCAGTGCCAGGCAGGAAATCTCTACAGCCGCGCAGAGTCCCAAGGCCATGCCAAGGCAAAGCGCCAGATAGCGCCAGAATGAAGGTGTCGAATCGCTATTCATTGTCAGTTCTAAGGTTGGATAGAGAAGCCGGACAGTGTTGCCGGGCACGTCAGCGCAATTGCTTGTGCTCGAAGAATGTCATGCGATCGAATCTCGACTTCTCTCCTGACGGTAACGTACTGCCCGGCACGCGAGCCGCGGGCTTGTCCACGTCAGGAGCCATTTCATAGCAATATTGAGGGTCGGATCCAGCCCCATCGCCAGCGAGATAGATTTGCGGGCCTTGCCGTATTCTCCTGTCGTCAGATACCAGTTCGCCCAGCCGCTGTGGATTGAGCCCAACTGCTCTTGAATAAGCTTGACGACATCTTTCGGCAAGTCCTCGCGCAAGCGCAAAAGGCCCTCGAGCCGGGACTGGCTGTCCTGAAGCCAAAAATCTGGTTTGGTCCACTGTGCACTCACCCCTACGTGGCGCTCTTCCACTGGCGAGCGGTCAAACCTGACAAGCGGGCGTTTTACATAAGAGAAACCCGTCAGCATTGCCAAACGGAACAAGAATTCGCTGTCTTGGCTGTACGGCAGCTTGAGGTTGAAACCTCCTGTCTTTTGGATCAGGTCGGCACGTCCCATGAAGGAGGACAGGCAAATCACCATGCCGGCGCCGCCGGGTCGCACCAGTAGTTTCAGGGCCTCCGTGCTGACACCCATCTCTTCTTGGTGTCGGTAGCTCTCCTCCCCGAGTTGGAAGAAGGTGCGTGTTTCCGTGTGGTTGACCAATCGAACGTCGGTGTAGCAGCCCCCACACTGTGGGCCAAATCGCTCGAGGGCCTTGAACTGCCATTCCAGCTTGTCGCTTTCCCATTCATCGTCCGAGTCGAGAAAGGCGATCCACTCGCCCCGCGCTTCGGCGATTCCCTTGTTCCGAGCCGCACTGGCCCCCTGATTGGCCTGGTAGTAGTAGCGGATCCGATCG
>WNFM01069811.1_pt1 | contig 14579 bp, 15 predicted proteins | sample 5400271 | NCBI WGS metagenome assembly WNFM01 (sample SAMN13153352, study PRJNA577476) | soil metagenome | isolation source: 60 cm saprolite on Douglas fir-dominated hillslope | place: USA:California | collected 2013-09-17 | reverse complement strand
TGGCGCGCCGGGAGGCGCCCGCGTTCTCGAGAGGGAACGCGGCACACAAAGAACAATGGTTGCGCCACCTGGCGCGCCATCTCCCTCGCTTGGCGGGGGAAAAGGAAGAAAGCCCCGCTCCGGTGGGGAAAGCGACGGCGCACCCGGCGCCGCAAAGAAACAGGGCGGCGGAGCGTTGGCTAAGGCTGTTTGACAATTGAATCAGAGCGCGCCCGAAAAACCGCTCATCCGCGCGCAAGCGGGGATCCAGCTTCCGCTCATAGAACTGGATGCCCGCTTACGCGGGCATGAACGGAAAAGGACGAGCCCCTTTTATTGCACTCGCGCGCGCACTTTCGGCAACCGCGAGACAGAGCCGGTCGGCTCCTTGTCCGGTTTCATCGGCGTGCCGGCCGGTGCTTTCGGCGGCAACGGCAACGACCCGGCACCGGACGTCTCCGACGCTGTCTTTCCGGGCTGATCGGGCGCAGTCGCATCGACCACCGGAGTTTTCAGTTTGTCGAGCGCCGACGAATCGGCACCCCCCGCCCCTGCGGCACCGGCTGGCGAAACGGCGGACGACTCCGGATAGCGGGCGCGCAGATCACGCAGGAACGCATCGAGCGTATCGACGCTTGCTATCTTCTTGACGACTTCCTTGAACTCCGCGCTTCCGGTGCCGGTCGGGGCGGATACGATGTCAAATGCACGACGTTCGGGGCCGTCGGAGAACTTTGCTTGATACTTTTCGCGCAGGCGCGAAAGGCCAATCGTCTCGTCGCCGAGCGCGTAACCGATTGCCGCACGTAGAATGTCCGATCGTTCGCCGTCGTTCAGAGGCGCAAAATCGTGCCAGCGGTCTCCGAATAGGACCTCCATCTGTTCGCCCGCTTCGCGCCAGCGCTTCGCCGCCCAAAGGATATCAGAGCGAAGCCGCACCGCTTCCCGTCCGTCGACATTGACGATCAGTTCCAGGGCGATGTCATGCCGTCCAAGATTGGACATGGCCCGTGCCTCAAGCAGCAGGCGCTGGTCGCGCAAATCGTTCGACAGATCGGAGATGCGGGTCGATTGCAGTGTGGCGAGCGCGCGATCGGCCTTGCGGTTCATCAGATAGACCACCGCGAGCCTGGTTGCGACCTGGGCCCGCGCGGCGCCTTGCAATCGGTGGTCGACCTGGTGTTGCAGCAATTCCGCTGCCTGGTCGAGCAGATCGACCGCAACGAGGCGATCGGCGAGCCGCCGGATCATCTCATCGCCGCGCCGGCCGATCGGCGTCAGCTCGCGGAAATCGTAAAAAATCCCGAGCGCTTCAACCGGCGGCAACCCATCTCCTTTGCCGCCAAGAAAAATGCTTTCGAACGTGACCGCGGCCTCATCCTGAATCTTGCGCGTCATGTCGGAATTTGGATGCGCGAGCAGCGCAGTGCGCATCACATGGAAGGCGTCACGGTAGCGATTATCTTCGGTGTAGAGATGAGCGAGCAGTTTGAGCCCTTCCGTTTCGGTCTCATCGCCACGCCAGACAGTTGTGAGCGTTTCAAGCTCACTGATGACATCCTTGCGGGTCATGCCCCCGGTTGCAAACGTCAGGGCTATTTCGCGCAAGCGGCCTTGGGCAGCGGCGCGGCGATTTTTCGAAAACGCGGCGGCGCGATAGCTTGTGAGGGCGTCTTCGGTACGACCTAATCCCTCGTAGAGCCGGCCGATCAGGACGTTGATGATCGGCTCGAGTTCCGGCGTTATTCCGACGGTCTCGAATTCATTGGCGACCCGTGTGGCGTGGTTGAAGTCGCGCACTTCGACCGACGCACGGAGCGCCTCTTTCATCGCCATTCGCTGCAATTCGATGGGAAGAGCGCCGATAGCCGCGGCTACGTTTTTAAAAATGTCGCGCGCTTCCGCCCATCGGCCCTGACGAGCATACGCGATTGCACGCCAGATCGGCGCGTCTTGCTGGTCGCCCACCTGCGGCTTGGCCAACTCCTTGAGCGCGTCCTCGGGGCGGTCAAGCATCACATCGGCCACAGCCGTCAGCACACTTCCGGTTACATCTTCGGAACCACGCTGATCGGCGAGCGCGACGTCGAGCACGGCCTTGGCTTCGGGTGCCATTTCCTTCGCAAGATAGAAGCGTGCCAGGTTGAGGCGCGCCAGGCGGCGCTTCGTCAAGGGCGCTTCCGCTGCGAGCCCGATCAGCTCCGATTGGCGGGCATTGAATGGCGCATCGCGATCGAAGCCCCAGAGCTGGGTATCAAAAGTATAGGCACGATAACTGATCGAGACTTGCTGTTGGCCGAGCGAAGTTGCCGACAACGCCAGGCCGCTCGGACGGCCGATCGTGATCTTGTCAGCGGCGAGCTCTGCGGTGAGGTCATCGGCAATCGGCTGCACGACGACGCCATGGGTCGAAGGCAATGCGTGCAGCTCGACGAACTCCTGCACCTTGAGAAACCCACGGGCTGGCCCGAGCGCGGTGATCACCATGAGGTGGTCGCCAACGTCGGGATCCTTGATATCGTGAACCGCGCGTGGGCCATCGAACGGAATCGCGATGCTTGCGCGATTCTTGCCGACGATACTGCGGGCAACGCCAACCGGACGTGTGGGTGGCATCGCAGAGTCCGCAATTTTGAGAATCCAGGCGGGGCCATCAGCCTCAAAGCTGCTCATGCGCGGCCGTGCGAGCTTGATGCGCACAATCGCCGCGCCATCTTCGGCGCGGTCGAATTTTGCCTCGCGTACGCCAATCTCGCTGTCGGTTTTCAGCGCAGAGAGGTCGATCGGCGCCGTGCTGTCGAAGACCAGCCATAACGTATCGGCGCGGTGGAATACCGCAGCTGGCGTCGGCGTCGCAAACGGGAATTCGACGCGGAGGCTGTCGCCAGATTGATGCACATTGGCGACGACTGCCGCGGCCGGATTGGCCGGGGGACGTGTGGACTCGCCGACCGGTGTACTTTGCGCTGCGGGTTTTGGCATTTCCGGCGCGGCTGCCGGAGGCGACTGCGTCTCCGCGGAATTTGCGGGCGCGGGGGCCGGCGGCACAATGGCCGGTGTCGGCGGCGCGGCCACTGCTGGCGCGGCTTCGACAGGTGCGAGAGGTGCTATCGCGGGAGGCGCTGCGGAGGCCGCAGCTGCCTCGGCGTGTTGAATTGGCGCAGGAGCAGCAACAGGCGCCGGCTGCGTTTGCTCGGCCTCTTTCTTGACGGGGGTTGAGACCGAAGGCGCCGTCGGCGGCGCCATGCGTGGCGGGTCAGCCGCGCTTTGCTTCGGCATAGCTTTTGGCGGCTCGATTGGCGCCGCTGCATTTTTCGCCTGAACAGTTTCGGGCGACGAGATCGGAGTCGCGCCTCCCGATGTCGCGACTCTCTTCGCAGCCGCGCCGCCGCCTTGCTCCGACTGCTTCTGTTTCGCACCGTCGACGCCGATATCGACCACGATGCTGCGATCTTCCCGGAACGCGCGGACGTCCGGCGTTCCGTTAAGTGTAAAGACAACGGCGACTGCGTCGAAATCGACCTCCGCTTCAATCGACTTCAGCGTTGGCGGCATCGATGCTTTGGCGTCCGCCAGATCCCACACGACTTGCTGGTCGAAATTGAGCGTCAGTCTTCCGTCAGCGCGTTCGGGCACGACATTGACCGTGCCGGGCATTGTAAAAACGTAGCGGACGAAGGTCGGCTGGGTCGCGACCTTGACCCGGACCATCGGCGGCTTTTTCTGTTTCTCTGCGGCGCGCTGCTGATGCAATTGGCGTTCGGCATCGCGCGCGCGACGTACGAGTTCGTCGACCACTTCCTGCGGAATACCCGGCATCGGGCCTTTCCAACTGTCAGGCAAAAGATCGACATAGAGCCGCTCAGCCGCGACGATCGCGTTGACCTTCACTGTTCGCATCAACGCAATGCGGATTGCACTGCCGTCCGGGTCTCGGCGTGCGGCGCTTATATATTCGGGCGCATTGACGTTGAGCTTTTCAACAGCGACCGCCACCGGTTTATTGAAGGTGATAATTACAATTGCGCCGGAAACGCGCGTTGTCGCCTCGACCGCTTCGTCGAAGTGAAACAGCAACCGCAGATAGCCGCTATCGGTGGCCGCTTTGACTTCACCCTTTATCGGCTCGTCCGCGCGGACTGCGGAGATCGGCGCGAGGGCGAACAGGACAATGGCGGCCGACGTTATAAGTGCCGCAGCGCCGACGGATCGCGGCCACGACGGCCACTGCGCAAATTTGCGCGCAAACGCCCACCTCAGCTTGAATGGCAAAGCCGTCATAAGGCCGTTCCAGCCCGCAAAAATACCGGTCACGACAGCGTAAGGTTGGGCGTTTAATGTTGCGTTAACCGTCGCGGTCAGTTGGCGGTCTGCTTACCCTCAATCTTGGGCAACTGGTCCGGATTTTGCGTTTTCGGCTGGGGGGTCGCGCGATTAGCGAGCTCGACAGTCAGGCGTTCGGCAGAGTCCGGCGACATTTGTGCAAGAATTTCCGACATCTTCCGCGGACTGATCTGGGTGGAAACGTCTACGAGGATTTTCAGATCGAGCCTTTCGAATATACGAGCGGCTTCCTTTGCCTTCATGTTTTCGTACATCGAAACGATGCCTTTGAAGCGTTGAGTTTCCGTCTGGTCACGGGTGCCCATCGCGGTATTGATACGGCCCTCTGTATCTTTGAGTTCAGTGACCTTCTCTTCCAGCCGCTTTTCGGCGGCTTTGAGCAGACTTTCGCGCATTTCGAGTTCACGATTGCGCGTATCGAGCTCTTGTCGGCGTGTTTGTAGGCGCTCGAGGACCGCGCGCTCACCGGGTGAAGCGATGCGGCCAGGCTCAAGCGGGATCGCCGCGCCTGCGACTTCAAGCTTCGGCGGGTCCGGTGGTTTGTCACTGACCTTGAGCGCCGGGTCGCTTGGCTTTTCCTCGGCACCCACCGATCCAGTGACGTCATCGCTTCTGGTTCCGGCGTTTCTGCTATCGCCGAAGTTGAACATCTCCTGCGCCCAGGGTTGCCGCCGCCCAGGCGCGTCGAGTTTGCCTTGTTTGTCCCCGACGATGAGCTTGGGATATTCCGGCACGCTGTCCCGCGTGGTGACCCGTATGTCGTTGCTATAGCGCGCCTGCATCCGTTCGGCGAAAGTATAACCTCCGTCGAAAACCAGGCCCGATACTTTCAGCGCGAGTAGGCTGATCGTGGCAAACAGCACGACCGGAATAAGCCGGAAATCGTGCGCCAGTCTGTTCATGCGGCGTGGCTGCCTACCCGCGAGCGCGTGCGATCCGCGAAGGCCTGCGCCGCCGCCGCTACGGCTTTGGCATCCTGAACCGCGGGCGTTTCACCGGCCGGCCGCGACACGCCGGAGATACGGACAAGACGGGCGAGGAGCTGGTTGCCTGCGCTAAGATGAAGGTCGAGTTCGGCAGTGAGGAGTTCGCCCCGATCCAGACGTTCGGTCAAAGCGTGCCCCCCCTCCTGCATTGTGGATTTCAAGCCGGAGATAGCGCGATCGGCAATTTCAGTGGCCGTAACGAGCTCCGAAATCGTCGCACGCAGCGATTGCTCGTCGGATTTGAGCAGGCGAAGCTGCTTATTGAGCCGAACGCAATACAGGATCGTGAGCAATAGCAGGATCGAAACCATCGTCTCGACCAGGAAGCCGTAATGGTAACTCACGGTACCTCCATTGGGGTGGTTGTCTCGTCGGCCTTTTCAAACATGGCAAAGGTCGTCCGTGGTTTGCGCAGTGGTTTCGCGACTCGAACGGCGACGCGGTCTCCAACTCGACCCATACGACCTTCGGTGAGTGTGATGTCGCCGCATCGAACCGTTACCATCGCGTCCGGCTTGAGTTCGAGCATCAAGGTGTCGCCGACATTTAGGCTCATCATCTGCCGAAGCGGCAGTCGCGCCTCGTACAGCACGGCATCGACACCAATGCGCGCCTGCCCTATTTCGGTTGCGAGATGCCCTTCCCAAATTGGGTCGCGGCCAAATTTCTCGCCCATGAACATCTGCAACAAAACGGCACGAATTGGCTCGATCGTGGCGTACGGCAGCAGCAACTCGATATTGCCGCCACGGTCCTCCATATCGATGCGCAAACGCACCAGAATTGCAGCGTTGGCCGGCCGCGAAATAGCGGCAAAGCGAGGATTGGTCTCGAGCCGATCGATGTTGAATTTGACTGGCGACAGCGGCTTGAACGCAAGTTCGGCGTCTGCCAGGACGACCTCGATCATGCGCTTGACCAGGTTGGTCTCAATGGTGGTGTATGGGCGGCCCTCGACCCGGATCGTGCTTTGCCCCCGGCGTCCGCCGAGCAACACATCGATGATCGAATAAATCAGGCTCGAATTGACTGTCGCGAGCCCGAAATTGTCCCATTCCTCGGCCTTGAAAACCGCCAGAATTGCCGGCAATGGAATTGAATTGAGATAGTCGCCGAAACGCACCGAGGTGATGCGGTCGAGTGAAACTTCGACGTTGTCGGACGTAAAGTTACGAAGGCTCGTCGTCATCAACCGCACGAGGCGGTCGAAAACGATTTCCAACATCGGCAAACGCTCATAAGACACCATCGCCGAGTCGATTATGGCGCGGATGCCGGAATTGTCGTTGAGCGACACGTCAGCAAGGCTGAAACCGAGGAGGCTGTCGATCTCTTCTTGATTCAGGATGCGTTCAGCGCCACCTTTAGCCGATTGCAAGCCCCCGCTATCGTCGACCATCGACGCCCATTGAGCAGCAGCCTCGTCAACACCCGGCGGCGAATTGGTTTCCCCATTCGCTGGTGTTGGGTTCGAGTCGGATTCCAGCGCCAGGCCCCATTCTGCAGCCAGGGCGTCTTGATCGATTTGGTCTTTTGTCGCCATATTTTAAGTCGCCAACCTGATTTCTATCGAACCGTCACTGGACGACAATTTCTTTAAACAGAACGGCCGTGATGCGGTTAGGGGCAACCGCGGCGTTGACCCTGCGCGTCAATTCTTCCTTGAGCCGATAAAGTCCGGCGGATCCGTCCAGATCGGTCGGCCGCAACTCGCGCAGATAAGTTTGGAAAGCATCCATGACTCTGGGCATCAACGGTTGAATCTGCGGAACAAGCGTTGAGTCCGGAAGTTCGAGCACGATTTTGACTTTGAGATACTGGGTGCGGTCCCCACCAGCATTTGACAAATTGACCAAGACGTCGGGCAGATCGACGAATGTCGCGGGCTTGGCGAGAACTTGTGGCTCTTTCTCGTGTCCACCTTTGAAGAAAAAATAAGCGCCGCCGCCGCCACCGAAGAGCACCAACAAGCCGGCTCCGCCGATGATCATCCATTTCAGCGACGGCAGCTTAAACTTCAAAAAACCAAATCTCGATTTTAGCCCTGCCTGTTCGTTTTCACCTTCCGGCTTGTCGTCTTCTTTTTCTTCTTCGACGTCCGCCTGCTTCGCCTTGGCTGCCATGGATGACCCCACTTCGCGGCGTTGAGGCGAAACGACGTGCGACGCCGTTTTTAGCCAAACATCGCCCCTGCGCGACCCGCGCGCCCCTTAAGTCGAAGGTAGGTCCGTATGGTTAACAGATACTTTCTCGGGTGCCGCCGACAGGAATGTTTTGCCGGGTCTATCCCCCAAACGGTTGTTTTTGCCGAACGAAAGCCAGGCCGATTTTCCCATAACTAGTTGATTTAACTTTACCTTTTTAGTTGGCATGACCGCTGCAGTAAGTCCATCAGCCGCGCGCTTGGGAGAGCTCGCGGTGTCGCTGCGGACAAGGCCGGCCTCGGGAGGGTCGAACCTTTCCAAACTGCAAGGGGAGTTACCGATGCAGAATGCACTTCTGGTCGGACTATCACGGCAGGTCGCGCTCGAGCGCGAGCTCGACGTGGTCGCCAATAACATCGCCAATATCAACACCGCCGGTTTCAAAACCGACGGCGCGGTGTTCGAAGAGTTCATTAGTCCGACTGCGCGTGCCGACAACTTTTTGGCTGCCGACCGTCGGGTGAGCTTCGTGCACGACCGCGCAACCTGGATCGACCTTAGCCAGGGACCGCTCGAACGCACTGGCAATACATTGGATGTGGCAATCGATGGCCGCGGGTTCATGGTGGTACAGACGCCACGCGGCGAGCGATACACACGCAACGGCGCGCTGCAGATTAACAACACTGGCCAGCTGGTTACGAGCGAAGGCTATCAGGTGCTCGGAGAATCGGGACCCATCACCTTTCAGCCGAAAGATCGTGAAATCACTATCAGCGAGGACGGCACCATTAGCGTCCGCGAAGGCAACAACGCGGCGATCGATTCACAGCGCGGCCAGTTGCGTGTGGTGAGTTTTGATCAGCCCGGTCGAATGCAGAAGGAAGGCAGCAGCGCCTTCAAGGCGCCCGATGGCGCCACTCCACAAAGCGATAAGAAATCACGAGTTTTGCAAGGCACGGTCGAAAAATCGAACGTCCGATCGGTCATGGAAATGACGCGCATGATCGAAGTGACGCGCAGCTACACCCAAATTGCTGCCCTGTTGTCACAGCAAGCTGATTTGCAACGAACGGCGATCGAGAAGCTCGCCGATGTACCGAACTAAACGGTGGTAGCAGGAGAATAGTTTATGAGAGCGCTTCACACCGCAGCGACCGGGATGATGGCCCAGGAACTTAATGTTCAGGTCATCTCCAACAACATCGCCAACATGCGGACCACTGGCTACAAACGCCAGCGCGCGGAATTTCAGGATCTACTGTACGAACAAGTCACCCGTGTCGGCACGCAAACTTCCTCGCAAGGCAACATCCTTCCCGTCGGCATCGAGCTGGGCTCCGGCGTGAAGACCGTCGGGACGCCGCGACTCATGAGCCAAGGCGAGTTAACGCAGACCAGCAAGGATTTTGATCTCGCCATTCGCGGTGAAGGTTTATTCAAAATTCTTTTGCCCGATGGCCGTACTGCCTACACGCGCGACGGGTCTTTCGAGCTCGATGCTCAAGGCCGGCTGGTGACATCTTCCGGAAATCTGGTGCAGCCAGGCATTACCATTCCGCAAAATTCCACCGCGGTCACTGTCAACACACAAGGGCAGGTGTTCGTGACGGTGCCCGGATCGAATACGCCGAGCCAGGTCGGCCAGATTGAACTGTCGATTTTCGTCAACAAGGCTGGCTTACAAAGCATGGGCGACAACCTCTATCTGGAAACGCCAGCTTCGGGCGCACCCCAGAACGGCAATCCGACGACCGACGGCTTCGGCAATCTGCAACAAGGTTACCTCGAGCAGGCGAATGTCGAGGCCGTCAGCGAGATATCGGACCTCATCGCTGCCCAACGCGCCTACGAGATGAACGGCAAGGTCATCACTGCAGCAGACCAGATGCTATCGACAACTTCCAATCTCATGCGCTGAGGATTCGCCATGATCCGTCTTCTCATTTCTGCATTCGTAGCATTCGCCTTGGCTGCATCCGCCAACGCGGAGGTGGCCAGTCAGCCGGATCCAGAGCGGCCGGTGTTGAAGTCGGATGCAACTATCAACGGCGACATCGTTCGCATCGGCGACCTCATCGAACATTCAGGTATCGTTGCAACCGTTCCGATTTTTCGCGCTCCAGATCTTGGTTACACCGGCACGATTTCGGCCGACGCTGTGCTTGAAGCAGTTCGCAGCCACGCACTTATCGGCATCGATACAGCGGGAATACGCGAAATAACGGTGACGCGCGCGAGCCGCGCCATCCCCGTCAAAGATGTTGAAGATGCAATTGCACGGACATTGTCGACGCGATTCGATCTCGGCCCAGCCGAAGACATCGTGGTGAATTTCCTGCCCGACATGCGTGCGATGTATGTGGAGCCTTCCGCCAAAGGGCAGCCGCGAGTGACAAATATTGACTTCGACACGCGCAACGGGCGCTTCGACGCCACACTCGAATTTATCATCGGGTCAGGCAAACGCAGTGTGATGCGACTTTCTGGTCGCGCTAACGCAACGGTGCAGGTTGCAACCGTAACGCGGACGATCGAGCGCGGCGGTGTGCTGAAGGACTCGGACGTGCTGATGGAACGGCGCCCGCGCGCGGAGGTTGGCCGGGACGTCGTCACAAAGCGAGAGCAGGCAACGGGGCTCGCGGCGCGCAACAGTTTGCAACCCGGTCGCCCGCTTCGTACCGCCGATCTCATGACACCTGACTTGGTACAGCGAAACGAGACGGTGACGTTGATCTACGAGATGCCTGGAATCTTGCTGACGCTTCGAGGCAAAGCCGTCGACAGTGGCGGCGCCGGTGACGTGATTAACGTCGTCAACGAACAGTCCAAGCGCACGGTGCAAGGCACAATCGTCGGCCCCGGCCGCGTCGCTATCAACACTGCTTCGTCGAGGGTCGCTGCAAACATCAAACCAGCGAATGCACCATGAGTCTTCACGCCGCGCTATGTGCGGACAGAGCGCTCCTTCAAGCTTCGACCTAGTTCAACAACGGCACGGTTCCCGTGTGCTACTTGTGAAAGAAAAGTCATGAATGTCGTCATGGTGATGCGTCACGCGGTTCTGGCCGCGCTCGCCAGTGCTCTCCTTAACGGCTGCGCCGCGATCGACAGAATCAAGACGATCGGTCAACAGCCGCCCTTGGCGTCCGTCGATAACCCAACCACACGGCCTGGCTACAAGCCGGTGCAAATGCCGATGCCGGCGGCGCAGCCCGCAGCTTACAATCCGAATTCTCTGTGGCGGAATGGATCGCGGGCTTTTTTCAAAGATCAGCGCGCGCATCAAGTCGGCGACATCCTTACGGTCCAGGTCAACATTACCGACAAAGCCAATATCGCCAATGAGACCCAGCGAACGCGAACTTTGACGGAAGATTCCGGCATTACCAACTTCTTCGGCAAGCCAAAAGTACCGATCATGAATACACCGGTGCCGACACGCATATTTACTGCAGATTCCAGCACGGCGAGTGACGGCAAGGGTTCGGTCAACCGATCAGAAGCATTGCAAACCAACGTCGCCGCGGTGGTCACGCAACTTTTGCCAAACGGAAACCTGGTGGTCGAGGGAAGGCAGGAAATTCGTGTCAATTTTGAAGTGCGTGAATTGATCGTCGCCGGCATTGTCCGTCCAGAGGACATACAAAGCGACAACACAATCGACTCGAGCAAGATCGCCCAAGCGCGCATTGCTTACGGGGGACGCGGCCAAATTACAGATTTGCAGCAGACTCGGTACGGTGAGCAGTTGTTTGACGTGCTTCTTCCGTTCTAGTTCCCGCGTAGCTTATCGGGCTCCCGCGCCGTTTCGCATCGCGCGAGCGTAGACGGCGTCAATGACGCGGCCTCCGGCTGCTCCCCGGCCGGAGGCCGCGTGAGTTTTGAAGGCAAAAAAATAATGCCCGGCATTGAGCCGGGCATTTGTACGCAACACATGAATTTTGATTTTCAATCATCACGGTAGACGCGCTCACGACGTTCGTGCCGCTCTTGTGCTTCCACAGACAACGTCGCAATCGGTCGTGCTTCCAACCGGCGCAACGAAATCGGCTCGCCGGTCTCTTCGCAGTAGCCATATGTCCCGTCGTCAATCCGCGTCAGCGCCTCGTCGATCTTTGCGATCAACTTGCGTTGGCGATCGCGCGCACGCAGTTCGATGGCCCGGTCCGTTTCGGATGAAGCACGGTCGGCGAGGTCGGGATGATTCTGATTTTCTTCCTGGAGGTGCTGCAAAGTTTCCTTGGCTTCCTTGAGGATATCCTCCCGCCACGCAAACAATTTCACGCGAAAGTATTCGCGTTGGCGCTCGTTCATGAACGGCTCTTTGTCGGACGGCCGATAATTCTTGGTCTTGGCCAACATTTCCCACCCACTCCCTGCTTCTTTTGTTTTTGGGCGCGCCGCGTCGCCCAGTTGCGCGGCTGGCTTATATACGTCCACTCCCCGGCGGACAATATCGGAGTACGGTCCCTCGCCTGGACCGATATCGATGACAGTTCAATGACTTGTGGTGATTGGCGGAACTCGGAAGGCCGCGGGCGGCGATTTAGCGAACGCCGGCTTTCGCTAGCTCCACCGCGACACGCAGGTCGATCTCGCCGAGGACCCCATCAAGCCCCGTATCACCCGATGTGTCGGTTAGCCCTTCAGCGGCCACTTTGAGCCGCGCGACGGTGGATTGGTCGACACTCCCATCAATCAACCCAAGTTTGAGGGAATCGAGCACATCGAGCGCATTGCGGCCCTTGGCGACCGCGCGTTTCTTGCGTTCCGTCGGATCTTGCACCCCCTGGAGGGCGATAAGGGCATCAACGGTCGATATTGCGCGCAGGGATCCCGCGGACGTGGAGTTTCGGGGCGCCTCCTGGTCGCTGACCGTAAATAAGCCCCCCGCAGCACGGCGAGCAGCCGTCGGCGCCGCCGCCAATGCAGTTCCATTCGGCCCGTAGATGCGCATCGCGATGAGTCCCCACCGAAATCAGATCGGTTCCCGAATACCTTGAAGCCTGAGCCGGTATGGTTAATCCCCGGTAAATGAGGCGGCAAAATTTACCGCACAGGAGCATTCATGCCCCATGAGCCGCGGCAATCGAGTCCGCTGGCAATCAAAAAATCGATGCATTGCCAAAGTCTTGGACCATGCCGCGGGGTTGGCACGGGGCTCGCATAGAAGAATGCCGTCAACCGTCACATTGGGGAGCAGTGATGACGAGGACTTTGCAGGCCGCATGCGTCGCGGTGATCTTGGCCTTGTGTGCCCCGGCTAATGCTGGGGCGACCTCGCGCATCAAAGACCTCGCGAGTATCGAGGGCGTGCGTCAAAACCAGTTGATTGGCTACGGCTTGGTGGTCGGACTCAACGGCACCGGCGACACTCTCAACAACATTCCCTTCACCAAGCAGTCGCTCACCGCAATGCTGGAGCGGCTGGGTGTCAATATACGCGGACAAACTATTCGCACCGGCAACGTTGCCGCGGTGATGGTGACGGGCAACTTGCCGGCTTTCGGTACGCAAGGTACGCGCATGGACGTTACGGTCTCGGCCATGGGCGACTCCAAGAGCCTGCAAGGTGGTACCCTTTTGGTAACACCACTGCTCGGCGCCGATGGGAACGTTTATGCCGTTGCGCAGGGATCATTGTCGATCAGTGGTTTCCAAGCCGAAGGCGAAGCCGCCAAGATCACGCGCGGCGTGCCCACGGTTGGCCGTATCGCCAACGGGGCGCTGATTGAACGCGAAATTGAGTTCGCCTTGAACCGCGTCGGCCAGCTGCGCATGGCGCTGCGAAATCCCGATTTCACGACCGCCAAACGTATCGCTGCCGCGATTAATGACTATATCGGAACACCGACGGCGGAGCCGATCGATCAGTCCACCATCGTGATCACGCTACCGACCAAGTCGACATCAAACATTGTCAGCTTCCTCACCGAGATCGAGCAGCTTCAGATCGAGCCAGATCTGCCGGCGCGCATCGTCATCGATGAGCGCTCCGGTGTCGTCGTGATCGGGCGCGATGTGCGCGTCTCCATGGTCGCCGTCGCGCAAGGAAATTTGACCGTGACCGTTTCGGAAACGCCGCAGGTCAGCCAGCCACTGCCATTTTCACGCGGCGGACGGACAACGGTGGTGCCGCGCACCAGCATTGGCGTCCAGGAGGATGGCAAGAAAATGTTTCTGGTCAGGGAAGGCATTTCCCTGCAACAGGTCGTCGATGGCCTCAATGCCATGGGCATTGGACCGCGCGATCTGATCACCATTCTCCAAGCGATCAAAGCCGCTGGCGCCATTCAGGCCGACCTCGAGGTGATGTGATGGCAAGCGCATTTGCCCTTCCCAGCCCTGGCCTAAAGCCGATCGACCTGCTTACGAACGGTGCCTTGCCGGGAAAGCTTGCTCCGGCAAAGCAAAGCAAAGCCCACGCCGCTGCGCAGGATTTCGAAGCCGTATTTCTCAATTCGATGTTTCAGAACATGTTCACTGGCATCGGCGGAGAAGGCCCCTTTGGCGGCAGCGGCGCCGCTGGTGTCTGGCGCTCAATGCTCACCGATGAGTATGCAAGATCATTTGTCAAATCAGGTGGCATCGGAATCGCTGACCAGGTCTATCGCACGCTCATTGCGCAACAGGAGGCAAGGTCATGAGTTCGCGTGAGGCGAGGACACTGATTGCTGACACAAGCCAGGCCGAAAAGGCAGTAGTCGACCTTGAAAATATTATGGATCAACTAGAGCACGCCGTTACCGAAGAGACGGCGCGCGTGCGCGCTGGCCGGCTTCGTAACGCGATGGAGTTGGGCGAAACAAAAATCGAATTCGCCCGCCTGTATGCCGTAGAAAGCGAACGCGTGAAGGCAGCCAAAGATGCGATCGCGCAATTATCTCCCGGTGCTCTCGACCGCCTGCGCCGGCGTCACGATTCCTTCCAAAGCTTGCTGCGCACCAACCTAACAGTGCTGGCAACCGCGCACGCCGTATCGGAGGGGATCATCCGCGGAGTGTCCGGCGAACTTGCGCGCAAACAAGCACCGTCGACTTACGGCGCCACCGGCCGCGCGCAAGTGCCAAGCTCCAAGGCCAGCCCACCATTGGCGGTCAGCCGAACGCTCTAGCTGCTTTTC
>WNFM01020600.1_pt2 | contig 14580 bp, 13 predicted proteins | sample 5400271 | NCBI WGS metagenome assembly WNFM01 (sample SAMN13153352, study PRJNA577476) | soil metagenome | isolation source: 60 cm saprolite on Douglas fir-dominated hillslope | place: USA:California | collected 2013-09-17 | reverse complement strand
TCGGCGATCAACTCCTCGTTGAAGGCGTTGCGGACCTCCGGCCGATTGAGCGTGACGCGAACAACCGAACCGTCAGACTGGACTAGTAGCGGCATACACTCCACGCGCCGACGGCTTCAGCACGAAGACACTAAGGCACGAAGTCACGAAGGCCTGAACATATTAATGCTTCGTGTCTGTGTGTCTTGGTGCCTTTGTGCGATGCCGTCGGCTCGTCACATTCGAAATACCCCGAAGCGCGGATCTGGAATCGGCGCGTTGCAGGCGGCGGACAGGCCGAGCGCCAGCGCCTGGCGCGTGTCCGCGGGGTCGAGAATCCCGTCATCCCAGAGGCGCGCCGTCGAATGGTAGGGCGAGCCCTCGCGCTCGTATTGTTCCAGGATCGGGCCCCGGATCGCCGCTTCCTCGTCCGGGGAGAGGGTCTTGCCGTCGCGCGCCAGCTGATCACGCTTGACGGTGGTCAGCACGCCCGCCGCCTGCTCGCCCCCCATGACCGAAATCCGCGCGTTGGGCCACATCCACAGCAGGCGCGGCTCGAACGCCCGGCCGCACATCCCGTAGTTGCCGGCGCCGAACGACCCGCCGATGACCACCGTGAATTTCGGCACCACCGAATTCGCGACCGCGTGCACCATCTTCGCGCCGTCCTTGGCGATGCCGCCGCGCTCGTACTGCCGGCCGACCATGAACCCCGTGATGTTCTGGAGGAAGACGAGCGGCACGCCGCGCAGGTTGCACAGCTCGATGAAGTGCGTGGCCTTGAGCGCCGACTCGGAAAAGAGCACGCCGTTGTTCGCGACGACGCCCACGAGCAGCCCGTGGATCCGCGCGAAGCCGGTGACGAGCGTGGTCGCGTACCGCTCCTTGAACTCGTCGAACCGCGAGCCGTCCACGAGTCTCGCGATGATCTCGCGCACCTCGTACGGCGTGCGCGTGTCGGCGCTGACGATGCCGTAGATCTCCCGGGGATCGTAGGCCGGCTCTTCCGGCGCGGCGACGTCCGCCGGCAGGCGCTTCACGGTGTTGAGCGTGCCGACGATGGTCCGTGCGAGATGCAGCGCATGCTCGTCGTCTTCCGCGAGGTAGTCCGCGACGCCGGACAGCCGCGTGTGGACGTCGGCGCCGCCGAGCTCCTCGGCCGTGACGGTTTCGCCGGTCGCCGCTTTCACGAGCGGCGGCCCGCCCAGGAAAATGGTCCCCGTGCCGCGGACGATGATCGTTTCGTCCGACATCGCCGGCACGTACGCGCCCCCGGCCGTGCACGACCCCATCACGACGGCGATCTGGGGGATGCGTTCGGCCGACAGGCGCGCCTGGTTGAAAAAGATCCGCCCGAAATGATCGCGGTCGGGAAACACGTCGGCCTGGAGCGGCAGGAACGCGCCCCCCGAGTCCACGAGATAGACGCAAGGCAGGCGGTTCTGCATCGCGACTTCCTGCGCCCGCACGTGCTTCTTGACCGTGATGGGATAGTAGGTGCCCCCCTTGACCGTCGCGTCGTTCGCGACGATCAGCACCTCGCGCCCCGACACCCGCCCGATGCCGGTGATGATGCCCGCGGCGGGCGCATCGTTGTCGTAGAGATCCCAGGCGGCCAGCGCCGACAGCTCCAGGAAGGGGGATCCCGCGTCGAGCAGGCCGCCGATCCGCTCCCGCGCCGGGAGCTTCCCCTGCTCGCGGTGACGCTGGATAGATTTCTCGCCGCCGCCCTCGCGGACCGTGGCGGTGCGCTCCCGCAGCTCGGTCACGAGCGCCGCCATCCGCTCCTGATTCCGCCGGAACTCCTCGCTCGACGGGTCGATGCGCGACTCGAGCCGATCCATGGTCCCGTTACCAGCCGCAGCAGTCGGTCTTGTACCCGCAGGAGGCGCAGCGCCACACGGCGTGCATCCGGAACATCTCGGCCCCGCAGCGCTCGCAGACGACCTGGTCCCCTCTCGAGGCGGCTCGGGGGGCAAGGTCCCCGCCCGCGTCCGGGCATTTAGGGGTGGCAGGAATCGGGACGGGCGCGGGCGTCGGCCGGTCAGCCATCGCGAAATTATAGGGCAGGAGCCGCGCGGTTCCTGCAACCGCTTGAGTTACCGATATTTATCGTATTGATTCCAGACACCTGTCTTGTATCTGGACAGTAGCGTAGGCTTGTGTATATATTCGGGGTTGATATGGCGACACCCAAGAAGAAATATCGCGTCCTCGCGATCGATGACGAGCCGGCCATGATCGAGTGGCTGAAGATCCTGCTCGAGCACGAGGGCTACGAAGTCCGGACCGCGATGATTGGCACGCGCGGCGAGGAAATCTTCAAGATGTGGAAGCCCGACGTGGTCGTGACCGACATGCTGCTGCCCGATATCGACGGGCTGGAGCTCCTGCGCAAGTTCAAGCAGACCTACGGCGACACCGAGGTCATCGTCGTGACGGGTCACGGCAGCGTGCCGAAGGCCGTCGAAGCGATGAAGGCCGGCGCGCACAGCTTCATCGAGAAGCCCATCGAGCCCGACACGCTCCTGGCGATGCTGGAGCGCGCCATCGAGCGGCGCGATCTCGTCAGCGAGAACCTCCTGCTCAAGCAGAAGGTCGACGGGCAGTTCCGTTTCGGGAACATCATCGGCAAGAGCAAGAAGATGCACGAAGTGCTCGAGCTGGTGGAGAGCGTGGCCGGCAGCGACGCGAACATCCTGATCCAGGGGGAGAACGGCACCGGGAAAGAGCTCATCGCGAACGCCATCCACTACAACAGCAAGCGGGCCAAGGGGCCCTTCATCAAGATCAACTGCGCGGCGATTCCCAAGGATCTGATCGAGTCGGAGCTGTTCGGCTACAAGAAGGGCGCGTTCACCGGCGCGCAGAACGACAAAGAGGGGCTCTTCGAGATGGCGGAGGGAGGCTCGCTGCTGCTCGACGAGATCGGCGAAATGCCGCCGTATCTCCAGACCAAGCTGCTCCGGGTCATTCAGGAGCGCGAGTACCGGCCGATCGGCAGCGACCGCATCGTCCGCGTGGACTTCCGCCTGGTGTGCGCCACGAACATCGATCTCGACGCGGCGCTGCGCGACGGCAAGCTGCGGGAGGATCTCTATTTCCGCATCAACACGATCACGCTGCGCGTGCCGCCCCTGCGCGAGCGGACCGAAGACATCCCCCTGCTGTGCGAGCATTTCCTCGACAAGTACAGGACGCGCCACCAGCGAAACGTCAAGGCGATCGCGCCGGCGGCATACCACGTCCTCATCCGTCACCGCTGGCCCGGCAACGTCCGGGAGCTCGAAAACGTGATCGAGCGCGGCGTCCTCGTCTCGAAGGCCGTCGAAATCACGCCGAACGATCTGCCGGAGTCCCTCCGCACCGAGAGCACGACGACGGCGGAGTTCGTGATTCCGCCTGACCGGACGCTCGCGGAGATCGAGAAGATGGCGATTCAGCAGACGCTCCAGCGCACCAACTGGAACAAGCAGGAGGCCGCGCAGATTCTCGGCCTGTACCGTCCGACGCTGTACAGCAAAATGAAGAAGCACGAAATCCAGGACGGCGCCAAGTCTGGCGCCCGCCGCGCGGCGGGCGGTTAATCTCAACATTTCCAAATCCAACTCGTCCGTTCCATGGCACGTCCCTTGATAGGTCACCGCTGAGCGGAGGCGTGAGCGCGCGCGGGGCGCGGGATTTGCCAAGGAGGCCGACGTGGATGAACGATCGCGTGTATTGCTGACGACGATGCTGGGTGCGGTGGCCGGCGGGATTTGGGGCTGGCTGTACCTCACCCGCAGCGGGGTGCAGTTCCGAAGTCAGATAGAGCCGAAGCTCGACGATTTCGTCCGCGAGCTGGCGAACGTCCGCCACACAGTGGAAAAAGGACGGACCGCGGCGAACGAAGGCTGGCGGGCCCTCAACGACGTTACCGGCGGCCAGGGGCGGTGGTCGGCCTCAGGAGCCTGACATGGGCGATCCAAGCTCTGTGAGCGTCCCGCTTTGGATCATGGCGGTCGTCAGCGTCTTCCAGGCGCTGCTGCTCATTGGCGCCTCCGTGGCCGGGTACTTGGTGTACTCGCGCCTCATGACCGTCATCGACGATCTCGAAGCCCGCCAGATCGCGCCGATTCGCGAGAAAGTCGATGCGATTCTCACGGACGTGAGAGGCATCACGGCGCGCGTCAACCAGCAGACCGAGCGCGTCGATCAGGCGATTACCGGGACCATCGACCGGGTGGACGACACCGCGGCGCGCGTCCGCGCCGGCGTGTTCGAACGAATCAACCGGATGGCGGGCGTGGTGCGCGGCGTCCGCGCCGTGATCACGGCCCTGCTGCACAAGGAGTCACACGCGTGAAGGGGCGGTGGCCGGTGGGCAGGGGCATGGGGCTGGGACCACGCGGCCCGCTGTCTCAGCTCCCGGCCCCCAGCCCGGGACGTTAACTTAGGAGGACACATGGCGTACGAATACGATCGGTTCGAGAGGGAAGAGGGGGGCGGTGCGTTCCTGATGGGGCTGCTGGCGGGCACGGTGCTCGGGGCGGGCCTCGGAATGCTGTTCGCTCCGAAGGCGGGCGCCGAACTGCGGTCGCAGATCGGCACGCAGCTGGCCGACCAGACCGGCCGGCTCAAGAACGCCGCGGATCCGTTGTATCAGCAGGCGACGGAGAAGGTCAGCCAGATCGTTGACCGCGGCCGCGAGGCGTACGATCGCGCGCGATCGAGCGTCGGCAGCATGGCGGCGCAGGGGACGACCGGGGCTTCGCCGGCCGGCGGCAACGGTCCTATCGGGACGTAGTCAGCAAGACGGAAGGGGGCGGAGGTCGGAGGTCGGAGGTCAGAAGAACGTGGCCCTTGTCCGGTCCTCCGTCTTCTGTCTTCCGTCTTCTGTCTTCTGTTCCGTGCGCGATAGACTGACGCCGTGAATCGCGCGGGCCGCGTGGCGCTCCGGATCCTCGCCGAGGTTCGCCTGACGGGTCTCGCCATCTGGCGGGGTGTCGTCGGCGTCTACAAGAGCGACGACCTGACGTTCGCATCCTCGATCGCGTACTACGCCCTGCTGTCGCTCTTTCCCTTCTTTCTGCTGGTCTTCTCGATCCTCGGCAGCGTGACCGCCAACCCGGGCGACCGGGCGGCCATTCTCGAGTTCATCCTCCGGTACTTTCCGCGCCAGTTCGAGTTCGTCACCACGCAGATGGATGCGCTCCAGCAGTCGCGCCTGCAGCTCGGCCTGGCTGGCAGCCTGCTGATGATCTGGGCCGCGATGGGCGTGTTCGGCGCGATTACCTCCGCGGTCAACCACGCGTGGGGCGTGGACAAGCAGCCGAGCTACCTGAAGCATAAGCTGATCTCGTTCGTGATGCTGGTGGCGGCCAGCCTGTTGCTGCTGGCCGGCCTGCTGCTCGTCAGCGCCATCAACGTCGTGGAGGCGCGCTGGTTCGCGGTCGTCGCGGTGGGCGCGCCGAGGCTGGCGCTCCTGCACCACTTCGCGGTTCGCTGGGGGACGACCGCCGTGTTCATCGCGGTCGTGGGGCTCGTGTTCTACTTCGTGCCCAATGCGAAGGTCCGCTTCCGCGACGTCTGGGTCGGCGCGGTCGTGACGGGACTGGCCTGGCGTGGCGCGCTCTCCGCGGTTTCATACTACGTCCGGGACCTCTCGCGGTTCAGCCACGTCCACGGCTCCATCGCCGCGGTCGTCGTCTTTCTCGTCTGGATCTACATCTCGGCCGTCCTGTTGCTGTACGGCGTGGAGGTCACGGCCGCGAACGCGCGGCTACGGCGCCATCGGCCCGACGAGCTCCCTGCCGCGCCGGCACCTCGTGTCTGACCAGGTCACCGTCACGAAGCGCCGGGACCCGAGGCGCCAGAGGTCAGGCTCACTAGTACTGCGCTAGGGTTTCGCACCGGCTCGCGACGAGCCGTCGGACCGGGATGAACAGCAGGTAGGAGATCGCGAAGGCGAGGCCGCACCAGCCGACCAGGAACAGCGCCGCCAGGTCCGAACGATGCAGCCAGCCGACGGCGACGAGCGTCAGCAGCACGGACGGCGCCGCGGACAGCACGAACGCCAGCATCCCGAGCAGCGCCGCTCCCTGATGCGCGTTGCTGCCGGAGCCGATGCTGTTGAGGTCGACCGCCTTGGGAAACATCGCCGACAGCGCGGCCGCCGCCGGCGCCATCAGGACGAACGTGGCGACCACGGCCAAGCCGAGCCCGAGCCACAGGAACGCGCTGCCGCCAGGCAGAATGAGCGCCGAGACCGCGAAGCAGAGCAGCATCGGACCGGCGACGATCAGCGCGTTGCCGGCCGCCTTCCCCAGCAGGAGCTCGCCGATACCGATCGGCAAGAGCATGACGCGCGTGAATCCTGCCTTGTCGATCGCGAACTGGTTCATCGAGATCGGCATCAGCCCGAGAATCGCGCCGAGACAGCCGATGCCGGCGAGCGCGAGGCCGTTGTGCCCCTGGATGCCCGGGATCGGCAGGCTCCCGCGCTGGTACCCGAGCCCCGCAAGGATGAGCGGCATCAGCAGCGGCGAGCCGATCGTGGCGCGTCCGCGCGGCGAGCGCAGCGCGAGCCGCAGCTGTGTGAAGGCGACCGCGGAGGCCGCCGGTGACAAGCCGGGAATGACGCGGTTCCACAAGCCGCCGAACGAGCCCGCCGTCCGGAGGCCCTGGTTCGCGGGCATGTCGAGCACGCGCCGGTACGCGGCGTACCCCGCCAGGTGGACGCCCAGCCCGGCGATCGCGAGCCCCGCCAGCGGGAGGGCGGCGTCCGCCGGCAAGGGAGCATTCTTCGCGGCGCGGTAGTACATCTCCGACGGCACGTAGGGCAGCAGTCGCATCGCGGCGCGCTCGGTCCGCGATGGCGGCAACGCCTGGCGTTCGGTCCGTGTCAGCTTCCGCCCGGCCACGCGCTGTTCGTGGAAATAGAACTGCGGCGCGATCGCGATGAGCGGGACCACGAGCACCAGCAGGAGCATGACGATGTCGCCGCGGCGCCGGTCCCGCAGCAGCAAATGGATCGTGGACGACGCGAGCGACGCCAGGCCGAGGACGAACGCCAGGAACGCCGCCCCCGCGAGGAACGCCGTCAGGGCGCCGAGGGCGCTCACGCCGACGGCCATGCCGATCGCGACGCCCAGCAGCGCCATCGCCATGAGGGCGGTCCAGGGGTCCGCGAGCGCGCCCGCGACCTGCGCCAGGTAGAGCGCCGTCCGCGGGATCGGCAGCAGCAGCAGCCGGGTCACGCTGCCTCCGTCGCGCGTGGGCAGCACGACCGGACCGAGGATCGTGATCGCGAGGACCATGAACGTGATGCCGCGGAGCGCCTCCATGGGGACGACCATCGATCCCGTCGCCGTGCCGAACCCCGCGGTGATGCCAAGGACGAAGAGTCCGATGGCGGACGGGACCAGGAGGACCGTCGCCATGATCGGTCCCAGTTTCCCGGCCGCGATGGAAAAACGCTCGAGCGTGTCGCGCGAGCCCGTGCGCTCGAGCGAGTTGATGAGCACGCGCCAGCGCGTCCAGATAAAGGCGCGGAAGATCCTTCCCATCGCTAGAGCCAGTCCAGATCGACCGCCGGGCGTTCGCCGCCCACCAGCTCGATGAAGAGCTCCTCGAGCGTGCCTTGGCCGTGCGCACCCGCGCGGACGTCTTCGATCCGTCCCTGCGCGACGATCCGCCCATCCGCGATGACGCCGATATGCGTGGATAACCGCTCCACGATCTCGAGGATGTGCGACGTCAGAAACACCGTCCCGCCGCGCGCGACGAACGAGTGCAGCAGCTCCTTGATCTGGCGCGACGCGACGGCGTCGATCCCTTCGAACGGCTCGTCGAGAAAGAGCAGGCGGGGCGCCGGCAGCAGCGCCGCGGCCAGCGCCAGCTTCTTGCGCATGCCGTGCGAAAAATCGGTGACCAGCGTGGTCGCCGCCCCGGCGAGGTCCATCAGCGCCAGGAGATCCGTCGATCGCGTCTTGAACGTGTCCGCGGGCATCCCGTGCACCTGCGCGACGAAGCTCAGCGTCTCGGCCGCGGTCAGCCGATCGAACAGCGCCAGATCCTCAGGGACGACGCCGACGCGCCGCTTGATCTCGACAGGATTCGCCACGGGGTCGATCCCGAGAATGCGGATCTCGCCGGCGGAGGGGCGCAGCAGGCCGGTCAGGCACTTGATCGTCGTCGACTTGCCGGCGCCGTTGGGACCCAGGAACCCGTACAGGCTGCCCGGCGGCACCTGGAGGTCGATCCCGTCCACCGCCCGCTTGGCTCCGAACGTGCGCGCCAGGCCGCGCGTCTCGACCGCGAATTCCATCAGCAGGGATTGTATGACAGCATGAACGGGATGAACCGTCTGGCGCGCGAGCGCAGTCCGTACCTGTTGCAGCATGCGGGGAATCCCGTGGACTGGTACCCGTGGGGCGACGAAGCGTTCGGGAAGGCGCGCCGCGAGAACAAGCCCATTTTCCTGTCGATCGGCTATTCGACCTGCCATTGGTGCCACGTGATGGAGCACGAGTCGTTCGAGAGCCAGGAGGTCGCCGACGCCCTGAACGCGGACTTCGTGTCCATCAAGGTGGACCGCGAGGAGCGGCCCGACGTGGACCGCGTCTACATGGCGTTCGTCCAGTCGACGACCGGATCCGGCGGCTGGCCCATGACGGTCTTCCTGACGCCCGACCTCAAGCCCTTCTACGGCGGGACGTACTTTCCGCCGCACTCGAAGTGGGGCCGTCCCGGCTTCAGGGAGCTGCTGGGCGAGATTGGGCGTGTGTGGACGCACGATCGCGCGCGCGTGGACTTCGCCGCGGCGGAGCTGTTCGACCGCCTCAAGTCCGTGGCCGGCGCTGACGGCCGCTCGCAGGCCGAAGCCCGCGTCGCCGGCCCCGACGCGCTGACCGAGGCGGTCGAGCAATACCAGCTCGCGTTCGACCGCCGGAACGGCGGCTTCGGCGAGTCTCCGAAGTTCCCACGTCCGTCGGAGCTGTTGTTCCTGCTGCGCGAGCACGCGCGCACCGGCGCGCAGCCGCCCCTGACCATGGCCACCGAGACGCTGCGGGCGATGGCGCTCGGCGGGATGCGCGATCACGTCGGAGGCGGCTTCCATCGCTACTCGGTCGACGGGGAGTGGCGGGTCCCGCACTTCGAGAAGATGCTCTACGACCAGGCGCAGCTCGTGCTCGCGTACCTCGAGGCCGCTCAGGCCCTTCGACGCGGCTCAGGGCAGGCCACGAGCGAGCTCTTCGCGGCGGTCGCGGAGGACACGCTGACCTACGTGGCGCGCGACATGCGCGACGGCGCGGGCGGCTTCTGCTCGGCTGAAGATGCCGACAGCGTTCCGGCGGACGGCGGCCACAAGAAGGAAGGGGCCTTCTACGTCTGGAGCGACGCCGAGATCGGCGCCCTCCTCGGCGCCGACGCCGACGTCGCCCGCAAGCGTTTCGGCATCGAACCGGACGGCAATGCGCCCCAGGACCCGCAAGCGGAATTCACGGGACAGAACCTGCTCTATACGGCGCGCTCGATCGAAGACGTGGCGGCCGAGACCGGCCGGACGCCCGCGGACGTCGTGGCGGCCCTCGCCCGGACGCGACAGATTCTGTTCGACGCGCGCGCCGGGCGTCCCCGGCCGCACCTGGACGACAAGGTGCTCACCTCCTGGAACGGAATGATGATTGCCGCGTTCGCGCGCGCCGCGCGGGTCCTGCCCGAGCGGCCGCAGGCGGGGGAGTGGCTCGCCACGGCGCGCCGCGCCGCGCGGTTCGTCTTCGATCATCTGTGGGACGGGTCGAGCGGAGTCCTCCTGCGGCGATACCGTGACGGCGACGCGTCGGGCATCGAGGGCTACGCCGAAGACTACGCGTCGCTCATCTGGGGAGTGATCGAGCTGTTCCAGGCCGACGGCGATCCCGTCTGGCTGTCGTGGGCGCGCGATCTTCAGGCGCAACAGGACGCGCGGTTCTGGGACGCGGCGGAAGGCGGGTGGTTCAGCACGACCGGACGCGATCCGTCAGTGCTGTTGCGCTTGAAGGAGGACTACGACGGCGCGGAGCCCTCCGCCAGTTCCGTGTCGGTGCTCAATCTCCTCGCGCTGTCGCACCTGACGGGCGACGACGAGGCCCGGACGAAGGTGGAGCGGACGCTTGGCCGGTTCGGCGAGCGCGCCGGACGGGCCGCGCGCGTGATCCCGATGATGCTGGCGGGCCTCTCGACGTGGCACGCGGCCCCCACGCAGGTCGTCGTCCTCGGCGCCGAGGGCGATGCGAAACCGCTTTGGGCGGAAGCCGCCCGGCACTACGCGCCCTTCGCCCTGATGCTGCCGGTCACGCCCGGCGAGACGCAGCGTGCCCTGGCGGCGGCCATGCCGTTCATCGGACCGATGCGGCAGAAGGACGGCCTGGCGACCGCATTTGTCTGCCGGGACTTTGCGTGCCGCGAGCCCGTGACCTCCGCCGGCGCCCTGGCCGCGCAGCTGGCCCCTGGATGACCCGAACCGGAGCAGGTATACTTGCGGAATTTGAACCGGTGACTCGCGATGGAATTTGACGTGGAAATCGTGCTGCGCGACACCAACCATGCGATCACGGAGCGGATCGAGCATGGCACGGACCCGCGCGCGTGGCGGGAGCTCGACGTGGAAACGGTGCTGAAGCAGATCCTGCTGGCGCTCGATCGGGTGAAGAACCCTGGCGGGGCCGGCCGGCACGTGGCGCTTCGCGGCTTCAGCTGGATCGTCGAACCGCTGGGGGACGAAGTGGTCATCGCCATCGAAATCCCGATGGGGGCAGCCGTCGCCGGTCCCTTCGCCATCGACCCGGACCGCCTGGACGAGATGATCCGGCGCGTCATCGCCGCCGCCGCCATGCCGGGCCCGACCATTCATTAACGTCAGCGCGATTACAAAATCGCCTGCGCCAGCCGCACACGTTTACGCGATTTCACAGGGAATCCGCACCTTCCTGAACGGCATCGCAATTGCCACCTCGGCCATATCCGTTGTGAGCTCGGGCCGCTCCCGCCCGGTCATGAAACTACCCTATCGAATCCTCGTCCTCGATGACGACGAGCACGCGCTGTCCGGCATCGTTGAGCTGCTGCGAGATGCCGGACATAACGTGACAGGCGCGGCGACATACGACGCCGCGAAGAGGTTGCTGGCGGTCAGCGCGTTCGACCTTCTTGTCTCCGACGTCCGGGTACGCTCGTTCAACGGCCTGCACCTGGTCATGCAGACCCGGGCGGACCACCCGGAAACGGCCATCATCATCATCACGGGCTACGACGATCCGCTGATCGACCTCGAGGCGCACCGCTATCACGCCGACCTGGTGCGCAAGCCGATCCGCCCGGCCGAATTCAAGCAGCGGGTGAACGAGGCGCTCGCCCGGGTGCGGCGCCAGCGCCGGTGGCCCCGCAAGCGCGTGGTCGGTGGCTTCCGGGTGACGATCAAGGGACGCCCGGCGGCTGTCGTGGACGTGTCGTACGGCGGGTTGCGGCTCGAACTGTCGGACGCCGACGACCTGCCCGACAGCTTCGACGTCGAAGTCGCCGGGATCGGCCTCCACCTGGAAGTGGAGTCCGTCTGGTTGCAGACATCCTCGGAGCCGCCCGGCACAGTCTGCGGCGCCACCCTGTCGGCGGAGCACACGCCGTCGGCCCGCACCTGGCGCGCGATCGTCGATCGGCTCAATGCGTGATTTGGTGATTTAGAGTCGCGCAGGGGGAGACACGCTGGAAGAAGTCCTGCGCGTGACCCAGGAACGCTACGACGCCAGCGCGAAAACCTAGCCGGCCGTCGCGGAAGAGCTCACCGCGTCTTGAGACGGATGACGGTGACCGAATGCGCGGGCAGTTCGTGAACGAACGCCGGCGCCGCGTTGCCGATCGCGATCGCTCTCGGCGTCACCTTTCGGGGTTCCGCCACACTGTTGATGTCGGTCAGACCTCCGGTGAGCACCTCGCCCGTCGCCTCGCTCCTGATCGTCTTCACGCCCTGAAGATCGATTCTCACCGCCTGCGGAACCGCCTGGACGTTGACGAGCTTCAGGATCACGTCGCCGCTCGCATCTTCACGCGTCGCGCTGGTGTAGACGCCGTCGAACGGCCCCGTCGGGCCTCGGCCACGCCCGGCCGCCTGCCCGGCCGGTGGCGCGGGCTGAGGCGCTTGAGGGATCTCCTCCAGCGTCAGTTTCGGCACCGGATCGAGCGTGGCCGGCAGCACGACGTCGCCGCGGTTGGTCGAGAACATCCGCTGCACGTAGTAGGACGGCGAGCCGAAGCTGGTCTGCGCGTCATAGCCGATCAGATTCACGGCCCATTGCCTGCCGCCGGGATTGACGTTGACGAAGAGCGGCGCGTAGCAGTTCATGATGACGACGTCGGCGTTGCGCTCGAGGCCCGTCAGCCAGGCGGCATCGCCGAGCGCGAACGCCATCATCGGCGTGTCGCCCGTTCGCGGATTGTTCGTCGCCCACTCGCCGACGAACACTTTCGTCGCGCTGCGGCTGAAGCCGTCGTAGAGATGCGCCTGCGCGAGCGCCGTCGGAATCGTCACGTAGAAATGGTCGTCGAGCAGATCCGGCTTCCGGCTGTGCACGAACGTCGTGTCCCGCGTCCTCATCGTCGAAATGATCCGGATGGCGGGGTACTTCGCCTTGATGGCGTCATAGAACATGGTGAACCGGCTGTCGTAGCTCGCCGTCCCCATGTTGAGCCAGTCCTCGTTGCCGACTTCTACGTAGGTGAGCGTGAACGGCCGCGGATGGCCGTCCTTCGCGCGGCGCGCGCCCCAGGTCGTGCTCGTGCTTCCGGTGACGTACTCGATCTCGTCGAGCGCGTCCTGGACGTGCGGCTTGAGCGCGTCGCCCGTCAGGATGTTGGCGCCCCTGTCGATGTGAAGACCGGCGTAGACCGCGAGCAGCGGCTCCATGTTGAGGTCCTCGGCCCATTCCAGGAACTCGAGGAGGCCCATGCCGTCCGAGGAGCGGTACCTCCACGGGCTCATGTGCGTCGGGCGTTGTTCCAGCGGTCCGATCGTCGCCTTCCAGTTGAAGCGGTTGTCGTAGTCCGGCCCCTCGAGGTAGTTCCCGCCGGGGAAGCGCAGGAAGCTCGGCTTCATGGCCGCCAGCAGCTCCATGATGTCCGCGCGGTTGCCGTTCGGACGGTTCTTGTAGGTCGGCGGGAACACCGAGACCAGGCTGAGCCAGATCGTTCCGGGACGGCTCGTGGCGATCACGAAGCGGTTCGTCGTGGACGGGGTCAGCTTCCCGGTCTTCAACGTCGCGCTGTATTTTTTCCACTCGGGCGCGATCCGCGCGACGGTGCCCTTAGCCCAGACCGTGTTTCCGTCATTGCTTTCGATCGACACGGTGAGAGGTCCTGTCGCGCTACCGATTTCCTTCGCCCAGAACGACACCTGGTACGTCGTGTCCGGCTTGACCGGGATGCCCCAGTAGCCTTCGTTCGCCGCGCCGACGCGACCCTTGCCGGACGCCGCGCTCACCTCGAGCTTCAGGGCCGTCGTCAGGGCGGTATTCGGCACCGGGCTCTGGTCGAGCGAGATCGTCCCCTCACCCCCGGCGTCCTTCACGACCGACCAGTTCACGGGAGTCTTCGGGTCGTCTCGAAAGGTGCGATTGCGAATCAGCTCCGCGTACAGCCCGCCATCGTAGGAGAAGTTGATTTCCTCGGTCATCAGGCCGTAAAAGATCGGATCGATTTTCGCGCCAGGCTGATCGACCTTGACCGTCAGTGTCACCGGCTGCTGCGCGCGCGCGACAGGCTGCATCCCCGTGAGGACCAGCGTGACGGCACCGGCAAGAAGGAATGTCCGCGTCATGTGATGCTCCCGCTCCGAGTCTCACGCGTCGCCGCGCTGATCTGCAGATCGAATCCGTTCGGGGTCGTGGTGTGATAGCTCTTGTAGCTCGCCGTGTGGATGTCGCCCTTTCCCCCGGTGTCGACGCGGCCCGTCAGGCCGCGCTTGTCGAGCTCGGCCTTGACCTGATCGGGATCGAACGGGGACAGGCCGAACGCGATGTGACCGATTGCCGCCCGGCGCGCCGGCGACGTCGTGCCGGCCCCCGCGCCCCGGTTGCCGCCGCCGCCACGCCGGATGATGACGTCGCCGACATCGCCGATCTGGCATTGGTTTTGACTGCCCTCATCGGCGCCCGGCTTCCAACCGAGAAGCGCGGTGTAGAACGCCACGGTTTCCTTGTAGTTCGACACCTCGAACGAGATGTGATCGAGCCAGATGGTCTTCCAGTTGGTCGCGTCGAAGGGCGCCGGCGCCGACGTCTTGCCGTTCGCGGGCCCCTGACGGCGGTTCTTCCGGTTGCCGTTGCTGATCTGCAGGTCGAACCCGTCGGGATCCTTCACGTGGAAGCTCTGAAAGTCCTTGCCCTGGTTATCGGCCACCGGCGTGAGCCCGCGCTTCCGCAGCTCCGCTTCCACGTTCTTGCCGTTCCACGGCTCGATACCCCAGCAGAAATTGTCGAACACCGCGAGGCGCGGGGCACGCGGAGGGCCGCCGCGACCGCCACGAGCCGCGACGGCCGGGTCAGCGGCCGGCGGCGGCGCCGGCGTCACGGGCGCCGGTGGCGGGGG
>WNFM01118949.1_pt2 | contig 14581 bp, 9 predicted proteins | sample 5400271 | NCBI WGS metagenome assembly WNFM01 (sample SAMN13153352, study PRJNA577476) | soil metagenome | isolation source: 60 cm saprolite on Douglas fir-dominated hillslope | place: USA:California | collected 2013-09-17 | reverse complement strand
ACCGACGCCCACGGCAAAGCCATCAGCGAAAGCTTCAATCTTGCCGTCGGTGACAGCGGCCCGACGGCCACAGTCATCGCAAACCAGAGCGCTAACGAAGGCCAGGCCTTCTCGCTCAATGTCTCCAGTCACTTCGCTGCTCCTGCCGCCGGGGATACGCTGACCTTCTCGGCCAAGCTGCCGGCGGGCCTCAGCATCAACTCCCATACTGGCGTGATCTCCGGCGTCCCGACCGATAGCGACTTCGGCAACAACACCGTCACAGTCACCGCGACGGATGCCCATGGCAAGGCGATCAGCGAGAACTTCCATCTCGCCGTTGGCGACAGCGGCCCGACCGCGACCGCCATCGCGGATCAGAGCGCCTTTGAGGGTCGCGCCTACTCGCTGAACATATCGAGCCACTTCGCGGCCCCCGCCGCCGGCGATGCGCTGACTTTCTCGGCCAAGTTGCCGGCCGGCCTCAGTATCGACGCCCATACCGGCGTCATCTCCGGCGTGCCTACCGATAGCGACTTCGGTAACAACACGCTCACGATCACGGCCACCGACGCCCATGGCAAAGCGATCAGCGAGAGCTTCCACCTCCAGGTCGGCGATAGCGGCCCAACGGCCACCCCCATCGCAAACCAGAGCGCCCTTGAAGGCCACGCGTTCTCGCTGAATGTCTCAAGCCACTTCGCGGCTCCCGCCGCCGGCGACACACTAACCTTCTCTGGATCATTGCCGGCCGGCCTGAGCATCAATGCCCACACCGGCCTCATCTCGGGGACCCCAACCGACAGCGACTTCGGCAACAACACAGTCACCGTTACGGCCACCGACGCTCACGGCAAGGCGATCACCGAGAGCTTCCACCTCCAGGTCGGAGACAGCGGCCCAACCGCCACCGCCATCGCAAATCAGAGCGCCTTTGAAGGCCATGCCTTCTCGCTGAATGTCTCCAGTCACTTCGCTGCTCCTGCCGCCGGCGATGCCCTGACTTTTTCAGCCAAGCTACCAACTGGCCTCAGCATCGATGCCCACACCGGGGTCATCTCGGGCACACCGACCGACAGCGACTTCGGCAACAACACCGTCACCATCACCGCGACCGATGCCCACGGCAAAGCGATCAGCGAAAGCTTCCACCTCCAGGTCGGCGACAGCGGCCCGACCGCCACCGCCATCACAGATCAGAGCGCTTTTGAGGGCCACAGTTTCTCGCTCAACGTCTCAAGCCACTTCGCAGCTCCGGCCGCCGGCGATGCCCTGAGCTTCTCGGCCAAGCTGCCGACGGGCCTCCACATCGATGCTCACACCGGTGTCATCTCGGGCACCCCGACCGACAGCGACTTCGGCAACAACCCGGTCACGGTGACGGCGACCGACGCCCATGGTAAGGCGATCAGCGAGAGCTTCCATCTCCAGGTCGGCGACAGCGGCCCGACCGCCACCCCCATCGCAGACCAGAGCGCCAACGAAGGCCACGCCTTCTCGCTCAACGTCTCCAGCCACTTCGCGGCCCCCGCCGCCGGCGACACCCTGACCTTCTCAGCCTCTTTGCCGGCCGGCCTCAGCATCAATTCCCATACCGGCGTCATCTCGGGCACCCCGACCAATAGCGACTACACCAGCAATGCGCATGCCTTCAATTTTAATTTCACGTCGTTTGACGGCACCTTTGCGGTTACGGGACAGATCAACACCGCCAGCTCACTTGATGCTGTCGGAGGATATGACGTCACTGGAATTGCGGGATCTGTCGTCGGGCACAACGGTGGGACGATAAGCAGTCTGATAAACAATCCCAACCCTTCAGCCGAATCGATAAGTCCAGACGGCGTATTCATTTACGATAACGTATTGCTTGCGAACAGCAGCCCATCACTCGACTATGGTGGCATCCTGTTCACGTCTAATGGCCTCGAATACAATATATTCTACCAGAACGGTAATTATCAGCTCATCGAGACCCTCAGTCCTCACGGGACCGCGTATACGGGACAAGACGGCTCGTTCACAATCTCCGCCATTCCTGCAAGCGACCCGATCACCGTGACGGCGACCGATGCCCATGGCAAAGCAATCAGCGAGAGCTTCAATCTCGCCGTCGGCGACAGCGGCCCGACCGCTACCGCCATCGCAGACCAGAGCGCCTACGAAGGCCACGCCTTCTCGCTTAATGTCGCCAGCCACTTCGCCGCTCCCGCAGCCGGCGACACGCTGACCTTCTCGGCCGCGCTGCCGACCGGCCTGAGCATCGATGCCCATACCGGCATCATCTCGGGCGCCCCGGCCGTCAGCGATGTCGGCAACAATCCAATCACGGTGACGGCGACCGACGCGCATGGTCAGTCGATCAGCGACCACCTTAATTTGGCGGTAGCCGACCATAACGACACATTTTTCATCGCTTCCCACAGCGGAAATATTGCGATCACGGGCCACAGCAATTGGACCGATGCTGTCGATCTTCACAATATAGGGCAGACTGCGAGTTTCAATCTTACGGAACTCGCTTCGGACGGCCACGTAGTCCATAGCTGGACTGGGTTGGTCGTTGACGGATCAGCGCAGTCTGATCACAACATCACACTCGCTCAAGGCGACCATGCCCTGATTACCGTCAATCATATCGACGGCAGCGCAAGCGATCATGTTGCGCTCCAACATATCGATCACATCAAATATTGACACTGAAGCAAGCTAATTTTTGGTCACGAGGTGTCGACGAGCTCCGCTAATTATTCGATGCGGTGCTCGCTAGAGCGTTTTCAAGCGAAGTGGAAACCGGTTCGCGTCAAGAAAACGCGTCAAATAAAGAATCTAGAGCCCCGTTTCGATTCAATCGAAACGGAAAAGGCTCTAGAACGATCAAAGAGGCCAACTTTTTCTATCCAGCAATGAACTTCGAAGCCGGCTATTTGGCTGGGTCGTTTGGATCTGCGATGAATACCGTTGCAGTGTCAGATGAACGCAACGCCCATTTTGTTTCCATCGCGCCAAATGACGCCGTCTCACTGACCATGTAATTGCGGCAGACGACGATCTCCGGAATCAGCCGCTGTGGCGAGCTTGCGCGACTGATAGGTTTTCAGAACATTTCGCGACGTTTCAATGTTCAGGTCAGCAAATTCCCGTTTCATGCCATCCAGGTCTTGTGAAAGGATACGATGGTCCGGCGCGCCCAGAAACAGCAGCGACATCGTGGTCTCCCACGAGAACCCGAGAGCTTTGGCCAAAATCAGCAGCGCTTCCCTGCTCTTATCGATCAACGCCCGTTCAACCACATCGACAGGCAAGCAACACAACAACGACAGTCCGGCCGTGACCTCCTCGAACTTGTGGGATTGGGCATACTCGAAGATCTTGCTCTCGTTCAGTTCGCCGATGTATTTCTGCTTTGCCACGGCCCTTTTTGCATCGAAATAGCTCTGCGACGCGGGTCCAAATTTCGAATGCAGCGCTCCCGTGACATCCGTCACCATGGTTTGAATCTGGCTTGCCTCGTCCGTGCGCTGATCTTCGAGCCTCTTTCTCACGTTGTCAGCCGCCTTAGCGATCAGTTGTTGGAAGAGATGCCTGGGGATGTCCTTACGACGGCCGAGTTGCTCGACAAGGATCGAATCGCTCTCGGAACGTTTGATCATGTGCAAAATGCCGAAGTCCGAAAAGTGCGCGCCGTCATTCGTTGCAACCGAGCGCACAACCTCCTTATTCCCTCGCGCCACAAGCACATCCGTCACGTCTTCGCTAATGGACTTTCGCTTGGAAATTGCCAGCAGATGTAGCTGACTTTTGGACTTGGCATTGGCAACCAAGGCTTGCGTATCAAGTCGCTCGGACTGACGAAGAACGGGACCTGCAACGTCGATCGAATCATCGAAGGCTAATTTGTTGATGATGCGGGTCGGCGCATTGTCGATTCGAGCCAGTCGTTTCGCGAGTTGGGCGCGGGCCGCCACGGCAATATCCCGCTCTAGCAGGCCTATTACCTCTCCAAACATCCAGATCTCGTCGTCGGTATAACGGCCCGCTATCAAAACATCGGTCGCATACCACAACGCGCGCTGGCGGCTCTCCGCCGATCCCTGCGACACCGCAACTTCTAGTTCCTGCAGAAATGACATTGCTTCAATCGCTTGCCAGAATTTTCAAGAGCTACCGCTGCCCCATAATGCAAGGCGGGCGGACCAGGGAATTAACGTAACAATGCAGCAATCAATAACGGGGGCTTTGGGGCCAACGATATGTTTGGCCACACTGGAAATCTTTCTTACCGGTCGAACGCGAGCCAACTGCCGGGGCTGCATCACGCGCACCTCCTGTGACCTATCGACAAGTAGAAAGACTATCCTTGATTTCTTAATGGACTTTCGCCGGTGAGATGATCGAGCTCCTCCGACAGCTTCCAAACGGTGATAGGCGGTAACCCGTGGCCGCTGGTCTTGAAGGATCAGCCTCAGCTCGAACGCGAGAGAACTTGGACGGTGCTACTGCACCGTCACAAGCAGGCTGCCGAAGATGACCACAACTGCTGAAGCCCGCCGGGGTCGTTTGATCCGAACGAAGAACTGGAGCATGGACGAAACGTGCGGAGCCTTGGCCGGCGATCGGCATCCCCTTGTTTGGACCGGGTGGCCACTTTGGCCAAGGGCCACATATCTTCGCCGCGTGAGAAGCCGTCGCCGTGTTCTCAGCAGTCTTCGCCGCTTCTGTTTCGATAGGGGTTTAGCGAACGCCTAACGATGCCCTTAAGCTGAGGAAATCATACTGCGACGTCTGATTTCATTCGCACGCTCGTCGCAAGCTTATTTCCGATCGAACGGTCGATCCGCGAAAGCGCTTGGACCCCAAACGACCATTAGAGGAGCGGACATTCGCCGACACGGCAGCGGGCCTAGCGCTCTCTTGGCGCCGCGCCGGGACCCGGCAGGCCCCCCGGCGGACATTTGCCGAGAATGATCATGCCCAGGACCTCATCCTTGGTGACATCGCTGACACGGGCGGAGCCGACCAACCGACCATTCTTCATTACATAGATGCGGTCGGCGAGGTCGAAGACGTCATGGACATCATGGCTGATGAGGAAGATGCCGATGCCTTCCTGTTTCAGCGAGAGAGTGAGATCGCCGACCTGCTTGGTCTCAGCGGGGCCAAGCGCCGCCGTCGGTTCGTCCATGATCAGTATGCGCGCATCAAAATGGATGGCGCGGGCGATCGCAACAGACTGACGCTGGCCTCCAGAAAGTGCGCGGACCGGATCCTTGAAGCGGCGGAAATGCGGGTTGAGCCGGGCCATGACCTTGCGGGTCTGGCTTTCCATCGCGGCGTCGTCGAGCGTACCCCAGCGGGTAAGGATCTCGCGGCCAAGGAAAATATTGGCGGCAGCATCGACGTTGTCGGCCAGCGCCAGGGTTTGGTAGATGGTCTCGATGCCATACGTCTTGGCGTCACGGGGAGAGGTGATATGGGCTTTTTCACCGTTGACCCAGATCTCGCCACTTTCAGCCGGATAGGCGCCGGAAAGGATCTTGATCAGAGTCGATTTGCCGGCGCCATTATGGCCGAGCAGCCCGACCACTTCGCCCTCATGCAGTTGCACCGAGACGTCGTCTACCGCCTTGATGCCGCCAAAGGTGAGGGAAATGTTCCGCATCTCGACAAGCGGGGCTGGGGTCGCGTAGGTTTCCATGGAAGTCTTCCTCACTTCACGTGGCGGCGATAGATGGTATCGATCCAGACGGCGGCGACGAGCACCAGTCCGACGACGATGTTTTGCAGCGGCGCGTCAACGCCGAGGAGTACCATGCCGGATTGCAGCGACTGCATCACCACCGCGCCAAGCATTGCGCCGTAGATCGTGCCGGTGCCGCCGGACAGCGAGGTGCCACCAATGACGGCGGAGGCGATGGTGTAGAGTTCGTCCAGCGTGCCGGTGGCGTTCGTCGCCGATTGCAAGCGGGCGGTGGAAATGCAGGCAGAGATGCCGGCGAGAAGCCCCATCAGAGCGAAGACTCTGGTGAGCAGACGCTTGGTATTGATGCCGGAGAGTTCGGCGGCTTCCGGATTGCCGCCGATGGCGAAAACATAGCGGCCGAAGCGGGTGCGATTGGCGAGGAACGTCATGGCCAGGCCGACGGCTATCGCGATCAACACGGGGATGGCGAAGCCGTGGGCGATTTCGGGCAAGGGCGCATCCTCGGGGGCTCCGGCGGCGGCCTGCAGTTTGCGCACCACGCCGATCGGTAGCGGATAGGAATTGACCACCAGCACTGCGCCGAGGATCGCGATCGACACGAGCGACGCGATCACCGCTTCGGCCCAGAGGGGGCGGACCGTGAAGCCAAAGCCCTGGCGGCGGCGGCGTGCGGTGATGAGCACGGCGATGGCCAAAGCTACCGCTACAATGCCGATCGCCCAGCTGGCGTTGGCCCCGATGGCACCTTCGATGCCGCCGCCGATCGGCTTGAAGCGGCTGTCAAGCGGGGCGACTGTCTGGCCCGTCGTCACCCACCAAGCCGCACCACGCCAGATCAGCAGGCCACCCAGCGTCACGATGAAGGAGGAGACGCCGAGATAGGCGATGACTGCGCCTTGCAGCGCGCCAATAGTTGTGCCGACCAGCAGCCCCACGATCATTGCGACGACCCAGGTGAGGGGATGATCAAAACCCCAGAGCTGCGGCAAAATCGCAGCCTGCGTCACGCCGATGATCATTCCAGTGAAGCCGAGGATCGAACCGACGGAGAGATCAATGTTGCGGGTGACAATGACCAGCACCATGCCCGTCGCCATAACGGCGACCGAGGAGGACTGAACTGAAAGGTTCCATAGATTGCGCGGGGTCAGAAATCCGCCGTCGGTCAGAGTGTCAAAGCCGACCCAGATGATGGCCAGTGCGGCGAGCATGCCGATCAGCCTCAGATCGAGTTCGAGCTTGCGGAAGAGGTTACCCATAACGGGGGGGGGACTCCGGTAGAGAACAGGTGGCGATATCGGCGCCGGGGCGACCGTTCCCTTGGCTATCGTCCGGGGCTTGGCCAGGGATCCAAACCAGTCACGGCTGGTCGTTTTCGGTCGGCCACCTCGCACCCCCCCACAGCCTGGGGCTGGAGCCGCTGTCCGGCCGAAGTGGATCCCGCTTCGAGCGCAGAGGAGACGCGTCCGCGATCGATGCGAAAGAGGGAGAGATGCCGGTCGTCCGGCACCTCCCGCTCGTATCACATCACTTCTCGTATCACATCACTTGCAGACCGAAACCGATCCGGCTTTGACGCCCTGGCAGACTGCGTCCTTGGTGATCCAGCCGGCATCGATCACGACGGACAGATTATCCTTGGTGATCGGGATCGGCTTCAGCAACAGGGCGGTCATCTTCTGCTTCTTCGGGCCATCGGAGAAGGTCTGGACTCCGGCGATGTCCGTCAGCTTTTTGCCGCCAGCCAGCGCGACGGCAATTTCAGCCGCGTTCTTGCCGAGCTCGCGGGCATCCTTCCACACCGATACTGTCTGGGTGCCGAGCGCCACGCGGTTGAGCGCTGCCTTGTCGCCATCCTGTCCGGAGACCGGAACGGAACCAGCCAAGCCTTGTGCCGAAAGAGCGGCAACAACGCCGCCGGCGGTGCCATCGTTGGAGGCCACGGCCGCGTCGACCTTGTTGTTATTCTTGGTCAGGATCTGTTCCATGTTCTTCTGGGCGTTGGCGGGCAGCCACTTGTCAGTATAGGCCTCGCCAACGTTCTTGACGTCGCCCTTCTCCATGGCAGCCTTCAAAACCTCCATCTGGCCGGCGAAGAGGAAGTCGGCGTTCGGATCGGTCGAAGAGCCCTTGATGAAGGCGTAATTGCCCTTGGGCTTGGCGGCCAACACGGCACGGGCCTGCATGCGGCCAACTTCCTTGTTGTCGAAGGTAATGTAGAAGGCGCTAGGGATCTCGATCAGGCGGTCATAACCAACGACCGGGATGCCTTCCTGGTTGGCTTTTTCGATCGCAGGACGGATCGCGTCGGAATCCTGGGCGAGGACGATCAGGGCGTTGGCGCCCTTTGTGATCAGGCTCTCGATATCGGTCAGCTGCTTGCCCGGGCTCGACTGAGCGTCGGCGGAGATATAGGTGCCACCGGCCTTTTCGATCGCGGCCTTAATGGCGGCCTCGTCGGTCTTCCAGCGCTCTTCCTGAAAATTCGACCAGGAGACACCGATAACCGGTTTGCCTGCAGCCAAAGCGCCGTTGGCGGCCACAAGCACGAGCGTGCTCGCGGCGAAAAGAGTGGAAATGATCTTCATGGTATTCCTCCGTGTTTGGCCCATTGGGCGGTTGGTTAGGGTAGAACGGCGTCGCATCGCTCTTGATAGGCGAGTTGAAGGGTTTCGATCCGGGGTAGTTGCCCGCTTCAGACGAAACGGTTGACAAGGGACTCCAGGTATTCCTGGCGACCCGAACGCGGTTGAGGATTGAGGCCTTGCATCAGGGCCCTGTCGGCGACTTCAGCCAGAGATTGATCGCCAGCAAGGATGGCTCGTGCTTCGGGGGCCTGCCAGCCCGCGTAGCGCTCGGCAATCTGGCCGGTTAGCGCGCCAGCATCGAGCATCTCCGCGGCGGCGATGAAGGCGCGCGCACAGGCATCCATTGATCCGACGTGGGCATGGATCAGATCGTCCGGATCGATCGACTGCCGGCGAATCTTGGCGTCGAAATTGAGCCCGCCGGTCGTGAACCCGCCACCCTTCAGCAGCTCATGGAAACAGAGCACCATCTCCGGTACGTTCATCGCGAACTGGTCAGTGTCCCAGCCCAGAAGGTCATCGCCGCGATTGATGTCGAGCGACCCGAAGACGCCAAATGCATTGGCAAGCGCGATCTCGTGCTGGAATGAATGGCCGGCGAGAATCGCGTGGTTCTGTTCGAGGTTGAGCTTGACTTCCTTGGTCAGGCCATAGCGCTCCAGGAACCCGTAACAGGTCGCAACGTCGAAATCATATTGGTGCTTCGTCGGCTCCTTCGGCTTCGGCTCGATCAGGATCGGCCCCTTGAACCCGATCTTGTGCTTGTGCTCCACCACCATGCTGACAAAGCGGCCCAGTTGGTCCAGCTCCTGTCTCATGTCGGTATTGAGCAACGTCTCGTAACCTTCACGGCCGCCCCACAAGACATAGTTCTGCCCGCCAAGCCGGTGCGTCGTCTCCAACGCGGCGCGCACCTGACTCGCCGCATACGCGAACACATCCGGATCCGGGTTCGTCGCCGCGCCTGCCATATAGCGGCGGTTCGAGAAGAGGTTCGCTGTTCCCCAGAGGAGCCGCACCTTCGACGCCGCCATCTTTTCCTGGAAGATCTCGGCGATGACGTCGAGATTGTAGATCGACTCCTTCAGGCTTGCGCCCTCCGGCGCCGCATCGACGTCGTGGAAGGTAAAGAACGGCACGTCGAGCAGGCGGAAGAGTTCGAAGGCGACGTCAGCTTTGGCCTTGGCGAGGTCAAGCACGTCTCCGCCATGGTGCCAGGGTCTAAGGAATGTCTCGCCACCAAAGGGGTCACTGCCCGGCCAGCAGAAGGAATGCCAGTAACAGACGGCAAAGCGCAGGTGATCCTCAAGCCGCTTGCCCGCAACGATACGGTTCTTGTCATACCAGCGAAACGCATGCGGGGGCTCGGCGGAAGACCCGCCAAAGCTGACCGGCAAGGCCGTCTCGAAGAAACGAGGGGATGAGCTGATCAACGGGATATCTCCTTCAGGGCGGGATAAAGCTTCGACCACTGCGCGTAGGACTCTTCGTAAGCCGCGACTTGCGCAGGCCGGGGCAGGCAGGTCGCCAGCCGAGATGGGCGGGTACAGACAACGGCCGGCGCCTCCCCTGTATCTGCCAGTCGCCCGAGCCGAGCGGCGCCCAATGCCGCGCCCACTTCGCCTTCCTCGACGCGGTGGACCGGCAGACCCAGGACGTCCGCAACGATCTGCGTCCAGAGCGGCGACCGCGAGCCACCGCCGACCAGATCGACTTCGCTGAGATGCGTGCCCGCGGCTGCCAAGGCCACCAGATTGTCACGGGCGGCGAAGGCAACGCCTTCCAGAACGGCCTGTACGATGTGGGATCGGCTCGTATCGGCTCTGAGCCCGACAAAGGCGCCGCTCGCCTTGGCGTCATTCAAGGGCGTGCGTTCACCCGAAAGATAAGGGAGGAACTTGACGGGGCTCGGGGAATCGACGGCGGTCCCGAGCGGTTCCAGCAGGTCGGCCTCGCGAGCTCTCAGCACGTCGGCCAGCCAGGCAAGCGACGCCGCGGCCGATAGCATGACCCCCATCTGATGCCAGATCCCCGGAAGCGCATGGCAGAAAGCATGCACGGCCGAGATCGCGTTGGGTGCAAACTGATCGGTGACGGCAAAAAGCACGCCCGACGTGCCAAGAGAGAGAAACGCCTGGCCCGGCGCGATCGCCCCGAGGCCGATGGCGCTCGCCGCGCAATCTCCCGCGCCGCCGGCCACGACCACGCCTGGCTTCATACCCCATCGCGTCGTCAGGTCGGCGGTCAGCTGTCCGCTCGACTCGCTGCCTTCGACAAGGCTCGGCATCTGTGCCAGCGACATGCGACACGCGGCCAGAATCTCTTCCGACCATCGCCGCCGGCCGACATCAAGCCAGAGCGTGCCGGCAGCGTCAGACATGTCCTCGACCATGGCGCCGGTCAGGCGAAAGCGAACATAGGCCTTTGGCAACAGCACCTTCGCCGTCCGCCGAAAGATCTCGGGTTCGTGATTGGCAACCCAAAGGAGTTTGGGCGCGGTGAAGCCGGGCATGGCCAGATTGCCGGCAATCGAATGGAGCGCCGGCAGGCGTGCTTCGAGCTCGCGACATTCAACGTGGGAGCGACCGTCATTCCACAGGATCGCCGGGCGCAGGGGTGTACCAGCCGCATCGAGCAGAGTCGCGCCATGCATCTGACCGGAGAGACCGACACCTCGGACGGCCGCGACGGCGACTGGATGGGTCGATGCCAGTTCATCAACCGCTCCGATGGTGGCTTCGACCCAAGAGTCCGGATTCTGCTCCGACCACAGCGGATTGGGGTGCGATACATCGAGGGCGCGCGAGGCAACCACCTTAACGCTGCCTGCCGCGTCGACCAACACAGCTTTGACGCTGGATGTGCCGATATCGAGCCCAAGATACACGCCTGTCATCCTCCCCGGTCATCCGGCCGACGTTTGAACACGCCTTGTCTGGCCTGGATCCAACACTCCACTGCGCATCGACTCGAACAGCCCTGGCCGCGCGGTTCTCGGCTAGGGCAGGTTGTCCCGCATGATGATGTCGATGCGGATTTTCTCCTGTTCGGCCAGAATGGGTTCCTGCCGCACCAATGCCAGCAACACGCGGACGACCGATCGAGCCTCATGGCCTGGATCCTGAACGATCAAGGCATCCATGACGCCGCGGAGCAGGAGGCGGCGGGTGAAATTGGTCAGATCGTGGCCGATGAAGACGGTCTCGTTGGCCCGTCCGCTGTCGGTAACGGCCTTGGCAACGCCCTGCGTACCGGCACCAACATTGTAGAGTCCAACCATATCCGGGTGAGCGCTTAGAAGCCTCACTGTGAGGTTTTCACTGATGTCATCTTCATCACGCCCCTCAACAGGGAGCAAAACCTCGAGCTTCGGAAAGTCGGAACTAAGAACCTGATTGAATCCAAAAATCCGTTCGGCGTGGTCACGCAGCCCTTGTGAGCCAGCGACAATCGCGACTTTGCCGGTGCGCGGGCCGATGAGACGACCCATGAGCGTGCCTGCGGTACGTCCTGCGGCGATATTCTCAATCCCCACATAGTGTTGACGCCGTGACGACGGAACATCGGAGACCAGGGTCACCACAGGGGTGCCACTGTCGATCAGATCGTCGATCGCCGCCCGAACGCTCGGGTGATCAAGTGCCACGACCGCGAGGCCATCAAACTGGCCGTGGAGAGAATCTAACGTTCGGGCAAGGACTTCCGGATTGAAAACATCCGTCGGAATCACTTCGACGACGATCCGCCTGGCCGACAGCCATCCATTCATATCCCTGAGATGGCTGAGGATTTGTTGCATAAAGAGGTTCGAACCGGCGGTCATCACGACGGCAAATCTGTTGGTCCGCCCGCGCGCCAAATCGGCCGCCGCGGCAAAGGGGCGGAACTCGTGCCGCTCGATGGTATCTTTCACCCGCTTGACCGTACCGGGTCTGACTCCCGGCCGTTCGTGCAATACTCGATCAACGGTCGCCAGACTCACGCCTGCTTCGCGGGCGATGTCCTTCAGTGTCAGAGTCGGATTGGGCGTGGATGCGCTCATGGCATAGACGCGTAGCCGAAATAAAAGAGGTACGCAACTCAGATTTTGAGGTGTGGCAATCGTGGCTTTGGGAAACAGCTCTGGCGGCACAAGAACTTCAAGATCAGTTTCCTGGATTTCATTTGGCGCGCAGCTTCGACCTCCGCGAGATCGGCTTGCTCTACTACGTCATGGCCTCTTCAGACCGGCTTGCCGACGCTCTTCGCAACGCAGAGCGCAACAGCAGAATCAACAATGAGGGGGTCCGTCTGCGCTTCCGTTCAGGTGGGGCAACCGTCATCGCGCTTGAGTATCTGAACGTGGATCGATGCTCGGATCAACATCAGATGGAGTTTTGGCTTGTTGCAGTGGTGCGGATATCCCGACAACTGACAAGCAGCCGACTAGCCCCTCGAAAACTGACTGTCAGGCATTTTCGCGATGGCACGCCCGCCGAATACAAATCATTGCCTTACCGAGGGCGCGAAGGCTCACCTTGACGACGAGTTCGAACTTGGTCGGCTGACTGGCGGGCAGGTCAGCTGGCCTCTCGCCTTTCAGAGTTTTGCCGGCATGGATGCCGGCCTGGCTCGATTGGCCAGCACGCTGCGCCAAGCTTCGATGATGTACCTTCGAGCCTCCGCCGGGTCAAACCGTGATCCGAGCGTGGTCGCCGATTCGAACGCTGGGTTACCCAACCTGGCCTTTGCTTTCTCGACGGCATTTCGCGCCGATCGGTCGAGCTTCAACGGCGACGCGTTGAGAGCGCCTGCCAAAACGGCGACTTCCTCATCCGCTTCCAGATCGGCGAGCCGCAAGATGATCGAACGGATCGTCAGCCAAGTGTAGAGCGTTGCTCCGTGGCTCGGAAGTTCGATCAGTGAACGAACATGAATGTCCAGCGCCTCGGCTGGCGGAGCACTCGCCGCTTGCAGATCGGCGATCAGCTGTTTGACCCTTAGCGCTCCGAGATGATTGCCCGCCATTTTGGCCCAAACGGCAGCCGTTTGGTACTCATCGATGGCGACGTTGGGGTCCTGGGCTACGCCTCCGCGTGCGTAGTGGATGTAGCCCATCAGGGTCGGCGGCAAAATCGCTCGTCCAATTTCGGTGACTCCCCTGGCTAGTTCGCCGGCGCCTTGGATATCCCCGGTCCGCCCCTTGATAGAAGCGATCATGCATAGCGACATGACCTCACACGGAGTGTTTTTTAAGCTACGCGCCTGCTCTACTGCCGCCGCGAGATGCTCGATGCAGCCCTTGAGGTCCCCAGACCACTGGGCCATTTGCCCCCACACATGGGAAAGCCATCCTTGACTGGATTGCATCCCGAGAGCTTCGGCTCGCAAACCTCGTTCGATGAAAGCGGTGGCGCTTGCTTGGTCGCCTCCATGGTGGAAAGCGTGTCCGGCTGCGCCTGCAAGGAGAATGGGCGCCTGATCGAGCTTGTCGGCGCCCGGCCGAGCCATGATCTGCTCGTACCAATTACCGGTTTCCGCGCCTCGGTGCCAGTAGTTGAACAGGAACAGAGGAACAGCCAGGTCCGCTGCCAGTTGCAGATCGCGCGTGATGGCCCGATCGAAAGCAGCCCGTAAGTTGGGCATATCGTCGTAGATCGCGTTCGCGGCCTTGCCCTCATTGATACCAGCGATTTGTTCGCCTAGTTGCCGAGCCCGGGATGCGTAGACTTCTGCGTGTCGGGTTTCCACGGTCTGCAGCAAACCGGCTCGGTCGAGTTTCTCCCGTCCGAAAGCCTGGACTGTTTGGAGCATTCGCAATCGTGGCTGGTTTCCCGTGGACCGGCACAACAGCGAGGTTTCGATCAACGTGTCGATCCCGCGGAGCACGTCGGATTCACTTGGCATATCGCCCGCACAGATAGCGAGGGCCTGTTCTTCGTGGAAAGAGCCGGAGAGTGCCGATAGCCGCTGAAGAACCCGACGGCTGTTGGAATCGAGCAGATCATAAGACCATTCGAGCGTGTTTCGAAGCGTTCGATGGCGGCCGGTTCGTCCTCGAAAGCTGCCTGAGTACAAATCAAGCGGTTTTGTTACCCCCCTTTCAATGTTATCCAGAGAATGCTGACGCAGCTGAGCCGCTGCAATCTCGATGGCGAGCGGAATGCAATCGACGCTCGCGCAAATCCTCTCGATCGCAGCAAGATCTTCGAGGCTCGGTTGGAAACGGCGCTCGGCCAACCGGCCTCGTTCGATGAAAAGATGGACGGCCGCGGATTGCCCTGAGCGGTCCTGCGAACCTGCGTTCAGGGACGGGACCTCGCAGATCGCT
>WNFM01006206.1_pt1 | contig 14581 bp, 10 predicted proteins | sample 5400271 | NCBI WGS metagenome assembly WNFM01 (sample SAMN13153352, study PRJNA577476) | soil metagenome | isolation source: 60 cm saprolite on Douglas fir-dominated hillslope | place: USA:California | collected 2013-09-17 | reverse complement strand
CGCCCGCCTGCGCGCGCGCCTCTCGGACCGGGACGCGGGAGCGCACGCGGACCCGCTCGCCCGTCACGCGCTCCAGGCGCTCGAGGACGCGCTGGCCGAGAGCGATGCGGAGTCGCGGCTCTCGCGCCTGCGTGAGGCGCTCGCGATCGGCGAACGCCTGGGTGGCGAGCGCGGGGACCAGATCGTGCTGGAGGCGTCGCTCCACCTGGGCGAGAAGCTACGATCCGTGGGCCGCCGCGACGAGGCGGTGCTCCACTTCGAGCGTGCGGTCACGTGCAGCTTCCGCGTGCCCGACCCGGGCGGGCGGCACCGCCGCGCCGGGGTGCTCTCGCGGCTCGGCATCCTCGACCAGGAGGCGGGCGAGATGTTGCGCGCGCGCGCCCGTTACCGCGAGGCGCTCGACCTGGGGCGGGACTGCGAATCTCAGCATCTCCTCGGAATGCTCACCCAGGCGGCGTTCAACCTGGCGAGCTGGGAGTCGGCGCTCGACATGGGCGTGCGCGCCGGCCACCCGGGCGGGTGGGACCCGGCTGCGGTCGCGGCGTTCAACCTCGGGCACCTGCTCTCGCGGCGCGGCGAACCCGCGCGGGCGAAGCAGATGTTCACCACGGTCGTGCGGATCGGCGAGCCGGCGGGGACGCCGCTCGGCCGCATGGCGTGCGCGAAGGCGTCGCTCGCGCTCGCCGCGCTGGCCGAACAGGACGGACCGCTCGGCGCCCCGGAGGCGGAGCGCCAGTACGCGCGGGCGGTGGAGTTCGGCCGCGACAGCGGGCTGCCCGAGGGAGCGCTCACGGCACTGCAGGGCGCGCTCGGCCGCGGCGAGCGCGCGGTCGCCGCGGGCCGCCACGCCGAGGCCGCACGGCACTACCGGACGGCGCTGGAGCTCGCCGCGCGCTGCGAGCCGGCCGCCGCCGAGCGCTACGCGCTGCTCGCAAGGCTGCGCCTCGGCCAGACGCTCGCCGAGCTGGGCGAGCGCGAGGAGGCCGTGCGCCACCTCGCGGAGGTGTTCGAGACCGGCCGCGAGCTTCCTGACCCGGTGCTGCGCGAGCTCGCCGGGCAGGCCGCCTGCAACCTCCACCGCACGCTCGGCTCGCTCGAGCGCTGGGAGCAGGCGCGCGCGCTCGCGCTCGAGTCGCTGTCGTTCACGCGCACGCTCACGAGCGGCACGGGCCGCGCGCTCGAGGCGGCCGCCACCTACGCGCACGCGTTCCAGGCGTTGCACGACGGCCGCATCGAGGAGGCGCTGGCCGGGCTCGCCGACGTCGTGCGCGTCGGTCGGGAGAGCGGCGTGGACGTGGGGGCGCGCATCGCGCTCGACGCCCAGCTCCTGATCGGGCACCTCCACCGCCAGGCGGGCCGTCTGGAGGCGGCCGTGCGCGCGTTCAAGGACGCGCTCGCCGCCGTCCGCGATGGCTCGACCGTCGCGAACCGGGCGGATTTCGACGCCATGGCGGCCATGGCGCAGGTGAACCTGGGCCACGCGCTGCTCGGCCTCGAGCGCGGCTTCGAGGCGCGCACGGCCTACGAGGCCGCGCTCGCGCGCGGGCGCTCGAGCGGGCTCCCGAGCGGGCGGGCCGCGGCGGCGAACGCGGCGCTCAATCTCGCGTCGACGCTCGAGGGCGAGGAGCCCGAGCCGGTGCGCCGCGAGTGGTACGAGGCGGCGCGAGCGCTCGGGCGTTCGAGCGGCACGCCACTCGGCAACGAGTGCGTGCTGCAGGCCGAGCGCGCGCTCGAGCGCCTCGACCGCGGCGAAGCCCCCGAGTGAGGCGGCGCCGCCGCCGGCGGCGCGTTGCGCTCGCGCACGGCGCTGCGTAATGTGCGGGCGATTCGCGGGCAGGTGCGCGACGTCCGCCGCCCTCGACCTCGCCTCGCGCACCGCCGCGCTCACTCGTGTCCGCCATCCCAGCAGGGTCCTCCATGGCCACCGCCGCCGAACTCCGCAAGCGCCTCGAACCGATCGCGTCCAGCCTCGGCGACCTGCGGAGGTATCTTTGACGTCGACGGGCTCACCCGCGAGGGCGCCGAGCTCGAGCAGCGCATGGCCGCGCCCGGGTTCTGGGACCGGCCCGAGGACGCGCAGAAAACGGTCACCCGGCTCAAACACTTGAACCGCACCGTGGACGAGTTCGCCGCGCGGTCGAGCTCGCTCAAGGGTCTCGGCGAACTCCTCGACCTGGCGGAGTCCGAGGCCGACGAAAGCATGCTGGCCGAGCTCGAAAGCGAGCTGGGCGCGCTCGAGCAGCAGGTCACCGCGCTGGAGACGCGCAGCCTCCTCTCGGGCGAGCACGACCGGCTGGGGGCGCTCGTCATCATCCATCCCGGCGCCGGGGGCACGGAGTCGCAGGACTGGGCCGAGATGCTCATGCGCATGTACGAGCGCTGGGCCGAGCGCCGCGGCTACGCGGTGACGCTGCTCGACTACCAGGCTGGCGACGAGGCGGGCATCAAGGACGCGACGCTCGAGATCGACGGCGAGTACGCCTACGGCTACCTCAAGGCCGAGTCGGGCGTGCACCGTCTGGTGCGGATCTCGCCCTACGACGCGAACGCGCGACGCCACACCTCGTTCTCCTCGGTGAGCGTGCTGCCGATGATCGACAACACGATCAAGGTGGAGATCGGACCCGACGACCTGCGCATCGACACCATGCGCGCCGGCGGCGCGGGCGGCCAGCACGTCAATAAGACCGAGTCCGCCGTGCGCATCACCCACCTGCCGACCGGGCTCGTCGTGCAATCCCAGGGCGAGCGCAGCCAGCACCGCAACAAGGACGCCGCCATGAAGATCCTCATGTCGCGGCTGTTCGTGCTCAAGGAGGCGGAGGCGCGCGCCAAGACCGAGGCGCTGGCCGGGACGAAGAAGGACATTGACTTCGGCAGCCAGATCCGCTCGTACGTGCTGCAGCCCTACACCATGGCGAACGACCACCGCACCGAGACCAAGATTCCCGACGTGCACGGCGTGCTGGCGGGGAACATCGACCCGTTCATCGACGCCTGGCTCAAGTCGCAACAGCCGAAAGGAGGGGCGCGCGCATGATCCCCGGCCAGGTCCTCCCCGGGCACATTTTCCGCGAATACGACATCCGCGGCCTGCACGAAACGGAGCTGACGAACGAGACCGCGGAGGCGGTGGGGCGGGCGTTCGCGCCCCGCATGCGCGCCGAGGGCGGCATGGGCGTGGCGCTCGGCCAGGACGTGCGGCCCTCGTCCGAGCGGCTCGCCCGCGCGGCCGAGCGCGGGATGCTCGCCGCCGGCATGAGCGTCGAGCGCGTCGGCGTGGTGCCGACGCCGGCACTGTACTTTGCGGTCGTTCAGCGCGGGCTGGACGGGGGCATGCAGATCACGGGGAGCCACAATCCGCCCGAGTTCAACGGCTTCAAGATGACCAAGCGGAAGCTGCCGCTCTTCGGGGCCGAGATCCTCGAGATGCGGCGCGCGATCCAGGCGGGCGAGCTCGCCGCGGCCGGCGGCGGCACGTGGACGGAGAAGCCCGTGCTCGACGCCTACCGCGCCATGTTGATCGAGCGCTGCACGAGCGCCCGCGGGCTGCGCGTCGTCATGGACTGTGGCAACGGCTGCGCCGGCACCGTGGTGCCGCAGGTGTTCGAGCGCATGGGACACGCGGTCACGCCGCTCTTCGCCGAGCTCGACGGCACGTTCCCGAACCACCTCCCGGACCCCACCGTGCCGGCGCTGCTCGTGGACCTCCAGGTCAAGGTGAAGCAGACCGGTGCCGAGCTGGGCATCGGTTTCGACGGCGACGCGGACCGGATCGGCGCGGTCACCGCGTCGGGCCGAATCGTGTGGGGCGATCAGCTGCTGGCGCTGTTCGCGCGCGACGTGCTGCAGCGCGTGCCGGGCGCCACCATCCTGTTCGACGTCAAGTGCTCCCAGGCGCTCGCGGAGGACATCGCGGCGCATGGCGGGGTACCGAGCATGTGGAAGACCGGGCACTCCCTCTTGAAGAAGCGGCTCGCGGAGACCGGCGCGCCGCTCGCGGGTGAGATGAGCGGCCACATGTTCTTCAGCGAGGGCTTCTTCGGATTCGACGACGCGCTGTTCGCCGCGGGCCGCCTGCTCAAGTACGTCGCGTCCACGGAGCGCACGCTCGACCAGCTGGTCGAGAGCCTGCCGCAGTACTTCGCGACGCCCGAGATGCGGCTCGCGTGCCCGGAGGAGCGCAAGTTCCAGATACCCGAGCTCCTCAAGGCCGAGTTCGCCGCCCGCTACCGCATCATCGACATCGACGGCATCCGGGTCGAGTTCGGCGACGGCTGGGGCCTCGTGCGCGCGTCCAACACGCAGCCGGTCCTGGTGGTGCGCTTCGAGGCCCGCACCGAGGCGCGGCTCGGGGAGATCCGCGACACCATGATGGCGGCGCTGCGGAAGCTGGGTGTCGAGGAGACGCCGGTCGCCCACTGAGGCGGCGCCGGAGGCGTGGCGCGCGCGGCTCGCTCGCGCCCGGCCGCTGCCGCGCGCGTTCTATGCCACCGGCCCGCGCTCGCTCGCCCGCGCGCTCCTCGGGCGCGTGCTCGTGCACGACGAGCCCGGGTCCGGCCGCATGGCCGGGCGCATCGTCGAGACCGAGGCGTACGGTGGAACGGACGATCCCGCGAGTCACGCCCATCGCGGCGAGACGCCGCGGAACCGCGTCATGTTCGGCCCGCCCGGCCACGCGTACGTCTACTTCACGTTCGGGATGCACCATTGCTTCAACGTGGTGTGCGGGCGAGCCGGGCGGCCGATGGCGGTGCTCGTGCGAGCGCTCGAGCCGCTGCTCGGTCACGAGCTCATGGCCGCCCGGCGCGGTCGCGGCGATCCGCGGCGGCTCGCCCGCGGCCCGGGCGCGCTCGCCCAGGCGCTGGGGCTCACCCGCGCACACGACGGGCTGGACCTGACGCACGGTCCGCTCTGGGTGGCGAACCTGCCGCGCGCGCGCAGCGGCGGGGGCGTGGCACGCGGGCCGCGCGTCGGGGTGAGCCGGGCCGTGGAGCGGCCGTGGCGGTACTGGCTCGCGGGGAGCGAATTCGTTTCGCATGGGCCGCGACGCATCCTCCCCGGCCCCGCGCCGCGGCGGGCGCGCTCCCGAGAAGCTCGTTGACACACTCTCCGCGCATTCCTAGTATCCGCGCGCACTTCGTCGACCGCGCGTGCTTTCGCCTCAGTGGGCGGGAGCCCGTCGTCCTGCTACGCGCACGGCGTCCCCGACCCTCCGAGAGCGATGGAAAGGAGCAGTGGATGAGCCCCACGCGCTGGGTTCTGCCGCGCGCGTTGTCCCTTTCGTTGCTGGCCGCGATGTTCGGTGCCGCGACGGCCTCGGCTCAGTTCTTCGATCCCGCGCTCCGAGCGCTGGACCTCTCCACCGGCCCGGTGGCGCGCAGCCCGCGCCTGCTCGGGATGGGTGGGCTGGTGCTGGCGGTGCCGGATCGTGACGCGTCCATCGAGCTCTGGGACTTCGCCGGCATGCCGGTGGGCCTCGCCGCGGACGACACGACCTCGACGCTCGACCTGCGCCCCGGCACGGACGCGCTCTCCTCGGTGAGCCACCTGCCCGCGGGACGCGAACGCCAGGAGCTGGCGGCGCGCAGCACGCTGGCGCAGATGGAGGCGGTGTATCGCAATCACGATTCGGGCAGCATGTTCGCGGTCGTCGGTGACGTGAGCAGCCTGCGCTGGGATCGTCCATTCTCGCGGGCGGTCGAGGTCCGCGAAGGCCTGCTCCACCCGCAGATCATGCCGGTCCTGGGCGGCGTGGTGCCGAGGATCCTGAGCGGGCACCTCGCCTGGGCCACGCACCTGCGATTCCGCTCCGAGAACGTCGAGGATCACTACCGGCTGATCGTGGCGAATGCCGCGGGCGAGTACATCGACCTCGGCGGCGGGCAGCTGCCGCCGCCCGGGCAGTTCGCGCCCACGAACACCGACGTGACCACCACGGCGTTCGGGCTCTCCACCGCCTACACGATGGGCCGGCGGACGCGGCTGGGGCTGGGGATCGAGCACGAGAACAACCACATCGAGGGGAGGAACGACCTGCCGCGTTCCTCGTCCGAGACGAGCGAGCCGCGACCGTACTGGATCGGGCAGGCGGCGCTCGTCGGCGGATTCGGCCGGACGTTCGAGTACGGGCGGGCGTCGGCGCGGATCCGCTCACCGGCCGCGGCAACCTGCTCACCCGCGAGGAGAAGGCGAGTGAACTCCACGCGCGCGCGCGCTGGTCGCCCGGACGGCTCACGCTCGCGGGCGCGCTCACCACCGCGGCGAACCGGATCACCATCGATCCGCCGCACGCGAACGATGCCACCTCGCTCAATCGGTTCATCGACGCCGCGTTCAACCGGCCCGGCGCCGACACGCTGTCGCTCCCGGACAGCGTGGTGCATGGCCAATCGCGCCGCTTCGCGCTCGGCTGGGGGGGCGGCGCGAGCTATCGCTTCGGGCGCTCCACGCTCGGCGTCGAGGGGAACTGGCTGCGCGACGTCTCCTCCACGCTCGCGCTGGGCACCGGTCCGCGGCGGATCGCGTGGGACGTGCGCGCCGGTCTCGAGCGAGCGCTCGGAGCCCAGATGAAGGGCCGCATCGGCTACGTCTACCACTGGGTGGACGAGGACGACTACACGGCGGGGAACGAGTACAAGGGGAACGCCGTCACGCTGGGCTTCGGATACGCCCCCGCGGGATCCAGCTGGTCGCTCGAATCGGGCTACGTCCTCGAGTTCCGTAGCACCGACTTCGCGGACCCCTCCGGCGTCCACCAGAGCCGCCAGAACCTCGCGCTCCAGGTGCACTGGGCGTTCTAGCGGGCAGGTCCGCGCCGCGGGGGAGCACCGCGTTCGTACGATTGGGGCTTGACCCCACGCGGCGGTTCTCGGATATTCACCGCTGACGGGCGTATCGCACCCCGGGTCGAAACCCGGTCATGGGGTGCATTTCCGCGTACTTGCGCGTGCGTTGCCCGAGCCTGCCTGCCGCCCCCGGCTCCCTTAGGCTCCATGTCCGTCCCCCTCGATCGACTCCCGGCGCGCCGACGCATGGTTCTGGAACTCGCGTCTCGCGAACGAGTTGGGTTCGGGAATGGCGTTGACACCAGCCCCGAACATTGAGACTTTGACACGGATTTTCCACAGCGTTCAGCAGTAATCCTGATTCGACGGCACGACCGGTGGCTTCCTCGGGAGGGCTCCCGCCCATGTTCGCTTCCTCCAGACGCTTGCTGGTGACGTTCGTCGCGGCGCTTTCGCTCGTCAGCCTCGCCGCATCGGCGCTCGCCCAGACCCGCCCCGCAGCCGGTGCTCCGGCCGCGGCGGCGACCGGTCGGATCTCCGGCCGCGCGCTCGAGAAGGGCAAGGACCCGGTGTCGTTCGCGAACGTCATCGTGCTCGGCACCAAGCAGGGCACGATGACCGACGAGACCGGCGCGTTCGTGATCCCGGGCGTCCCGGTGGGCACGTACCAGGTGAAGCTCCAGGCGATCGGCTACGACCCGATCATCCAGACCGTGCAGGTGAATGCCGGCCAGACGGCGCTCGTCAACTTCGCCGTTGGCCAGAGCAAGGAAGTCACGCAGGTCGAGACCATCGAGGTGCGCGCGGAGAAGCGGATCGACACCAAGTCCTCCAGCACCAAGCAGTCGATCTCCGCCGAGAAGCTGAAGGAGATCCCGGTCGACAACCTGAGCCAGGCCATCGCCACCAAGGCCGGCATCGTGGCCCAGGGCGGCGAGCTCCACTTTCGCGGCGGTCGCGCCGGCGAGGTGAAGTTCCAGTTCGACGGCGTCGAAGCCACCAACCTCGCCGTGGCCGGCACCGACGTGCTCTCGGGCGGGTTCGACGCCGAGTACGGCAACGCGCTGTCCGGTGTCGTGAGCGTGTCCACCAAGGAGGGCACCGATCGACTGGGTGGCGAGGTGCGCTGGGACACCGACCGCTACGGCGATCCGACCAAGACGTTCGACAACTACGACCGTTTCACGTTCGGATTCGGCGGCCCGACGCCGGTGAAGAACCTGACCTACTTCGCGACGTACGAGGGCTCGTTTTCCGACACGTACTTGAAGTCGGGGATGACGCACCCGCACCGCACGCTGCTCGACTTCATCCAGCTCGGCAACCGGCAGAGCAACCAGATCAACACGAACTTCAAGCTCGCCTACCGGCTGAACCCGCGCAACAAGCTGACGTTCGAGACCATCAACAACCACACGATCCAGACGCCCTACATCCACGAGTGGAGCCGCAAGGGGTACGTCATCCTCGCGACGGACACGCTCACCGGCCAGCAGACCTACGGCCCCTGGTCGCCGACCAAGCTATTCGACGGCACGGCCCGATTCGACAGGTTCACGGTGAGCGACGAGTTCATGAACATGGCCGATCACGTGCCGACGTTTGACGACCGGTTCCAGCAATTCACGACGGTGTGGACGAACCAGCTTTCGGACAAGAGCGTGTGGACGACGCGCGTGGCGTCGCTCGGGTTCAACACCAGCAACACCGTCGGCGGCAAGGCCCCGTGGGAGTACCAGATCCAGAACCCGTTCTACTGGAGCGGCAACCTCGGGTTCGGCACCGAGAACAACCCCTTCTTCGCGACACACGGCGACGTGCCCCAGTACCTCAAGCGCCAGACCCGCGTCTACACGCTCAAGACCGACTACTCCACGCGGCGCTGGAAGCAGCACACGTGGAAGACCGGCATCGAGGCCAAGTACAACCGCGTCCAGAACCTGTCGTTGGTGTCGCCGAACACCGAGAGCAACGGGCTCCCGGGCGGCACGCGCTCGGACTTCGTGAACTTCAACCCGGAGGGCGCGACATACGTGCAGGACCGCTGGGAGTTCGAGGGGCTGGTCCTGAACGCGGGCCTCCGCTTCGACTTCTTCTCGCCCGGGGCACAGATCGCCGCCGTGGATCTCAAGAGCGGCAAGCGCTACAAGCAGCAGTTCAGCCCGCGACTCGGCATCGCGTACCCGGTCTCCGACCGCGACGTGCTGAGCTTCCACTACGGCTGGACCTACCAGACGCCCCAGCGCTCGTTCATCTTCGAGAACCGAGGTCTGAGCTCCACGGTGGGCGTCAAGGGCAACCCGGATCTCGAGCCGGAGACGAACATCGCCTACCAGGCCGGCGTGCAGCACCTGTTCACGAAGGACATCTCGGGGCAGTTCTCGGTGTTCTTCAAGGACATCTACGGTCTCATCACCGTGCGCCAGGAGCGGGACGAGAACGGCAACCTGGTGAACGTGTACTTCAACGGGGACTACGCCTCCGCGCGCGGCTTCGAAGCCAGCCTCATCAAGAGCTTCAGCCACAAGTTCTCTACGGACTTCAACTACACCTACTCGATCGCCACCGGGGTCGCGTCGGATCCGAACACCGCGCTCCAGTTCTTCAACGGCGGCCGGCTCTACTTGCCGATCAGCGAGCAGGCGCTCAACTGGGACCAGCGCCACACGGTGAGCATCGCGAGCACGATCCGCGATCCCGGCAAGTGGGGCCTGCGCATGCTGTGGACCTACGGCTCGGGCTTCCCGTTCACGCCCGCGTTCCGCAACGACCGGCGCCCGGACCCCGCGCTCACGAACTCGCGCCGCCAGCCCTCGCAGGCACGGCTCACCGTCGACGGCGACAAGTTCTACAAGATCTGGGGCCAGAACGTGACGCTGTTCCTGGACGCCCGGAACGTCCTCGACGCGACGAACATCCAGAACATAACGCAGGGCGGACGGAGCCCGTTCGTGAACACGGCCGGCGACGACTACACGATCTACTACACCGAGACCGGGCGCACGGGCGGCGCCTACCTGCAGGACGTGAACGGCGACAACGTCCTCGACTGGGTGCCCCTGCACGATCCGCGCGTCTTCGAGGAAGGCCGCGACGTGCGCATGGGCGTGAGCGTGACGTTTTGATGCACCGCGTTGCGAAGCGCAAGGAGCGTGACGGCATGAAGCGCAACACTCGAATGTCGGGATGGGCGACCAGGGCGCTGTGGCTCACGGCTCTGCTCGCCACGTTCGCGGTTCCGGCCTGGGCGCGGCTCCGGCCCGACGAGCCCGAGTATCAGGATCTGCGGGCGTACGAGCAGGAGGTGATCGCCCGCATCCACACGAACGCGCAGATGGCGGGGAGGCGCGGCGCGAAGCCGCTGGCGATCCCGGACATCTTCGGGCAGGGCTCCGTCCTGAACGTCGGCAACTTCGTCATGAAGGTGACGAACAACGGCCTCGTGGGCAATCCGTTCACGAACGTCTCGAGCGACCCCTCGGGCCAGTGGCCGGGGACCTCGGCGATCGAGTACCTGAACTTCGCCGGCATCGCGGTCGGCGCCGTGAATCCGTTCGCCACCGACCCGAACGCGCTCCGGCGCGTGAGCTACCTCCAGGAATGGCGCCCGGCGACGCTCGCACCGGAGGACCGGATTTACCGCGGCTACGACGGGATCGTGAACGGGACGCGGTTCGTGGACGACGACGGCGACAAGGATCCGCTGACCGGGTTCGATCTCGTCGACGAGGACTTCCTGGACGGCCGGGACAACGACGGGGACGGCCGGATCGACGAGGACTTCGGGGCGATCGGGCAGCAGATGTACACGTGCGTGATCCGCGACGACACGCCGCAGGCGGTGGCGGCGGCGGCGGCGGAGCGGCACGTGCCGCTGGGCATCGAGTGCCGGCAGACGGCGTGGGCGTACTCGATCCCGGGCTTCACCGACTTCAACGTGGTGAACTGGAAGTTCATCAACCGTTCGGGGCACGAGCTGGACTCGGTCGCGATCGGGTTCCGCGTCGACATGGACTGCGGCCCGGTCGACAAGTCGAACTACTTCAGCGACGACTTCGACGCGCCGCAGTATCCATACGGCCGGTTCGTGATCCAGACCCCCGACGTGGACCTGCGGAAGGCGCCCAAGGGAAGCTATCCGCCGGTCCTGGGCGTGGATCCCGACTCGGCGCTCTGCCCGCGGCTGCTCATCACGGTGCAGGGGTTCTCGGTGGCGGACGACGACGGCGACGACCACAAGACGACGGGGGTGCCGCACTTCCTGCTCATCGACCACACGATCGATCCGACCGGCGAGAACGGTCCGCGCAAGGTCGGGTTCCGGGCGTTCCGCTCGTTCCCGAGCGGCCAGCCCTACGTCCAGGGCGGCAACCCGACGATCGACCAGCAGCGCTTCGAGCTCATGACGAGCAGGGACAACATCGCGAACGACCCGGCGACACCGGCGCTCAACGGGTTCATCAACGCGCCACCCGGCGACCAGAAGAGCGACTACTCGGAGTGGGCGTCGATCGGGCCGTGGCTGCGCTGGGCGCCGCAGTCGGAGCTGGAGGCCACGGTGGCGATCGGGGTGCGGACGGGGGATCTCAAGACGGCGCTCGCGTACTCGGCCGAGTACCAGTCGAAGGCGAGCAAGTACATGATCGACCCGGTGACGGGGGAGGAGATCTGGGCGGTGGTGAGCGGGGCCGATCTCATCGCCAAGTACCCGGCGCTCGACAACGCGATCGCGGCACAGCTCGCGTTCGAGGGCGCGTACGAGGCGCCGCACGCGAACATCGCGGTGACCGACTTCCCCGGGCGCGAGACGCCGTTCATCGAACCGCCCGGCCAGACGGGGCAGGTCCAGGGCTGCGAGGCGCACGATCCCTCACCGCGGTTCGTGGACTCGCAGCACATCTCGTGGTTCGACTTCGACTGCGACTACTGCACCGGGGTGTTCAACCTCCAGAAGGGCGGGCTGATCCACCACACGTGGCTGGCGGAGTCGCCGCCGCCGAGCCCGAGCACGAACCTGGGCGTGAGCTACAACTACACGGACAATCCCGACCGGCGGTTCGCGCCGGGGGGCGATGGCCAGGCGACGATCGCGTGGGACAACCTGTCCGAGGTGACGCCGGATCCGAAGACGGGGTGGTTCGACTTCCGGGGCTACAAGATCTGGAAGGTGTCGAACTGGACGCGCCCGGTGGGCTCGGGCGGGCCGGGAGAGGACGACTGGACGCTGCTCGCGGAGTACCGGATGTTCGACTACGCGCCGAACAACAAGTACCGGATCATCACGCCAACGAACGACACCCTGATCAAGTGTCCGAGGGTCTACATCCCGCAGGTCGGGGACTCGATGGACATCTGTCTGGACCGCGGGGATCTGTGGGACCGGCAGAGCGGGAACATCATCAAGCCGAATCCGAGCATACTGTGCGTGGGCTATCCGAACTGCGTGATCGACTCGGCGTTCGCGAACGGGACGAAGCCACTGCGGCCGAACGAGGGGCGGATCCACTACCCGGTGGGGCGCTACGCGCACGTGGACCGGCAGGTGAAGAACGGGTTCCTGTACTTCTACTCGGTGTCGGCGTTCGATTCGACGGGCTTCGGCGGGGGCAAGGTGGAGTTGAACGGACGGCGGGCGGCGGTGGAGGCGGAAGGCATCGTGCCGCAGCTGGGCACGAACGTGAACCGGGGGGTGTGGGTGGTGCCGAACCCGTACCGGGGCCTGCGGGCGATCCAGGACCGACCGTCGGCGTGGGACCTGACGCCGAACGCGTCGGATCCGACGGGGACGCACATCGACTTCCTGGGGCTGCCGGGGGGGAAGTGGTCGATCAAGATCTTCACGCTGTCGGGGGACCTGGTGACGACGCTGAACTCGGACGACGCGGTGAACGCGTCGACGCGCAGCTCGACGGTGATCGACAGCCATGGGGTAGGGCACCAGAACGTGACGCGCCAGCAGGACACGCCGAATGACGGTCAGGCGCGCTGGAACCTGATCTCGCGCAACGGGCAGGATGTCGTGAGCGGGATTTATCTGTTCACCGTGGAGTCCATCCGGGGCACGCAGCGCGGCAAGTTCGTCATCATCCGCTGACCGCATGGAGCAAGGAGGAAGAACCGTGAAGAGACTGATCGCGCTGGCGGGACCGACATCTTCGAGAAGGTCGGGACGTTCGGGGGCCAGTTCCTGAAGATCGGGGTGGGCGCCCGCGGCGCGGGGATGGGGGGCGCGTTCGTGGCGATGGCCGACGACGCGACGGCGGTGTTCTGGAACGCGGCCGGGATCGCCCGCATCGACCCGGAGAAGTCGCAGCTGTCGATGAACCATGCGAACTGGCCGGCGGACCTGTCGTTCGACCAGGTCGGCTACGTGTTCCACATGAAGAAGATCCCGGGGGCGTTCGCGGTGCACGCGCGGGCGCTGACGATGCAGCCGATGGAGGAGACGACGGCGTTCCAGCCGTTCGGGACGGGCGAGACGTTCGACGCCGGGATGCTGGCGGCGGGGGTGACGTACGCGCGATCGTTCACGGACAAGTTCAGCGCCGGGCTGACGGCGAACATGATCCACACCGGGCTGGCGGACCTGTCGCAGCAGACGTTCTCGGTGGACCTGGGGACGCTCTACGACGTGGGCGCGGCGGGGATGAAGATCGGGATGGCGATCCAGAACATCGGCTCGCAGGAGAAGTTCATCGAGCGCGAGGCGCGGATCCCGTCGATCTTCCGGGTCGGGACCTCGGCGACGCTGATGTCGAGCGCGGACCAGAAGCTGGTGGGCTCGTTCGAGTTCTCGCACCCGCCGGACAACTCGGAGCGGGCGAACGTGGGGATGGAGTACTCGTTCCGCAAGTACCTGTTCCTGCGCGGCGGCTACGCGTTCCACTACGACTCCGAGGGAATCGCGGGCGGGGTGGGGTTCCACTTCCCGGTCTCGATCGCGGGGATGGCCGACCTGGACTACTCGTACACGGACATGCTCGACCTGGGCTCCGCCCACCGGTTCTCGATGCGGTTCCAGTTCTGAGACAGCGGATCCCTCGATGCGACGGGACCCTGGCGCATCCTTATCGACATCGCCGGCGCGCCCCCCGGGTGGGGGCGCGCCGGCCCGTTTTCGGGCGTGAGCCCGACGTTTGGATTTGGATGGAGACCGCACCGGGAAGATCAAGGAGCGTGACGGCATGAGTCCAGATGCGAACTGGGGCGTGCGAGGCCTGCTGCTCGCGGCTCTCGTCGGTGCTCTCGCCGCCCCCGCGTGGGCGCGCCTTCGGCCGAACGAGTTCGACGAACAGCTGCTCCACGAGTACGAACAGCAGGTGTTGTCGCAGGGGCGGGCGGGCGCCCAGGCGCACGGCCGCCGCGGCGCCCAGCCGCTGGCGATCCCGGACATCTTCGGGCAGGGCTCCGTCCTGAACGTCGGCAACTTCGTCATGAAGGTGACGAACAACGGCTTCGTGGGCAACCCGTTCACGAACATCTCGAGCGACCCCTCGGGCCAGTGGCCGGGGACCTCGGCGATCGAGTACCTGAACTTCATGGCCGTCGCGGTGGGAGCCGTGAACCCGTTCGCGACGGATCCGAATTCCCTGCGCCGTGTGAGTTACGGGGTGCTCCCGGCGGAGTGGCGGCCCGCGACGCTCGCACCGGAGGACCGGATGTACCGCGGCTACGACGGGATCGTGAACGGGACCCGGTTCGTGGACGACGACGGCGACAAGGATCCGCTGACCGGGTTCGATCTCGTCGACGAGGACTTCCTGGACGGCCGGGACAACGACGGGGACGGCCGG
>WNFM01110629.1_pt1 | contig 14587 bp, 17 predicted proteins | sample 5400271 | NCBI WGS metagenome assembly WNFM01 (sample SAMN13153352, study PRJNA577476) | soil metagenome | isolation source: 60 cm saprolite on Douglas fir-dominated hillslope | place: USA:California | collected 2013-09-17 | reverse complement strand
AAGACTGGCGATCCGGAAATCTTGCGAGCACTGTGCAACGGAGAGATCAAGATCGATAGGGCTTGGAGATGGTCGAAAGAATCACGCATCTGCCAGTGCGAGAATCTGAAGCTTTATAGGCGACATCGTGGCATGGAGAGAGTTGCAGAAAAGCTGGTTGCCCGGCAGGTGAAAAAGCTGAAGTATAAACGACGACCAGCAAGCCGGTGGAAAAGTGCAACGTTGAGCGAGACTATAGGCCGATTGGGCTCTCTGGCACCAGAAGTGATCGGGGCCGTGGACGTGATTTTCATTAAGGCGCCGGCGTCAATTCTTGCTCTTTCAGAAGATATAGCCCAACGTCTTGGATTTCGAGAGGAGTCCTCTCCATGCAATTAGAAGAACCGATAAAGCAGATTCTTAAAGACATTCGGCTTGTCTGGGATCACGACGAGACTCGCCCGTGCGTCCGCGAGAGCTTCAGGAAAATGATCGAATGTAGAACGCCGGTATTGGGATGGCTCCTTTATGCTTCTGAAACGGAGGTCAGACGTGTCTATTTCACATGTAAAGTGCGGTCCTGCCCTAGCTGTGGTTATCGAGCTACGCTTCAATGGCAACGGGAGCAGTGGACCCAGCTCCCAGATGTTTCCTATGCCGGCCTAGTCTTTACCATGCCCGATGTTTTCTGGCGTATTTTTAAGCAAAACCGGCACTTGCTGCATGACCTCCCTACCATCGGCGGTGAGGTTGTCTTGCAGTGGATGAAAGACATATTTGGAGTGCGGCCCCTCATCCTGGTGGTGCAACACACTTTCGGGCGGCATCTGAATTTCAATGCACACCTTCATATGCTGGTCTCCGCCGGCGGCCTTTCGGAAGCGGAAAGCCGCTGGACAGAAGGGTTGACCCTCAATCCGGTGGGCTTTATGAAGTTGTGGAGACATGGCATCATCACATATCTGCGTCTCGCTCTTAAGGCAGGAATACTGAAATCAGACTTGAAAAGCTGGGAGTTGCGAGAACTACTTGCAGACAAATACGAAGTCGGCTGGCACGTTGACATGCAAGCACGAATCTCGAAGCGTCATTTCTTGGGGTACGCGGCCCGCTACATTCGACGGCCACCTATTGCGCAACATCGCTTCCAGGAAATCGACGGGCCCATGGTTAAATTTTTGACCAAAGACACTGCCACCCAAGAGACCGTTTTGGATGAGCTGACTAAAGAGGAATTCATCCAGATTCTAGCGGATCACGTACCCGATAAATGCGTGCATTCCGTCCGCTACTACGGCTTGCTGGCGCCGCGTTCCCGAAGCCGTGTCTTCGCCATCATGTTTAGGCTGCTGAGCCAAGAACGACGTCCCCACCCACGCCGATTGTCTTGGGCAGAGATGATCCTGAGGTACTTTGGGAGAGATCCATTGATCGACAGTAGCGGCCAATCAATGAAATATGTCGGACACTACTTCCCTGTCACAGCCTAGCTGTCGGCTTCCTCCTGATTTCAAACAAGTCAATTCCGACTTGTGCCTTTTCGCGCCCTATAACCCGTTGAGACCACTGCTGTCGACTCTGGGACGTCACGAACGAGTTCCTCATCCGAAATCCTTGCCCCAAAGATACGACTTTTGGGAAGCGAATTTTTGTTTTTCCTATAGATAAATCTGAAGCGCTGTTTACGAATGTGCAATATCATTCACACATTATCCGTAGTCGAGGGCATGCTGCCGCGCAACAGCGCATCGCCGTCAAGTGATTATTACCGACTGTCTCTTAAATCGCTGCCTTCCAACACTTGCACCGTGGTTCTGAGAAATCGCGATTATTTCTTTTTGATCCGCACTTCCGGACTCTCTTCATTGAGGATCTGGATGCCAGCCTTCTCTAGCGTCATCTTGACCTGCGAGAGCGTGGTCGCGCGTGAGCCTATCTCTCCAGCGAAGAGTGAAGGGCTCCATGCATCGAACGGTGCCGATTGCGACGCTGGTGTCACAATCCCCGCAGCAGTTCCGAAAGGGTTTTGTCGAAGGAGCCCGCGAGCGCCGCAATCGTGTTGAGCCTGGGCTCCGTGCGCCCGCTCTCTACCTCGACAATCGTGTTCTTGGCAAGCCCGCTATGAACGGAGAGATAGGTAAAGCTCCAGCCGCGCGCTTCGCGGAGCCGCTTGACGCGCTGGCCGAACCGTACCTGCAGGGATTGTGATATCTGAGCCATCCATACCGATTCTCTGGTATGGCTCCAAATCGCGATCCCACTATTCTGGTACGAATACCATTAATCTGGCATTATTCATGAGCACGTTATGGCCGGGAACCAGCGCATGATGGTTCATGGTCGTAAGGAGGCACATGAAAACCGGCGAAAGACCCTCGCGCCGTTCCCATCCCGGCTTCCCATTGTTCGGCTATCTGCTGGCTCCCCCACACGGAGTCTGAGACACGGGAACCTGAAGGCCTGTCTTCGTGTCGCGACGAAGCGGCTTGGAACTTCGCTCGTAGACCTGCTCCTGGACATTATCTTGCGCTTCACGACGGACAAGGACGACCCTCCCGCAGTCCCCGCCCTACCGGACAGCCACAGGCCGGAGGCCGTCATGCCTGACCGCGACGCTAGAGCAAAACTGCGCATCTACCAGACGATTTACCGCCTGAATCTCTCATTCGCCAATATCGTCGCGAATTGCCGCGCGCTTGGGGAATCCGGGATCTTAGTGCCGAAGGTTACAAGGTTCCTTCAGCGTTCCGCGCTCCAGCACACCCGCCAGGCTAGCTTGCGCCAGAGGCTGCCGCCGCTGCCCGCTTCTTTCGGTAACGCGCAATCAGAGTGTCCAGAGAAAGCCATCCCGGACCAAAGACGAACACCAGCAGAGATGCAAACAGAAAAGTGTAAGGTGCGGCGGCGTAGAATTTGTCAGGATCAGAAAAGATTGAACCCAGCGCTTCGCGGTCAGCAACAATGAAGGCCACGGTCATGTTAGCGGCCAGGAGCAGCGAAATAAGCCGCGAACCAAGGCCGAGAATCAGGAGGATTCCCCCAATTGCCTCCAGCCACGCGATGAAGTGCGCGTTCAATGAAGGCGCTGGGATTCCGAGGCTGGTGAAAAAATCTATGACTTTTCCAATGTCAGAGAGTTTTCCATGACCTGCCTGCCAGAACTGCCAACCCCAATACAAGCGTATCGCCAGCAGGAATGGCGACTGAAGATAATTTGCTCCGCGCAATAACCAGGAATATGCAACGTTAAGCGACTTCATCCTTATTTTCTCCAAAGGCCCGCGCTCCACGCTATGGAATGATTCTTAAAATAGAGGACCAGCCGGGGGCGGCCGGGCCTCCAACCGAGAGGTCCCGTGAACTGATAGGGACCAGGGTTATTTCTTTTCGTCTTCCATGGGCTTGCCATCTGTCCGGCACCCACCCTTACCTTTACAATCGTTCTTCCCCTTTGTTGCCCCGCAGCCGCCTTTGCCCTTGCAGGAGTTCTGGCCTTTGCAGGTATGTTTTTCAACCTTGGCTTTCTTGTCCGACTTCTTGCCGCTGTCGGCGGTTTGCGTTTTGTCCTGGTCGCCGCTATTCTGCGCCATTGCCGCAACGTTAGTGCCGGCTGTCAGGCCAGTGAGTGCCGCGCCCATCAGTAAAGCTCGAATTGATTTGGTCATTTCTCAGAATCTCCTTGGCAAATTTGGGCCCTGAATCGCTGGCCAGAGAAACAGGCCACAAACGGGCTAAAGGTAAGATACGTTGATGGAAAAAAAGTTACAGGCGGTGAATGACGCACGGTGTCTGTGCCGAACTTTGACAACCTGCTCAGTTCTCGAAGATGGCGGCGGGCTGCAATGCAACCCGGATGATCCAACAATCGTAGGGGCGAAGTGGCGTAGGCAGGGCGCTAGCCGTCAGGACTATTCGGCCGGAAATGCTCCATCCCGGTAATCTGCTCCCAGTTGACGCGGCATTCGAACGGGACCTCGAAAACCTTTTCGTCCCCTGCAACGTAGAGGAGCTTGCGGGTTGTGTCCAGAACAATGGAACACCGGTCGCAGAGGCGCAGATGTTCGTCAATCTTTGCTCGCAACTCTGGAGTCAATTGTCCGTCGATGTAAGCTGAGATCTGTCTTGTCACATGACGACAAGTGATTGTCTTTCGCATCCATGTCTTGCCCATCAAAAGCATCATCTTAAGCGGCATGGTCATCGACATAGGGCGAGGCGCACGGAAGAATGGAGTAACATGCTCCCTCATCTGCAAACGTGCTCGATGCAATCTCGTGTTGACGGCTCCTTCGCTGATACCCAGGATTTTTCCCGTTTCGGCAGCGCTCAGGTGCTGCACGTCCCGAAGAACAAAGACTTCCCGGTATCCGTCTTCCAGACATTCGAGAGCCGCGGTAAGCACACGGCGAAGCTCCTTCCGCTCCAGTTCTTCGGAGGGAATGGCTCGCCAATTTACAAATTGTCTGGGCTGAAAGGGCTTCTCGCTGATCTCCTCCTCTACGGACGAATACAAGTGCTTTCGGTCCTTGCGCAGCCGCATTCGAGCTTCGTTCCCGGCGATCTGCAATACCCAGGCTTTAAAACTCTCTCCCTCTCGCAGCTGATTGATGTGAGTAAATGCCTTTAATATGCTCTCCTGGGTTACCTCTTCCATGTCGGATGTGTTCTTGAGAATCGAGTAAGAAATGAGCTTGATACTGTGCAAATAAGGACTAATCAATAACTGGAATTGCTCGCGCTTGCCAGCCTTACAGTCATTGATGAGCTGCCTCTCCTGCGCCGAACGAACCTCTCCCAACGATTCCAAAGGCCACCTCTGTCAGCTTTACGCTTCTTAACGGAATTTGCAGGCATATCATACACCTGCGCCTTTACCTTCCGTGTTAACAGGGGGGTTGGAATCCATTTTTTTAACATGCTCACGACTTCGCGTTCCGCTTATTCCGGCAGCCGAGCCAGCGCTGCCGATAACCAGATGCGCTTTTGTTGCGTTTGATCCTTTCCTTATTTCAAGTCACGACACCACGTATTAAGTGAAGGATTCACCGCGACGCAAATTCTTACGTTCTTACGGCATTTTGTTTTTTCTAAAGGCAGCGGCGCTCGAACACCCTAAAAAATCCATTCGTCTTGCGTAACATTTCTTGCCGGTGCGAATCGTTATCATTTGTGGCCGTTTTGACACCTGTGATATCGCGACCCGACCTGTACGAGGAAAATCAGAACCGCGCTTTGATTGGGCGCATCCTGCAGGGTGAGCTCAAGCTTTTTCACGACCTGGTGCGACCTCATGAACGGGGACTCTATCTCGCCGCCAATGCTCTCCTGCGCAATCATGCGGACTCGGAAGATGCTGTACAGGAAGCCATGCTCAAAGCATTTATCCATTTGCCGCAGTTGACATCTCCGGAGAAATTCAAGTCCTGGTTATTCAGAATTGTGATAAACGAAGCGCGCCTGAAGAGACGGAACTCGCATGGTCATCTATTCGAATCTTTGGAAAGGGTAAATAATCAAGAGACGGAATTCATGCCGCGTAACTTTGCGGACTGGCGCGAAAGCCCCATGGAATCCATGGAGCGAACTGAGGTACGCGAGGCAGTAAGCAAAGCGCTTGAGATTCTGCCGGAAATGTATCGCGAAATTTTCATCCTGCGAGACGTGCAGGAACTAACGGGGGCTGAATGTGAAGAAATACTCGGCGTTAGCGCAGGGGTTCTAAAGGTGCGACTGCACCGAGCGCGACTGATGATCCGGGAGAAGCTGGCACCCACGTTCAAGCTTCGCTGGTATGAGCGGGTCTTCCCCGGAAAGGGACGAAAACCATGGTAAGCTGCGAGGAAGTTCTGGCGCGCCTGTCGGACCTTATCGACAACGACATCGATGGCGGCTTGGGTGCGGCAATCAGGGAGCACCTCGGGATGTGCCACCACTGCAGCGTCCTGTATGACAGCTTGCGCAAGGTGGTGATCATTGCTGCTGACGAACGCACCTTTGAACTCCCTGCCGGCTACAGTGAGAGGCTGCACGGCTTTATCGATCAGCATTTGTGAGTTTGGAAATGATGTAGCTCGACGTGAGGCAAAATCAGAGTCCATCTACCTGGCAGTGGGCTGGACTCCGTTTGCCAGAGCAAGCTGGATCTCGTTTTCCAGGAAACTGCGGGTAGCTCCTCCGGGGATTTGGTCGGTAATCCTCCCGTTGCGATCAATAAAGATACTCACCGGTAGCCCCTTCACGTAGTACCGATCCGCAATCCATTTGTTGCCGATCAACACCGGGTAGTTTAGTTCCATTCTTTGGGCGAATTTCCTCATCGGTTCCACCGACTCATCCATGGCGATGCCGAGAATGACGAGGCCCTTTGGACCATATTGCTTTTGAAACACCACCAGCCATGGCATCTCCTCTTTGCAAGGAACACACCATGTTGCCCAGAAATTCAGTAGAACCGCCTTGCCTCGATAGTCACGCAAATGAACGGTTTTGCCTTCCAAGGTCTTCAACTCAAAGTCTGGCGCATCAGGGAGCATCTCGACCTGACCGGATACCGGCCGGCGGCTGGCAGACTTGTCTCCATTAGCTGCGCTTCCGGATTGCGCAACTCCCCTGGTTAGGGGCTGGAGGCCGACGATGCCAGCAAGCGTGATTATTGCAATCAATGGTCTGCGTCTCATGCGTAATTTCCTCATTTCATAACGTAGGCTTGCCGCTTGTGATTGGTCGCGGGCGTCATCGGAACGTCGTGAATGTGAAACGGCGCCAACTCGCTTGTCACGTCATCGTTCTTACTCCAGAACTCTTGTGCCAGAGGCTCCACTTCCACGTCCTCCTTGCGATCAGCAAATAGCGTAGCCTGCTCCGTGGCTTTTTGCTTCATGCCAAGTTTGTCGTAGACATAAGATAGGTAATTGTTGGCGGTGATGTCGTCCGGATTAATGGCCTGGAGCGCCTCGAACTGCTCACGAGCCAGCGAATACCGGCCGGTCACATAATAGGCATAACCCAATTCCTGTCTTCCCTGTCGGAATCTGGGGTACGCGGCGACCACCGACTTGAGCAGCTCAATCGCGGCATCAAAGCGTTTCAGCAGCCGATAGATAACACCCTTGTGGTAACGCGCACGAAGATTGCCCGGATCAAGGGCCAGAGCCTGCTCAAGGGCCTGCAAAGCAGGTTCAAAAGCCGTATCGGCGACACGGGGCAGGAAAAGATTGCCGGTGCCATCCGGTGTGCCACCCGCGGCCAGACCGTTTTCCCCCAAGCCGTCCGCCCCTTCACGTTTGTGGTCGAGAAGCTCGGTATAAATTGCGATGGCGATATTCGTATAGCCATCGGCATACTTAGGATTGAGAGCCACAACTTTCCGAAAAGCCTCAGCCGCCTTGTAGTACTGGATTTCCCCGAGCAGTGCGATCGCGTAATTGTTCCAGCGCAGATATTCAGGGGTGTCAACTCCACGGCCACCGCCCTTGTTGTCGCCTACATTGAGCGCCAGGCTTCGAGACGAAATTTCGACCACAGGATAATGAGGCTGCTCCTTGAGAACGAAATTCGTATATGCCTGGCGAAAACGTCGATAGTTCAGCCGAGCTGTAAGCGTCACTGGCCCGCGTACGTCACGAGGAACAGTGAAGCGGTATCTCACCAGGTCGGAGCGGCCAGGCATGATCGTGTTGTCATACGCGCGGATGCGTGTTTCCCAAACTTCGTGCAGGTACAGCCACTTACCTTTTGCGGAAACCAGGCGATTGGTGTAAGTGTGGGCCTTGGGGTCGAGCTGACCGTGGCCATCGAGGGCTCCGCTGTGGCATAGCTGGCTTCCGTCAGCGTCTTGGGCTTCAAATTCCACCCAGCTCTCGTAGAAATCCCGCTGCTCCGGCACAAGGCTGTGTCCGATGCCGCTGTTTTGCAGAACCACGCTCACCGTAACCGCGTCGCCAGGCGCAAGTATGAATTGTTGCTTTTCCACGGGCGCGATGAGCGGGCCGTCATTCTTGTTGATCGCAAAGATATCGATCGAAACAGCATCTCGCAAGAATTCTGCGGTTTTTTCCAACTGCTCGGAATAGCCATAGAACTTAGGAATTGCAGTGTTCGCCCCCAGCCAGCGATGTGATTTCACGTTGCCGTCATGTCCAGCATAATCGTTGGGTGCTGCCTCCGGCATCATGTGGCAGCTCTGGCAGGTCTTGGCGACCGGCTTTGTATAAAAGGGCACCAGTGATTGCCTGGACCATGACGACTCCTGCCATTCGTCGTAAACAGTGAAGGCGCGCAACCATCGATAATTGTTCAACGCTTTGGGTACCGCAGCCTTGTGACACACCGCGCAGAATTCGGGTGTGCGATAAAAATCCCGCATCACGGCGCGCTTGTGCAGGTCGAGATTGGCTAGTATGTCATTCCACGCGACGCGGCCAGGCATAGGCGTTCCGTCGGGCTTGACCATTGCCGCCGGAGTCCCCATGACGTAGCTGCCGGTTCCGCTGGTGTTTTGGACTTTTTGAATTGAATGACACACTGTGCAAGTGACGCCCTCTTCATCGAAGGGTCGCTCAAGCTTCGATCCCGTAGTCAGCGCACCGGAAAACAGAGCAACGGGGTTATGGCAGCCTTCGCAGTGGCGCGAGGACTCAATCCCCTTCGCGCTATTCAACATTTCAACATTGCGCAAATAAAAAGGTTCGCGGAAGGAGTTTGCGTGTGCGGACTCACGCCATTGCCGATGTACGTCCTTGTGACAACTCCCACAGTAGCTGGCAGGCAGAAATGCGGCTGCCGGAATGAAGCCACCGCTTTCGGTGACCGCTTGACTTGGCGAGAATGGGCTGCTGCCGAACGGCAGATGGTACGTCGCCTCGGGCGAGCCATGCTCTGACTTCCGCTGCTCGCCGGGCGCCGCAACGGCAAGGGTGAGGGCAGTCGTGAACAGAATCGCCACCAGGAACAAGGAAAACCGGAGACCAAGTTTATGAGAGATGCGCATGATGAATCAGATAGCCAGTCCGGAAGCAGACCAATATAAAGGTTAAAACCTGGCGGAAGCATAGATCCGCTCCCGCCACGAGTCTTGCTTGTTTCTAGTGAGACTGGCTTCTCCCATCAATTGCGCCGTTCGTTGTGCCTGGGCAGAAATTTCCTGTCTGCTGCAGGCATTTGAAGTTGTCCAGCACTGGCTTGGACACGGATGTCCCGTCAGATCTGGTGACGTCTTCAACGAAAACAATTTTTCCAGGTTGGTTTTGCGGAATGCCCCCGAACCGGGGGTCAGGAATGATGGGTCAAACCACCCAGGGAAAACCCTGGCTCCCATCCAAGTTGCGTGTGACGAGCTTGAACACGCCTTGCTCTACCAGCGTGTTGATTTCGTCCAGCGTTTCCAGCACCGGCGTACCGTCAGTGCCGATACCGTTTTTCTGCGCGAAAGGTGCCAGGATCTGCTGACCCGCAGGGCTCGCACCAAAATCGGTAAGCTCTACGAACTCCAGAATCCACAAGCCGAGTGGATCATTACCGAGATAGTCGCCACTGGTGTCAAAAATATTGTCCTGGCGACGGTTGCTCAGAGCAGGGCTTGGGATGTAAGTACCGTCTGCCCGCCTGATCGGAAAGATGAACGCCTTCCGTTCATTCGCAATTTTCCTAGCATCGTCGCCAGCGCTGTCGTTCGTGAACGAGTTCGGAACGATAAACGCCATGATGCTGTAGTACAGCAGGCCGCCGTCAAAGGCAAATCCTCCGGTCGTCTGCAAAGCGCGAGTCTGGTTGCGGGTATTGTCCGTGTTGGGGCACGGAGCTGGATCGCCGGCTTGGCACGTCGTCCAATTGAGCGAATTGTTCGTGGGGGTGCCCACCCGCTGTAACAGATGGGTTGGTTCGATCCCATTAGCGCGATAGTACTGGTCAGTGAAGTCAAACGGAGGAGGGTTGGTAGTCTGACCACCGTCCTCCGCATTCAGCGCTATCGGCGTGCATAGCAACAGAATGAACATCACCGGCACCAGAGCGGCAAGGCGTGAGCTCATGCCGCGCAGGTATGGCTGCTTCATATTCGTTTCCTCCAGTCTCCAGCAGCTAAACCTCTACCGCTGAATGACTTACGTTACGTAAACGCTTGGGCACATCGGAATTCCAGTGCTCAAAGCAGACATCCGTCCTGGGTTAAGATTCGTGAATGGCGGGCTTCTTACAAACTTGGAGCGAAATATTAGCACGGCAGGGCGTAATCTGCGGAAACTGAGGCGCCCTCACATTCGCGAGGCCGCCTCAGGAGTATGTCGCCGCCGATTACGGATCACCACCTCCGGTCTTAGTTCTTGCTCCCCACAGCTACCAATCCCAAAAAGAGATCCCCGCCAAACCTGCAACCGCCAGGCACCACTGTGGACGGCGTACACATCGGGTTACTGGTATTCCAAAATGGGGTCTTGAAGTGTGTGTCGAAGTGGTCGGGAATGTTGGAGAGTCCCAGCAGCCCTGACTTTCCCCTATTGTCGAAGCCAATAGCAACGTAGGCGTGCGGCGGCGGATTGTTTCCCACACCGTTCGTGTCTTCGATGATCAAACCGGCGACGCGCGTGGTGGATCGCATATGACCGGTTGCAGTGATTGTGTTTGCTGTTCTGTTAACGGAGTATGAATCAACCGTATAGCTGGCCATTTCCATCTCAAACGGCCCAAACGCTCCATTGGCGTCGATTGTTCCTACCCCGCAGCTCACCTGGTTTGGGTTCAATGTAAAGGTTGAGGCTTGATGTACAACCGACGCGTCGGTATACATGCCCGCGCCCTTGTCTGTGAAGCTTTGTGAGAAAGATGGAGTTGTTGAAAAGGCAATAATCGCTGCTAGCGCTACCAAAGTCCGCTTCATGGTGTTCATTCCTTTCGAAAGTGTTTATGCAGGTAAAGCACGATGCGAATCTCATGGTAGGGTCTGGAGTATGCTCCAGAGTCAAGCTCGTTGAGCAGTTTTTTTTGTGAATTTTTTCGGTAATCTCATCTCAAAAATAATTTATGGTAGCTCGATCGGAGTCTCAAGAGAGCTTCAAAATATCAGGCGATCTGAAATAGCAAGGGGATGAAATATGAAAGGAACGGAAGTCGTACTTTGCTCATGTGCATTCTTGCTCGCACTCGCAGGTCAGTCACCAGCTAGCAAGACGGCGACATCCGCCGGTCAAGTTGATCAGCAACCTTCAGGCCGATCTGACCAGCGGCTAGCCAGTGCCAATGGAAACGAAACACCTCCATCGACAGATCGCCTTCCAATTGCGAATATTGATGAGCAAGCCAGAGTATTAGCAGCAGATCTCAGCCTGACACAGGACCAGCAAGCAAGGCTTAAGATCATCCTGCAGCTTCAGCAGCAACAGGTGCAGGCCGTGATATATGACCGTTCCCTTTCCCAGGAAAAAAGGATGGATAAATTCCGTAGCTTGAACGACTCTCTTGTTTCCAAGATCCGCGGCCTTCTTATTGATGATCAGAGAAAAAAGTTCGATCTGAGGACGGGAAGAAAAACTGGGGACTTGGAGGTGAAGCACATCGAAAGTGATTCCAAATCTGTCGCACTGGAATTAGATCCGGATGTGGCTGTCCCCAAACTGGCCGTTGATCTGCGAGCGGGCACCTACAAGTTCCAAGTCAAATTCGATAACGGCGGCCAACAGCAAACTATGAACCTGTCTACGACGATACGGGAAGACAATGGCGCCTGGACAGTCACAGACGTATTGGACACACCGAATGGCCAAGTCACCGATAAGTCGACTTTGGAGAAAGGCAGCCTGATATTGCGGAAGCGCAGTTTAGCGCAGGGATCGGTCACTGTCGATCTTGACTTCAGCGGCAATAAAGCTGCAGGCGGACTGAGCATCAACGGCGTACAGCAGCCGATAGCCGCTGATCTTGGAGGACCTCTGTTTGCCGATTCCGCTGGCTGGGAGGAAGTGATTGCGTGTTAGCTTTCGAAATTTCGATCTCCAGAAGCGCAGGCCCAAGCTGATGCAGTTGAAGGTCGCGGGCGTGGAAAGAGTGGCTGTGCCGGCCGGCACCTTCGACGCTTTCAAGGTCGACTTGACACCAACAGATGGAGGGCCGGAGAAATCAACGGTTTGGATTGCTATCGGCTCCCGCAAGCCGGTAAAAGCCTTTGCAGTGCTCGGCTCAATGGGGAGAGCCACGATGAATGCTGAACTGGTGCAGTAGGGGCCAATCAAGCGATGAACCCGGCCTAAACATTGGGATTGTAGACTTTGGTTCTACTGGTTTCTACGTCTCATGACGCGAGGTCATCCAGCAGAGGACAAACCGGGCCGGACTGCAAAGGCGTCTTGAGTTTGCGGCTGCATTTTCCGAGAGCAGTCTCCAGGGAACACTCAATTTCACACAATTGCTTGATTTTTTCGCGTACGTGCTCCAGTTTTTCTTCGATCAGCCGAGACGTTTTTTCGCATACTTCCACGGGACAGCGTTGAATATCCACCAGCTGCCGTATCTCCTGCAGCGAGAATCCCAACTTCTGAGCTCTAGTAATAAACCGAAGCGTGCGAAGTTCTTCGGCGCCATAGAGTCTATACCCTGCCTGGGTGCGAGGCGGCGGCTTGAGCAGATACTGCTTCTCATAAAAACGAACCGTGTCGATACTGAGACCTGCCCGCCTGGCAATCGCGCCAATGTAAACCTTGCGTGAACTTGATTGTTGGGCGGGCCCCTGGCAAGGCTTGCGTCCGATCTGGGCGAGAGCAGGGAGCGGGGCAGTCAGATTCATTGAAATCCTCCAAGTGCGAGTGAGTACGCTCGATGAAAATACCCTCAGACCTAGCAAGATTCAGAACGCCCGCAAAACTTACATCATTCTGCAAGTTTTTTTGTCTGCCGACTCGTCCAAGCGGACGGGGGCAGAGCGCGCTAATATATGTGTAACTTATCATATGCAATCTGTATCATACAAGTTGGAGGAGATTACTTTGAATTTCAGACCCTATCGGGAATTCTTTCGCGCGCTCTCAAACCAGACCCGCTTCTCAATTGTGCAATTGTTGCGCAAGCGGCCCCATTACGTGAATGAGTTGGTCGAGAGGCTCGGGATTGAGCAGAGCCGGGTTTCCCACAATTTAGCCTGCCTCCTGAACTGCGGGTTTGTGGAATGGGAGTGGAATGGCAAGAACAAAGTCTATCGGCTCCATCCGGACCTACAGCCAATCCTGGTGGGGATTGAGAAACACCTCACGAAATATGCCCCGGCCCTGGAAAGCTGCCAGACGCTGGAAAGCGAGTCGAAGCCCATTGTAATGATCGCCGGCGCAAACGTTCGCAACACGCGCCGCCGCGCAAGGGGAAGGAGGAAAGAATGAAGGATAAGGCGTTTATTGGAGCATCTTTAGTAGCAGGCATTGCAGCAAGTCTCTGCTGCATCTTGCCGATTGTCTTCGCGCTGGCTGGCGCGGGAATTGTCGGGGCGTCCGCATTTTTTGAAAGGTGGCGGCCTCTTTTATTAGGTATTACCTTTGCTCTTCTCGGGTTGGGCTTCTATTTTGCCTACCGAAAACCAAAATATGCCTGCGCTCCCGGATCAGCTTGCGAACGTCCGGCGATAAACCGAGCTGGCCGCGTATGGCTGTGGATTGCCAGCATCTTCGTCCTGTTGTTTGCAGCTTTCCCATACTACTCAGGCCCAGTCGCAGACTTGCTGCTCTCGGAGCGTGGTACCTCACACGATTCAAGTCCGCAAGCTGCGGAATTTAAACGGGTTAGCTTTGCCGTAGATGGGATGACCTGTGCTTCCTGTGCGAAATCGGTGGAGAACAAGCTCAGAGAATTAAAAGGAGTACAGGCCGTAAATGTCTCTTATGAGAAGAGCCGCGCCGACGTTGATTTCGATCCCAGCGCAGTGACGGTGGAGCAACTCGAGAAGGCGATTCAAGAGGCAGGATATAGAGTCCGTTCCAGTTGATTCAGCAACAAAAGGAGTAAAAAAGTGAAATTCTCGCAAATTCTAATGACCACCATTCTTTTGACAGGAATCGCCACGGCAAAAGAGACGACGACTCAGATCAAGGTGTCAGGAATGACGTGCGGTGCATGTGCTGTAAGCGTAAAAACCGCGCTGACCCGCACCAAGGGCGTGAAAAGCGCTGATGTCAATATGGCTAAGGGTTTGGCCACCGTGGTGTATGACGACAACCAGGTGTCTGAGCAACAATTGCTCGATGCGATCAACAAGACCGGCTTTAAAGCCGAGCCCAGTAAGGAGAAGAAGTAGTGGCGAAGTGCTGCCAACCCTTGAAGGGCGAGGCGTGCTCTCTGCGTGAAGACAAGCCCGGAGTATGCCCTAGTTGCAGCAAGAAAGGAAAGCCAGTCGCCACGTTGACGGTTAAGAGCCTGGTTCGAGATCACACGCGCGCGCCGGCTTCGGCTTCATATTCCTTTTGCCGCACGCCCGACTGCGATGTTGTCTACTTTGCCCGTCAGGCAGTGTTTAATAAGCCGGACCTCAAAGTGCGAGTGGGAATCAAAGAGACAGCGGATCCAATTCCGCTCTGCTACTGTTTCGGCTACACCCGAGAAGACATCCGTCGCGACATCGAGGCCAACAAAAGCGCTG
>WNFM01282973.1_pt1 | contig 14597 bp, 8 predicted proteins | sample 5400271 | NCBI WGS metagenome assembly WNFM01 (sample SAMN13153352, study PRJNA577476) | soil metagenome | isolation source: 60 cm saprolite on Douglas fir-dominated hillslope | place: USA:California | collected 2013-09-17 | reverse complement strand
CACGACGATCGCGGGCAGCCCGAGGCCCGCCACCAGCGCGCCGTTGATCGCGCCCAGGGCCGCTCCCGTCGCCACCACGCCGGCCGTGACCAGCGGCATGGGCAGCCCCGTCTTGGCCAGCAGGCCCGCGGCCACGCCGCAGATCGCGAACTGCGATCCGATGGAGATGTCGATCTGGCGGGCCAGGATGACGAGGGTCATGCCGACGGCGGCGACGAGGACGGGCGCGTTGGCCACGAGCAGGTCGCGGAGGTTCGCGGCGCGGAAGAAGGCCGGCGCCATCACGGCGAGCAGCGCGAGCAGGATGACCAGGGCTCCGGCCACGCCCAGCTCGCGACGGTAGCGGCTCGCCGCGCGCGTCAGGAGGCCACCGCTTCCGTGTGGCCCAGGGCGAGCGCGAGCAGCCTCTCCTGGGTGGCCGCCGCGCGCTCGAGGGTCGCCACGACCGTGCCCGCGCGCATCACGGCGATGCGGTCGCTCATCCCCAGGATCTCGGGCATCTCGGACGAGATCATGACGATGGCCAGACCTTCGGCGGCCAGGTCGACGATCAGACGGTGGATCTCCGCTTTCGCGCCCACGTCCACGCCCTGGGTCGGCTCGTCGAGGATCAGCACCGAAGGCCGCGTGGCCAGCCAGCGCGCCAGCGCGACCTTCTGCTGGTTGCCGCCGGAGAGGTGCGCGACGGGGGTGTCCAGGGACGGCGCCTTGATGGCGAAGCGCGCCACGAAGGTGGTGGCGATCTCCCTCTCCCGTGCCGCGTCGAGGAAGGGCCCGGAACGGAGAGCGCGAAGGATGGCGAGCGTCGCGTTGGCGGCGACGCTCATCTCGAGGATGACTCCGTGACGCCGCCGGTCCTCGGGGACGTAGGCCAGGCCCGCGCGGATCGCTTCCGTCGGGGAGCGGATGGTCCGCACCTGCGCGCGGATCCGCAGCTCGCCCCCGTCGGCGGGCGTGAGGCCGAAGAGCGTACGCGCCAGCTCGGTTCGTCCCGAGCCCACCAGGCCGGCCAGGCCCAGGATCTCGCCCGCGTGGACTTCGAGATCGACGTTGCGGACTCCGCTCGCTCCGCAGGATAGGCCACGCGCGGAGAGCGCGACGTCGCCGATCGCGAGCGCGCGCTTGGGGAACACCGCGGCGAGGTCGCGCCCCACCATCGCGCGGATGAGGTCGGCCTGGGTGAGTCCCGCCGCCGGGCGCGTCTCCACGGCGGCGCCGTCGCGGAGGACGGTCACGCGGTCGGCCATGCGCAGCACCTCGGGCAGGCGGTGCGAGATGTAGACGATGGCGACCCCCGACGCGCGCAGCTCGGCCACCAGCGCCAGCAGGCGCTCCGCCTCCGTCTCCGCGAGGGCGGCGGTGGGCTCGTCCATGATGATGATCCGCGCCTGCGCTCCCAGTGCGCGCGCGATCTCCACGAGCTGCTGCTCGGCCATGCGGAGAGAGCCCGCGTCGGCGTCGGGATCGACGGTGGCCCCGACGCGAGCCAGCAGCGCCGTCGCGCGCGCGTGCCGCTCGCGCCAGTCGATGCGGCGCCAGGCGCCTCCCGTCTCCAGGCCGAAGGCCAGGTTCTCGGCCACGGTCAGCTCGGGAAACAGCGTCGGCTGCTGGTAGATCGGGGCCACGCCCAGGCGCCGCGCGAGCAGCGGGTCCGCGCGATCGAGCGCCTGCCCGGCGATGGTCACGCTGCCGGCGTCCGGGGCGTGGGCGCCGGTGATGATCTTGACCAGCGTGCTCTTGCCCGCGCCGTTCTCGCCCACGAGCGCGTGCACCTCGCCCGCGCGAACGTCGAAGTCCACGCCCCGCAGCGCGCGCACGGCCCCGAACGACTTGGTGACCCCGCGGAGGGCGAGGATCTCGTCCGTCACGGCACGCCGGCCTCGATGTGGAAGACCTCGCGCAGGGCCGACGACAGCGGGCTGTCGTCGGGGTTCGCGGGCATGACCTCCTTCATGTGCCGCCACCATCGCCGGCACACGTCCGTCGAGGCGATGGCGGCCCAGCGCTCCTCGCTCTCGATCTCCGCGTACCCGAACAGATCGCGGGTGGCCGGGTCGAGGAAGATCGTGTACGTGCGCACGCCGTGCTGGGTGAGCGTGTCTTCCAGCTCGCGCCAGATGGGATTGTGCCGCCGCTCGTACTCGGCCTCCTGTCCGGCGTGGACGGACATTCGAAAGGCCTTGCGGATCGTCACTGCCAGCTCTTCGGGACGTTCACGTAGGACGGGTCCAGGGCGGCCACGGACGGGCACCCGAGCAGCCTCAGCGTGCGGTCCAGGTCCGCGCGCAGGATCTCGATGGCGCGCTCGACTCCGGCCCCCCCGGCCGCGGCCAGGCCATAGGCATAGGCGCGACCACAGAGGACGGCGCGCGCGCCCAGACACCGCGCCTTGACGACGTCGGCGCCCCGGCGGACGCCTCCGTCCATCCAGACCTCGACGCGATCGCCGACCGCCGCCACCACTTCCGGCAACGCGCGTATGGAGGCCTGCACCCCGTCCAACTGCCGCCCGCCGTGGTTCGAGACGGAGATGGCGGCCGCGCCCTCGTCGGCGGCGCGGCGCGCGTCATCGGCGGTGAGGACGCCCTTCACGACGAGCGGGCCCCGCCAGGCGGCGCGGATCCAGGAGAGGTCGGCCCAGGTCACCACCGACGTGGCGAGGGCGGCCCCGACGTCGAGGAGCGGCATCGGACCCTGGCCCGGAATGACGACGTTGGGGAGGCCCTTGATCCCGCCGTCGCGCAGGAAGCCCAGGAGCCAACCCGGATGAGACAGGATCTCGGGGAGGAAGGGAACCTTCGGCAGCATGTCGGGACCGACCAGCTCCTTCATCCCGTTGCGATGATCGCGCTCGCGGATCCCGGCGACCGGCGTATCGATGGTCACGACCAGTCCGGCGAACCCGGCGACACGAGCGCGCTCGATGGCCGCCTCGGCGGCGGCCCGGCCCCCGACGAGGTAGAGCTGGTAGAGCACGGGACCTGTGGAGGCCGCCTTCACGTCTTCGAGCCGATGCCCCGAGATGGTGGAGAGGATGTAGGCGGTGCCCGCCTGGCCGGCGGCGCGAGCGGCCGCCACCTCGCCTCCCGGATGCATGAGACGGCTGTAGCCCACCGGAGCCAGCATGAAGGGAAGGGACAGGTCGAGGCCGAGCGCGCGCGTACGCAGATCGCACTCCGCGAGCGCAACCGCGTGGCGGGGGCGGAAGGTCAAGTCCTCGAAGGCGCGGCAGTTCTCGCGCAGCGTGACCTCGCCTTCGGCCCCGCCGTCGAGATAGTCGAACACGGCACGGGGCACCCGCCGCCGCGCCATGGGCCGGAGATCCTCGACGCAGACCACCCGCGGCGATGCGACCTTGCGCGCCGCACTCGTCATCGTTCGCGCGTGGGGTAGGCGAACCGGTAAGCCCCCGAGCCGACCTCCACCACCACGGTGTCGCCGTCCTGCCGCGTCGCGCTGATGCCGTTGCCTCCGGCCAGCGGCTGGCCACCTTCCGTGACGCTGGCGAGCTGGGCCTTGGGAAGGCGGACGGTGGCCCGCGTGTTGGCGGGGACCTCCACTCGCAGGTCGAACGCGCCGTCCGTGAGCGTCCAGGCGGAGGCGACCTTCCCGTAGGGCGTCTCGTGGCTGGCCTTGACTTCCGTGAACCCGCCGCCCGGACGGGGCTGGATGAGGATGTGCTTGTAGCCGGGGGCGGCTTCGTCCGTGTCGATGCCGGCCATCACGCGATACATCCAGTCGCCGATGGCGCCGTAGGCGTAGTGGTTGAACGAATTCATCCCCACGTCCTGGAACGTCCCGTCCGGCTTCTGGCCGTCCCAGCGCTCCCAGATCGTGGTGGCGCCCTGCTTCACGGGATAGAGCCAGGACGGATAGTCCTCACGGTTGAGCAGGAAGTAGGCCTCGTCGAGATACCCGTAACGGGTGAGCACATGGCACAGGTACGGCGTGCCGAGGAACCCCGTGGTGAGGTGCTTCCGCTGACGAACGTCCTGGGCCAGCCGCTTGGCGGCGGCCGCCCGCAGCTCCTCGGGCAACAGGTCGAACTGAAGAGCGACCGCGTAGGCCGTCTGGGTGTTCTCGCCCACGCGTCCGGTGGCGGTGACGTACTCGCGGACGAATGCTTCCTTGATCCGTGAGAACTGCTGCTCGTAGCGGGCGGCATCGTCCGCCTTCCCCAGGATGCGCGCGGTGCGCGCGAGGAGGTCGGTGGAGTGCGCGAAGAAGGCCGTGGCCAGGAGGTCCGTGCTCGTGGTCGCGCCCGGATAGGCGCGCGCCTCACCTGGCGGAGCCGCGTAGGCGAGCCAATCGCCGAAATGGAAATCGCCGTCCCAGATGAGATCGTCCCCGGCGCGGCCCTTCTCGTACCCCACCCACCTGGCCATGCTGTCGTACTGCTGTTCCAGGATCCGCCGGTCGCCGTAGCTCATGTACATCGTCCAGGGGATGATCACGGCCACGTCCGCCCAACCGGCCGCGCCCGCCGGACGGCGACCGTTGGACTCCGGCAGCACGTTGGGGATCACGTGCGGGACGCTGCCATCCGCGTACTGATCGGCCGCCACGTCCCCCAGCCACTTGGTGAAGAAGCCGGCGACGTCCATGTTGAAGGCGGCGGTGGGGGAGAAGACCTGGGCGTCGCCCGTCCAACCCAGCCGCTCGTCGCGCTGCGGGCAGTCCGTGGGGACGTCGAGGAAGTTTCCCTTCTGGCCCCAGGCGATGTTGTGCTGGAGCTGGTTGACGAGCGGCTTCGAGGTCTCGAGCTCTCCCGCGCGTGTCATCGCGGAGTGCACGACGATGCCGGTGAGGCTGTCCGGGGTGAGCGTCCCGGGGTATCCAGCCACGGCCACGTAGCGGAAACCGAAGAACGTGAAGTGCGGCTCGAACGTCTCTCTCGAGCCGCCCCTCAGCGTGTACTGCACCGTCGCCCGTGCCTTGCGTAGGTTGGCCGTATAGAAATTCCCGTCCTTGTCGAGGACCTCCGCATGACGGAGGGTCACCGTCGTCCCCGCCGGGCCCTCCACGGCGAGCCTCACCCAGCCGACCATGTTCTGGCCCATGTCGGCCACGGTGTCGCCCCCGGGCGTCGTGAAGATCTTGACCGGCCGGAGCTCCTGGATCCGGGTGACGGGCGGGCCGGCGGGGGCGATGAGAGCGTGATTGGGCTGATCGACGACCTTCACCGCCGACCACGCGCGATCGTCGAAGCCGTCGGCGGCCCAGCCCGCCTTCTCCAGGCGCGCATCGTAGGTCTCGCCGTGGTAGATCTCCGACATCAAAATGGGGCCCGTCGACGCCTTCCATCCCGCATCGCTGCCGAGGATCTCGCGGCTTCCATCCTGGTAGGTGACCTGGATCTGGGCGAGAAGGCCCAGGCGATCGCCGTAGATGTTGCGCCGCGCTTCCCAGGCGAGGTTGCCCCGATACCAGCCGTTGCCCAGCAGCGCTCCCCAGGCGTTGGGCCCTGTCTTCAACAGCGGCGTGACGTCGTAGGTCTGGTATTGCAGCCTCTTGCTGTAGCTGGTCCATCCGGGCGTGAACAGCTGGTCACCCACGCGCTGGCCGTTGAGATACAGCTCGTACAGGCCGTGAGCGGTGACGTAGGCGCGCGCCCGCTCGACGGGACCCTTGAGCTTGAACTCGCGGCGCAGCATCGCGACCGGTCCCGGCTTGGAGACGTCGTCCGCGAGGTCGGGCTCGATCCAGCTCGCCTTCCAGTCCGCGGGCTCGAGGAGGCCCGTCTCCCACCATGCGGGCGCGCTCCAGGCCGACGCGTGGCCGGCGCCGTCCCAGACGCGGACCTGCCAGAAGTAGCGACGCGCCGACTGCAGCGGCGGGCCGTCGTAAGCGCGATGGATGGATTCGCTGGAGGCCACGCGACCGGAGTCCCATACCAGGTCGTGACCGGCGCTCAGGCTCCGCTCGCTGCCCGCGACGCGAAGCTGATAGGCCGACTGGACGATGCCGCGCGCGCGGGACCGAAGCTGCCAGCTGAGGCGCGGCTTTCGCGCATCGAGGCCCAGTGGATTCGTGGCGTATTCCGAGCGCAGGCCGGCGGCCTCGACGGCAGCGTCCTCCGTCCGAGCCAGGGCCAGCCGCGGTGCAGCCGGCGCGAGCAGGGACAGAACGAGAGAGGAGGTTCCGGCCACCAGGAGGCGTTTCCGCGGTTTCATGAGCGACGTTGTACCCCATTTCTGATGCGAGAAGACGCGGGGGACAATGGGCCACGTGACGAGGCCACGCTCCGCTTCCATCGTCGGTGTCCTTGCCCTGGGCCTGACGGGGACGGCGATGGTGTCGGCCCAACCGGCCGCCACTCCCGGCCTCGCGGCGATCCGCCGGTCGTTCGTGGCGCCGCCGGACGAGAGCCGCCCCATGGTGCGGTGGTGGTGGTTCGGCCCATCCGTCACCCGCGAAGAGATCGAGGCCGAGATGCGCCGCATGAAGGAGGGCGGCTTCGGCGGCTTCGAGCTGGCGGTGGTCTATCCCATGGCGCTGGACGATCCCGCGGCCGCCCTCCTCAACGAACGCTATCTCTCGCCGGGGTTCCTCGACAAGGTCGCCTTCGCCTCACGGAAGGCCCGCGAGCTGGGGCTCCGCATGGACGTGACCATCGGCAGCGGCTGGTCCTACGGCGGGCCGTACATCACGCCCGGCCTCGCCGCCGCGCGGCTGCGGTCCGAGGGCCACGAGATCACCCCCGACCGCACCTCGGTGGCACGGCCGGTCCCGTACGAGGACGACCGGCTGGTGGCCGCGTTCATCGGCCGCGGCTCCATGCAAGAAGCCGATCCGCGGAGCTTCCGTGAGCTCGACCTCTCGGGGGACGGGCCCATCGCGCTGCCCGCGGGCAACGGGCCACGCGTGGTCCTGTTCTATTTCGCCAGCCACAGCGGCCAGATGGTCAAGCGCGCCGCCCTGGGTGCGGAGGGCTACGTCCTGGATCACTTCAGCCGTCCCGCGCTCGAGACGCACCTGCGCGAGGCGGGAGACAAGCTCCTGGCGGCGGCGGGACCGGGCGGCGTGCGTGCGATCTTCTGCGACAGCCTCGAGGTCTACGACGCGGACTGGACGGCGGACCTGCTCGAGCAGTTTCGCGCGCGCCGCGGGTACGACCTCCGGCCGCTGCTCCCGCGGTTGGAGCGGGACGCGGGGGATCGCTCGCTGGAGCTACGCCGTGACTTCGGCCGCACCCTGAGCGAGCTCTACGAGGAGCGCTTCCTGGTCCCGCTGAAGGAATGGTCCCGGAAGAACAACGTGCTGCTGCGGATCCAGAACTACGGCGAGCCGCCGGCGACCCTCTCCAGCAGCCGCCACGCCGACCTCATCGACGGCGAGGGGTGGAAATATCGGGAGCTCACTTCGTCGCGCTGGGCCTCCTCCGCCTCGCACCTCTTCGGCCGGCCCGTGACCACCTCGGAGACGTGGACCTGGCTCCATTCCCCCGCCTTCCGGGCCACGCCGCTCGACGTCAAGGCGGAGGCCGATCAGCATTTCCTCTCCGGCATCAACCAGCTCATCGGCCACGGGTGGCCCTACTCGCCCCCGCAGGTGGGCACGCCGGGCTGGCCGTTCTACGCGGCCGCCGTCCTCTCCGACCGAAACCCGTGGTGGCCGGTGATGCCGGACCTGGCCGCCTACCTGCAGCGGGTGAGCTTCGTGCTGCGCCAGGGGGAGTCGGTCGTGGACGTCGCGCTCTACGCCCCGACCGAGGACGCGTGGGCCACCTTCCGCCCGGGCACGTCCATGAACCTGTTCCGCAAGATCGTGGAGCTGGTCGGACCGAACGTCGTGCCTGGGATCCTGGCCGCCGGCCATGCCTTCGATCTCGTCGACGACGGCGCGATCAAGGAAGCGGAGGCGCGGCGCTATTCCTCGCGGACTACGCGCGCGCGGGCGGCACCGTGATCGCGGTGCGCCGGATACCGGAGGGCGAATGGCCGTCGCTCACGGTCGTCTCCGAGGCCGAGCTGTCCGGCCGACTGGCGGCGTCGGCGGCGCCGGACGTCGCGTTCGAACCGGCCGCGACCGACGTCGGCTTCGTCCATCGCCGCCTGCCGGACGCGGACGTCTACTTCGTGGCCAACACCGGCAACGCCCCGCGCCGGGTCACCGCGAGGTTCCGGGCCCAGAGGCCGCAGGCCGAGATGTGGAACGCCCTCACCGGCGTGGTCGAGCGCGTGGACGTGACGGAAGCGGGTCTCGCGCTGGACCTCGAGCCCTACGGTTCGCGGATCGTCGCCTTCCAGGCGAATACGAGCGATGTACCCGTCGCCCGCAAGACCGCCGTCACCGCCTCGGAAGACCTGCGCTCCGGATGGACGGTGAGCTTTGGCGGACAGGGGAGCGGCGCCGCGGTGGAGATGCCGCACTCGTGGGCGGAGGATCCGCGCACGAGCCACTTCTCGGGCACGGCGTCGTACACGCGCCGGATCACGCTGCCGCCGGGTTTCCGGACGCCCGGCACCCGCGTGTTCCTCGACTTCGGAGACGCGCGGGCCATCGAGCCTGAGCCGCTGCCCAGCGGGACGCTGCGCGGCAACTCCTTCGCGGCCCTCGTGGCGCCTCCCATCCGCGAGGCCGCGACCGTCTTCGTGAACGGCCGCCGCGCGGGATCGGTGTGGGCCCCTCCGTATCGCGTGGAATTCACGGCCCTGCTGCGTGACGGCCCCAACGAGATCCGGATCGACGTCTACAACACCGCGATCAACCGGCTGGCCGAAGGCGGGCACCTGCCGGACACGGACGCCCTGGTCGAGCGCTACGGCCAGCGCTTCCGTCTTCAGGACCTCGAAGGACTGCGCCCCCTGCCATCGGGGATACTCTCCGTGCCACGGATCGTGGCCGAGAGGTAGACGAGCGATGGGGGAACAGGCAGGCGCGGCCAGCCGCGTGAAGAGCCGGTGGCGGGAGGAGGAGGCGGCGAAGCTCCAGGGCCTGGACCGGCTCGTCTATCGCTCCAACAAGCTCGGCGAGGACCTCACGCTCACCAACACCGGCGGCGGGAACACCTCGTCGAAGCTGATCGAGAAGGACCCCCTCACCGGCGCGGACGTCGAGGTGCTCTGGGTGAAGGGCTCCGGCGGCGACCTGCGCACGGCCAAGGCCGATGGGTTCGCGTCGCTCTACCTCGAGAAGGTCCGGTCCATGAAGTCGCTCTACCAGGGCCATCCCCAACGTGGACCGAAGACCGGGATCGAGGACGCGATGTACCCGATGTACGCGCACTGCGTCTTCAACCTCAACCCGCGGGCCTGCTCCATCGACACGCCGCTCCACACGCTCGTCCCCTTCCGCCACGTGGACCACCTCCACCCCAACGCGGTCATCGCGGTGGCCGCTTCCGTGAACCAGGAGAAGCTCACCCGCGAGATCTACGGCGACGACCTCGTCTACGTGCCGTGGCAGCGGCCGGGGTTCGACATCGGCCTCCTCATCGAGCGGCTCATCGCGGAGAAGCCGAAGGCGCGAGGCGTGCTGCTGGGCCACCACGGCATGAGCTCCTGGAGCGACGACGACAAGACCTGCTACGAGACGGCCCTGGAGATCGTGGACCGGGCCGCCCGCTACATCGAGGCGCGCGATAGGGGCGAGAAGACGTTCGGCGGACGCAAGCACGCCGCCCTTCCCGACGCCGAGCGGCGTCGCCTCCAGGTGGAGATCCTCCCCTGGCTGCGCGGGCGGCTCTCCGCGGCACGGCGCGTGGTCGGCACCGTGCAGGACGACGAGAAGATGCTGCGCTTCGTGGGCAGCCACGACGGCCCGCGCCTGGCCGCGCTGGGCACGTCGTGCCCGGACCACTTCCTGCGGACCAAGATCCGACCCCTGTTCGCGGAGTGGGATCCCGCGAGCGGAGACATCGAAGCGCTGAAGGCCGCGCTGACCCATGGGCTCGACCAGTATCGCAAGGACTACCAGGCCTACTACGAGCGCTGCCGCCGCCCGGACTCGCCGGCCATGCGCGACCCCAGTCCCACCGTCGTCCTCGTGCCCGGCCTGGGCATGTTCGCCTTCGGGAAGAACAAGAGCGAGTCGCGCGTGACCGCCGAGTTCTACAAGTGCGCGATCGAGGTCATGCGCGGGGCGGAGGCCATCGACCGCTACGAGGCCATGGACGAGCAGGAAGCCTTCGACATCGAGTACTGGCCGCTCGAGGAGGCGAAGCTGCGGCGCATGCCTCCGGAGAAGGAGCTGGACCGCCAGGTCATCGTGGTGGTCGGCGCGGGCGCCGGCATCGGCAAGGCCACCGCGCACCGTCTGGTGCGCGAGGGGGCGCACATCGTCTGCGTCGATCGCGATGAGACGGGGGCCAAGGCGACGGCCCAGGAGATCGTGGACCGCTACGGGCCGGGAATCGGCGTGGGCGGATCGGGGATCAGCAATTGCGGTCCCGCCATCGGCCTCGGCTGCGACATCACCGACCGCGCGAGCGTGACCCGGCTGTTCGAAGACGCCGCCCTCGCCTACGGCGGAGTGGACGCGGTGGTGGTGACGGCCGGCGTGTTCGTGGCCCCGGATACGAGCGGGCGCATCGACGACCGCCAGTGGGGGCTCACCTTCGGCGTCAACGTCACCGGCGCCTACATCGTGGCCGACGAGGCGCACCGGGTCTTCGAGAAGCAGGGCCTGCCCGCGAGCGTCGTGCTGACCACCAGCGCGAACGCGGTAGTGGCCAAGAAGGGAAGCCTGGCCTACGACACGAGCAAGGCGGCGGCCAACCATCTCGTGCGCGAGCTGGCGGTCGAGATGGCCCCGCTCGTCCGCGTCAACGCGGTGGCGCCGGCCACGGTGGTGAAGGGGAGCACGATGTTCCCCCGCGAGCGTGTGATCGCTTCCCTCGCGAAGTACGCGATCCGGTTCCGCGAGGACGAGACGACGGAGAGCCTGCGCGACAAGCTGGCCGCGTTCTACGCGAAGCGGTCGCTGACGCAAACCCCGATCGAGCCCGAGGACCAGGCGGAAGCGATCTTCCTCCTGCTCTCGCGGCGGCTCTCCAAGACCACCGGGCACGTGATCCCGGTCGACGGCGGCCTGCAGGACGGGTTCCTGCGCTGAGGGCGGAGGACGCGCCATGACGCATTTCGAGATCGGCGACGGGCTCATCGCGGAAGAGAACGGCAAGGGCAAGGCCTGGCTCGACGAGGACTACGAGCACCTCGGCCGCGTGCTGCGCCGCCGCGGCGTGGAGATCGAGGACCTCGTGAAGCGGGCCCAGGCGTTCCAGGTGGCGGTGCCCTCGTGGGGACTCGGCACGGGGGGCACGCGCTTCGCGCGCTTCCCCGGCCCTGGTGAGCCGCGCGACGTCTTCGAGAAGCTGGAGGACTGCGGCACCGTCTTCAAGCTCGTCCGCTCCACGCCCGCGGTGTCGCTGCACATCCCGTGGGACAAGCCGGAGAGCGCGGCCGAGCTGCGGCGCTTCGCGAAGCAGCGCGGCTTGCACTTCGACGCCATGAACTCGAACACCTTCCAGGACCAGGCCGATCAGAAGCACTCGTACAAGTTCGGCAGCCTCACCCATCCCGACCGGGCGGTGCGCGAGCAGGCCATCGCCCACAACCTGGAATGCATCGAGATCGGCCGCACCCTGGGGTCGAAGGCGCACACGGTGTGGATCGGCGACGGTGGGAACTTTCCCGGCCAGATGCACTTCCGCCGGGCCCTCGACCGCTACCTCGAGAGCATGCGCGCGATCTACGCCGCGCTCCCCGACGACTGGCGCGTGTTCATGGAGCACAAGCTCTACGAGCCCGCGTTCTACTCGACCGTCATCAACGACTGGGGCGTCAGCTATCACTGCGCGCGCGAGCTGGGACCCAAGGCCTTCTGCCTGGTGGACCTCGGCCACCACGCTCCCAACGTGAACATCGAGATACTTCAACGACAGCAAGTACGGCGACGACGACCTCGACGCCGGCTCCATCAAGCCCTTCCAGCTCTTCCTGATCTTCAACGAGCTGGTCGACGCGGAGCGGGACGCGGTGAAGGAGTTCCGTCCCGCCTACATGCTCGACCAGTCGCACAACGTGACCGATCCCGCGGAGTCGCTGATGGTGAGCGCGGTCGAGCTGCTGCGCGCCTATGTGCAGGCCCACCTCGTGGACCGCGAGGCGCTGCTTGACGCGCAGGAGAGATGCGACGCGCTCATGGCCCTGGGCACTCTCAAGCAGGCGTTCAACACCGACGTGGCCCCGATCCTGGCCATGGCCCGCGCGCGCTCGGGGGGCGCCATCGATCCCGTCGGGACGTTCCGCGCCAGCGGCTATCGCCAGCGCAAGGCGGAGGAACGGCCGGCGCGGGCCGGCGTCGCCGCCGGAATTGTCTAGCGAGCCCCTCTTCGTCGCCGTCGACCTGGGCGCGGGGAGCGGGCGCGTCTTCCTCGCCGGCGTGGCGCCGGGAGAGCTTCTTCTCGACGAGGTGAAGCGGTTCCAGTACCCGCCCCGCGAAGTCGCCGGCCACCTCCGCTGGGACGCGGCGCGGATCTTCGGCGAGATCGGTGCCGGCCTGCGCGCGGCGGGAGAGCGGGCGCGGGGGCTCGGACGTCCCGTGCAGAGCATCGGGGTCGACAGCTGGGGCGTGGACTACGGCCTCGTCGACGGGGAGGGGCGCCTTCTCGAGGACCCCGTCTGCTACCGCGACGCGCGGACGGCGGGCGTCCCCGCCCGCGTCTGCGCGCGCGTCCCGCGCGCCGAGATCTTCCGCCGCACCGGCATCCAGTTCCTCGACTTCAACACGCTGTTCCAGCTCGACGCGCACGCGCGCGAGGGTCTACCCTCGCAGGCCCGGCGTCTCCTGATGATGCCGGACCTCGTGAACCATCGGCTGACCGGCCGCGCCGTCACCGAGTACACCAACGCGACCACCACCCAGCTCGTGGACGCGGAGAGCAGGGACTGGGACCGTCCCCTCGTCGCACGCCTCGACCTGCCGGGCCACCTGCTCGGCGAGATCGTGCCCGCGGGGAGCGACCTCGGCCCCCTCACCCCGGTCCGCGCGCGAGAGCTGACCCTGGACGGCGTTCACGTGATCGCCCCTGCCACCCACGACACCGGCAGCGCGGTGGCGGGTGCGCCCCTGGCCGAAGGCTGGGCCTACATCTCGTCGGGCACCTGGTCGCTCGTCGGGATCGAGCGCGCGGCCCCGCTCGTGAACGCGGAGGTCGCGCGCGCGAACTTCACGAACGAAGGCGGGGTGTACGGGACGATCCGGTTCCTCAAGAACGTCATGGGCCTCTGGATCCTCGAGCGGTGCCGGAAGGAGTGGGACGAGGAGGGCCTGGCAAGCGGATACGACGCGCTGCTGGGGGCAGCGGCCGCGCTCGATCGATCGCCCGGGCTGATCTTTCCCGACGACGCGCGCCTGCTCAACCCGCCGCGCATGACGGCGGCCCTCGCCGAGCAGATGCGCGAGAGCGGCCAGGCCGCGCCCACGGCGCCCGCGGCGATGGCCAGGGTGGTGCTGGACTCGCTGGCCTTGCGCTATGCCTCGGTGGTACGAGCGATCGAGGTGCTGACCGGCCAGACGATCGCCGGCCTGCAGATCGTGGGCGGGGGCGGCCGCAACGACTACCTCAACCAGGCCACCGCGGATGCCACCGGACGGCCGGTGGTGGCCGGTCCCGTCGAAGCCACCGTGATCGGCAACGTGCTGGTGCAAGCGGTCACGGCGGGGCGGTTCGCGTCGCTGGCGGACGCGCGGCGGCACGTCGCAGCCACACCCATCAGTGGTGGCCGTAGTGCGGACCGGATGCAGCCGCGCCGGTTCGAGCCCAGGCCCGCTGCGGACGGGGACGACATGGCGCGCCGATACGGCGAACTGGAGGCGCGATACCTGGACGTCAGAACATGAAGCCGGCGTCGACGTAGAGCCCGGTGCGCTCCTCGCTCGTGGCCACGGCCAGGCTGAGCGTGTTGCGCCGGCTGAGGAACGAGAACCAGACGCCACCGCCGGCCGCGGTGTGCCACTTGTGCGAGGACTCGCCCTCGAGGAACACGCGTCCGGCGTCGGCCAGCCCGAAGATGCCGAACTCGCCCGGCAGCAGGACCATGAACCGGCCCAGGGCGAGGCGCAGCTCGGCGTTCCCGTAGAGAGAGGCGTCGCCGCCGAACCGCTCCGCCCGGAATCCACGCACCGTCGTATGGCCGCCGATATAGGCGGCCTCGTGGAACGGATAGTCACCCCAGACACGCTTGCCCCCGACGCGCAACGCGAGCGTGGGATGGGGAGCGACGGCGGGAGTGAGGTAGGCGGAAGCCTCGCCGTGTACCTCGCCGAACGTGCTGCGGACGCCCCAGACGCCCGGGAACGCGCGCGCCTCCGCGTGGACGAGGGCGCCGCGCGTCGGATAGCCGGGGCGGTCGCGATGGTCGAGGGACAGGCCCAGGCGCCCGCCGACCTGCCCGAAGTCCTCGGTCCCGTACGGCTGCACCGCGCTGATGAGCCGTCCCGCCTCCAGCGAGGTCGTGGAGTACTGGACGACGGGGCCGACGGTGAGATCGGCGCGGCGGCCGAGGTCGAACACCAGGGCGGGCGCGAACAGGTACTGCTGCTGCTTGACCTTGTGCGCGTCGTCGGAGGGCAGGCGCAACGTCTCGTTGCCG
>WNFM01261507.1_pt1 | contig 14597 bp, 19 predicted proteins | sample 5400271 | NCBI WGS metagenome assembly WNFM01 (sample SAMN13153352, study PRJNA577476) | soil metagenome | isolation source: 60 cm saprolite on Douglas fir-dominated hillslope | place: USA:California | collected 2013-09-17 | reverse complement strand
GCCTCGAGGCGCTGGAGCTTCGCTTCGACGTGAATGCAGGCCCGACCGGCGCCCTGTTCGGCTCGGTCACCGCGACGAACGTCGCAGACCGGCTCTGGGAGCAGGAGAAGATCCGCGTCGACCGCCGCAAGCTCGACATGGAGACGATCAAGCGGATCGGGCGCTACCGCGTCGGGTTCGAGATCTTCACCGACGTCGTCGCCTCATTGCGGGTCACCGTGGCGCCCGAGGGCCAGGAGCTTCCTCCCGAGGAGGAGCTGCTCGCACTCGCGGAGGCCGAGCGCGCGGAGGCTGCAGCGGTCGAGGCCGCAGCAGCAGCGGAGCACAAGGCTGCCGAGGCCGTGATCGAGGCCCAGATCGTCGCCGAGGAAGAAGCTGCCGCCGAGGAGCCCGGCTCCGAGACTGCAGACGAGGACGCCCCCAGCGCGTCCGACGAACCCTCCTAGGCGCCTCTTTCGTGCACTTTCGTCCACAGGCTCTCCACGGGCCTGTGGACGAGTGTCCCCGTTTCTGTCCACAGGCGTTTCACACCTGTGGAACTTGCGTCAAAGTTGTCGCAAAGAGCGTCCATTTCGTCCACTATCGTGAGACGAACAGGTGTTCTATAATGCCTGCATAGACGGCATCTTCGATACTCGTCAGCAAGCTATCCACACCCTTTCAGGGGCCGGTAAAGCCGGGTCTACTACGGGGCAGATGGCGGCCCCAGCCCAGGCTCTTTCGAACGCCCCGGTCCCGCCGCAGAACCTCGACGCCGAGGAGTCCGTTCTCGGCGCGATGATGCTCTCGCCGCTCGCGATCGGAGCGGTTACCGAGTCGACGAACCTGAGCGGCTCGGACTTCTACCGCGAGAGCCACGGCCACATCTTCAAGGCGATCCTCTCGCTCTATGCGAAGGGTGAGCCGGTCGACGCGATCACTGTCGTCGACGAGCTCGACCGCACCTCGACCCTGGACGGGGCAGGAGGTGCGGAGCGCGTGCACGAGCTCGCGGCGCTCGTTCCCGCGGCGTCCAACGCCGCGCACTACGCACGCATCGTCAGCGACATGTCGACGCTGCGCGGGCTGATCCGCGCCGGCAACGACATCGCCCGGCTCGGCTTCGACCGCCCCGGCGAGACCGTCGAGCTCGTCGACCGCGCCGAGTCGATCGTGTTCGACCTGTCGCAGCAGCGCGTCTCCACCGAGTTCGCGCACATCGACGAGCTGCTCAAGGAATCGTTCGAGACGATCACCAAGCTCTACGAGGCCGGCAGCGACATCACCGGCACCGCGTCCGGCTTCCGCGAGCTCGACCGGCTGACGGCCGGGTTCCAGCCGGGCAACCTGATCATCGTCGCCGCGCGCCCGTCGATGGGCAAGTCGGCGCTCGCGCTCGGGATGGCGGCGAACGTCGCGGTGCGGCACGAGAAGCCGGTCGCGCTGTTCACGCTCGAGATGTCGAAGTCAGAGGTTACGCAGCGGCTGATGTGCTCCGAGGGCAAGGTCGAGTCGCAGCGATTGCGCACCGGCAAGCTGGCGGTCGACGACTGGCCGCGCCTCACCGCGGCGTGCGACAAGCTCGCGAAGGCGCCGATCTACGTCGACGACACCGCCTCGATCACGATGATGGAGATCCGTTCAAAGCTGCGGCGGCTGAAGATGCGCCAGCCGGATCTCGGGCTCGTGATCATCGACTACCTGCAGCTGATGACGAGCGGCACGTCCGCCGAGAACCGCGTGCAGGAGGTGTCGCAGATCTCGCGCTCGCTCAAGGTGCTGGCCCGCGATCTCGACGTGCCGATCATCGCGCTCTCACAGCTCTCGCGCGCCGTCGAGCAGCGTCACGACAAGCGGCCGATTCTCTCCGACCTGCGCGAGTCGGGCTCGATCGAGCAGGACGCCGACCTCGTCATGTTCGTGTACCGCGACGAGTACTACAACCCGGAGGAGACCGATTCGGCGGGCATCGCCGAGGTCATCCTCGCCAAGCACCGCAACGGCGCGACCGATGGCATCAAGCTCGCGTTTCAGAAGCGGTACGCGAAGTTCGCCGACCTGGCGGCCGTCGCATGAGTACGACCACCGTCTGGCTCTCCCCCTCGGCGACGGCGTTCTCATGTCTGTGCGAGCCGTGCTTGGAGGCCGCACGCCTGTCGGGCGCGCTCTTCGCGGACGCGCTTTCACACGCGAGCGTCCGAGGCTCGGTCGCGCCGGATGCGGGTGTCGCTGTGGTGCGCTGCGAGGCCGGGCACGAGATCGTTCTGCGACGGGTGGAGCGCCCACCCGCGCTCGCGCGTCCCGACGACCGGCAGCTGCAGATCGCATGATCGAGCGGCAGCACGTCTGGCTCGGCCCGGAGGCGACGTCCTTCGACGAAACGTGCGAGGCGTGTCTGCTGATTCGCGAGTCGCTGGCCGTCGACAGCTGCGTCGTGCACGGGACGCTGCGCCCCGAGGCCGACGTGGGCTTCACGACGTGCCAGCGCGGCCACCGCATCGTCGTGCGGCGCATCGTGCGCCCACTCGCCCGCGCGGTCTGAGGCTTTCAGTTGACGGTACTGCTCGTCGCACTCGCGTTCGCATTCGCCTGGTCGATCGGCTCTCATTACACCGGTGCGTGCATGGGGATGCCGTACGCGCTCGGTGCGATCTCCGCGCGCGCGGCGCTCCTGTTGATGGCTCCGCTCGCGCTCCTCGGTGCCTGGCTCGCGAGCGGCAAGGTCGCGACGACGGTCGGTCGCAAGCTGATCGACGCGACGCCGACGCGGCTCGGCGAGGTGGTGGTGGTCGCGGTGGCGTTCGGCGTGACGGCGATCTACAACCGCATCCGCATTCCCACCTCGACGATCCAGATCCTTGTCGGCTCGGTCGTCGGCACGGCCGTCGCGTCGTCGGTGGCCGTGCACTGGCATACGATCGGGACGCTCGCGGTGATCTGGGTGGCGGCCCCGCCCGTTGCCGCGGCCATCGGCTTTCTCGGCGGTAAGACGCTCGGTTCGGTCCAGCGTGTCGGCGCGGGGCTCGTACTCGTCGGCGCGCTGGCCTCGTTCGCGATGGGCGCGAACGACGTCGCACTCGCGAGCGGCGCGCTCGTTGGCCCGAACGTGCTGAGCGCGCGCAACGCCGGGCTCCTGTGCGGCGTCGGGATCGCGCTGGGTGTCCTGCTGACGGGGAGGGGTCTGTTGGACCGCGTCGCGTTCGACATCGTCGAGGTCGACCGCGTGACTGCTACGACGGCGCAGCTCGTGCAGGCGCTCGTGATCCTGATCGCGGTCTCGTTCGGGTACTTCACCTCGATGAACCAGGCGCTCGTCGGAGCGATGGCGGGCGCCGGTAGCGCACGCGGTCGTCGCGCCGTGAAGACGCGGAACCTGCTGGGCATCGTGCGCGGCTGGCTGACCGGCCCGCCGACCGCCTTCCTCCTGGCGCTCCTTGCGGCACTTGCCGTCCGCGCCATCGCAGGAGCCGACTCCCTGGCCCGCTAGAGTTGGCCAAGTGCCTTCGACCGTAGTGGTCGGCGCGCAGTGGGGCGACGAAGGCAAGGGCAAGATCGTCGACCTGCTCGCCCAGCAATCGGATGTCGTGTGCCGCTACCAAGGCGGCCCCAACGCCGGGCACACAATTGTCGTCGACGGCGAGACGTGGAAGCTACGCCAGATGCCGAGCGGCGTCGTTTCCGGGACGCAGTCGGTGATCGGTGCCGGCTGCGTGGTCGACGCGCAAGTGTTCCTCGACGAGGTCGACCTGCTGAAGGAGCGTGGCATCGACCCGTCGATCGTCGTGCTTTCGGGGAACGCGCACCTGATCATGCCGTGGCACCTGACGATCGACCAGGCGTCGGAGCGGCGGCTCGGCAACTTGCAGATCGGCACGACGCGCCGCGGCATCGGTCCGGCGTACGCCGACAAGGCATCGCGCATCGGCATCCGCGTCCAGGACGTGCTCGACCCGAAGATCCTGCGCCAGAAGATCGAGGTCGCGCTAGCCGAGAAGAACCTCTGGCTCGAGCGGATCTACGAGGCGGAGCCGTGCAACCTCGAGGAGACCTGGGCGCAGTACGCCGGCTTCGCCGAGCGCCTCGCGCCGTTCGTCGGCGACGTGTCGCTGCTCGTCAGCCAAGCGCTCGACGCGGGCAAGGACGTGCTCTTCGAAGGCGCGCAGGCGACGATGCTCGACCTCGACCACGGCACATATCCGTTCGTCACGTCGTCGAACCCGATCGCGTCCGGCGCGCCGACCGGGATCGGCATCGGCCCGACGCGCATCGACCGCGTGCTCGGGATCTCGAAGGCGTACGTGACGCGCGTTGGGGAAGGGCCGTTCCCGTCGGAGATCGTCGGGCCGGACCAGGAGAAGCTGCGCGACCTCGGCGGCGAGTTCGGCACCGTCACAGGCCGCATCCGCCGCTGCGGCTGGCTTGACCTCGTCGCACTGCGGTATGCGGTGCGCGTCAACGGCATGACGTCGCTCGCGCTGACGAAGCTCGATGTCCTTTCCGCGTTCGCCGAGCTACCGGTGTGCATCCGCTACAAGCAGCGCGACGGCTCGGAGACCGAGCACTTCCCGGCGCACCAGTCGGACTTCCACCACGCCGAGCCGGTCTGGGACGTTCTGCCCGGCTGGCAGCAGCCACTCGACGACGCAACGTCGGTCAACGACCTGCCGACCGCGGCGCGCGAGTACGTCGAGTACGTCGCGCGTGCCCTCGACGTGCCGATCGAGCTCGTCGGCGTCGGCGCGGCCCGCGAACGCGTGCTCGCCTAGATGGCTCTCGCCTACACGGCGAGCGCGTGGACGCAAGTGATCGTCGCGCTCTCGATCTTCGTCCCGGTCGTCGCCGCAGGAGCGATCACAATCGTCGTCCTCCGCGGCTCGAAGAACGATCCGGACGTGCAACGGTGGCAACGGCAAGCCGAGGAGCGCAAACGGCTCGAGCAAGAAGCCGAAGCCCACAGCGACTGACCAAAGCGACCGACCAACCGGCACAGGTCTCCAAGAGCCGTGTCCCGTCGCCAAACGACGTCACAAAAGTGCAACAAACTTTCCACAGTTGTCTGCACGGGCCAGGGTCTCTGGCGCCCCGTCTCGTGGTCAGACCAGGGTCACAGAACTGTCACAAACGATCCACAGCTCAGGCCTTCGCGAGGCTCCATGTGAGCCGGATGTTCCCGTGGGCGATGGCTGCTGGCGGCCCGTCTCGTGGTCAGACCAGCGTGACGGAAGTGCAACAAACTTTCCACAGGTCAGAGGTTCTCGAGCTCGCTCTGGGTGTCGACGTCTGCGAGAAGCTGCGGGTCGATCTCCACGTGGGCCACGTTCAGATCGTCGTAGGCGCGATAGAGGGCGAGTGGTCCCTGGGCGAGGCGCTGCTCCAGCACCGGGAGTGCGCTCTTCGCCCACGCGCCCGGGAGTGGGCCCGTCTGCGGGACCGCGGCGTCGCGGCAGGCGTCGCCGAGGTCGCGCACGACCTCCGGGGTGATGCGGGGACAATCGACAGGCAGGAAGACGACGACATCGTTCGCGGCGGCTCGCAGGCCCGCGACGACGCCGGCGATCGGGGCGCGCACGTCGGAGCCGTCGTCGATCACGTCGAACGGCAGCTCGCCCGCCTTGCCGACGACGAGCACCTCGTCGCACGCTTCAGCGAGGATGCGCCGCGCCCGGTCGACGAACGTCTCGCCGTCGAGCTGCGCGAGCGCCTTCGGCGAGCCGAACCGGGTGCTCGCCCCGCCGACGAGAACGACGCCGCTCAGCGCTCGACGCGCCACGGCTCCGTGTAGACGTTGAGCCGGCCGCCCCGCACGAAGCCGCAGAGCGTCACGCCGCGATCGCGCGCAAGCTCGATCGCGAGCGACGAAGGCGCACCGACAGCGACAAGCATCGGGCACCCGGCAACCGCTGCCTTCTGCACGAGCTCGAATGACAACCGCCCGCTGACGCAGAGGACCGACCGTTCGAGCGGCAGCAGCCGTTCGCGGAACGCCCAGCCGATCACCTTGTCCAACGCGTTGTGGCGGCCGACGTCCTCGCGCAGGCAGACCAGCTCGCCGTGCTCGTCGAACAGACCGGTCGCGTGCACGGCGATCAACTCGGCGGAAACCGTCAGCTTGCTCTCGACGCGCGCCGCCTCGACCGCGACCGCCTCGAGCGCGCCCTTGCCGCAGACGCCGCACGACGACGACGTGTAAAAGCTGCGCGCGAGCCGGGCGGGGTCGAATCCGGGCGCGTCGAGCTCGACGGTGTTCGCGGCGAGGTCCTCCGGCAGCCGCGCACCCTCCGGTCGCAGGCCCTCGGAGAGCGCGAAACCGAGCGCCAGCTCCTCGTCGTTCCCCGGCGTGCGCATCGTCACCGCGACGGGCACGCCGTTGATGCGGATCTCGAGCGGCTCCTCGACCGCGACGACATCCTGCGTCTCGCCGGGCGGTATGCGTACGACGTCGACCCTGGCGGTTGAGTAAGGCGGCGCCTTCACCGCCGAAGTATCCGTCAGGGCGTGCCGGAACTGGCGCCGTAGCCGAGCAGCTCCTGGTAGAGTTCACGATAGGCCCCGACCGCGACTGCTACGTCACCGGGGTCGTACGACTCGCCCGAATCGATCAGGCGAACCACGCGTCGTGCCTCCACGAACGACAGGATCGTTTCCGGGTCGGTCAGCTCCTCGCCCTCGCGCTCCTCGAGCGGAATGCCGCGAGCTTCCATCATCCGCGCGATCAGGTCATCGGCTTCCGAGAGGGCCTCGGTCGGAGACTCGGTGAGCAGCGGATCGATCGCCTCCCACTCGGTGATCCATCCGGGCTCGTCGAGGCCAGGTTCCTGCATGGGGCGACTCTACCGGGGTGCCCGATCGTCAAACACCGGAAGTACACTCGCCCGGTGCAGGTTGTGGTCGTCGGCTCCGGTGCGCGTGAGCACGCACTCGCGTGGCGTCTCGCGCAGAGCCCCGGCCTGACGGAGCTCCACGCGGCGCCGGGCAACCCGGGAATCGCCGCACTCGGACGCTGCCACCCCGTTCGCCCGGACGATGCCGAGGGGCTGCTCAGCCTGGCGGTGACGATCGGAGCCGATCTCGTGGTCATCGGGCCCGAGGGCCCGCTCGTGGCGGGCGTCGCGGACGAGCTCCGCAGGAACGGCATCCCGGTCTTCCGGCCGAGTGCGGATGCGGCACGGATCGAGGGGTCGAAGTCGTTCGCGAAGGACGTGATGCGCGCCGCCGGAATTCCGATCGCGGAGACGCTCTCCGTGGCGCGCGCTCCCTGCGTCGTGAAGGCGGACGGCCTCGCCTCGGGCAAGGGCGTGTTCGTCTGTCACACGGCGGACGAGCTCGACAAAGCGCTACAAGCGGTCACGGCATTCGGCGGCGACTTCGTGATCGAGGAGCTGCTCGACGGCGCGGAGGTCTCGCTGTTCGCACTGACGGACGGCCGCCGGGTTGTGCCGTTCGGGGGGGCGCAGGACTTCAAGCGCATCGGCGACGGCGACACAGGCCCCAACACCGGCGGCATGGGCGCCTACTCGCCCGTGCCGTGGTTCGAGGGAGCCGACGAGCTCATCGCGACGCTGATCCAGCCGGTCGTCGACGAGCTGGCGCGACGCGGCTCCCCGTTCATCGGCGTCCTCTTCGCCGGGCTGATGATCACCGAGGACGGCCCAAAGGTGCTCGAGTTCAATGCACGGTTCGGCGATCCGGAGACGCAGGTGCTGATGCCGCGGCTCGAAGGCGATCTGCTGCAGCTGCTCTTCGCCTGTGCGGTCGGTGACCTCTCGGGCTCGTCGGCGCGGCTCGGCGACGACGCGGCCGTCACGGTCGTGCTGGCCGCGCCGGATTACCCCGCACGCAGCGACTTTGCAGGTGCCGCAATCGACGGCATCGCTGAAGCTGAGGCGACCGGTGCGCTCGTGTTCCACGGTGGCACGGCGGTACGAAACGGCACGGTGGTCACGAACGGGGGCAGAATCCTCTCTGTGACCGCGACCGGCCCCACCGTCAGTGACGCGCGCCAACGCGCCTACGCTGCGGTCGACCTGATCTCCTTCGACGGCGTGCGGTACCGGCGCGACATCGCGCGTGTCTGACACGGTCGTCGGCATCCTCGTCGGCTCCGAGTCCGACCGCGCGCGCATGCAGGCGGCGATGGACGAGCTCGACGCGCGCTCGATCGGCTGGGAGTTCGAGGTGCGCTCGGCCCACCGCACGCCGGACGCGGTGGCGGAGTATGCGAAGAGCGCAGCGCAGCGCGGGCTGAAGGTGCTGATTTGCGGCGCCGGCCTGGCGGCGGCGCTGCCCGGCGTGGTCGCGGCGCACACTGAACTGCCGGTGATCGGCGTGCCACTGAGGTCGTCGATGTCGGTGCTCGACGGGCTCGACGCGCTGCTCTCGATCGTGCAGATGCCGCCGGGCGTTCCGGTCGCGACGGTCGGGGTCGACAACGCGAAGAACGCCGCCGTGCTCGCCGCGCGCATCCTTGCCCTGTTGTGAGTGAGGTCGCCGACCTCGCGGCGGCACTCGTTCGCATCGATTCGGTCAACCCCGCCCTGATCTCCGGCGGAGCCGGGGAGACGGAGATCGCGGCCTTCGTCGTGGATTGGCTCGCGCGCGCCGGCCTCGAGGTCGAGGTCATCGAGCCGGTGCCGGGGCGGCCGTCGGTGCTCGGGATCGCGCGCGGCACGGGCGGCGGTCGCACGTTGATGCTGAATGCACATCTCGACACCGTCGGCACCGAAGCGATGGAGTCGCCGTTCGACGCGCGCATTGACAACGGCCGTCTCTATGGACGCGGCTCCTACGACATGAAGGGCGCGCTGGCGGCGGCGATGCTCGCGGTCGCCGACGCCGCAGCGTTGGGGCTCGCCGGTGACGTGATCCTGACCGCAGTCGCCGACGAAGAGGTCGCATCGCTCGGCACCGAAGCCGTCCTCGAGCGCGTGACCGCCGAAGCGGCGATCGTCTGCGAGCCGACCGACCTGCAGCTTGCGGTCGCCCACCGCGGGTTCGCCGGCTTCGAGATCGAGACACGTGGCGTCGCCGCGCACGGGTCGCGGCCCGACCTCGGCGTCGATGCGATCGCGAAAATGGGCTCGGTCCTCGTCGCGCTCGAGGAGCTCGACCGGCGGCTGCAGGCGGGCCGGCGGCATCCGCTCGTAGGCGCAGGCTCACTGCACGCCTCGCTGATCGAAGGCGGGCAGGAGTACTCGAGCTATCCCGCACGCTGTCTGCTGACCGGCGAGCGCCGCACGCTGCCGGGCGAGACCGCGGCGGAGATCGAAGCCGACCTGCGCGCGGCCGCGGGCGAGGCCGAGGTTCGGGTGCTGATGTCGCGCGAGCCGTTCGAGGCGGACGAGGGGGACGAGCTCGTCCGGACGGTGGGCGCCGCGGCCGGCGTGAGCGGCGTGGTCGGCGTGTTGTTCTGGACCGACGCGGCGCTCGTCGCGGCGGCCGGCATCCCGACGGTGCTCTTCGGCCCGGCCGGCGAGGGTGCCCACGCCGCCCTGGAATGGGTCGACGTCAGCTCGCTCGAGCGCTGCCGCGAGGTGTACGTCGCCGTCGCAGCGGCTGTCTGCCAGTGACCGCCTGAGGCGGCTCTACACTGTCCAGAGTGATCGCCCGCTACTCCCGCCCAGAGATGAGCAGGATCTGGTCGGAGGAGGGCAAGCTCGCACGCTGGCTCGACGTTGAGCTGGCGGCGCTCGACGGGTGGGCGGAGATCGGAGTGATCCCCGCCGAGGACGTCGCAGCAATCCGCGCGCATGCCGTGACTCCGACGCCCGAGCGCGTGGCCGAGATCGAGCAGACAACCGACCACGACTTGGCGGCGTTCGTCGATGCGGTCGCCGAGCAGCTCGGGCCGCAGGGCCGCTGGGTGCACTACGGGCTGACGTCGTCGGACGTCGTCGACACGGCGCTCGCGCTCCAGATGCGCGATGCAGGCGAGCTCGTGCTGCGCGGGATCGAGCGCACGCTTGCCGCAGTCGTTCGCCGCGCCGAGGAGCACCGCCGGACCGTGTGCATCGGCCGCTCGCACGGCATCCACGCAGAGCCGACGACGTTCGGCTGGAAACTCGCGGGCTGGGCGTTCGAGCTCGACCGCGCGCACTCGCGGCTCGAGCGCGCCCTCGAACAGTGTCGCGTTGGCCAGTTGTCGGGGACGGTCGGGACGTACGCCGCGATCGACCCCGAAGTGGAGCGCATCGCCTGTGAGCGCCTCGGTCTCGAGCCCGACCCCGTGTCGACGCAGGTGATCGCACGTGACCGTCATGCGGAGCTGCTCTCGGCGCTCGCACTGTGCGCGACCTCGCTCGACCGATTCGCCACCGAGATCCGCCACCTCGCACGGACTGAGGTGCGCGAGGTCGAAGAGCCGTTCGCGGCCGGCATGAAGGGCTCGTCCGCGATGCCGCACAAGCGCAACCCGAAAGTCGCCGAGCGGATATCCGGTCTCGCGCGCGTCGTGCGTGCGGCGTCGATCGTCGGGCTGGAGAACGTGCCGCTGTGGCACGAGCGCGACATCTCGCACTCGTCGGCCGAGCGCATCGTGATTCCTGATTCGTTCCTCGCGGTCGACTACATGCTCGACCGCTTCACGTGGATCGTCGATGGCCTCGTCGTTTATCCGGAGCGGATGGAGCGCAACCTCTGGGCCTCGCACGGGCTCTTCTTTTCCCACCGGCTGCTGCTGGCGCTGATCGAGAACGGCCAGGAGCGGGCCGATGCCTACCGCCTTGTACAGCGGAACGCGATGCGCTCCTGGGACGAAGAGCGCGACTTCCCCGACCTTGTCCGCGCCGACCCGGAGATCACGATGCAGCTCGACGAGACTGCGCTCGCCGACGTCTTCGATCTGAACGCCACCATCGCCCACCTCGATACGACATTCGACCGTGTCCGCCGCCTCGTTCCAAAGGAGGAACCCGCACATGTCTGAAGCAACGCACGTCGGTAGCGGAAAGGTCCGTGAGCTGTACGCACTCGACGACGAGCGTCTGCTGCTCGTCGCCAGCGACCGGATCTCGACGTTCGACGTCATCCTCCCCACCGAGATTCCGGACAAGGGACGCGTGCTCACCGGCGTGTCGGGATTCTGGTTCGCGCGCACGAGCGATCTCGTGCCGAATCACCTGCTCGCGCTGCGCGAGGACGGCCGCTCGACCGAGTGCCAGAAGCTCGAGATGCTGCCGATCGAATGCGTCGTGCGCGGCTACCTCGCAGGCTCGGGCTGGAAGGACTACCTCGCGACCGGGGAGGTCTGCGGGCACAAGCTGCCCGAAGGGCTGATCGAGTCGCAGCAGCTGCCGCGTCCCATTTTCACACCGGCAACGAAGGCCGAGACGGGCCACGACGAGAACATCGACCGCGCAGCCGCAGTCGAGCTCGTCGGCGAAGAGCGGTTCGACGAGGTCGAGGCTGTGGCGCTCGCGCTCTACTCCTTCGTCTCCGACTACGCGCGCGAACGAGGGATCATCCTCGCCGACACGAAGCTCGAGTTCGGCCTCGATGAAAGCGGGCAGCTCGTGCTCGGCGACGAGGCGTTCACCCCCGACTCGTCACGCTTCTGGCCGGCGGACGAATACCGGCCCGGCGGCACGCCCCCGTCGTATGACAAGCAGTTCGTGCGCGACTACTGCGAGTCGCTCGGCTGGGACAAGACCGCTCCAGGCCCCGAGCTTCCGGACGCGGTCGTCACCGGTACGCGCGCCCGCTACGTCGAAGCGTTCGAGCGCCTGACCGGAATCGGGTTCGACAACTACGTCGCGGATCCGAGCGTGGTGCTCGGATGAAGGCGACCGTGCTCGTCCGGCCGAAGCCGGGGATCCTCGACCCGCAGGGGCAAGCGGTCGAAAGCTCGCTGCGCCACCTCGGCTTCGAGGTCAGCGATGCCCGCGTCGGCCGGCTCGTCGACGTTGACGTCGCGACGAACGACAAGGACGAGGCACTTGCCCAGATCGAGCGGATGTGCGAGCAGCTGCTGACGAACCCGCTGATCGAGTCGTATGAGATCGAGTTGGACGAGGCGTGAGCGAACCGCGGCCCGTGATCCCGGTGATCGTCTGGCCGGGCTCGAACGACGACCGTGACGCGCAGCTCGCGCTCGAGGGACTCGGCGCCGAGTCGCCGCGCCTCTGGCACACCGCGGAGGAGCTACCCCCTGAGACGGCAGCCGTCGTCCTCCCTGGCGGGTTCTCGTACGGCGACTATCTGCGTTGCGGCGCAATCGCGCGCTTCTCACCCGTGCTGCGCGCGGTCGAGACGTTCGCCGCCGACGGCGGCCTCGTGCTCGGGATCTGCAACGGCTTCCAGATCCTCACGGAGGCCGGCCTGCTCCCGGGCGCGCTCCGGCCCAACGCGTCCCTGTCGTTCGTCTGCCGCGACGTCGCGCTGCACGTCGAGCGAACGGACACGCCCTTCACGTCGCGTTGCGTCGAGGGGCAGGAGCTGACGATCCCCGTGAAGCACGGCGACGGGTGCTGGTTCGCCGACGACGAGCTGCTCGCGGAGCTCGACGCGAGCCGGCAACTGGTGCTCCGCTACGCGGCCGGCGCGAATCCGAACGGGGCCGTCGCGGACGTGGCCGGCGTCCTGAACGCGGACGGCAACGTATTCGGGTTGATGCCGCACCCGGAGCACGCCGTCGACTCGCTCCTCGGCTCCGAAGACGGCGCGTTGATCCTCGGCTCGCTGGTCGACGCTGCTCGGTTGTCGCTCGCGGCTGCCGTCTAGGCGCCGCCCTCACCGTCGAAGGCTTCGCCGAGCGCTTCCGCGAGCGCCGGCTTCTTCGCGAGCTCCTTGCGCAGACGCGCGACGTCGCGCTCGCGCAAGGTGACGGGGCCGCGCCGGGTCGTCCCGTCGGTGGAATAGGCGAAGCGCACGAGGCGTTCGCCACGGTCGTTCTCGAGCAGCTCGACGACCGACGCGAAGCGCTTGTCGCCCGCCTGTTGGGGGAGTCGAAGCTGCTCGACGAGCGTGGCAGGACCCCAGGGTGTGGTGATCGGTGTAGCGGTCTTGGTCATGCAGCGACCGTAGCGTTGGAACCGCAACGCGTGGGAAACGCGTCTGTCACGAAAGTGTGAAACCGCGGGACTGCAGGTTTGCGAACGCCGCTGTACGCACAACCTTCATTGATGCCCCGTCGCATACCTCTAATCCTGGCCGCGCTCGCGTTGACGCTCGCAGCAGCCGAGCACGCCTCCGCAGCCCCGGGCGTCAAGTTCGGTCTGACCGACGACGCCTGGCTCGTCAGCGGGCCTGGCACACTCGACTCACGCGTCGCCACGCTCGACGTACTCGGCGTGCGCGTTGTGCGATTCACCCTTCGCTGGGATCAGATCGCGGCCACGCAGCCGGCTGCACCCACCGATCCGGCGGATCCCGCCTACGACTGGAGCGGAGCGGATCCCGTGCTTGACGCGCTGAAGCAACACGGCATCGACGTCGTGCTGCAACTCGTCGGCACACCGTCCTGGGCGAACGGCGGCAGGGCGTCCAACTACGCGCCGACGACGAGCGCGACCTTCGGCGCGTTCGCAACCGCCGCCGCGCACCAGTACCCGTGGGTCAAGCGGTGGGTGATCTGGAACGAGCCGAACCAGGTGCGCTGGCTGCGTCCGACAACGGCGCCGATCTACACGGTTCGGCTCCTCAACCCCGCGTACGCTGCCATTCACCGTGCGATCAGCGGCGCGCAGGTCGGAGGCGGAGGGACGGCACCGCGCGGCTCGACCGGCGGTGTCTCACCCCTCGCCTGGATCGCGGGCATGCACGCAGCACACGCACGCCTCGATGCGTACGCGCACAATCCCTATCCACTCGACCCGAAGCGAGAGACGCCACTGACCGATGGCTGCGGCCACTGCACGACCGTGACGATGGCGACGATCGGGCGACTCATCTCACTCCTCGGGCGCGACTTCCCAAGCGCGCGCATCTGGCTGACCGAGTACGGCTACCAGAGCAATCCGCCCGACCGTCTGCTCGGCGTGTCGCTTGCGCTGCAGGCGCGCTACGTCGGCGAAGGCGCGTACGCGGCGTACCGCACGCCGAAGGTCGACCTGCTGATCCACTTCCTCTACCGCGACGAGCCGAGCCTCGCGCGCTTCCAGAGCGGGCTCGTCACGCTCACGAACGCGGTCAAGCCCGCGTATGCCGCATTCCGACTCCCGCTCGCGCAGATCTCGCGCACGACGCTCTGGGGCCAGCTGCGCGCGCCGGCCTCAGGATCGACCGCACGGATCGAGAAGCTGATCGGTTCACGCTGGACGACGCTCGGGGCCGTCCACGCCGACGCGGGCGGCTACTTCCGCTTCACCGGAACGCTCGTGCGCGGAACGCAGGTGCGCGTGCACGCCGGTTCGCTCGTCGGTGCTGCACTGACCATTCACTAGCGCTACCTCAGGCCATTCACTAGCGCTACCTCAGGCGTCGATCGTAACGTGCCCCGGCTCGCGCGCCACGCGTTCGAGCCATGCACCGATCGCGGGGTAACGATCCAACTCGAACTCGCCCTCCCCCGCGACGTGCGTGTACGCGTAGAGCGCGATGTCGGCGAGCGTCATACCGTCGCCGACAATCCAGGCCCGCCCATCGACGCGCCGCTCCAACGCATCGAGCGCGCGGTAGCCCGCAGC
>WNFM01029796.1_pt6 | contig 14599 bp, 17 predicted proteins | sample 5400271 | NCBI WGS metagenome assembly WNFM01 (sample SAMN13153352, study PRJNA577476) | soil metagenome | isolation source: 60 cm saprolite on Douglas fir-dominated hillslope | place: USA:California | collected 2013-09-17 | reverse complement strand
TTTATTCGCCATATAAACCGGGCGGAACCCGGGCAAAGCAAAATATGGGCGCTCTCGCCAATCAGTCCTTCGTGAAGATGAATGGCGTCGGCAATGAGATTGTCGTAGTCGATCTACGTTCGAGCGGAGGCAAGATCGTGGCGGAAGAAGCGCGCGCGGCAGCGCGGTCGGATGGCGTGCCTTACGACCAGCTCATGGCGCTTTATCCGCCGCGCTCGCCGGGAACGGACGCATTCATTCGCATCTATAATAACGACGGCTCTGAAGCCGGAGCTTGCGGCAACGGCATGCGCTGTGTGGCCGATCTAGTGGCGAAGGAAACCGGAAAAGACGCACTCAGTTTCGAGACCACTGCCGGTCTGCTCAGCTGCTGGAAAGGTGCCGATGGACTGTTCACGGTGGACATGGGGTCGCCGCGCTTCAAGTGGAGCGAGATTCCGCTGGCGGAAGAATTCCGCGATACACGCGCCATCGAATTGCAGATCGGGCCAATCGACAAGCCGGTGCTGCATTCGCCTTCAGTTGTGAGCATGGGGAATCCTCACGCGATCTTCTGGGTCGACGATGTCAATGCGCATGATCTCGCGCGGTTAGGCCCGCTGCTGGAAAATCATCCGATATTTCCGGAGCGCGCGAACATCACGCTCGCGCATATTACCGCGCGCGATCACATCGATATTCGCACGTGGGAACGCGGCGCTGGGTTGACCAAAGCATGTGGTTCGGCCGCCTGCGCGGCTGCTGTTGCCGCCGCTCGACTCCGGCGCACCAATCGCAAGGTGAAAGTGACTCTGCCGGGCGGGGAGCTCACCATCGAATGGCGTGAAAAGGACGATCACGTGCTTATGACAGGCCCGGTGGAATTCGAGTTCAAGGGTCGTTTCGACCCCGCACTGTTTGCCAAAGCGGGCGCGCCATGAGTGTCAAGGTTGTCACGTTCGGCTGCCGTCTGAATGCTTACGAGTCGGAGGTGATCCGGCGCGAGGCGGTTGCGGCCGGCCTCAATGAGACTGTCATTGTGAATACGTGCGCGGTGACGGCGGAGGCGGTTCGTCAGGCAAGGCAGACCATCCGTCGCATCAGGCGTGAGCGAGGCGATACACGGATTGTCGTTACTGGTTGCGCGGCGCAGACAGAAGCAAAGGCCTTTGCCGCGATGCCCGAGGTTGATGGCGTCATCGGCAATGAGGAAAAATTCGACGCCGGCGTATGGGCTAAAAGCGACAAAATCGCCGTTTCCGACATTATGGCAGTAAAGGTGATGCGGCCGCACGTCATCGACCGCATTGAGGGTCGCACGCGGGCCTTCCTGCAGGTACAAAACGGCTGCGACCACCGCTGTACTTTCTGCATTATTCCCTTTGGCCGCGGCAATTCGCGTTCATTGCCAATGGATGAGGTCGTAGCGCAGGCCCGGCGTGTGGTTGAAAATGGTTACCGTGAGATCGTCCTCACTGGCGTCGACATCACAAGCTACGGTACGAACTTGCCCGGGACACCGCGTCTCGGCGCGCTGGTCAAGCGAATTCTCAAAGACGTGCCGGATCTTGTGCGCTTGAGGCTCTCCTCTATCGACTCGGTGGAAGCCGATGCTGACTTGCTCGATGCACTCGCTGCTGAGCCGCGTCTGATGCCGCATCTGCATTTGTCGCTGCAGGCCGGCGACGACATTATCCTCAAGCGCATGAAGCGGCGGCACTCGCGCAATGATGCGATCACCTTCTGTGAACAGGTCCGGCGGCTGCGTCCCGATGTTGCCTTCGGCGCCGACATCATCGCCGGCTTTCCCACGGAGAGCGAAGACATGTTTGCCCGTTCGCTCGATCTGGTCGATGAATGTGGGTTGAGCCAGCTTCATGTCTTCCCGTTCTCGTCCCGCCCTGGCACGCCGGCAGCGCGCATGCCGCAGCTTGATCGCGACATTATCAAACATCGCGCCCACCGCTTGCGTGAAAAGGGCGAGACGGCATTCCGCCGCTCTCTCGATCGCGAAATCGGCGGTCGCCGCTGCGTCCTCGCCGAAGCGCGTTCGGTTGGACGTACAGAGCAATTCATGCCGGTGCGGCTGCCGCCGTCGGTTCGGCCCGGTACTATTCTTGATCTCACAATGACGGCGCATGACGGCCGGCATCTTTTGGCCGCATAGGGGGGAAGAAGCGATGGCCTACCGCGAACATCTGATCACGACCATCGAACAGCTGCAGTCACTCTACGGCGAAAAGATGGGGGCCTCGGTCATCAAGGAGATCGATCACATCAATAACGGCTACCGAAAGCTGATCGAAGCGGCCCCGTTCGTTACGGTGGCGACTTCCGGCCCCGAAGGCCTCGACTGTTCGCCCAAAGGCGACGCGCCCGGCTTCGTGCATATTCTCGACGACAAGACGCTCGCGATCCCCGATCGTCCCGGCAACAACCGCATTGATGGCTTCCGCAACATTGTGCGCGATCCGCGCATAGCGCTTCTGTTCCTTATTCCCGGCGTCGGCGAAACCCTGCGCGTCAATGGCCGCGCCTCGATTTCAGTCGATCCGGAATTGATGCAGAGCTTCGCGGTCAATGGAAAGCTGCCACGCTGCGTACTTGTGGTGCATATCGAGAGCATCTTCTTCCATTGCTCGAAGGCGATCGTGCGCTCGAAGCTCTGGGACGAAGCGGCCAAGGTTGATCGCAAGCGCTTGCCGTCGACCGGCACCATCATTGCCGAACTCAGCCAGGGAAAGATGGGCGGCGAAATTTACGATCGCGAAGCGCCTGAAAAAATCAAGGCGATGCTTTACTGAGCCTCACCACTCCAGCCGCACGAGGTGAGCTTTTCGTGCATCGATTCAGGGATTGGCGCAGTCACTTTGACCGGCGGCTTGTTCTTGGAAATCGGCACTGTCACGTCGCGTGAATGAAGGTGCAACGCCGGCCCGCCCGTCCGCGGCGCGCTGCCATAGATATTGTCGCCGACAATCGGCCATCCCATTTCGGCGCAGTGGACGCGCAATTGATGGGTACGGCCGGTCAATGGCTCGAGCGCGAGCCACGCGAGGCCTTGTCCGCGGCCCATCACCTTCCAGGTGCTGGATGATGGAAGGCCTTGGCTATCCGCCTTCATCCACCAGCCGCGGGCTTCGTCGCGTTTTGCCAGCGGAATATCGATCCGGCCCCCATCGGCGTCGGGGCCGCCTTCGACCACGGCCCAATAACATTTGCCGACTTTACCCTGTTTGAACAGCTTGCCGAGCAGCGCCAGCGCCTTGCGATGGCGGCCCAACACAAGGCAGCCCGTTGTATCGCGGTCAAGCCGGTGCGCCAGCGCAGGTGCGCGCGGCAAGCCGAAACGCAATGCGTCGAAATAGTCTTCAAAGGCATCGCCACCCTTGGGGCCGCGATGCACCGGCAATCCCGCCGGCTTGTCGACCACCAGCATCAGCCCATCGCGATAAAGGAGGCGGCCGAGCATCTCTTCCGGTGTCATGCCGAAACCGCTATCACGGGCGCGGCATGAACGACAGCACACAAGGCGGAAACTGGTGGAAGCGCTTGAGCGGCGGGCTCAAGCGAACGTCGTCGTCGCTTGGCGCCCCCATCGTCGACCTTGTGTCGAAGCGCAAGCTCGATGTCGAAACGATTGCAGATTTAGAAAGCGAATTGATCCGCGCCGATTTCGGGCCCGAATTTGCCGCCCGCATCGCCGGCGTCCTCGGCGAAGGCCGTTACGACAAAGGATTGACGCCGGACGAGGTCAAGGGCGTACTGGCCGACGAAATTGAGAAAGTCCTCGCGCCGGTCGCCAAGCCGCTGGAAATAACGACGCGGCCCTTCATCGTTCTCGTCGCCGGCGTTAACGGGTCTGGCAAGACGACAACCATCGGCAAACTTTCTGCCCGCTTCCAGGCGCAAGGAATGAGCACGATGCTGGTGGCAGGTGATACATTCCGTGCCGCCGCGATCGACCAATTAAAAATCTGGGGTGAGCGTACCGGCGCGAGCGTGATGGCGCGGGAGCCCGGCGCCGACGCGGCCGGCCTTGCGTTTGACGCGATTGCCGCCGCAAAAGCACAAGGCATCGAAGTCGTGTTGGTCGACACAGCTGGCAGGCTGCAGAATCGCGCCGAGTTGATGGGCGAGTTGGAAAAAATGGTGCGCGTCATGCGTAAGGTCGAGCCAACTGCGCCGCATGCGGTCTTGCTTGTGCTCGATGCGACAGTTGGCCAGAACGCGCTCAGCCAGGTGGAGATTTTCGGCAAGATCGCCGGGGTGACCGGCTTGGTGATGACCAAGCTCGATGGTACTGCACGCGGCGGTATATTGGTTGCGATTGCGGACAAATTTGGTCTGCCCGTGCATTTCATAGGCGTCGGCGAGGCGGTGGACGATCTTGCTCCGTTCACTGCGCGCGACTTCGCCCGGGCGGTCGTCAGTCTGGATTCATAGGCGCAGAAAACGCATGGCGAAAACGAAACAACTCAATCCATTCCTCAAGCTGGTGCTCGATATCGGGCCGCTGGTGCTGTTCTTTGCCGCAAACGCAAAGCTCGGAATCTACGTCGCGACCGGCGCTTTCATGGCGGCGGTGTTGATCGCGCTGGTGGTGTCTTATGTGATGACGAACCACGTCGCCATAATGCCGCTGGTCACCGCAGTCATTGTGTTGGTGTTTGGTGGCCTGACGCTCGTGTTGCACGACGACCTGTTCATCAAGCTCAAGCCAACGATTATTTACGTCCTGTTCGGGGGCACACTTGTTGGCGGGCTGGCATTCAACAAGCCGTTGCTCGGCACGGTGTTTGATTCCGTCTTCCAACTTCGCGAAGAAGGTTGGCGGAAACTCACCTGGCGGTGGGCGCTGTTCTTCTTTGCCCTGGCGATCCTGAACGAGATTGTCTGGCGTACGCAAACGACGGATTTCTGGGTGAGTTTCAAATTGTTTGGCGTAGTGCCGCTGACTTTTTTATTTGCCGCGCTGCAAGTTCCGCTGCTCAACAAATACAGCATCGAGAAAAAGAACTAGCGCAGAGCTTTTTCGATTTCCGGTACGAGCGTACTGGCTAGATTTTCCGCGGTAATCGGGCCTACCAGCTTGTAAACGATGTGCCCGTCCCGGCCGACCAGGAAGGTTTCCGGTACGCCATAGACGCCCCAATCGATCGACGCGCGGCCAGCTTCGTCGCGGCCGGCCGCGGAAAAAGGATTGCCGTAGCGGTTGAGGAAGCGCCGTGCGTTGTCCGGCGCATCCTTGTAGTTGATTCCGACCAGCTGGATGCGCTTGTCTTTCGACAGTTGGTCGAGGAAAGGCACTTCGTCGTGGCAGGGCACGCACCATGATGCCCACACGTTCACCAGCGTCACCGCGCCCGGGAATGTCGCGTTGTTGATGCCTGGTACCGGGTTGCCGCCGCGTTCGAGGCCGGGCAGCGGCGGCAGGTCGGTCGGCGGCACCAGGCGCCCGATCAGCGCCGAAGGAATCCGCGACGGATCGCCGGTGCCGAGCCGGTAAAAAAACAGCGCCGCCAAGGCGAGAAATGCGATGAGCGGCAACAAAATGAGGATGTTGCGCGGTTTTTTGCCGGAGTTCTCACTCGATGCGGTGCTCACGAGCCAGCCTTGCGCGTCGCGCGTCGTGTAACGCAGCGGTCCTCGAGATCGCCCAGAATGCGCCGCTGTGCCGAATAGTCGAGCACGACCCAGGCGATCAGTGCGGCGACCACGAAAGTGGTTATCGCATAGGCGGCGATGACGAAATCGGCGTGCGGCCCCAAATTCATGGGTGCGCTTCAGCTAAATCTTGCGCCTGCATCAAACGCATGCTGCGCACCCGCCGCCGCAAAATTTCGTTACGCATGACGGCGAGATGCAACGTCATGAACAAGAGCGTGAAGGCAAGCGCCATGATTAACAGCGGGCTGAGCAACGCCGGATCGATGGTTGATCCACCCATACGAAACACCGAGGCTGGCTGGTGCAGCGTGTTCCACCAGTCGACTGAAAATTTGATGATCGGCAAATTGACCGCGCCGACCAACGACAGGATCGCAGCCGCGCGCGCGCCGCGCCCCGGCTCCTCCGCGGTCCAATAAAGCGCGAGCACACCAAGGTAAAGCAGTAATAGAACAAGCATCGACGTCAGCCGCGCGTCCCAGACCCAATAGGTGCCCCAGGTCGGGCGACCCCAAAGCGAGCCAGTCACCAGACAGATAAATGTGAACGCAGCTCCAATCGGTGCTGCCGCCTTGCCGGCAACATCCGCGAGCGGGTGACGCCACACCAACGTGCCGAGCGCGGCGACGCACATGAGACCCCAACCGAACATACCGAGCCACGCCGCTGGAACGTGCAGGAACATGATCTTCACGGTCGCGCCCTGCTGGTAATCGTCCGGCGCATTCATCGCGCGGAACAGGCCGACCGCGAAAACAATGATCGTCACTGCCGCAAGCCACGGCAACACGCGGTTGACGACGGTCAGGAACCGCGTCGGATTGGCGAGATCGATCACAGCCATGAGCGTTCTCTTAATCGGCAGTCGAAGCGCGCGCAATTCAAGCCCCGCTCGTCCCCGCGAAAGCGGGGACCCAGGGCAGAATTTGCCGGCCTCCCAATCACAGCTGGATTCCTGCTTGCGCGGGAATGAGCGGAAAGTGCGTAGGCCGTCAACATACCGACTCTCTATTCCAGTCCATGGCGCAGGGCCGCCGCCGCTGCAATCGGGCCGAGCACCAAGCTTGCCAAGCTTAGCGCACAAAGAATGGTGAAAGGTGGGCCGAACGGCGTGGGCCCGACGATCGCGGCATTCGCCGCGGCAACGCCAAAAATCAGCACCGGGACAGTGAGCGGCAACACGAGTACTGCAAGCAGCAGCCCGCCGCGACGCAGCGCCACAGAGAGTGCAGCGCCGATCAGCCCGATAAACGTAAGTGCGGGCGTGCCGGCGAAAAGCGTGAGCGCGAGCCAGCCCATCGCATGTAATTCGACATTGAGCATCAGCCCGAGCACCGGCGCGATCACGACGAGTGGCAGGCCGGTCGTGAGCCAATGTGCAATGGCTTTCGTTGCAACGGACAGTTCAAGCGGCAAGGGACCCATCATCAAAAGATCGAGCGAGCCGTCCTCGTAGTCGGTCGCGAACAGGCGGTCGAGCGCGAGCAGGCTTGCGAGCAACGCGCCCAGCCAAAGAATCGCAGGTCCGATGCGGGCAAGCAGCGCCAGGTCCGGACCGATTGCGAAGGGCATCATGGCGACGACGATCAGGAAAAACAGCGCGCCCATAAATGCGCCGCCACCGACGCGAACCGCCAGCCGCATGTCACGCACGAGAAGCGCGGTGAAGGCGCTCATGCTGGACCCAATTTCAGTTCACGTGCGCGTTCAAGACCGATTGGTCCATGCGCCGCTGCGACGATCATCCCGCCACCCGCGAGATGTCCGCGCATAAGCTCGGCGAGTTTCTTTTGTGACGGCACATCGAGCGTCGAGGTTGGCTCGTCCAGAAGCCAGATTGCCCGTGGCACAGCGACGAGGCGGGCAATGGAAAGTCGCCGCCGCTGGCCAGCCGACAAATAAGCAGCGGGCAGACCGGTGAGGGGCGCCAGATCAACCACCTCCAAGGCGGGGGCCACACCAGCTCCCGTACCGAAATATTCGGCCCAGAATTGCAGATTTTCGCCAACCGACAACGCAGGCTTCATCGCATCTTGATGGCCGAGATAGTGCGCCTGCTCGGCCAGCGGCGTGTCCAATTGGCCGCCTTGCAGCGCCAATCGCCCTTCGGCAATTCGCACGAGGCCGGCGATCATGCGCAGCAGGGAGGATTTGCCGGCGCCGTTGCGCCCGGTAACCACCATCGCCTCGCCGGCGGATAGGCTAAAACTCAGGCCCCGGAAGATCTCGCGTCCGCCGCGGTGACAGGTCAATTCATCGGCCTGGAGTTGCATCACGGCTGCCGCAGCGACTTTGAGGGGGTCGGAACGGCGCGGCCGAGCGCGAAAAACCCCGGTATTCTGAGCATATTTGGCGTTGTTCCCCGGTCAATATAGCTTCGGACACGAAAAGACCTTATAAGCGCGGACTTGCGACGTTACGTAATTTGGATTCGGACGCAAGTCTCACCAGCGAGAAAAACATAGCCTTGCCAAAAGCTTAGTCCGAACCAGCGCCGGTACACCGGCCGGGAATGGAAACAGCCGACATGACTTCGCTCGACAGCTTTAGATGCTGCAAGACCCTGCAGGTTGGTAGCAAGAGCTACGCCTATTTCAGCCTTCCAATCGCCGAACGAAATGGCCTCAAGGGCATTTCTCGCCTGCCGTTTTCGATGAAGGTGCTTCTGGAAAATCTGCTGCGCAACGAAGATGGGCGCACGGTGACCAAGGATGACATCAAAGCGGTTGCGGAGTGGCTCAAGACCAAAACTTCAGAGCGGGAGATTGCATTCCGTCCGGCGCGCGTGCTGATGCAGGATTTTACCGGCGTACCCGCGGTGGTCGATCTTGCGGCCATGCGCGACGCCATGAAACATCTCGGCGGCGATCCAAAGAAGATTAATCCGCAGGTACCGGTCGATCTTGTCATCGATCATTCGGTCGCGGTGACGTTCTTCGGCAACAACAACGCCTTTAAAAAGAACGTCGAGGAGGAGTATCGGCAGAATCAGGAACGCTACAAATTCCTGAAATGGGCGCAACGCTCGTTTGACAATTTCAGCGTTGTGCCTCCGGGCACCGGTATCTGCCATCAGGTCAATCTCGAATACCTGTCGCGTGTCGTTTGGCACCGCAAAGACAAAGTGAAGGCCGACGGCAAAGCCGCCACCATGGAGGTTGCCTATCCCGACACGCTGGTCGGCACCGACTCACACACGACGATGGTCAACGGCCTTTCTGTGCTCGGCTGGGGTGTCGGCGGCATTGAAGCGGAAGCCGCGATGCTCGGCCAGCCGCTGTCGATGGTGCTGCCCGAAGTTATCGGGTTCAAGTTTGCCGGAAAATTGAAGGAGGGCGTCACCGCCACCGACCTGGTGTTGACCGTCACCGAAATGCTGCGCAAGCGCGGCGTCGTCGGCAAGTTTGTCGAGTTTTTTGGCCCGGGCCTCGCGCATCTGACCATCGCCGACCGTGCGACGCTCGGCAACATGTCGCCGGAATATGGCGCTACGTGCGGATTCTCTCCAATTGACGACGATACCATTCGCTACCTGAAAGACACGGGGCGCCCGGCCGAGCTCGTCGCTCTCGTCGCCGCTTATGCCAAGGCGCAGGGCATGTTCCGCGTGAAGGCAACGCCCGACCCGATGTTCACCGACATCCTCAAGCTGGAGTTGGGTTCGGTCGAGCCGTCGCTCGCAGGCCCAAAACGTCCGCAGGACCGCGTTGCCTTGAAGGAAGTAAAGGCCGGCTTTGCCATTTCGATGGACAAGGAATTCGGCAAGAGCGCCGAGGCGAAGAAGCGCGTAAAGGTTTCCGGAAAGAATTACGATCTGGGCCACGGCGATGTGGTTATCGCCGCGATCACGTCCTGCACCAACACCTCTAATCCGAATGTCATGATCGGCGCCGGCCTGCTTGCCCGCAAGGCTGCTGCGAAAGGCTTGGTTACAAAGCCGTGGGTGAAGACGTCGCTCGCGCCCGGCTCGCAGGTCGTCGGCGAATATCTCGATAAATCCGGCCTTCAAAAAGATCTCGACAAGCTCGGCTTCAATCTTGTCGGCTTCGGCTGTACGACCTGCATCGGCAACTCAGGCCCGCTGCCGCCTGAAAATTCCAAGGCGATCAACGATAACGATCTGGTCGCCGCCGCAGTGTTGTCGGGAAACCGCAACTTCGAAGGTCGCGTCAACGCCGACGTGCGCGCCAACTATCTCGCTTCGCCGCCGCTCGTCGTGTCCTACGCGATCGCGGGCTCGATGAACGTTGATCTCGCGAAAGACCCGCTCGGCGTCGATCAGAAGGGTAAGAAGGTCTTCCTGAAAGACATTTGGCCCTCGAACAAGGAAATCGGCGACTTCGTTGCCAAGAACATCACCAAGCAGATCTTCTCCAGAAAATATGCCGACGTGTTTAAGGGCGATTCACTGTGGCGCAAGATCAGCGTCAAAGGCGGCATGACCTACGACTGGGACAAGAAGTCCACCTATGTGCAGAACCCGCCATACTTCGTGGGAATGGGCCGGCACCCCAAGCCGCTCGAAGACATTGTCGACGCGCGTGTGCTGGCCCTGCTGCTCGACTCAATCACCACCGACCACATTTCGCCGGCGGGCTCGATCAAGGTCGACTCGCCAGCGGGAAAATATCTGGTCGGACACAAGGTCAAGCCGGCTGATTTCAATCAATACGGCACGCGCCGAGGCAACCACGAAGTGATGATGCGCGGCACTTTCGCGAACATCCGTATCAAGAACCAAATGGTGCCGGGAGTCGAAGGCGGGGTCACCATTCACTACCCGTCCAAGCAGCGCATGCCGATCTACGATGCAGCTATGAAATACCAAGCCGACGGGGTTCCGCTGGTTGTTTTCGCCGGCAAGGAATACGGCAGCGGGTCTTCGCGCGACTGGGCGGCCAAGGGTTCGGTCCTGCTCGGCGTCCGCGCGGTGATTGCGCAATCTTTCGAACGCATCCACCGTTCGAACCTGGTCGGCATGGGCGTGATGCCATTGGTATTTGAGGAAGGCACCTCCTGGCAGTCGCTCGGCCTCAGAGGGGACGAGCAGGTCACGATCCGCGGTTTGCATGGTGAACTCAAACCGCATCAGCGGCTGATCGCTGAGATCGTATCCGGCAACGGGACCCTCAAGCGGGTGCCGCTGATCTGCCGTATCGACACGTTGGACGAGCTCGACTACTTCAAGAACGGCGGTATCTTGCAGTTTGTCCTGCGTCAATTAGCGGGTTGACCGGCGATTCCGTTAACGGTCAGCCCTTAGGCTGCTCACTGTGAAGTGAGTAGCGGGTGATCGGCCCAGCCCTCTATAACTCGCGGGCGGGGCAAGGGATTGCGGTATCGATATGAACTATCGCCACGTCACCTTCGCTATCGCGATCATTTGTACCTCTACGGCTACATCGGCTTTGGCCGAGCCGCGCGCCGTCATTGAGCTGTTCACCAGCCAAGGTTGCTCATCCTGCCCCGCTGCCGACAAACTGCTCGGTGAGCTCTCGCGCGACCCGTCGTTGATGACCATGAGTCTGGCGGTCGATTACTGGGATTATCTGGGTTGGAAAGATACGCTGGCGCTGCATGGTCATTCGGATCGGCAGCGCGCCTATGCCGAAGCGCGCGGTGACCGCGAGGTCTATACGCCGCAGGTGGTCGTTAATGGCATTGTCCATGTGCTCGGCAGCGACAAGGCGGCAATCGAAAAAGCAATTGCACAGACGCGCCGTAATCCCGCTGTGCTTGCGTTGCCAGTGACCATGTCCATTGCCGACGGTAAGGTGACGGTGAACGTTCCCGCCGCCAAGGAAGAACACCCCAGTGCCGAGGTCTGGCTCTGCCCGGTGAGGAGCAAAGTTTCGGTTGAAGTCGCACGTGGCGAAAATCGCGACCACACGCTGACGTACCACAATGTCGTACGCCGCTGGGTGAAGCTCGGCGACTGGAACGGCAAAGCGCAAACATTCAGCATGCCGCTGACCGAGCTTCCGAAGGGTGAATACTCGCTCAAAGACATCGATAGGCTCGACGTCATTGTGCAAGGTGGTGCAGCTACCAAACCCGGATTGATGCTCGGCAGCGCATCCACGAGCTGCTGCGCAGCTCCGACCAACTGAACATCTAATTTTTTTCGCCACAAAAAAATCGGGCCGGCTTACTGCCGGCCCGAAGGCATTAGGGGATTGAACCGTACGCGGCACTCAACTGGCCCGGCCGATCGAACCCCGGGGGGCTGGGGGGCTGAGGAATCCGGTGCTCGTACCGGACCGGGCCTTGAGGCAACGGTGTTGTTATCCCAATCCAGCGTGACCAGCGATTGACGGAAATTGGGCGTTATTGTGGGAGCTTTTAACGAGTTCGTGATCGCAGGCGGGCAGGTTTTGCCTGTTTTCAAGTCACTTCATGCCGGAATGAAGCTCTTGCGGTACGCCTTCTGCGGCGCGATCATCGGCCGCAGACAAAAGGAGGCGCCGCATGACGTTCGGTTCCGGCGAAATCGATCCAAGCCAGTCCCTCGGGGGCGGTACCCCGGTGCGCACCGCGGCCGCCCTCGCAAATCAGGTAACTTTCAGCCGGCGCGAGCTCAACCGCATTCTCGACCTTTACGGCCGCAAGGTCGCGGCCGGCGAATGGCGCGACTACGCCATCGATTTTCTGAAAGACCGGGCGGTCTTCTCGGTGTTTCGAAGAGCCTCGGAAGTGCCGCTCTATCGAATTGAGAAAAATCCAAAGCTTGAACGCCGTCAGGGTGTATACAGCGTGATCTCAGCCACGGGACACATCGTGCGCCGCGGTCACGAGCTTGAACGAGTATTGCGCGCGATCGACAGTTCGTTGTCGTTGGTCGCGAGTTGACTTTACTCAGCTCGTCCCCGCGAACGCGGGGACCCAGAGGAAAAATTCCGGCGCTTCTGGTTGTTTCTCTGGATTCCCGCTTGTGCGAGAATGAGCGGGCGAGGTCGCGTGTCGCCTTATGGGCTGGTCGATGCACCCGGCCCAAGCGTCCGCTGCATGAGCACGCTATCGAGCCAGCGGCCTTGCTTGAATCCGACATCAGCCAGAATGCCAACGTGGTGGAAGCCCAGGGCCTCATGTAGGCCGATCGAGGCCGCCTGCTTGGTCGAATCCCCGATTACGGCAATCATCTGGCGGAAGCCTTGCGCCGCGCAGGCCTCGATCAGGGCCGCCAGCAAGGCGCGGCCAACGCCGCGGCGGCGATGATCCCGGGCGATGTAGACGGAATTCTCCACGGTGTATCGATAGGCAGGCCGCGTTCGATACGGCGCCGCATAGGCATAGCCGGCGAGTGCGCCTCCGGCTTCCGCCACCAGGTAGGGAAAGCCATTGCCCACAAGGTCGTCCATCCGGCGCGCCATTTCGGCGATGTCGGGGGGCGTCAGTTCGAACGACGCCGTGCCGTGTTCAACGGCGTGCGCATAGATGTGGGTGATAGCCGGGATATCGACGGTGCGGGCGGGGCGAATGGCGATCGTCATGCGCCGCGCAGGCTAGCAAAAGAAAAGCGCCCCGGCCTATAGCCGGGGCGCGCATTGCAGTGCTGCTGATCGTGCCTAGCGCCGATCACCCATGAAACGCAGCAAGAACAGGAACAGGTTGATGAAGTCGAGATAGAGCGTCAACGCGCCCATTACCGCCTTGCGGCCGGAAATGGTGCCGTCATCGTTGGCGCTGTACATTTCCTTGATCTTCTGGGTATCCCAGGCGGTCAACCCGGCAAAAATCAGCACGCCGATCGCAGAGATTGCGAAGTCGAGACCGCTGCTCTTGAGGAACATGTTGACGACCATCGCGAGGATCAGGCCGAACAGTCCCATCGTCAGGAACGAACCCATCGGCGAGAGATCGCGCTGCGTGGTGTACCCGTACAAACTCAGCGCGCCGAACGAGGCCGCCGAGATGAAGAAGGTGCGGGTGATCGATGCGCCGGTATAAGCAAGAAACACCGACGACAGCATGAGCCCAAGCAATCCCGCATAGACCAGGAACAGCATGAGCGCCGTGCTTGGCTGCAGGCTGTTAATGCGGAAGCTCATGAAGAACACCAGTCCGAGCGTGCCCAGGAACAGCACAATCGCCAGCGGGCCGCTGAAGATGGTCTGCCCGAACGGAGTTAGCCCGGTGACGCGGCCAGTCGCATCGGTGACCACCGCGGCGTTGTAAGTAAGCCAGGCGACGACGCCGGTCAGAGCGACGCCGGCGGCCATGTAATTGTAGACGCGGATCATGTAGGCGCGCAGACCCGCATCGATCGCGATAGCTCGCGCGGCGCCACCGAAGCCGCGGCCAGCTACGTTACGGTCGTAGTCCGACATCGAAGTTTCCTCTCTCATGTTCCGGCGTTGGGCCGGCTACCTAACGCGCGCCGGCATGGTGCCGTCGCGCTCGTTTTCCGAATCTAGTGGTTGGCCAGCCTTCGCGCCAGATATGGCTTGATGATGACTAGATACCATTGCGGATCGTTAACGTCCGGTGGCGCGACTATAGCCGATATGTTCCAGGCTGGGATGGCGACCCAGGGCACGTGGCGGAATGTCGCAAAACTACAGATTCCTCAATATAGGAGCCGGTTTTTGGCCAAGCGCCGTGTAGGTGCCGACGAGGCCGAGGGCGACCGTAACCAGGACTGCCGCTGCGGCGGCCGCCAGGGCCGGCCAGGGCAACCAGACAAAGGACAGGTGCATGAGCTGGGCCACAATCAGCCAGGCGGCGAGCGAGCCACTCATCACGCCGAACAGCGCCGTGGCTGCTCCGATCAACAGATATTCGATGCTGTACGCACTGAGCAGCCGGCGGCGTGTGGCACCGAGCGTTTTTAGGATCACGGCGTCATAGACGCGGTGGCGGTGGCCGGCGGCCAGAGCGCCTCCAAGGACAAGTGCAGCCACGACCAGCGTAATCGCGCTGGCGCCGCGAATTGCGAGCACCAGGTTGGCGA
>WNFM01236946.1_pt1 | contig 14604 bp, 12 predicted proteins | sample 5400271 | NCBI WGS metagenome assembly WNFM01 (sample SAMN13153352, study PRJNA577476) | soil metagenome | isolation source: 60 cm saprolite on Douglas fir-dominated hillslope | place: USA:California | collected 2013-09-17 | reverse complement strand
AAGCTGCACATGCGGATGAAGCGGGCGTTTCGTGAGAGCCTTCAGGCGCGCAAACGGCACGCGCGCGCGGTCGCGTCGTACAAGAAGCTGGTAAGAAGGTACCGCGCGGCCTGAGCTCCGCTCTCGTCGCCGTCCCGCTCCGCGCACCTGAGCCTCACGCGCCCGGAACGTATCGCCTGTCGGACGATCCGGTGCGGGACGACCTCCATACGGGCGGGCCCTCGATTCGAGCGGCCGCCAACCGGCGCCGTGAGATCGTTCATGGGGGCCCGCCCTCGCCTGGATCCCTTCCGAATCCGCGGGCGCATGCTGACGGCATGCGGCTCGCCCCACCTCGAATCCCGGGTTAGACTATTGCCACGGAGCGGCTTCCCCGGCCGCCCGGATCGGGAATCTCGCCCGCTCAATGGGTGTTTTCATGAAGAACAAGCTCGACGAGCAGCTCCAGAATGCCGCGCGGCTGGCCGCCCTGCGGCGGATTTCGCTGCTGGACACGCCTCCCGAGGAGGCGTTCGACCGGCTGACGCGGCTCGCGGCCACCGTCCTGCGGGTGCCCGCGGCCTTCGTGTCGCTCGTCGACGGGGAGCGCTCCTTCATCAAGAGCTGCGTCGGCGTGGGCGAGCCGTTGAAGTCGTTGCGGCAGCTCCCCCTGAGGTATTCGTTCTGCAAGCACGCCGTGGCGTCGGGAGAGCCGCTCATCGTCTCGGATACGCGGCAGGATCCGCTCGTCAAGGACAACCCCTCGGTGTCCGAGATGGGCGTGATCGCGTACGCCGGGATCCCGCTCACCACGACGGAAGGGTTCACCCTCGGCACCTTCTGCGTCGTCGACTCGGTGCCGCACCAATGGAGCGCGGAGGAGGTCGAGGTCCTTCGATCCCTGGCCGCCTCGGCCATGACCGAGATCGGGGCGCGAGGCCTGGCCGCGGAGCTGAAAATCCTCACCACCGATCTTCAGCGGCTCGTCGAGGCCCGCACCTCGCAGCTGAGCCGTGCCGAGGAACGCTGGCGGGTTCTGCTTCGCATCAACAACGCCGTCGTGACCTGTCTCGACAGGAAGATGCTCCTGGGGGCGACTGCGGTCGTGCTGCGCGACGTGATCCCTTTCGATCGCGCGTCGCTCGTCCTGGATGACCCGGCCGACGGAGTCTTCAGGGTTCTCGGCGCGGCCGGCCCGGTGGCCTCCCCCTCCATCATACCGCTCGGAACGGAGTGGCCCCGGTCGGGAAGCCGGAGCGGCTGGATCGTCGAGCACGCCCAGCCGGTGCTGACGCCCGACCTTCGGGAGGATACGCGGTTCGTCGAGCATGCCCCGCTGGTTCGGGCGGGGATCCTCTCTGCTCTGTCGGTGCCTCTCCGCACCAAGGACAAGGTGATCGGTACGCTGAACGTCGGAAGCCGGGAGGCGGGACGGTACGGGGAGAGCGATTGCGAGCTGCTGCTGGCGATCGCCGACCAGGTCGTCCTGGCCATCCAGAACACGCTCGCGTATGAAGAGATCGAGTCGCTCAAGCACCGACTCGAGCAGGAGAACCTCTATCTTCAAGAAGAACGGCGCGCCGAGGCGGCGTTCGCGGACGTCGTCGGCGAATCCCCGGCCATCCAGAAGGTGCTCGCAGGGGTCAGGAGCGTGGCCGGGACCGACTCCACCGTCCTCGTGACGGGAGAGACGGGGACGGGGAAGGAGATCATCGTCCGTGCGATCCATGGTCTGAGCGGGCGAAAGGACAAGATCCTGATCAAGGTGAACTGCGCCGCCCTGCCGAGCGGCGTGATCGAAAGCGAGCTGTTCGGCCACGAGAAGGGCGCCTTCACCGGCGCCCTGACCCGCAGGGTCGGTCGCTTCGAGCTGGCGCATGGCGGGACGCTGTTCCTCGACGAGGTGGGCGACCTCCCGCTGGAGCTCCAGGCGAAGCTCCTGCGGGTTCTCCAGGAGGGGGAATTCGAGCGTGTGGGCGGGACGCAGACGCTCAAGATGAACGTCCGGGTCATCGCCGCGACCAACCGCAATCTGAGCATCGCGGTGGAGGAAGGACGGTTCCGCGCGGATCTCTTTTATCGTCTCAACGTCTTTCCGATCGCGATCCCGCCGTTGCGCGAGCGTCTGGAGGATGTCCCCCGTCTGACCCGCCACTTCGCCATGATCTACGCCTCGAAGATGGCCAAGACGATCGGGACGATCAGCGAGCCGGTCCTGAGCAAGCTGATGGAGTACAGCTGGCCCGGCAACGTCCGCGAGCTCCAGAACGTCATCGAGCGCGCGGTCATCCTGTCGACGAACAACCGGCTCGAGCTGGACGACTCCCTGGCGGCGCCCGCCGCCGGAGGCCGCGCCAAGCCGGCGCGGACGCTCGAGGATCTCGAGCGCGATCATATCCTCTCGGTCCTCAAGAGCGTCGGCTGGCGCGTGAGCGGCGACCGGGGGGCCGCCAGAATCCTCGGTCTCAAGCGGACCACGCTCGAAGCGCGCATGAACCGGCTCGGCATCCTGCGCCCCAGCTGATTCCGCGGTCCGGCAGATCCCGCCACCGGGCCGATTCCGCGGCCCGGCCGATCCCACGAATCGACGCATCCCATCGTATTGGCATTCCGCCAACCGGGTGGCTCGCCGGGCGCAATCCGACCGGCGCGCTCCCCGCCGCGGATCCCCTGCAACCTCCTTCGCCTGTAGCGATTGCCGCCCGAACCTCGCGCCCGATCCGCTCTGGCACGCGCGTTGCGATATCTGCACGCGTGACATCGAATCGAGCGGAGGCGGTCACGGATGCTTCGGATCCTGCGTGACGACCTGGAGGGGCACCGGGTGGTCCTGATCCTCCAGGGACGGATTGTCGACGAGTGGGCCGAGGTGCTCGAAAGCGAGTGCTTTGATTTGATCCGATCCGGGCATCACGTGGCGCTCGATCTCTCCGGGGTGGTCTTCATCGGCCGCATCGGCCTCGAAGCGCTCGAACGGATCAGCCGGGCCGGAGTCGAGATCAAGGGCTGCTCGCCGCTCATCGCCGACATGCTGGAGCAGGAAGGGATCAGGGCGGGCCGGAACATCGCGGACATGAACGATCGGACGCTTCCCTGGAAGCGAGGAGGTGAGACGGACGCCTGAACACGGATGTCGATGGAGGCCGGCGGTCCGTATCGGAGAGCTCGCCCGAACAGCGTCGCCGGCCATGCATTGAACCCTGGCAGGGGTCGCGCCAAGCGCGTGCCGATCGACCCGGCGCCCCTGCACGAGAGAAGGAGGTCACATGTTCTGGAAGACGACCGCCCGTTCTGTTCCGAGAATTTCGTTCACCACGGCCGCGGCCGTGGCGCTGCTGTCGGCCGGGGCTTCGAGTCCCGCCTTGCCGAACCCCCTCTCGGCGCAGCCCCACGAAGGGATCGCTCAGCTCGAAGCTTCGATCTTTCACACCGATGTCATTCCGGCGCCCTGCCATCCGAATCCCCGCTCGCAGGCCGACATGGCGGGCCTCGCGCAGCGCGGCGACGTCCGGCGCACCCCGCGGCCTCTCAAAGAGAGGCTGATCCGGCTCGCGGGACGCCCGCACACCTTCCTTCCGATACAGACCTTCGCGGAGGCGGACAGCCCCAGCCTGCTCTTCCAGTACTACCTTCTCGACACCCGGGGGTTCGAGCCGAACGTCTTCACGTCGATCTTCCCCGGGATCAACGATGCGGTGATGCTCACCGCGACCGGCGGCGTCTGCGGCATCCCCACGATCGGCTCCGTCCGTCTCGCGCTCGAGCCGAAGCCGGACCTGCCGACCGACCCGAACGACGTCCGCGCCTTCATCGACGTGTTCACCGATATCGATCCGCTGTTCGTGATCAACAACGAGAGCGGCTGGTACGAGGGCTGGATGATCCACGACCTCGGCGTCGCGCCGGTCGGCCCGGCGCGCGGCGACGGTCATGCCGGGTTCGGGACGCTCATTCAGCAGGACGCCGATCTCCTCAGGGCGATGGGGACCGGCAACAACGTCTTCGGCCACCTCTTCACGACCGACGGCAAGGACCCCCGTCTCCCGAGCGAAGCCGACCGGTTCCCCGACATCCAGAGCAACCTGGTCCCGATCTTCCTGAGCATGGGCGCCTACAACGCCATGCAGCAGAGCGACGTGCACAGCTACTGGGAATTCAACTACACGACCGACTGGGTCTTCCCTCTGTACGAGCTGCCCTTCACGGGCGGGATTCCGGGCACGTTCGAGCCGGGGTCGATCGGCCGGCTCTCCAGCCTGGTCCCGGGCTCGGGGCCGCAGGGCGTTCGTAACAACCCGGTGATCTACGGCGACAATCCGTCCCTGCCGCGCGACCCCGACAAGTTCGATGGCGATGACGACGCGCAGCGGGAGTTCCGGAACCGGTTCATTCCCAGCGGCCTCGCTCACGAGATCTATCTGGATGTCTACGAGCGTCTGGCTTCGTTCGAGCCGGACGCTCCTTTCCCGCAACGCCTCTTCGACGCCTACGCCGCGGAAGTGGATCGCGTCGACCAGAACGGGGACGGCGTGATCTCTGCCGTCGAGGGGGACGTCGACAGCGCGTCGGACGGCTTCATCGACAACGCGCGTCTGTTCCTGCCGGCGACCTCCTTCAACCGCTTCGCGGTGACGCGTGAGATCAACGACGGCTATCTCGCCCCGCGGTTCGCACCCAGCCAGCGGGCCTGGATCCTCACGGGGTCCGCGATTCCGGTCACGCCGGCCGTGCCGGCCTCGGAAGGACGGGACGGCGATGACCGCTGAGCACAACCGAAGCAACGGCAGGAACGTCAGCCCCCAACTCTTGATAGGAGGCATTCTCATGCAGTCGATACGCGCAGCAGGGATCGCCGTGCTCCTCTCGCTGGCGGGGTCGGCGCTGACCGGACCCGCGGCCCAGGCCGCCACGAGGCCGGCGATCTTCACCTTTCCCCTGGTGGTCTCGGCCGGCGCCGCCGGGTGCCTTCCGAACGCGCGCGGCGAGGTCAGGCTCACCGCGCGCGGGGGGTCGAGCCAGCAGATGGAGGTGAGAGTCTCGGGGCTGCCCGTCAACAACACCTTCACCCTCTTCGTGCTCCAGCTCCCGCATGGCCCCTTCGGCCTGGCGTGGTATCAGGGAGACATCGAGACCGATCAGTATGGCATCGGCCACGGCAGGTTCGCCGGGATCTTCAGCGACGAAACGTTCATCGTGGCTCCGGGTACCGGCCCCGCCCCGGTCGTGCATCCCGCCGACGCGAGCACGAACCCGGCGACCGCTCCCGTCCACCTGTTCCATCTCGGCATCTGGTTCGATTCGACGGCCGAGGCCGCGGCGGCGGGGTGCGGCGGCGGTCAAACACCGTTCAACGGCGACCACACCGCCGGCATCCAGGTGCTGAACACCACCAACTTCCCGGACGGCGACGGACCGATCGGACAGTTCGCTCCATAACCCGTCGACGTTCCTGCTCGCTTGGTCCTGCCTGGCGGTCCGATCCGCCGGGCAGGACCCGTGGAGCAGGGACGACATCAATGGATGACGGCGGCTGGAGAGGGTGAAGCGGCCGGAGCGGTCCGGGCCGCCCCCGGCGACGATCGGCCCTCGTTCGCGCGGGCATGCGCCATGATCGCGGCGAAAGCGGGATCGCCGTGCAGCGCTTTGAGATCGGAATCCTTCGCCATCACGTCCCAGTGCGAGTAGCCGTGCGCCACGGCCTGCCCGAGCCAGTCGAGCGCGGCCGCGCGCCGGCCGCGAAGGGCGGACATGCACCCCAGGTTGTAAAGAGTGTTCGCGGTGTGGGGGTGGTTCTCCCCCATCACGCGGCGCCCCGCCTCGAGCGACTCGCGGAACAGCGCCTCCGCCTCGTCGTAGCGCCCTTCCGAGGAGTAGACATTGGCGAGGTTGTTCATGGTCGTGAGCGTGGTCGGATGCTCCTTCCCCAGCACGCGGCGGCTCCTCTCGAGCGTATCGCGGTAGAGCGGTTCGGCGTCGGCGAAGCGGCCCTCGTCGTCATAGGTGACCGCGAGCTCGTTCGTCGCCTCGAGCGTCCGCAGATGGTCATCGCCCAGCCGACGGCGCAGCCGCTCCCGCGTGTCCCGTTGCAGCACCTCGGCCTCGGCGTACCGCCCCTCGCGCTCGTAAACGTTGGCGAGATGGTAGATGTTCTCGAGCGTGACCGAATTGTCCTCCCCCAGGACCTTGCGCAGCTTCTCGACCACGGAGCGGTACAGGGCCTCGGCCTCGCCGTAGCGCCGCTCCATCCGGTAAGTCCCCGCCAGATCGGCCATGCTCAAAATGCTGTCCGGGTGGTCCTCTCCCAGGACGCGACGACGCGCCTCGAGGATCTGGCGATCGAGCTTCTCGGCCTCTTCGTATCGTCCCGTGGCGCGCATCACGAAGACCAGACCGGCCTTGGCCCGGAGCGTGTCCGGGTGCTCCTCGCCCAGAAGGCGCCGGCGAGCTTCGATGACCCGGTCGAACAGCTTCTCCGCCTCCGCGCGGCGCCCCATGTTGACGTCGAGCAGCGCGAGATCGATCATCGTCGCGAGGGTGTCCGGGTTCTCTTCGCCGAGCAGACGACGGCGTGTCGCGAGCGCCTGCTCCAGGATCGGCAGCGCCTTCGGGTAAAGGCCGATGTTCGCGTAGACCTGTCCCATGGTCTGCATCAGCCTCGCCTGGACCTCCGGCTCGTCCGCCAGCTCCTTGCCGATTTTCTCCAGACCCGTGTCGAGGATCTCGCGCGCCTTGATCGAGTTGCCGCGAGTCTCGTCCGGGTCCGACACCTTGAACAGGCCGGTGAGGAAGTCCGAGACCCGGTCCGCCGTATGGGCCTCCCGGTTGGCGCGGTCGCGCTCCGCGGCGATGCGCCGGGCCTGGAGCGTCATCGCCGCGGCGAAACCGACGAGAAGAACGAAAACCGCTCCCGTGGCCGCGAAGGCGACCTTGTGCCGTGCCACGAGCTTGCGGATCTGATAGGCGGCGCTCGGCGCGCGGGCGAGGATCGGCCGGCCGTCGAGGTAGCGCGCCAGATCCTCGTCGAGAGCGGCGATCGTCTGGTAACGCCGCGCCGGATCTTTTTCGAGTGTCTTCTGGACGATGATCGCCAGGTCGCGGTCGAACTTCCGGCGCCCGCCGGCGGCCGCTCCGAGGGGGCGGGGCGGCTGCTCGCAGACGATCCGGACCGCCTCGGGAAACTCGGCCCGTTCGAGGTCGTACGGCAGCCGGCCGGTCAGCATCCGGTAAAGGATGACGCCGAGGGAGTAGACGTCGGTGCGGACGTCCATCTCGTCCCGCCGGCCGCGGATCTGCTCGGGACTCATGTAGGGGAGCGTCCCCTGAACGTGGCCGATCGCCGTGACCGCCGTCGCGGCCGCGTCCGGGTCGTTGATCCGGGCCAGGCCGAAATCGAGAACCTTGATGTCGGGCGGTTCGTCGTGGTCGCGGCCCGACGAGAGGCCGGGCGCTCCCTCCCGCGCGGTCGGACCGCCTTGCGGGGGCACCACCAGAATGTTGGACGGCTTCAGATCGCGGTGGATGACGCCGCGCTGGTGAGCGTACGCCACGGCGCCGGTGATCTTCCGGATCAGCGCGAGGCGGCGCCTCAGATCGGACCGGCTCCGCACCGGGCCGCTCTCGTCCAGGACGTCGGACAACCGGCGCCCCTGCACGAGCTCCATGGCGAAGAAGTGCTGCCCCTCCTCGGTGCAGCCCGACTCGTAGATCGAAGCGATCCCCGGATGCTTGAGCCGCGCCAGGCTCTCGGTCTCGCGCTGAAACATCCGGACCGCCGCGTCGTCGACGTAGCGCCCTCCCAGGATGACCTTGAGGGCGACCGGCCGCCGAGGCCGCTGCTGCTCGGCTTCGTACACCACTCCCATCCCGCCCCGGCCGATCTCGCGCACCACGCGGTACGGGCCGATCGCCCTGCCGGCGAGATCGGGGGAGCGCGCGGCGGCTTCCTCGGCCGCGTCGCCGCGCTCGCCGGACTCCAGGCCGACGGCGGAGAGCGCGACCGGAGTGCCGAGGAAGGAGCCCGCCTCTCCGTCCGCGCGGAGGAGACTCTCGATCTCCGCGCGCAGGGCGGTATCGCGACCGCAGGCCTGGTCCAGGAAGGGGCCGCGGCGATCGGCCGGGAGATCGAGCGCTTCTTCGAGGATCGGCGCGATCGTCCGCCAGCGATCGGGGGCCGGCAGCGGCTTCATGGCCGCTCCAGGCGATCCGGCGTCTCCGGACCGGACAGCATCTGGAACAGGAGGGCCCGCGCCACGCGCCAGTCGCGGTTCACGGTGCGCGACTCGACCCCCAGCGCCTCCGCCGTTTCCTCGATCGACAGGCCGGCGAAGAAGCGCAGCTCCACCATCTTCACCAGCCGCTCGTTGAGCGCGCCGAGCCGCTCGAGAGCTTGATCGAGCGCCAGGATCTCCTCGGCCCGTGGCTCCACCCCCGAAGCCGCCTCGTCGAGGAGCGCGACGCTCACCCCGCCGCCCCGTTTGAGGGCGCCCCGGCGGCGGGCCCGGTCGACGACGATCTGCCTCATCGCCAGGGCGGCCACCGCGAAGAAATGCTGCCGGTCCCGCCATTCCACCCGGGACTGATCCACCAGCCGCAGGTACGCTTCATGGACCAGGGCGGTGGTATCGAGCGAGGCGCCGGGGTCCCGTCCCGTCAGCCGGGAGTGGGCCATCGCCCTGAGCCGCCCGTAGACCAAGGGGACGAGCTGGTTGAGAGCCTCTTTGTCACCGCCGCGAAGGGCCAGCAGCCTTTCGGTGATCTCTCCCGTGGATGGCATCGCGAGCGCCGAACCCCCGAACCCGCCTAACCCCCTAACTCCTTGACCAGTGCTGATTTGGTTAAAGGCTAGCCGCTTTCACCGGCCTTGACAAGAGGTGGCCGGCCCGTCCGGACGGCGTCCATCCGAAGGGTCAGGCCCGCAGCGGCGTCACGCAAAAAAGGGGTGCCGATGTCGCAGATTCCCCCCCGATTGCGTTTATCAGAACGACAGCCATACCGGTCTTCAAAATCGGAAGGGGAGGCATACCATGCGGGGAAGGATACTTTTCGCGGTGCTCGTCGTGCTGGCGGTCGAGGGGCTGGGTCTGTCCCTTCTGAAGGCCCAGGACGGCACCATCAAGGTGAGGATCAACGGCGCGTCCGCCTTCAAGAAGAACAACGACGACGTCTTCGACCCGCAGCAGGACTTCTATGCCATCAACAGCATCGACTTCGGACCGCCGNNCGTTCTTCACCCCCGAGGTCGACAGCCATGACGATGTGGCCTGGAGCGATCAGATCAACATGAAGCTGGTGCCGGGAAGGAACCAGCGGTTCTTCGACCTTTACTTCGAGCTCTGGGACCGCGACACCTGCTGCCTCGGCAACGTGGACGACGGCTTCGATATCAGCAATCAGAACGGTCCGCCCGGCCCGGTCGCTCCGGGAGGCATTTTCGTCCCGACGATCGTCACGGGGAGCAACCCCCATGTGACCTACGATGTCTGCACCGGGAAAATGTCGGTCAACGGCGTCAATGGATCCCAGCCGATCCCGATCGGCAGCAACTCGGCCGAGGTGAACGGGTATAACAGCTCGCCCGGCATCCAGGACACCTGGGCCCGCCTCAGCTTCGACGTGACGCGGGTGCCGGCCAACTGGCTGCCCGACGACGTCGCGATCGACTGGGTGCAGATCGTCCAGTCGGTCTACAAGGCCACGCGGGCGGTCGCCGACAAGCCGACATCGCTCGTCGTCGAGATCTCCAGCACCCACCCGTTCACCATCACCGCGCCGGTCAACGGCCAGATGACCGACGGCATCACGACCGTGACGGACACCAAGATGGTGACCATCAACCCCGGCAGCCTGACGACCCCCGGCATCACGCTGGTCAGCCTGTTCGACGGCGGCAGCGCACAGCCGTTCAAGCCGCAGAAGGTGCTCGGCGTCGGCGCGGGCAAGGTGAGCGGCTCGGCCCAGGTCGTCTACTCCGAGGCGATCTCCCCGAACGCCCCGCCGCAGCTGCAGGACTGCGCCAACATCAACAACGTCGGGCAGGCGACCGACCTGCCGCTGATGAAGGTGATCGACCCGCTCACCCTCTTCGAGCGCTTCGACTACGAGGAGGATCAGAGCTTCATGAGCTCCTCGCAGCTCCAGGCGATGTACAACCGCGAGGAGCCGTACCGGCTCTCCTCCTGGCCGCTCGCGGCGCTCAACAGCTCGCCGACCTTCAACGAGACCTGGTTCGATCATGGCTCGGATTGCATCCTCTGCTTCGAGCCGTTCAATACCCTGCTGCATTACAACGGGATGGCGGCGCAGGCCGGGATCGATCGGATGGTGCTCTCGGTGCGCAACGGCTGGTTCGCCGACAACCAGTTCCGCCACCAGTTCATCGGCGCCGGCTCGGTCGGGTACTCGCTCGGCTGGTTCGCGCCGCGGGCGGTCCTGGCGGAGGACGGCTTCTACGGCGTGTCGACCCATGAGCTCGGCCATACCTACAATCTCAGCCAGCATCCCTGCAGCAACGCCAGCCCGCCCTTCGGCCCCGGCTGCTTCGACGAATACGCGCACCCCGCCAAGGATGGACGGCCTTACGAGGCTCTCGGCTTCGACGTATCGGGACAGATCTATCCGAACGGGATCCATGTCCCGCCGACGCCCCCGTACGGCGACCTGGCCTGCCCCACCACGCCCCCGCAGTCGCGCGACATCTGCGCGCCGAACCTGATGGATCTCGTCTGCGGAATCGGCAAGGATTGCGGCGGCGGCTACTCCGGGTATCAGAACTGGATCGACACCTTCACCTTCCAGTACCTCATGGAGAACACTCTGCCTCACGCCGACCCGTTCGTGGTGAGCGTCGGCGGACTGATCCGCTTCCCGAACGGGCAAGGGGACGGCACGACGATCCCGGCGGTGCAGGGGTCGCTGTCGATGTTCGACTACCTGTTCATGGGCTCGCAGGACCTTCCGGATGCTCCGCTCAGCGGCAGGGGCGAGCTGTTCAGCGGTATCGGGCCGTTCCGCATCCGCCTGGTGACGCCTTTGGGCGTGCATGACTACCGGTTCAACCCCCGCTTCTTCGCCGACTCCACCCTCCCGGGCCTGATCGGCGGCTTCTCGCTCAGCCTGCCGTGGGATTCCTCGACGATGATCATTCAGCTGATCGGTCCCTCCAACCCTTTCGACACCGGATGCTGGAACAAGCTCTGCGCCGGGGACGGGATCGTCCTCGATCAGCGGCTCGTGAGCCGCTCGGCGCCGTCCGCCTCGGACCTGCGGGCCGGCCGGGATCTCTCGGCTCCGCCGACCCCTGCCGGGTCGGTCCCCGCGACCCCCACGATCGGCCCCGGCCACGTGGCGGTCCTCGACTGGAACGCGACCGACCCCGACTCGCCCGAGACGCGCGCCTCGCTCCTGGTGATGCCTCCGCCCTCCTCGGCCGGCGGGTCGGGGCCACAGACGCCGGTGGCAATCGACATCGTCGGCGGCACCTTCCGGATCCCGCAGGAGCGCCTCGCCGACGCTCCCGGGCCGTACGCCGGAAGGCTGCTCGTCTCCGACGGAGTCAACACGACGGAGATCTTCAACGGCGCGCTGTTCAACATCTGCAGCCTGAGCAACGGCGGGGTGGAATACTGCAACGGCCTCGACGACAACTGCGACGGTCTCGTCGACAACTCGCCGCTTCCGGGACCGGAGCAGGTGCAGCTGAATCCGCAGCCGTTCCCGCCGGCGCCGGGGGGATTCGCCACGATGATGCAGTGGGCCCCCGACCCGTTGTCGCAGAGCTTCGACGTGGTTTACGGCGACCTGACCCTGCTGCGCAACAGCGGCGGCGATTTCACGCAGTCGACGCTCGGATGCCTCGCCGAGAACGTGACCGGCCCTCCGGTCGGGCCGCTCCCCGATCCACCGCCGGGCGGCGCCTTCTGGTTCGAGCTTCGGGGGAACAACTGCTCGGGGCCGGGCACCTACAACTCGGGAGACCCGGCCCAGGTCGGCTCGCGGGACGCGGAGATCAATGCTTCGCCGCGCGCCTGCCGCCCGTGACGGCCGACGGCCTGGACAAGTTGCGATATCGGGCGGGAGGAGCGCCGAAGGACCGCTTGAAGGCGCGATTGAACGCGGGCTCCGACTTGTAGCCGACCTCGGCCGCGATCTGGGCGACGCTCCGGCCGGATGTCGAGAGCATGCGGGCGCCGAGCTGCAGGCGCCAGCCGGTCAGGTAGGTCATCGGCGGGACGTCCAGGAAGTGGCGGAACCGTTCGGCCAGGACCGATCGGGAGACTCCCGCCTGCTTCGCGAGGTCGGCAAGCGTCCAGGGGTGCGCCGGCTGCCCGTGCATCAGCGCGAGCGCCTTGCCGACCTCGGGGTCGCGAGCTCCGGCGAGCCACCCGGATCGCCCCTCCGGCCATTGCGCTACATAGCGCCGCAGCGTCTCGACGAACAGGACCTCGGACAGCTTGGCAAGCACCGCCTCGCTGCGGTCCGGGACGCGCGGCAAACTCCGCCGGACGTCCGGGCAAACCACGCACATGCTACAGCGTCGCGGGCAAGAGAACCAGACGCGCGGATAAGGCGTTCCCCGTCCGTTTGCCGCATACTGACCGCCGATGTGCAAACGATCGCTTTGACCAGGAACCCCGAGCGGGAGGGCCGACAATGAGCGAGCATTATCACGACGCGGCGGATCTTCGTCTCTTGAAGGAGATCAAAAAACTGGCACCGGGAGAGTTCGAGGCCTGGCTGAACCTCGACAACATCGTCAAGCGGGCGGATGGGGCGATCCCGAGGAAGCACCGCGAGCTGATCGCGCTCGCCGTCGCCTGCACGACCCAGTGCCCCTACTGCATCGAGGCGCATGCCAAGGCCGCCAAGTCGGTCGGCGCGACCCGCGAGGAGATCGCCGAGACGGCGTTCCTGGCGGCAGCGCTGCGCGCCGGAGGGGCCGCGACCCACGGCACGATGGCCCTGAAGTTCTTCGATCAGGACTGATCGCCGCGCTCCTTGCCATTCACGATGCGCCTCGCACGTCATCCCCAGGGTTATAATCGCGGGAAAGGGGCGCCTCCTTTGGGAGGCGCCCTGTCGTGCATCGGCGTCCCCCTGAAGGTCGAACATCCGGCGGGATCGTGATCGTGCGATTCAGGCGACGCCGGCTTCGCGACGCTCGGCGCGCGAACGGGAGATCGTGCGGATGAGACGCCTCCTCGACCTCGTCAGAGAGAACCGGTGGAACCTCGCCGCCCTGGCCCTGGTGCTTTCCCTGACCGCGGCGATCGAGATCTGGATGAGGCGATCCTTCCTGGGGCCGGATCACCGGTTCGGCTGGTGGGACGGCAATATCTGGAGCAATGAGAACTCGCAGCGCGTCGCCGACGCCTATTCGTTCTCGCACATCATCCACGGCATTCTCTTCTACGCCATCCTCCACCTGATCGCGCGCAAGATGCCGCTGCGCCACCGGTTCACGCTCGCGGCGCTGCTCGAGGCGGGATGGGAGATCCTGGAGAATTCGCCGCTCATCATCAATCGGTATCGCGAGGCGACCATCGCGCTCGGCTATGTCGGCGACAGCGTCCTCAACTCGTGCAGCGACATCGTGATGATGGCGCTCGGTTTCTATTTCGCGCGCCGCATGCCGGTCTGGGTCAGTGTCGCGGCCGTCGCGACCATGGAGATCGCCTGTCTGCTCTGTGTGCGCGACAACCTGACGCTCAACATCATCATGCTGATCCATCCGATTCCGGCGCTGAAGGCCTGGCAGGCGGCGGCCCACCCGCTGCCCTGATCCACGGCCGGTACGCGCCGCCGACCGGAAGGGTCGCCCGAGATCGAATGGCGGCACCGAGAATGCCTGTCCGAGAACCGGACTCGGGCCTTCGGTCGCTGGCCGTCGCCTCAGGCGGGCCTTGGCCGCCTCGAGGAGGATGCTCCCGGCTTCCCGGCGCGCCGACTCTTTCCCCGGGTTTCCAGAAGAATTCCGAGGAACTCCAAGAACTTCCCGGAGGCACCCTCCCGCTCGCTCCAGGTCCGTATCGCTTGGAGGTCGACTTTGCGGTGACGGGCAATCTGGATCGCGGTATTCAAACCCTGGCGATCGTTCCAATGGAAAAAGGCGGCGAGCCGATCGCGGCACGAGTCGCTCGCGGAAAGCGCGCGCACGCCGATTTTCCCGACTCGGTAGACGACCGGTCGGATCGCTATGTCGGCGCCGATGCCGAGGGGTCCCGCCGGAAACTCGACGAAGAAGGGGGCTCGAGCATGTTTGAACTGGTTGCCGGACCGCCGGAACCCAATCGCCCGCATCGCGGCATCCAACTGCCTTGGGGTGGCTGCCGATTGAAGCACGAAATCGAGGTCCGAGGATTGGTACTCACCCTCGCTATAAAGGGTGGCGCATGCTCCGCCCGTCAGGACGGCCCGGATCTTCGTGCGCGCCAGTGCGCTTGCGACACTGGCAGCCACCTGCGCCAGACTCGATCGGCCGGTGAGGCTCAGAGCGCTTTTCCTGTGCGGCGAGGCCGTTTTCTCAGGCGTGAGATGCTCCCCACGAGATCAGGCTCCGCTTCCGCCAGTCGCTTGAGATAGCCCTGCAGCTCCTCACGCGCGAAGTAGGCGGGGTTGAGGCGGTACAGA
>WNFM01018487.1_pt4 | contig 14606 bp, 14 predicted proteins | sample 5400271 | NCBI WGS metagenome assembly WNFM01 (sample SAMN13153352, study PRJNA577476) | soil metagenome | isolation source: 60 cm saprolite on Douglas fir-dominated hillslope | place: USA:California | collected 2013-09-17 | reverse complement strand
ACCAGCACGTCGGCCTTCGCCGCCATCCGCTTGAGCAGGGCGACGCCGTCCGGCGTCTTGAGATCGAGCGTCATGCTGCGCTTGTTGCGGTGCAGGTTCATGAAATCGGAGCCGTTGCGCGGCCCGCCCAGACCCTCGCCGCCCTCGCCGCGATCGGGCATCTCGATCTTGATGACGTTGGCGCCCCAATCGGCGAGCTGGCGCACGCAGGTCGGTCCTGAACGGACGCGCGTCAGATCGAGCACGGTGAAACGCGACAGAGCGGCCGATGGGGAGCTCATGAAGTGTCCTCGTCAGGATGGTGAATGGCTGAGATCGCGACCCGACCGCAACGCTAGAAATCCTCGCTGTCGCGAGGTGGTTCCTCGGAGAATAGAGGACGGTCGGGCGGGATGACAACGCCCGGGAGCTTCCGCGAGGTCCAGATATGGATGGCGGTGGCGAGGTCGGGCGGGTCGTCCAGCGAGCCGCCCTTGACCGAGATCGTCGCCCCCTTGGGCTCGCCCTCGTGCCAGAGCCGCGAGCCGCAACGCGGGCAGAAGATGCAACGCAAGCGGCGGCCGGTGTCGGTATCGCGAGTCCAGGCGTTGACGGAACCCTGCACCAAGCGGAAATCAGCGACCCGGACGATCGCGGAGATGCCGAAGGCGGAGGCCGATTGCTTGCGGCATTCACGACAATGGCAGACATAGAGCGCCACCGGCGCGCCGGCGATCTCGTAACGCACGGCGCCGCATTGGCAGCCGCCGGTGAGGAGCTTCGCCGGACTCATGCGGGCTGCCTGCAAGACGCGGGCGGCGAGCGACCGGCGATCAAGCATCGACGCCATGATGCCGGCGTCGTGGCGTTTGGCCGCCCACCATCGAAATCTTCTCGTCGCATCATTATGCGAAGATACATCATACGATCCGCCGATTGTAAGAATGCGCGTCGACTTGCGATGATGCCGCAGAATGGATTTCGCTGGAGAGGCACGTGATGGAATCCACGCACGATCAAATGGATATCGCGCTCTCGATCAATGGCCGAGAGCATCGATTGACGATTCCGGCCTGTGCCACGCTCCTCGATGTCCTGCGCGACGCTCTGGCGCTGACCGGCGCCAAGAAGGGCTGCGACATGGGCGCGTGCGGCGCTTGCACCGTGCTGGTCGATGGCCGGCGCGTCAATGCCTGCCTCGCCCTCGCGGCGATGCAGGAGGGCAAGGCGATCCTGACCATCGAGGGCCTCGCCCGGGATGGCGCGCTCCATCCGGTGCAGCGCGCCTTCATCGCGCACGACGCGCTGCAATGCGGCTACTGCACGCCGGGCCAGATCATGTCGGCGGTCGGTCTGATCGCCGAAGGCCGCGCCGGCGGCGAGGCGAGCATCAAGGAGTTCATGAGCGGCAATCTCTGTCGCTGCGGCGCCTATCCCAACATCGTCGCCGCCATTGCCGACGCGGCGGAAGGCTGAGCGATGCAGCCCTTCGCCTATCGGCGCGCTTCCGATGAGAACGACGCCGTCGCGCTGGCGGCATGCAGCTGTGGAAGGCAGGGGTCAGCGCGCCCGGCCTCGTCATCGACATCAGCCGGCTGCCGCTCGACGCTGTCACGGTGCGCCCCGATCGTATCGCGATCGGCGCGCTCGCCCGCCTGAGCAAGGTCGCCGACCATCCGGCGATCCGGCGCGATTATCAGGCGATCGCCGAGGCTCTGCTGGCGAGCGCCTCGCCGCAGGTGCGCAACGTCGCGACGATCGGCGGCAACCTCCTGCAGCGCACACGCTGCGTCTATTTCCGCGGCACCGCGCTGCCCTGCAACAAGCGGCTTCCGAGCTCGGGCTGCGGGGCGCTCGCGGGTGAGAACCGGCTCCACGCCATCTTCGGCGCGAGCGACCACTGCGCCGCCACTCATCCCTCCGATCTCGCGGTCGCCCTCGTCGCGCTGGGCGCCACGGTCCGGTTGCGCGGGGGCGGCGGGGAAAGAGTGCTGCCGGTCGAGGATTTCTATCGGCTGCCGGGCGAGCATCCCGAGCGCGAGACGGTGCTCGGCGCCGGCGAGCTCATCGTCGAAATCGAGGTGCCGCGCAGCGCGGCGGCTCGCCGATCGCGCTATCTCAAGGTGCGGGATCGGGCGTCATTCGAGTTCGCCGTCGTCTCGGTGGCGGTCGCCGTCGATGTCGAGGACGGGTTCATCCGGACCGCGCAGATCGCCGCCGGCGGCGTCGGCACGAAACCGTGGCGGCTGCAGGCTTGCGAGGCGTCTCTGGCCGGTGCCCGACTTGACGAGGCGACGTTCCGGCAGGCGGCCGAGCTTGCAGCGACGGGCGCCAGACCGCTCAGCGGCAATCAAGGATGTGGGAGAGATGGCATGACCGCGCCGGACGATCGCTCGCCGCTGCGCATCGAGGCGGCGCTCAAGGTGACCGGGGCGGTGCGCTATGCGGCTGAAGCAGTGGTCGAGGGCGTGCTCCATGCCGCGCTCGTCGTGGCGCCGATCGCGAGCGGCCGCATCCTAGGGATCGATGATCGCCAGGCGCACGCCATCGCCGGCGTCGTCGAGATCCTCAGCCATGAGAACGCGCCGCGCATCGCGCGGGAGGGCGTTCTCATCCCGCTCCAGGCGCCGATCGTCCATTTCGCCGGCCAGGTGGTCGCAATCGTCGTCGCCGAGACGCCGGCGCAGGCGCGGCGCGGCGCGGCGGCGGTCGAGGTGAGCTATGAGGAATTGCCTGCCGTCACCGCGATCGGGCAAGCCGTTGATCCGCCCTTCGCGCCGCGCACCGCCGGACGCACCGCCACCGACAGCCAGCGCGGCGATCCCGAAAGAGCCTTGCGCGACGCCGAAGCGATGCTCGAGCGACGCTACACGACGTCGACCAACAACCACCTGCCGATCGAGCCCCATACCGTCATCGCCGCGTGGCAGGGCAACGCGCTGACGGTGCACACGACATCGCAGGCGATCTTTGCCCACCGCCTGGCAATCGCCGAATCCTTCGGCCTCGCCGTCGAGCGGGTTCGCGTCGTCTCGAAATATCTCGGGGGTGGCTTCGGCACCAAGGGCGGCGCCTGGCTTCCCTGCCTCATACTCGGGGTGATGACGGCGCGGCAGGTCGGCCGCCCGGTCAAGCTCGAGCTCACGCGCGAGCAGATGTTCACCCTCGTCGGACGCCGCCAGGAGACGGTCCAGCAGCTGACATTGGGCGCGACGCGCGACGGCCGCCTGACCGCCATCCTGCACGACACGGTAGCGCAGACCTCGACCTACGGCGACTACGCCGACCCGATCGCGACGCCCACGCGTGTGCTCTATGCCTGCGCCAACGTGGCGACTACACACCGCCTGGTGCGGGTCAACGCGCCGCAGCCCAATCCGATGCGGGCGCCGGGCGAGGGGCCGGGCAGCTTCGCCCTCGAATCGGCGCTCGACGAGCTCGCACATGAGCTTGCGATCGACCCGCTCGAGCTGCGCCTGCGCAATTACGCCGACCACGACCAGCATGCTGGTCGCCCGTGGTCGAGCAACGGCTTGCGCGAATGCTATCACGTCGCTGCGCGGAGCTTCGGCTGGGAAAAACGGCCGCGCGAGATCGGCGCCTTGCACGACGGGCGCCATCGTCTCGGCTGGGGCATGGCATCGGCCTGCTACCCGGTCTATCGCATGGCGTCGGAAGCGGCAGTGCGCATCGCGCCTGACGGCGGCGTGCTGGTGCGTTGCGGCACGCAAGATATGGGCACCGGCACCTATACGGTACTGGCGCAGCTCGCCGCGACGATCCTCGGCGTTCCGCTCGGCCGTGTCGCTGTCGAGCTCGGCGACACGACGCTGCCGGAAGGCCCCTATTCCGGCGGGTCGATGGCAACCGCGAGCTTCACCCCCGCGGTCGAGGACGCTGCGCGCAAATTGCGTCGCCGCCTTGCCGAGCTGGCCGTGGGCGATCCGGACTCGCCGCTTCATGGTCTTGCCGCCGATCGCGTCACGCTCGACGACGGCTATCTCAGGAGCGAGAACCGGTCCGAAATCCTGGCGGATCTGATCGCCCGTGCCGCCCCGGCGGGGATCGAGGCGGCCGCCAGCGCGGCGCCGGATGAGACGCCGCGCCATAGCTCATATGGCTACGGCACCATCTTCGCCGAGGTGCGGGTCGATCCCGATCTCGGCGAAATTCGGGTCACGCGGCTCACCGCTGCCTATGCCGCCGGGCGGATTCTCAATCCGCTGCTCGCACGCAGCCAGTTCATCGGCGGCCTGGTCGGCGGCATCGGCATGGCCCTTCACGAGGATACGGTGATGGACGAGCGCCTCGGGCGCATCGTCAACGACAATCTCGCCGACTACCTCATCCCGGTCCATGCCGACATGCCGCGCTTCGACATTCATCTCGTCGATGAGGACGACCCGCATCTCGGCGGCGGCGTCAAGGGAATCGGCATGCTCGGTACGGTCGGCACGGCGGCGGCGATCGCCAATGCCGTGTTCCATGCCACGGGCCGGCGGATCCGCGACCTGCCGATCCGGCTCGAGGATTGTCTTCTTCCCGACTGATCGGCCGATCCTATCGCGCCCCGATCCTATCGCGCCAGGGCGCGGCACGCGGCGGGCGGGAAATGCACGGCGACGACGCTGCCGGCGGGATGGTCGAAGGCGCGCGGGACGATGGCGCGGATACTGTCGCCGCCATCGAGATCGACGAGATAGTCGCGCGTCGCGCCGAGATAGACCTGGCGAACGACTCGGCCGCGCGCGGTATTGAGCGTGTCGGAGGTTGGTGCGCCGGCGCGCAGCTCGATGTCGTGCAGGCGGATCGAGACGGCGGTCTTGCCGTCCGCCGCCGGCGTTCCCTGGCCGCAGCGCAGAGTCAGCCCGGCGCAGGCGACGACGCCGTCGCCGCGATGGTCGCCGTGCAGGAGGTTGGTGCCGCCGATGAAGCGGGCGACGAACTCGCTCGCTGGCCGTTCGTAGATATCCTCCGGGCTGCCCGCTTGCTCGACCCGCCCGCCATTCATCACCACGATGCGGTCGGCCGCCGTCATCGCCTCGACCTGGTCGTGGGTGACGTAGAGCGTGGTGTATTTGTACTCGTCGTGCAGGCGGCGCACCTCGAACCGCATCTCCTCGCGCAGATTGGCGTCGAGATTCGACAGCGGCTCGTCGAGCAGCAGCGTCTCGGGCTGCACGACGAGGGCGCGGGCGAGGGCGACGCGCTGCTGCTGGCCGCCGGAGAGCTCGGTCGGATAGCGCGACGCGAACGGCGCCATGCGCGTGACGGCGAGGATCTTGTCGACACGGCGGGCGGTCTCGTCCATGGCGGTGCCGCGCACCGTCAACCCATAGGCGACGTTCTCGGCGATCGTCATATGCGGCCAGAGGGCGTAGCTCTGGAAGATCATCGACATGCTGCGCTGCTCGGGCGGCAGCGCGCTGCCCGGCGCCGAGAGGCGGCGGCCGCCGACATGGATCTCGCCATCATCGGGGGTGAGGAAGCCGGCGAGCAGGCGCAGCGTCGTCGTCTTGCCGCAGCCCGACGGGCCGAGCAGGCAAACCAGTTCGCCATGGCCGATCATGAGGTCGAGATGGTCGACGACGGTGAGGCTGCCGTAGCGCTTGGTCAATCCGCGCAATTCAACGACCGCCATCGGCTCCGCTCTCCCCGTTTTGTCTGATTCCGGCGAGCGAGTGTACGACAGCCCGGGGCCGATCCTGCCATTTTTGTCGACCGCCGCCGGTCGAATGTGTCGCGGTGGCGCGTTTCTCCTCTCGTCGCGGCGGCGGCGGCGGCGGCGCCGTAGTTACGGCGCCGCGACCGGAACTTAGGGCGAGGGTTTCGCTCTGCTTCGTCCTACGCTCAGTGAGAGTTGATGTTCCAACTCGTGATGCCGGTGAAATCCTTGATGGTGATCGTCGTCGTCGGATTGCCGCCCGCCCCGGGGAGGGTGATCACCGTATCGTTGCCGACGATCGACGAATCGGCGACGATCTGGTTCGGCGTCAAGCCGTAATTCGCGAAGGTGAGATGGATCGCCGTGTCGCCGCCCGGCGCCGTCGAGTTGTAGCCGTCGATCTCGTGGTGGCCGCCGACAGCCGCGTCGAAGGTGAACACGTTCTGATCGACGCCGTGATCGTGGTCGTTGTCGTGTCCGTGTCCCGTCGGCACCGTATGGGCGACCATCGTGTCGTTGCCCGATCCGCCGGTGAAGAAGTTCCAATTGGAACCGCCCACCATGGTGGTGTTTCCGCTGCCGCCAAAGAACGAGTCGCGGCCGCCGCCGCCCAGCAGCGTCGCGTTGCCGCTGCCGCCATAAAGAGCAACAGCGTCGTCGCTATCGGTGCCGCGGGCGTCGAGCAGGGCATTGGCGCTGGTGCCGGCATGGAACGTGTCGTTGCCGTCGCCCGCGATGAGCACGGCGGCGCCGCTGCCGGCGGTTACCGAGTCGTCACCATCGTGGCCGATGAAGACGAAATTGCCGCTGCCGCCTTGCACCGTCGCATGCGGCGTCACGCCGCCGTGCTCAAGGCGCGAGCCGCCGGTGACGGTCGCCGCTCCGGTCTCGGTCACGGAGGCGAAACCCGCGCCGAGGAGGATCGTATCCGCTCCGGCGCCGGTGTAGATGAGACCCGTGCTGTGCGTGGCATCGAGCTGCGTACTGCCGCCGGAATTGCTGATAGTCGCCTGGCCGAGCCCGAGCGTCACCGTATCGTTGCCGCCGCCTAACGTGACATCGTACGTGCCCCAAGCGGTCGGGCTGCCCAGAGTCAGGCTGTTGTTTCCGCTTCCCGCGATGATGGTCACCGCGCCGGCCCCGTCGCCGTCATGGTCGGTATGACCGTTTCCATGGCCGTGATGGTCGTCGTCGTCGTGGTGCTCTTCGTGGCGCGGATCCTCGCCGTGATCGCCATGGTGGTCGTCGTCGTCGCGTTCGCCGCCGATGAACCGGCTGTCGCTGGCCTCCGTCGTGATCCGGTTATTGCCGTCGCCGGCGAGGCTCGAGCCGCTCCCGGCGACACTGATCGTGTTGTTGCCGCCGCCGACGCTCACCTCGCCACCGCCGGTGAAATGGATCGCGTTGTTGCCGTCGCCGGCGATGATCGTCTGGTTCAGGCCGTTGATCGTGAATGTATCGTTGCCCTGATTGCCGACCCACAGCGCCGCGTGGTCACTGCTGCCGGAGAGGCTGGTTGCCGTGGATCCGTTGACGCTGTCGAGAACGATGGCATCGGTATGCGCCGGGATGAAGGGGACGGTCGTTCCGCCGTCGAGATTGTAGATGTTGTAGTCCGTGGGATGCTGCCAAGTACTGCCGAAGACCGAGCTGACCTCCGATAGCCCGTCATGCGCGCTCAGGTTGAACAGAGCATTCTGGACAGCTGAAACCTGGCTAGGGTCGAGTGCAAAAGATACAGTATCGCCGCCGCTGAGTGTTGAAAATCCTACAGCCATGAAGATTCTTTCTCTTGCAAGAACTTACCAAAGATGCCCGATGACCCTCTATTACAGCCTGCTTCCGGGCCGTTGTTCTTAATATGGCTGAGTTTTATAAATAATTAACTAAAAATTTCTGGATCGGAGACCGAATATTACGCGAAAATTAAATTTAGTTATTTCAAATGCTTACGATTCTATCATGTAGCATACGGACAGTGGAACCACAAGATGTGGGATGGCTCCACTCCGTCAGCGTCGGCGCAGAGAGGTGCGCGATAATCAAAGCGCATTCTTCATTGTGCAAACCGGGGCGCACTACGCCGCCCTCTTCAGTCGGCGCAGCTGCAGCTGGGCGATGCCGGTAATGACGATGGCGCCGCCGACGAGCTGCATCGCGGTCGGCGGGTGGCCGATGGCGGCCGCGGTGATCATGCCGATGACCGGCAGCAGGTTGAGATAAAGCGAGGCGATGATGACGCCGAGCCGGGCGACGGCGAAATTCCAGCACAGCACGCCGGTCAGGGTCGAGCCGAGGGTGATGAAGAGGAGGAGGGCGAGAATCTGGTTGGGCGGTCTCGCCGGGACATGGGCGGCGTCGAATCCAGCGGCGACGACAAAAACCAGGGCGACGCCGATGCCGGCCGCCGCCATCGTCGCCGCGGTGAGATGAAGCTGGCTGAAAGCGGCGAGCCAACGCTGCGCGTTGATCGAGTACCAGGCCCAGCAGATCGCGGCGACGACGAACAGCACCTCGCCGCCGCGCAGATCGAAGGTGAAGATGGTGCCGTCGCGCCCGAGGCTCGCCGTTACCGCGCCGATCGCGGCGAGGAGGAAGGCGATGCCGGCGCCCTTCTCGAAGGGAATGCGATAAAAGACGGCGGCGAAGACGGCCGAGATCGCCGGCGTCGCCGAGGCGATGACGATTGCCATGCCGGGTGCGGTGGTGGCGATGGCGAGGGTATAGAACGTGCCGAAGCCGCAGATCCCGCCGATGCCGAGGAGCAGGACCTTGCCGAGCGGCAGCCGGCGCAGCCAGCCGCCGCCGCCGATGGCGACGAGGCCGCCGAGCAGCAGCACGCCGGCGATGCCATAGCGGATCGCCGACAGGGCGTAGACGTCGAAATACGCGAGCAGGATGTCGAGCAGGGGGATCAGCGAGCCCCAGAGCAGCGCCGTCGTCAGGATGGCAAGATGGCCGAGCAGGCGATGGCGGCTGGCCGGCTGCTTCAATCCAGGAAATCCGCCGGCATCGCCGGGCCCCAGACCGAAAGGTATTCCGGCGAGGCGGGGAAATACTCGGCCTGCTTGCTCGCATCGAAGAGGTCGCCGTCGGTATAGTGCTCGACGGTATTGCCGAACGGGTCCTTCCAGTAGTCGAAGACCTGGCTGCCGATGACGTGGCGGCCGATGCCCCAGAAATTGCGCCAGCCCTGCGATTGCAGCCATTCATGGCCGAGCACCTGGTCGTCGAAATCGTGGATCTCGAAGGAGGCGTGATGAAGATGCGCCACCGGCCCTTCGGCGAAGGCGACGGTATGGTGGTCGGTGAAGGCGGCGCCGCGGTCGCAGCGCAGGAAGGCGACCAGATTCTTCTTCTCCGGTCCGGCGACCAGCACGTCGGAGGGCAGCATGCCGAGCGTCCGCGTGTACCAGTCGAAGGTCCGCTGGAAGTCGCGCACCTTGAAGAGGACGTGGCCGAGGCGGAGGATCTGCGCCGGCCCCTTGCGCACGCGATAGGTCGCGCCGCGGCGGTTCTTGACGCGGGCGAAATTGGCAGCAGGCGGCTCGCGCATCGGCAGTTCCGCCACGCCGGCGATGCCGTGCACGATATCGATGCGGTTGCCGTCGGGATCGTGAAGGGTGACGCGCTGCCCGCCGCCGGGTCCGCCGATCGCGGCGATGGCGCTGGCGCCCTCCAGCGCGGCGAAGGCGGCGAGGTCGGCGGGCAACGCCGCGGTGAAGGCGACGCCGGCGAAGGCGGCCGTCTCGCCCCGCCGCGCGACATAGATATAGGGGCGCGGTCCGGCGCCGCGCATATAGAGCGCTTCCGCGTCGCGTGCGGCGCGCACCATGCCGAAATCGGCGAAGAAACGCTCGGCGAGATCGAGGTCCGGGCAGGTATAGGTGACGTAGGCGATGTCGTCGATCTTGGCCATGGCAGGTTCTCCCGCTCGATAGATTAGCGCGTCGTGTTGCCGGCAAAGAGGCGTTTCAGCCAGTCGCCGATCAGGGCACGCAGCGCCTTGACGAGGATGCTCAATCCCGAGACCGGCGCGGCCCCGGACGGTGTCCTGGGGGGCGGCGTGCCGGCGGGCGGTGCGGNNNNGCGGCGGCGGTCGCGGCCGGCATCTCGCTCGCCGCGATGTCGCGCGCGAGATTGCCGGCGAACTCGCCGACGAGCTGGTTCGCCACTTCCTTGATGAGGCCGGCGCCGCGGCCGTATTGCGCCACCGATCCGGTGAGCTGCAGATCGGTGGTGACGTCGACGCGCGTGCCGCCGCCGTCCGGTACTAGGACGAAATCGAGCCTCGCCTGGGCGCTGCCGCGGCCTTTGGTGTCGCTGCCCTTGGCCTCGACCTTGGCGCGCCGCCCGACCTCGTCGAGCTCGGTGATGCGCGCCTCGCCGGCGAAGGCGAGACGGACCGGGCCGAGCTTGACGACGACGTTGCCGGCATAGGAGCGATCGTCGCGCGCCTCGGTCAGCGTCGCGCCCGGCATGCAGCGCGCCATGCGCGGCACGTCGAGCAGGAGGCGCCAGGCGGTCGCAGCGTCGACCGGGACGGCGAAGGAATTTTGGATCTGCATGCGCTCAACTCGCTGGTTTCAATCCCGGCCGTATTCGTCCTCGAAGCGCACGATGTCGTCCTCGCCGAGATAGCCGCCCGTCTGCACCTCGATGAGATGGAGCGGGATCTTCCCCGGGTTCTCCAGCCGGTGCCGGATGCCGAGCGGAATATAGGTCGATTGGTCCTCGCGCAACATGATCTCGTCCTTGCCGCGCACCACCCTGGCGGTGCCCGAGACGACGACCCAGTGCTCCGCGCGGTGATGGTGCATCTGCAGCGACAGCTGCGCCCCCGGCTTGACCATGATGTGCTTGACCAGCACGCGGTCGCCGGCGTGGATCGCGCGGTAGGTGCCCCAGGGTCGGTGCACGGTGAGATGGGCGCTGGTTTCGCTGCGCCCGGCACGGTCGAGCCGAGCGACCAGCGTCTTGATGTCCTGCACCCGGTCGCGCTTGGCGACGAGCACGACGTCGCCGGTGGCGACGACGATGAGATCCTCGACGCCGAGCGCCGCGATCATGTGCTCTTCGGCGCGCAGATAGGAGTTCCTGGTATCGGCGGCGACGACGTCGCCGAGGATGACGTTGCCCTCGCCATCCCGAGCGCCGATCGACCACAAGGCATCCCACGAGCCGATATCGCTCCAGCCCATGCTGACCGGAACCATGGCGGCGCGCTTGGTATGCTCCATCACCGCATAGTCGATCGATTCGCCGGCAAGGGCGGCGAATTCCGCCTTGTCGAGGCGCAGGAAGTCGAGATCGCGCTGCGCCTTGTCGAGGGCGGCGCGGCAGAAGGCGACCATGTCGGGATGCCGGCGGGTCAGCTCGTCGAGATAGAGTCCGGCGGGAAACAGGAAGATGCCGCTGTTCCAGAAATAATCGCCGGCGGCGAGATAGCTTTCGGCGCGCGCGCGGTCGGGTTTCTCGACGAAGGCGGCGACGTCATAGCAGCCGTCCTGCCCGGCAAGAGCGGCGCCGCGCCTGATATAGCCATAGCCGGTTTCCGGCCGGTCGGCGGCGATGCCGAAGGTGACCAGGGCGCCGGCCCGCGCCGCCCCTGCCGCGCGCGCCAGCGCCGCGGCGAAGGCGGCGTGATCGGCGATGGCGTGATCGGACGGCATGACCAGGAGCAAGGCGGCGGGATCGGCCGCCGCCAGCATGAGCGCGGCAATGGCGGCGGCCGGTGCGGTATTGCGCCCGACCGGCTCGAGGATGATGGCATGCGGCGTGACTGCGATCTGCCGCAGCTGCTCGGCGATGATGAAGCGATCGCCGACCCGCCGCACCGTCTCCTGCAGCAGGCTCTCGCTCGAAAGCAGCGGGAGGAGTTGCTTGGGATAAAGCGCGCGCGACATCGGCCAAAGCCGCGTCCCCGAGCCGCCCGACAGGATGACCGGCGTGATCATGCCGATCTGTGCGGTCCGTGTCGTCATTCCCCCCTCGTTCCTTCCCGGCGTGGCGCCGATCGGCCGGCCCGGCGCGGCGGGAGAGTAATACTGCCGCCGCGACGACGCCATCGCTGTCGAGCGGTGCGCCGCCCGGGCCGGTCATCGCGCTTTCGCTCGCCTTCCGGCTGCGCTAAGGAGTCCGCCATCGACAGCGGGACGAGCGAGGACGGCAATGATTGACCTTTATACCTGGACGACGCCGAATGGCCGCAAGGTCTCGATTATGCTCGAAGAGACCGGCCTAGCCTACCAAACGCACCGCATCGACATCTCGAAGGGCGAGCAGTTCACCGCCGAGTTCGTCGCCATCAACCCGAACAGCAAGATTCCGGCGATCGTCGATTCGGCGGGGCCGGGCGGCAAGACGCTGGCGGTCTTCGAATCGGGCGCCATCCTGATCTATCTGGCAGAGAAGACCGGTCAGCTGCTGCCGAGCGATCCGGTCAAGCGCATCGAGACGCTGGAATGGCTGATGTTTCAGATGGCCGGCGTCGGCCCGATGTTCGGCCAACGCCATCATTTCTTCCGCGCCGCGCCCGAAAAGGTGCCCTATGCGCTCGAGCGCTACACCAAGGAGACGCACCGCATCTACGGCGTGCTCGACAAGCGCCTCTCCGACAATGAGTACCTCGCTGGCGGCGCCTATTCGATCGCCGACATCGCGACCTATCCGTGGGTCGCGCGCTGGGAATGGCACGAGCTCGACTGGACGAAATTCCCGCATGTCGAACGCTGGTTCAAGGCGATTGGCGCCCGTCCTGCCGTCGCGCGCGGCATGGCCCTGCCCTGATCGCGGCGGGCATTTCGGCGGGTCGGAGCGGGGAATGGCGCGTTGACACTGCCGGTCCAGCCCTTTAGAACGGCTCGTGCATACGCCGTGTCAAGACCACTCCGGTGGAGGGGTGGCCGAGTGGCTGAAGGCGGCGGTTTGCTAAACCGTTATACGGGTTATACCGTATCGTGGGTTCGAATCCCATCCCCTCCGCCAACCCTCCTTCGCTTGAAGGCGGGTGCCGCAAAGATCAAGACATCTAACGCGGTGAATGGCTTGCGTCTTCCAGACGCAATCCGGACACGCCAAAGGATGCTACTTGCGGTTTGCCGCAGCGGCATCGCCAGTCACCTCGCCCGACTCGCCTCGCCCGCTGGCTACCACAGGCGGTACCAGGGCAGGCGCGGGCATTCCGGGACCGGCGGGCCTTTATAGTCCGATCCGCCGGGTCGATTCTGATGCAGGGCATCGGCGCATCGGATGACGACCGGGGCGGCTGGGGGCGGGGCGGGCGAGGGCGGATTGTCGTCCGGCACATCTTGGCCCAACGCAACATTCGAGATCGTCGGCTCGGCCACGACACGGCGCGGTCCCTCGTCACAACCGGCGAGGAGGCCGACGGCGACCCATGACAACGCGACGAGCAGGCAGGCGCGCGGCATCTTCTCGGCTGTTCCGCTCGGCAATCAGAGGGACGATGTCCTTTTGGCGGCAACGGTGACCACAAGGCGATTGTTCCCTAGCGTAGGACAGCGAGATACCGTCGCGAAAGCGCTCTCCCATGCGGAATTTGTACGATGACTGTTACGATTCTTTACAGATCAGCGCCTATCCGCCACACCCCCGCAACGGTAGAGTAACGATGCCATGAGATCACTTCACACTCGCTGTGAGGGAGGTATTGATGGACTGGTTCGCAGGCGAGCCGACGCTCGAAGATACGCTTGCCGATCCCATCGTCCGCGCGGTGATGAAGCGCGACGATATCGAGATCGAGAGTTTTCGCCGTTTCCTCACGGATATCGGCGGCCGGCTGAACGAACAACCGCATCGTCGCTGCCGCGCCAAGCCGGAGCCGCGCCAGGTCGCCTGACGCGGTGAGCGCCGGCTCGGTCATTAGCCGAGGCGGGCCATTACCTGATCTTTTCTTTATTCTTTCTTCTATACCAGGCTGACGATTGCTAGCGCTCCGACCTGGATCGGCGGCGGCTCCGGCATTGGCGGCGGGACTGGAATCATCCTTGATAGGCGACGGCTTCTCGGGATCTCGCGGCGGCGTTGGCGGGCTACCCGGCGGCCGTGGCGGATCGGAAGCCTGGCGGAAATGCCGGTCCGCCATATCGCAGTGGAACACCTTCATCCGCCTCTCCTACCGGGGGAAACCGCCACACCCTTGTCAACGTCGTCGGATTCCCGGTGTTCCGACGCAACGCCGCCGAGGTCAGTGGAGATTCGCACCGAGAAGGAGTTTCCAGCTGTTGGCACCCCTCGGTTACTTACAAATCTTCACAAAACGTGTCTTGGTCGGGGGCAAGCTTTCGTTTATATTGTCGAATAGTTGAGTGGTGAAGCGTAAGGCCCGAAGTTCCGCATTCGTGTGGGTCCGCCGATGTTGAACCGCCGCGATGTCGCTCCGATCGTCTGTTACGGGCTGCTCTTTGCCGCGGTGGTGCTGTGGGCTGCGCTATGGCCGGCGAATCCCAACCTCTCCCCGAATTTCTCGGCCCGCGAATCGGTCCGCGCTCCGGTTGGCGCCGCGCCGGTCGATCTCGCCGACGATCAGCCGGAGATACGGCACCTCGCCAAGCATATGAGGATTCCCTGAACCGCTCCCCGGCTGAACCGTTCCTGGACGGCTTCGACTAGTTCCAGCAACCGATCTGCACGACGAAGCCGCGCGACATCTCGTGCAGCGTTTCGGTGACGAGCGCAGCGCGCGGCCCCTCGGCAAAAAGCGGCGTCACCCTATTGGCGGCGAGAAAGCGCAGCATCGTCGATTGGGAGATCGCGATGCCGGTCGTGGCAATCAAGCGGCCCGTCGCGTGATAGAGCTTGGGCGTGTCGAACATCGCGTCGACCAGGCCGACCACATTGCCGGCTTCGTCGAGCAGCGGGCTGCCGCTATTGCCGTGGCGGATCTCGCCGTGGAAGTACACTTTCCCATCCGTGGTTGCCAACATCGCCGCATCGG
>WNFM01319074.1_pt1 | contig 14611 bp, 14 predicted proteins | sample 5400271 | NCBI WGS metagenome assembly WNFM01 (sample SAMN13153352, study PRJNA577476) | soil metagenome | isolation source: 60 cm saprolite on Douglas fir-dominated hillslope | place: USA:California | collected 2013-09-17 | reverse complement strand
GTAGTCGCGGACGCCGCCGGCCGCCTTGACGCCCATGTCGGCGCCGACGACGCGGCGCATGAGCGCGACGTCCGCCGCCGTCGCGCCGCCCGACGCGAAGCCCGTGGACGTCTTCACGAAGTCGGCGCCCGCGGCCTTGGCGAGCGTGGAGGCCGCGATTTTCTCCTCGTCGGTGAGGAGGGCCACCTCGATGATCACCTTGCTGATCACCCTGGCCTCCCGGCACGGCCCCACCACGGCGGCGATGTCACGCTCGACCGTCTGCAGGTCGCCGGACTTGAGCGCCCCGACGTTGATCACCATGTCGACTTCCGAGGCGCCGTCGAAGATCACGCGACGGGTCTCGTAGTGCTTCACGTCGGCGCTGGTCGCCCCCAAGGGAAAGCCGACGACCGAGCAGACGCCCACGCCCGTCCCGCGCAGCAGCGTCGCGCAGAGGGTGACCCACGTCGGGTTCACGCACACCGTCGCGAAGTGGAAGTCCGCCGCCTCGCGGCAGAGCTTCTCGATCTCCTTCCTCGTCGCGTCCGGCTTGAGGAGCGTGTGGTCGATCATGCCCGCGACCGGGCCCGCGGCGCCGCCGGTCGCGTGCAGGCCGATGCGCGACGCGCCGGCGTCGAGCACGCCCCGCAGCCGATCCGGGCAGCAGTCGTACAGGACGGCGTGGCAGCTGCACTGCGACGGCTGCGCCGCGGCACGGCGCTGCGCCGTCACCACTTCCTCGGTGATGATCTCGACGAGACGCTGGAGATCAGTGGGGTTCAACATGCCGCCGTCACGCCGCGAGGCGCTTCTCCGCATTAGCCTCGGCGAAGGCGGACCTCAAAACGAGTCCTCCAAGCGCCGGACCTTCAACAGCCTGCGAATATAGCGCGCTTCAGTCATGGACGTGCCCAGCCAGACGTCGACCAGGCGGATGGCGGTCTGGTTGTCGGGCAGCAGCGTCGACCCGAGCGTCATCACGTTGGTCCCGTTGTGCTCCCGGGCATATCTGGCGATCGTCTCGTCGGTGATCATCGCCGCGCGGACGCCGCGGACCTTGTTGGCCGCGATGGCGGACCCGATGCCGGCGCCGTCGATGACGATGCCCGCGTCCGCCTCGCCGCGGGCCACCTGCTTCGCCACGCGCGCGGCCGTGTCCGGATAGTCGACCGGAACGGAGCCGTCCACGCCGAGGTCGTCGACCGCGATGCCCCGTCCGCGGAGGTGGGTCACGATGGCCACGCGCATCTTGACGCCCGTGTGGTCGCTGGCGATCGCCACGCGGCGGATCTCGGACCGCGGCGCCAGGTCCGCCGGCAGCGCCGGATCGACCGAGCCGGCCGGGACGACCGTGACGCGGCGCTCGCGGAGCGTGTCCTGCGCGAGTGGCGTGACGTGTCCGCCCTTCGACAGCTCTACCGTGGCGCCGTGCTCGATCTGGCGCGCGTCGTTCTCCGTGATGATGTCGAACCGTCGAACCATGTCTCAGATCACTGGTTGAGGATCGCGATGTACGGGAGGTTCCGGTACTTCTCCGCGTAGTCCAGGCCGTAGCCGACGACGAAGTGATCCTCGATCGTGAAGCCGATGTAGTCCACCTGCACGTCGACCTTGCGGCGCGAGGGCTTGCTCAGGAGGCACGCCGTCTTCGTCGACTTCGGGGCGCGCGCCTTCAGCAGGTCCTGCAGATAGTGCAGTGTCAGCCCCGTGTCGACGATGTCCTCGACGACGATGATGTGGCGCCCTTCGAGGTTGCTGTCGAGATCTTTCAGCACCCGGACCTGGCCGGAGGAGGTGGTCCCCTTGCCATAGCTGGACACCGCCATGAAATCCATGGTGACGCGCTCGCTCATTGCGCGGACGAGATCCGCCATGAACATGAACCCGCCCTTCAGGACGGCGACGAGATGAATCTCGTCACTCGCGGGATAGTCCCGTTCGATTTCGGCGGCCAGCGTCCTGATGCGGTGCTGGATGTCGGCCTCGGAGATCAGTACGGTCGTTGTGGCCATGGGGGCTGTTTGACGGCGGCGCGGACCTGCTCCGCGAAGAGACGGGCGTCGGCGAGCACCTGCCGCCGATCCAGGGTGAGGACGTTGCGGTCGCGCATCAGGACCCTGCCGTTGACGATCGTCGTCCTGACATCGTCGCCGCGGGTGACGTAGACGATGTGCGAGACGGCGTCGTACATCGGCGTCTGCCGCGCGGACGCCATCGAGACCACGAGCAGGTCGGCGCGCTTGCCGGGCTCGAGCGACCCGATCTCCTTGTCCATGCCCATGGCGCGCGCGCCCTCGATGGTCGCCATTTCGAGCGCCACGGGGGCCGGAATGGCGCGCGGATCGCCCGCCACCAGTTTGTGCAGGAACGCCGCCTGGCGCATCGCCTCGAACATGTCGAGGTCGTTGTTGCTCGCGGCCCCGTCGGTGCCGAGACCGACGCGGATGCCCGCCGTGCGCATCGCCTCCACCGGCGCGATGCCGCTGGCGAGCTTCATGTTGCTTTCAGGATTGTGCGCCACGCCGACGTGACGGCTGGCCAGGATCTGGATGTCGGCCGGGGTCACTTGCACGGCGTGCGCGGCGAGCGTCCGCGGTCCCCAGAACCCCAGCGAGTCCAGAAACGCGGTCGGCGTCGCGTGGTACTTCTCGTCCGAGGTCTTCACCTCGTCTTTCGTCTCGGCGAGGTGGATGATGACCGGGATGTGCAGGCGATCGGCGAGCGCGCGGCACGCCATGAGCGTGGCGGCGTCGTTCGTGTACATCGCGTGCGGCGCGACGGCCGGCGTGATGAGCTCGTCTCCGGCGAACTCCTTCGCGAACGCCGCGGTGCGCGCCAGGCTCTCCGCCGGGGTCCTGGCATCCGCCACGGGGAACTGGATGATCGTCTCGCCGAGGACGCCGCGCAGCCCCGCGGCCTTCGTGGCGCGGCCGATCTCTTCCTCGAAGTAATACATGTCGGCGTAGGTCGTGGTACCGGACTCGATCATCTCGAGCACGGCGAGGCGCGTCCCGGCGCGGACGAACGCCGGCGAGACCATCTTCGCCTCGGCCGGGAAGATGTACTTCTGGAGCCAGTCCATCAGGGCGAGGTCATCCGCGAGGCCGCGGAAGAGCACCATCGGCGCGTGGGTATGGGTGTTGATGAGCCCGGGCATGACCACGGCGCCCGCGGCGTCGATCGTCTCGCGGCCGCGGAACCGGGCGGCAATCGCCTCGGCCGTGTCGACGGCGACGATATCGCGCCCGTCGACGGCGACCGATCCGCGCGGGATCACGCGACGGTTCCCGTCGACGGTGACCACGATGCCGTTGGCGACCACGAGCGACACGGTGCGACGGGACGGGACCTGGCTACCCGCGAAGGAGGCGGCGAGGACCCCCAGCAGCAACACCTTGCGTAACATGGACACTGAATTCTATACCGCCCTCAGCGAAGCCCCCAATCGTCATTCGCCAATCGCCAATCGGCAATGTAGTATGGCCCTCGTGTCAGTACACGTCGTCGAGCACCCGCTCGTCCATGACGCGCTCGTGACGCTGCGCGATGCGCGGACGCCGCCGGAGCTGTTCCGCCGGATGGCGGTTCGGATCAGCCTGCTGCTGGCGGCGGAGGCGACGCGCGACCTCCCGGCGTCGCCGGTCACGGTCCAGACGCCCCTGGGGCCCGCGGAAGGGCGCCGCGTGTCGGCCGACGTCGTGGTCGTCCCCGTCCTGCGCGCGGGCCTGGGCATGCTCGACGCGATCCTCGAGCTGATTCCCGCCGCGCGCGTCGGCCACATCGGCCTCCAGCGCGACGAGAGCACCGCGATTGCCTCGCAGTACTACTCGAAGCTCCCGAAGGGGCTCGGCAGCAGCGTTGTCCTGATGATCGATCCGATGCTCGCGACGGGCGGGAGCGCCGTGGCGGCTCTCGACCACCTGTCGCAGGCGGGCGCCCGCGACATCCGCATGATCTGCATCGTGGCCGCGCCGGAAGGCGTGGAGCTCGTGCGGCAGCACCATCCGGGCGTGCGGATTTACGTGCCGGCGATCGATCGGCACCTCAACGAGCACAAGTACATCGTGCCCGGTCTCGGCGACTTCGGCGATCGGCTGTACGGAACGTTATGACGAAGCCCCGCGCCGACGAGCGCCGCAGCCCGCTGCAGTCGATGAAGCCGGTGAAGCCGGTCAGCCCCGATCAGTGGAAGACCGCGCTGACCTGCATCGAGCCGAACAAGATCCTCATGCGCGGGTACCCCCTCGACGAGATCATGGGGCGCCTCACGTTCGGCGAGTCGATTTACCTGCTGCTGATGGGGGAAGCGCCGTCGCCGGCGATCGGCAGCCTGATGGAAGCGATTCTCGTATCGTTCATCGACCACGGCGCGACGCCGCCCTCGACGCTCGCGGCGCGGAACACCGCGACGACCGGCGCGCCGCTGCGCGCGTGCGTGGCCGCCGGCGTGCTGGGGTTCGGACGGCACCACGGCGGCGACATCGAGAGCTGCATGCAGTTCCTGGACGCGGGGCTGGAGCTCGTGCGCAGGGGGACGTCCTATCGCGACGCCGCGGCCGGGATCGTGGACCGGTGCCTGAAGGCCGGCGAGCCGATCCCCGGGTTCGGCCATCGGTTCCATACGCGCGATCCCCGGGCCGCGCGCCTCTTCCAGATGGCGCTGGAGCTGGAGGTCGAGGGTGGGCACGTCCAGATGATCCGCGCCGTGGAGCTCGTCGTCTCCGCGCTGCCCGAGGGGCAGGCGCTGCCCGTGAACATCGACGGTGCCATCGCCGCCGTCTGCGGCGACATCGGCATCCCGATGGAGATCGCGAACGCGCTGTTCATCATCTCGCGCGTCCCGGGCATCGCCGCGCAGGCGCAGGAAGAACGCCAGCGCGAACATCCGATGCGGCAGATCGATCCCAAGGACCACGTCTACGACGGCGCGGGTCAGCGTCGAGTCCCTGATAAGCGACGATAAGGCAGAAGGCGGAAGGCAGAAGGCCCCACGTGATCGGGACCGCCGCCTCGGCATCGACAACCCCAATGAAATGACCCGTCCAGGGGCCCGCCGCGGCGGCCGGACGTTTTCAGTTGGCAGAACCGGCCCTGACGGCGTATAACAACGCCGCTCCCGGAGACTGCCAATAATGAAGAAGCTCGCCATCGGTTGTCTTGTCGTTCTCGTCGTCGCCGGCGCCGCCGTCGTCGGCATCGGCTATTACGGCTATCTGAAGGTCAGATCCACGGTCGCGCAGCTTGCGGAGCTCCAGAAGGTTCCCGAGATGGAGCGCGGCATCCGCATCAAGACACCGTTTGCCGTCCCCGCCTCGGGCGAGTTGACGGCCGGCCAGGTCGACCGCTTCATACGCGTGACCACGCGCGTGCGCGATCGCCTGGGCGTCGACATGGCGGCGTTCGAGCGCAACTACAAAACGCTCGCGGAAAAGAAACAGACGACGGCCGCCGACTTGCCGGCGCTGATGTCGGCCTATCGTGACATGGCGACCGGATGGCTCAACGCAAAGCGCGCACAGGTCGACGGCCTGAACGAGGTGGGACTGTCGCTCGAGGAGTACCGCTGGATTCGAAGCGAAGCGTACCGCGCGCTTGGCGTTCCCTTCGTCGACGTCGACTTCGCGCGCATCGCGGAACAGGTGCGCAGCGGCGGACAGCCGAGCGCGCCCGTGCTCCTCGGCGGCGCCCTGACGGGCTCCGGCCCCGCGTCGAATCTGAAGCTGGTCGAGCGCTTTCGGAAACAGCTGGAAGACTTCGTGCCACTGGCGTCGTTCGGCTTATGAGAGCCGATCGTTGCCGGCGTACCGACCGTCAGGGCTGTTCCAACTGTGCGATAGTCTTCATCGGCAGGAACAGACGCCCATACCGCCGATACACCTCCAGCGCGCCACATTCGAACGCCTGCACGAGCTCGTCGTCGGTCATCACCGCTCCTTCCGCGTACAAAAGCAAAGGGCCACGGTCAGGCGCCGTGGCCCCTCAATCGTTTTGTGTTGTATTCCTAGTTTAGCCGCTGTGAGGCGCACCACTCCAGCGATTTGACAGGGCTGGCGCCATTAATTTCGTCAGCGCCGAGGGTCAAGCGACGGTACTCCGCGTGTCGGGTGAAGACGCCTCTCGCCGGTCGCCGGCCGGCCCTCGCCCGATGACCGGTCCTACGATGTGCTGACGCAGTGCTGGAGCAAGGATTCGAACGGTCCTATGTCCAGTGCCCCCGCGTACCGCATCGCGGCTTCACGAGACGACGCCGACATCCTTGAATAGTGATCACGATCTTCCAGCAGACGAGCCAGAGCGTCACGCCACGGTCCCAGATCCTGCGCTAGCGTTTCCGGTACGCGGATCATTCGCTCGTCGACACGCCGCTCGTATCGGGCGATTGGGGTCACCGGAAGCAGGCAGGGAATCCCCATGACCGCCTCGCGAATACCGCCCACGTCGCTGGCCAATACCGGCACACCGCTGAGCATGGACTCGACGACGACGCGCCCTCTTCCCTCACACCACAGCGACGGCACGAGCGTCACACGCGTCTGCCGCAAAAGGTCGCGAATATCGTCTACGGGCTCCAGCACAGAGATGTTGGCGTGCGCGGCCAGCTCGGCACGGTCCCTCGCGGTCGTTCCCCAAGTCGGCACTGCCGCAAACGCAACGTCTTCGAACAGTTCAGCGAGACCGGTAAAAATCGAGATTCCCTTCAGCGCGCAGGGATTGACCATCGTGACGAATGTATTCTCGACGCTGCCGAGATTCGGCCAATTGGCGCTATCCATCATCTGGATTGGCCGGTGTACGGCATCGATGCCCGAGTGTCTTTGGATGTACTCCGCCAGATACCGGCTGACCGTCACGACGGCACGCGCCTGGCGAATTGCATCCGTCTTCACGTCGCTCACGAACGATGAATCCGGACCAAATGGCAACAAGTGCGTCGTCCGCGCGAGATACACAGTCTTGCGGGCCTGCACGCGCACGAGGTCGTGGACGAGGATGTTCAGGGGATCTGTCGACACGACTACCAGATCCGGCTTGAACGTTTCGACCTGTTTCAGCACATAGAGGCGCAGGTTCGCGCTCGTCACCGCATGCACGTCCACGGAATCAAGAGCGAAGACGACGACACCATCGGCCGCGCTGATGGGCGCGACGCCTCGATCGATGAGCGCGCCGGCGTACTGCTCGGGACTGCGGCGAGTCTCGTCGTCGAGTCTGGCCACGATCCGACACTCGTGACCGCGACGTGCCAGTGCCGCGATCATCAGCTGATCTGACTTGCTTCCGCCGGCGTACGACGGAAAGTGCGTCGCGTTCTCGACCAACAGAAGCCGCATCAGTTGGACTTACCTGCGCGCTGCTCTCCCACCGCTGCGAAGATGAGCGCTGCGTTATGCCGACCGGTCGATTCTTCCGGCGAACGTGTCCACTGTGGCATCCTCCATCAAAAAGTCCTCGACGGTGAATTCCACGCTGAAGGCGCCGCGCATTCGGACGATACATGACATGGCCGAGAGTGAATCGCCGCCCATGTCGATGAAATTCTGGTCAGGGCTCACGGCCGTTTGCAGGACCTCCGCCCAGATCCTGAGAAGCTGTTCGGCGGTCGTGGTGACCGAAGCGATACGTCCAACCGAGCTCTTATCCATTAGCCACCTCCTCATCCTGAGACATCCTGGCGACTCAGCCCACGGACGATCCCGCCCCGGCTGACAGATGCTCGACAACCCCCACTGAGCGCTCGATAGTCCGGGCCCGCCACGCGTCTACATCGGCTTGGAAGGTGCCGGCGAAGTTCGAGCGACGATAGTTCTCGAAGCAACGCAACGTGTTCTTCACATTGCTCTGACCGGCGGTCGCGCTATTCCTCGGGTGACTCAAGTGAAGAACCTCACCTGTAAGTGTCGGTACCATGCCCGCGAATTGCAGTCTCAACTGGAGGTCAACGTCCTCGAAGCCCCAGCCGCTGAGCGTTGAATTGAACCCGCCGACCTCGAGAAAACTGCCCGTCCTGACCAGTACCAGGCCAGGTCCGCACCTGCTGCCGTCACTTCCCCTCACGTCGTGAGTGAACGCCCTTCGACCGTCGTTGAGAACGAACTCATGTGTATTGATCCGCTCTTTCAGGAAGCTCAGCATTGGATCGACCGCCGTCTGCTCCGACTCGTGAACCTTGCGGATCATGATGAAGGACTTCGAATCGAGCGTGTCGACCAGGCCGAGCACGTCTGATTTCAAGATCACGTCGGCATCCAGGAAGAACAGGAAGTCATGCGAGGCGTGCGCGGCACCGAGGTTGTTCGCCAGCGACCTGTTGAACGCAACAGAGGGAACATGCAGGAGCCTGACGGCACGGATGCCCTGATCCCCCATCAACGATTCGAGATGCTGAGTATCGCCACCGCAGTTCACGATGATGAGTTCGGCGGAGTGCCGCGCGAAGAACGGGGCATTGGCCTCAAGAGTACGCTTGAGCTCCGGTCGTGCTTTCCAGGCAATGATGACGGACACCATATGTGTTTTCGCCGTCAATCCATCGTGTGATGGATGTGGCGACCTGCGAGGCCGATATCTTCGAGGTGACGAGTCAGATCGAAAAAACAGCCGGACGGCTCGGCGATACCGTCATGCCACTATGCGGGTCCTGGATTCGAGTGAGTTGGCCTCCGAGGGCCTGTCGATCCGCTGTCATTCCTGGCGTAGCGCCAGGTACGGATCGACCTTTGTGGCGCGGCGTGCCGGCACGTAGATCGCCAATGCCGCCGTGATGCTCAGCAGCGCCACCACCGAGATATACGTCACGACGTCGCTCGGCTTGGTCGCAAAGAGCATGGTCGTCAAGAGTCGCGTCGCGGCCGCCGCGCCGAGCAGGCCTGCGATCAGCCCTATCCCCACCATCTGCGTTCCCCGTTTGAGGATGAGCCGGAGGACGTCGCCTGGGGTCGCTCCCAGTGCCATTCGCAGGCCGATCTCGCGAGATCTCTGAGCAACAGTGTAAGCCATGACGCCGTAGACACCGGCCAACGCGAGGCCCAATGCGACAGCGGCAAACAGCGTCACCAGGATGGCGCGAAATCGCGGTGCCGTGAAGTGTTCGCCGAGCAGCGCATCCATCGTCGTCAATCTGACCGACGCGTCGGCCGAGCGCCCACGCGCCTTCAGTCGCATGGCTTGGGCGAGCGGGTCTGGCGCGCCCGTCGTCCGAGCCACGATGCTCATCGTGCCCAGCGGTGCGTGCTGCAGATATGGGAAGTAACACTCTGGAGAGGCTTGGCGAGCCGGCCCGTACTGCCGTACGTCGCCCACGACGCCGACGATCGTCATCGGATCGGAGATGTCGTACGGGCAGAAAATCGCACGGCCGAGCGGTTCGGCGCTACCGAACGCCTGTCGGGCCAGAGCATCGTTGATGATCGCGGTGCGCGGAGCGTCGCTCGTATCGCGATCGTCAAAGTCCCGGCCCCGTCTGAGTGGGATGCCGAGCGCGGCGAACGCCCCGGGCGCGATGATCGAGAGCACCGCGTGCGGGGCACTCGCCATGTTCATGTCCGTGGGGAGGTGATCGATAAAATACGAGCCGTCCGAGTCGACACGTCCGGGAGGCGACATTGTCGCGCCGGCGGCGACGACGCCTGGCAGCATCGCGATGTCCGGGAGCAGGCCCGCAAAGAACGCGTTCGCCGTCTGCCTCGGAACCGTGGTCTCCATGACGACGACGTGCTCAGGACTGAAACCAAGGGACACATGCTGAAGAGCAAGGAGGCTTCGGACGAGCAGCCCTCCACCTGCAAGGAGCGTGACGGTCAGCGCGATTTCCACCATCACGAGCCCATCACGCAGGCGGCGTGCAGCCCCTCCCATCACCGTCCGTCCGGCTAGTGGCGACTCGCTGGTGCCGGACCGGAGGATCTGAAGCGCCGAAGGCAGGGCGAACAACAGTCCGACGCCCGTGCACACGAGCAGCGTGAACGCGAGCACGCGTACATCAACTCCCGCTTCGGCGAGCCGCGGGACCGCTCCCGGTGCAATGGCGACCAGCGCCTTCGTTCCCCAGAAGGCCACCGCGACGCCGATGGCGCCCGCAATGAAGGCTTGTACGAGGCCCTCGACGACGAGTTGCTGGACGATACGGGCGCGGCTCGCGCCCAGGGCCGTGCGAGTGGCCATTTCCTGGCTGCGGGCGGTCGCCTTCGCGAGCAACAAGGTGGCGACGTTCGCGCAGGCGATGAGGAGCACGAGCCCGACTGCCCCGAGCAACAGATACAGCATCACCCGCGCATCGCCGACCGTGGCCTCGACCAGCGGGGTGACCGCAATCCCCTTCTCCTTGTTCGACTGGGGATATGCCTGCTCCAGTCGCTTCGCGATTGCTGCCATCTCGGCTCTCGCCGCCTGCAGGACGACGCCCTGTTTCAGGCGGCCGATGGCCAGGTAGTTGTTGGCGGTGCGAACCGTGGCGCCCGGATCGGCGACGGCGGTCGCCGGAAACCAGATGTCCGTCTCGTACGGAAAGTCGAAACTCGGAGGCATGACGCCGACAACGGTGACGGGCCGACCGAACATCCGGACCGTCTGTCCAACGGCCTGCGACGCGCCGCCGAGATGCTGTGCCGCGTAGCCCGAACTCACGATCGCCGCGCGCCCCCCCAGGTTCGCTTCCTCCGGGGCGAACACACGACCGACGGCGGGCTGCACGCCAAGTACCCGAAAGAATTCCGGTGTCGCCCTGGTCACTCGTGCGTACTCTGCGCCAGGTCCGGCCACGACAGAGGAGCGTCGCGTTGCGTAGTACGCCATGCTGTCGAAAACGGTGCTCTGGTCGCGCCAGTCGTGGAAATCAGGCACGGCGACCTGTCTTGCCAGAGCGTTGATCGTGATCGTCTTGTTGGTGACGTTCGACAACGTGACGATACGATCCGGTTCCGGGTAAGGCAGCGGGTTGAGCAGCACGGCGTCGACGACACTGAAGACCGCAGTGTTCGCCCCGATGCCGAGCGCCATGATGCCGATACACAGCAGAGCGAAACCAGGGTTCCGCCGGAGCCCGCGCAACGCATACCGCAGATCCTGCGGCACGCGCTCAACGAACGAGGCCCCGCGCATCCGAGGTTCTGCCTCGTGCGCGGCGTCGAGACTCGAAGGAAGCCGGTCGCGTACCTTCGCCATCTGAGGTCTCCTCGGGCACTAGGATAGGACCTTTCGTGACCCAAGTCCACTCAGCCGGTCACACGGCGAGCGTCTGCGGCGAAGGCTCGACGAGTCCCGCAAGCAGCCGTGCCGTCTCGTCAATTCCGAGGCACGGATCGGTGATGCTCAGTCCAGGCTTCAGCGCCCCACCAATCTCGAAGGTCTGGCTGCCACCTATGAGGTTGCTCTCGACCATCAGTCCGCAGAGGTGTTCACATCCAGCCCGACGTTGCCGGGCCACCTCTTCAGCGACCACCAGCTGACGACGATAGTCGCCGCCACAATTCCCGTGACTGCAGTCCACCATCAGACGCGCCGCCGCGCTCACCGACGCGCTGTCGTAATTCGGCAGAGGGCCGCCGCGCAGGATGACGTGAGCATCCTCGTTGCCGGTGGTTGAGATCATGGCCGCTTGACCGGACTTCGTCACCCCGAGGAAATGGTGCGGGCGCCGCGCGGCGATCGCCGCGTTCACCGCAACGCGTACGTCACCGCTCGTGCTGTTCTTGAACCCGACCGGACAGGAGAGCCCCGACGCGAGCTCGCGGTGCACTTGACTCTCGGTCGTGCGCGCACCAATCGCGGCCCAGCTGATGAGATCGCCGATATATTGAGGCGAGATGGGATCGACGAACTCGGTCGCGGTCGGCACGCCCATGCCGTTGATCTCGAGCAACAGTTGCCGCGCCAGCCTCAAGCCATCATTGATGTGAAACGTTCCATCGAGATACGGATCGTTGATCAAGCCTTTCCAGCCTCCCCGCGTCCGAGGTTTCTCGAAATACACGCGCATCACGATCAGCAGCCAGTGGCGGAACTGTCTGCTGAACTCCCGGATCGCGCGGGCATATTCCAATGCAGCGGGGACGTTATGGATGGAACACGGGCCGACGACGACGAGCAGCCTGGGGTCTTCACCGGCCAGAATGCGGCTGATGCTGGCCCGCGCATCGCAGACGACGTCCCCTACCGCCGTCGACGCCGGCAGCTCATGCAGCAAGTCGATGGGAGGCGAGATCTCCCGGACGTCGCGGATCCGTACGTCGTCTATACGACTCTGGGCGCTCGCTGCGGAAAGACCGTCGCGTAGTGTCGTCATCGATGGAAATCGGGTCATGTCGCGGCTCCGTTACCTCACGGGAGAAGGGGCGAATTGTTGGGGAGGAACTGCGTCAGAGCTGCTGGACATCGTCCGTCGAGACGATTGCGGGTAGTGGCCACCTGATGTCATGCGGCTTCGACCGCTGCACGTCCACCGGATAGCCACCCGAGAAGCAACCGGCACAGAAGCCCTTCGTCGACGCCGCGGCGAACAATCCCTCCAGCGAAAGAAACTCGAGTGAATCCACACCGAGAGTACGCTTCATTTCAGCGAGGTCGCGCCCGTGGGCGAACAGTTCGCCGTCGTCCGGCGTGTCTATGCCGAAATGACACGCGGCAATCGTCGGAGGGCTGGTCACCCGCACGTGCACTTCGCGCGCGCCCGCATCCCGAAGTATCCGGACGAGGTGCACGCACGTGTTCCCCCGAACGATTGAATCGTCGACCAGAATCACGCGACGTCCCGTGATGAGGCTTCCGATCGGACTCAACTTCGCGAGGATGGCCGCCGTCCGCGCGGCGGGCGTCGGTTCGATGAAGCTGCGCCCGACGGAGCCGTTCCTGAACAATCCCAGCGACAGCTCGATTCCGCTCGCGTGGGCGTAGCCGAGGCCCCCGTACACCGCGGAATCGGGAACCGGTACGACGATATCGCCAGCCGCCGGGGCCTCGAGCGCCAGGCGTGCACCCAGGCGCATTCGGAACTCGGCGACGCTGTGCCCGAACAGGACGCTGTCCGGGCGTGCAAAGTAAATCAGCTCGAAGATGCAATGAGCCGGCATCGCCTGCGGCGTGATCCCCGCGATGGATCGCGGCTCGCCGCCTTGCGCGAGCACGATCTCGCCAGGGTCGACGTCGCGCAGATAGGTCGCGCCGATCGTGTCGAGGGCGCACGTCTCCGAACCGATGACCGTGGCTCGCCCTTTACGACCGATACTCAGCGGCCTCATGCCGAGCGGATCGCGAACAGCACAGAGGCTGTCCGCCGTCAACACCATGACCGAGTAGGCCGGTGTCACATCCTGGAACGCGTCCCGAATGGCTCGGGCGATGTCTGACGTGAAATGCATGGCCACGCGCCGGGTCAGCAGCTCGCTGTCGTTGGCAAGCCTCGACGAATCATCGTCGGACGGACACGTCGCCCTGAGATGATCGATGCCGACGATATGGCCGTTGTGGCAGAGCGCCACTCGACCGCCGATACCCGCGCTCACAAACGGCTGGGCGTTCTCGATCGTGCAGTCTCCGCAAGTCCCGTACCTGACGTGCCCGATTGCCGCTCTCGCGGCGATCGGCGGCACGCGAGACTGCAGATCCGTGACCGTTCCCATGACCTTGATGCAGTCGATCTCCCCTCCCGTGCAGTACGCGATGCCCGCGCTCTCCTGGCCGCGATGCTGCAGGGCGGATAAGCCCCGCAGCGTCAGAGCGACGGCGTGAGGATGGCCGTAGACGCCGAAGAGTCCGCACCGATCCTTGAATTTGTCCGACATGGGGGACGTCGTCTGCGTGGAATTGATGGCCATATAACGCACCGGGCTCGCGCGAGTTGGGCTGCGGGCTGACGCGGCTCGCCGACGAAGCGAGAGCGGCAGTCGCCAGTCTGGGTGAGGTGGATGCGAGAGTAGAAGGTTACGTCACCGCGGCGCCCATGGCTGCCGCCACCGCCGGAGGATCCATGATCAGGATTTCCTTCTCTCCGAAGAGCCGCTCGGCGTGAATGCCCCGGCTGGAGCACTCCTCGATCAGCCGCCTGGACTCGACGATCGGCCTGGACTCGTCCGTGTACTTGATGCTCATGATGTAGTTCAGCCACGGCTCCTGTCCCATCGCATAGACATACACTTCCTTGGCGTGGAACTGGTTCACGATCTGAATCGCTTGATCGAAGTTCGACCCGGCGAGCCGGCGGGACTGGTCCATCGCGCGTTCAAGCCGCGTCGGCATCAACGCGCCATAGATCCAGCTCAGCGGCGCCCCGTCGCATTCCATGCCGATGAAGACGACGTCGATGTCCCCGAACATCCTGTGTAGATGTTGGTACACGGCCGGTTCCACGTTGCACGAATCGGCAGCGAACAGCAGTGTGTGCCGGCCGAAGCGCACCACGTACGCGAGCTTGGTGCCAATCGCGAGGTCGGCGTGCTCGCCAAAGAACGGAAAGGCCAGGACTTCGCCGTTGGGCAGCGGGAGCGTCTGGCACTCACTCAGCTCGATCACGCTGTTGAAACCGATGCTCTCGAAGAGCAGCTTCAGCGACGGATCCTGGAGCATGCCGTACGAATTGCGCGGGACGACGATGGTCCTGATCTTGTGCCGGAGTTGCAGGAGGGTCTCCATCAGGATG
>WNFM01007205.1_pt1 | contig 14615 bp, 21 predicted proteins | sample 5400271 | NCBI WGS metagenome assembly WNFM01 (sample SAMN13153352, study PRJNA577476) | soil metagenome | isolation source: 60 cm saprolite on Douglas fir-dominated hillslope | place: USA:California | collected 2013-09-17 | reverse complement strand
ATCGCGTAAACGTGCTCCGTGCACATTTCGCCCTTCGCCATCGTATCGATGAACGCCGCAGCGCCTGCGTCGTCCATTACGGACCAGCCCTGATAGCGACCGACCGCCGGGTCGCACCTATGGGCCTGGAAGTGCTCGAGGTCCGTGCCTCTGAAGCGCCGAGCCTTAGCCGCGCGGTCTCCGTGAAGGTCCTATTTCACTTCGATCAATTCGACGTCGAAGATGAGCGTCGCATTGGGCGGGATGACGCCGCCTGCTCCGCGCGCGCCGTAGCCCATGTCGGGTGGAATGATCAGCGTTCGCTGTCCGCCGACTTTCATGCCAACGACGCCGACGTCCCAGCCCTTGATCACGCGGCCACCACCCAGCGGGAATTCGAAAGGCTGGCCCCGATCACGCGAACTGTCGAACTTCGCACCCTTGCCGTCGGCTTTGGCGGGGTCGTACAACCAGCCGGTGTAATGGACAACCGCAGTTTTTCCGGGCGTGGCTTCAGGCCCAGTACCTTGTTTTGCATCGTTTTTTTGTAGCTCTTTAGGTGTGGCATCCAACTTGCTTGCTCCTTGTGCAGAGGCGGGAGGCGGGGTGGTCTGGGCTTGGGTCACCGGCATCCACGACAGGGCGACCATCGCCAATACCGCTAAAACACGCGCGTCCCGGATGAATGCGGGGCGCATAATAGTAGCCGGTGCCTGAACATCAGTCGACATGCAGAGGTCCTTTCACGGATAAAAGGCGGGAAAGTCCGGAGGAAGCTAGGGATTTGCCCGCCGATGCCACGAATTGTAGCCGACGGCCGAATTACGTTTTGCACGGCCGGGAGAATTGGTCTATAAATGTCGGTTCCGCTGCAGGATCACGTACAAACCTTCGTCGCCCCCGCGTCCGGGGCCGGCGGGGAATTGTGCGGTAAAAACGAGAAGGCGCCTCGCTGGTCACCATGTTTGGCTTTTTGACATCCGGAACCAAGGAAGACGCCGATCCGCTGGCCTCGCCAAGGGCGGTGGCCGCCTGGCTGCGTCAACTGCCTTCGCTCGACATCATCGGGCGCCAGCAGCATGTCATGCGCGCTTTCGACGCGATGCGCGCGTCCCGCAAGCCGTGCGAAATTTCGCGCGTGCAGGCGATCCAGTTCCTCGACGCCGCGCTGGGCGCAGACCGCCGGCAGTTCACCAAGCAATACGTCGAAAACTACGACAGTGCGCCCAAGCTCGCGGAACGCATCTGGCAGTCGATCTACGATCTTTCGCAGGGCTTCATCTACGCGTACCAGGTCGCGCTCGAGGAGGCGCTGCGGGAGGCCGGCAATGCGCGCTGGAAACCGATGTCGCCGCTCCTGTTCGCGCGGCTCACCCATTATTACGGCACGGATGCCAAGCTGCGCGTGTTTCGCTACGAGCGCTGGATCCCCGGCAAATGGGTGGAATTGCATCGCACTTACCTGCGCGCCACGGAACTCGGCGTCGACCGCGTGCCCGCGGTGCTTGGAAGCGCCGGGCCGACGACGACCGCGTGGACCGTCGAGCAGGAATATGTCTACGTCCTGCTGATCCATCAGTTGAGCACCGGCAATATGTCGCCGCCGCAGCTCGACTGGGCGATGTCGCAGTTGCGCGCCTGGAGCCGGCGCCTGCAGATCGACGCGGTGCCGCGCTCGCTTGAAGGATTCTTCGTCGATGTCGCCGGCCGGTCGGGGCTTGCCCGGCGCACGGGCAACGATTCCGGCTCGATGCTTCGCTACCTCGACACCACGCCGCTTACCGAACAACTCGACCGGGCGATCTCGGCACTTCGCCAGGCCGAGGGCACCGACCAGGGGCCCGCAGCACCGATCAACCAGCAGCGCATCGCCATTCTCGAGAAGGTCGCTCCATCAGTGGCGCCCAACCTCAACGCGGAATTGCGCCGCGATGCTCGCATCGAGTGCGCGATCACGGCCACGGTGCGCATCGGCCTGTCGCGGATTTGCCAGGAACTCACGCAGAAAGACAATGGCGTCATCCTGCCCGACGCCGGTGCTGCCCACGAGCAAATCGAGGTCTTTGCAGTCGCCGACGGCTCGCGCGCGAAGCCGCGGCGCGACGAGCACGACTCGCTCGTCGCGAGCCTGTCATCGTTTTCCGATCCGATGTGGCAGGTCAGGGATCGCAGTGTCGCGGGCCTGCGCATCGCGGCTTCCGGCGGGATTGGCCAGAGCCTCGCGCTGGGCGCGCTCGTCGTGGTCCGGCAATCCGACCTGGGCGACTGGGTGTTGGGTGTCGTGCGCCGGATGAACAAGGTCAGCACGGAGGAGGTCGAGGCGGGCATGTCGATCATCGCGGACCGCGTGATCTCGGTGACATTGCACGCCATCCGTCAACCCAAGGACGACATGGGCTTCATCGTCGACGGCATCGACGTTTCGACGATGGGCGCGCGCTTCCACGGTCTTTCCCTGCCCCCGCCATCGCGGCCGGACAAGCCGCTGTCCGTGAAAACGCTGATCGTGCCGACGCAGGAATACAGCGAAGGGCGCAACGTCATCCTGACGACGGGCCGCTCCGTCTACACGGTCGCGCTCCGGCATTTGGTCGAGCAGCGCGCCGAGTGGAGCTGGGCTGCTATTCAGATCGTAGAGAAAAAGAGCCGCGTGTAACGCCGACGTGCGAAAGTTTCGCGGGCCGCAGCCGCGTGTGCGCGCAACCGAGTGGGGAGCGAAGCGACCTGTGATCGGCGCGCTTGGTGCCGTTTCTACGCGCAAAGCGCCGGGCCGCCCCTAGCTTTGCGCGCTGACATTCTTCGGGCCAAAGTATCGTGGGAGCGGCGAAGCCGCGACCGAAACTTTGGCCCGTCGCTAGTCGAGCGGCCGGAACTTTAGCGTAAGTGAGCGCTGGAAGAGTTCTGGGCGCTCGGGCCGTGGCAGCGGCGACGACTTGAGTATTGCCCGCTGCACGGCGTCGTCGTAGGCGCGTACGCCGCTCGACTTGCGCAGTTGCACATCGATGATCTCGCCGGTCGGCAATTGCACGACCTCGAAGATCGCCTCCGGATTGCCTGCCATGTCGGGAGGCACGATGACATTGCCCCGGACTTTGGCCTGGATGCTGCGGATCCAGTCGGTCTCCGATTTCGCCCGTTGCGAGGCTTGCTGCGCGCGTACCTGCGCATCGCGGTCGGCCTGCTGGCGAGCTTCGCCCTCACGCTCCGCCTGCGCCCGCATCGATTCGAACTCGCGTTGCTGCCGCGCGCGCGCTTCGTCGAGTTTTTTCTTCTCTCTCGGCTTCCTTGCGAAGGGCTTCATCTTTTTTTCTGCGCTCCTCTTCCTGACGGGCGCGAAGCGCGATGTCGGCGGCGTGGGTGTCGGCTTTTTCGACTTTCGGTGCGGGCGGGACGACGGGCGCGGGCGCCGGCGGCGTGGGTTGCGGCTCGGGAACCGGTGGCGTGGGTTGCGGCTCGGGAATCGGCCGCGGCGGCGGCGCTTCGGTCACCGGTGCCTTCGGCGGAGGTGCATACAGCTCGGCGGTGACTGGCTCGGGCCTGCGGTTCTGCCAGCGCACGGAAATGATCAGCACGGCGACAAACGCCGCTTCCACGAGAAGCGCCAGCAGCAGCGCCAGCCACTTGCCGGTGACCTTCCGGGGCGCGTGCGGCCGTTCGGATTTTTGCACGGGCCAGGAGCCTAGCTTCCCGGCGGGCGGGCGAGCAGACCGACCTTCTTCACGCCGTTGCGCTGGAGGAGATCGAGTACGCCGAGCACATCCTCATAGCGCGCGTTCTTGTCCGCGGCAATGACCACCGGCTGCTCCTGTTTCGCCTGCTTCGCAACGATGCGCGCGACGAGTTCCTCGCGACTGACACGGGTGGCCGGGATGTTGGACGCCTGATCGCGCAGCCACAGCGACATGTCGTTGCGCAGCGTGACTTCGAACGGCTGCGCCGGCGCCGTGAGCTTGGCTCCAACCGAGGGCAGCTCGATTTCGCCCGGCAGGATCAATGGTGCCGTGACCATGAAGATCACGAGCAGCACCAGCATCACGTCGATGTAGGGCACGACGTTGATCTGGTTGATCGATTTGCGGGCGCGGCGCATTGTTGATCAGTGCCCGCACGGCCGCCCGAAGGGCACTGTGCGCCCCCTTTGGGGGCAGCGAACGCAGTGAGCGTGGGGGTCGTTCATCCCTTAGCCCTGGCGCTGCAGTATGTTCGAGAATTCTTCGATGAACGATTCGTAGCGCACCGCGAGCCTATCGACGTCGTGCGTGTAGCGGTTGTAGGCGACGACGGCCGGGATGGCTGCGAAGAGCCCGATGGCCGTGGCGATCAGAGCCTCCGCGATGCCAGGTGCGACGTTGGCGAGCGTGGCCTGGCTGACGTTGGCGAGCCCGCGAAACGCGTTCATGATTCCCCACACCGTTCCGAAGAGGCCGATGTACGGAGACACCGAGCCCACCGTCGCGAGTCCGGCGAGATGGCCCTCGAGCGCATCGATTTCACGCTGGTAAGCCGCGCGCATCGCCCGGCGCGCGCTGTCCATCGTGACGACGGACGAGCTGCCCTGCTTGCGGTGCTTGGCGAATTCGCGGAATCCCGCGCTGAAGATGTGCTCCATCCCGCTGCCGGTGCGCGCCTGTGACCTTCGCTGATAGAGATCCGCGAGGTCGCCGCCTTTCCAGAACTCGTCTTCGAACGTGTCCGTGTCGCGCGACGCGCGTCGCAGCTGGAACATCTTGAGGAAGATCTGCCACCATGACCAGAAGGACAGGAATACCAGCAAGGCCAGCACGGCCTGCACGACGATCGACGCCTGCGTGACCAGCGTGATGAACGAAAGGTCGGCGTGGACGTTCAAGCGTGGGCCTCCAGTTTCGACACAAGGGCGGTAGGCATCCGTACCGGACGCCAGCGCGCTGCATCGAGGCACGCCAGCGTGACGATGGCGGAAGTCAATACGTTGGCGCCGCGCTGCACGTCCTGGCGCGCCTTGATCGTCGACGCCCCGAGCTTGACCGGTTCGACCGACACGTCGAGCGCATCGTTCAGTCGCGCGGGCTGATGAAAGTCGATCTCGCAGCGGTGCACGACGAACACGACGCCGTGCTCACGTTCAAACGCGGCGAGCGGAAATCCCAATGCGGCCAGCCATTCCGTCCGCGCGCGCTCCATGAACTTCAAGTAGTTCGCGTAGTAGACGACGCCGGCGGCATCGGTATCCTCGTAGTAAACGCGGACCGGGAAGTGGAAGGATTGCGGTCCCTTCATTCCGGCCTCTTTGAACCGGACTTGCTCATTCGCCAGGGAACAGATCGCTCGCTGCGCCGGGTGTCGGAGGCGCCAGTCCGAAATGCCGGTACGACAGCGCGGTGGCAACGCGCCCGCGCGACGTCCGCTGCAGATACCCTTGCTGGATCAGGAAGGGCTCGAGCACGTCCTCGATCGTGTCGCGTTCCTCGCCGATGGCCGCGGCAAGGTTGTCCACGCCGACCGGGCCGCCGTCGAATTTCTGAAGCACTGTCTGGATGAGCTTCCTGTCCATGACGTCGAGGCCGGAGCCGTCGACATCGAGCATCGACAGCGCAGCGTCGGCGACGGTGCGTGTAATTTCGCCATCGGCTTTCACTTCGGCAAAATCGCGCACGCGGCGCAGCAGGCGGTTGACGATGCGCGGCGTGCCACGCGAACGGCGAGCAATCTCGAGCGCTCCGTCGGGGTCGAGCACGATGTTGAGCAGCGTCGCCGAGCGCTTCACGATGCGCGTCAATTCCTCGGCCGTGTAGAACTCGAGGCGGGCGACGATGCCGAAGCGGTCGCGCAGCGGGTTGGTCAGCATGCCCGCGCGGGTGGTGGCGCCCACCAGCGTGAACGGCGGCAGGTCGAGCTTCACGCTGCGCGCGGCCGGGCCCTCGCCGATCATGATGTCGATCTGGAAATCTTCCAATGCCGGATAGAGTATTTCCTCGACGATCGGCGAGAGCCGGTGGATCTCGTCGATGAACAGCACGTCGCGCGGCTCGAGGTTGGTGAGCAGCGCGGCCAAATCGCCCGGACGTTCCAGCACCGGCCCCGATGTCTGGCGCAGGTTCACGCCCAGTTCGTGCGCGATGATGTGCGACAGCGTGGTCTTGCCCAGGCCCGGCGGCCCGAACAGCAGTACGTGGTCCAGCGCCTCGTTGCGCTTTCGCGTCGCCTCGATGAAGATCGACAGCTGTTCGCGGATTTTTTCCTGCCCGACATATTCGGCCAGGCCGCGCGGACGCAGCGCGCGCTCGATCGCCTCCTCCTGCGCGCCCGCGACGCGCGATGTCACGACGCGATTGAGTTCGTCGTTTTCGATCATGGGCGCTATTGTACGGTCATGCCTTCGCAAGGAGCTTCAACGCCTGCCGGATGCCGTCGCCCACGGCCAACCCCTCGGGGAGTTTCTTGACGGCCGCGACCGCTTCCTTGTCACTGTAGCCCAGCGACAACAAGGCGTGCAGGATGTCGCTCGACGCAGGCGGGGCGCGGTAAACGCCGACTGTGGCAGTCACGTCCACTCCGAGCTTGTCCTTGAGCTCGAGCAGCAGGCGCTCGGCCGTTTTCTTGCCGATGCCGGGAATCTTGGTGAGGCGGCCGGACTCCTGCATCGTTACGGCCTGCGCAAGTTCCGCCACCGACAATCCCGACAGCACGGAGAGTGCCGTGCGCGCGCCCACACCCGAGATCTTGAGCAGTTGCCGGAATGCACGACGCTCGTTGTCGCTGCCGAAGCCGAACAGAAGGTGCGCGTCCTCGCGCACGACGAGATGCGTGTACAACGTCACGCGTTCGCCTGTCGCCGGCAGGTTGTAGAACGTGCTCATCGGGACATCGACCTCGTAGCCCACGCCCTCGACGTCGAGCAGCAGCTGCGGCGGGTTTTTTTCCAGAAGGATGCCGGACAGGCGGCCGATCATGATCGCGGATTATTGCATGCCCGGCGACGGCGACGCGCCTTTACCGGGCGAGGCGCCCGCGCCGCATCGTGTAACCCGCGCCGCGCAATGCGCCGACGCCGACGCTGCCATGCGCGTGACAGATCGCGCAGGCCAGCGCGTCGGCGGCATCCGGCGACGGTGCTCCGGGAAGCCGCAACAGCCGGCGCACCATTTCCTGCACCTGCGGCTTGCCTGCGCGGCCCTTTCCGACCACGGCCTGCTTGACCTGTCCCGCCGTGTATTCGTGCACGGGCAGACCCGCGAGGACGGCCGCCGCGATCGCCGCGCCGCGCGCCTGGCCCAATAGCAGCGTCGAGTTGGGATTGATGTTCACGAAGACTTTTTCCACCGCGACTTCGCCGGGCGATTCTTCCGCGATGACGTGCGCTAGGTCCCGGACGATGATGCCGAGCCGCGAAGGCAGGCTGTCGCCGCTGGCGCGAATGCAGCCGCTCGTCACATAGGTGAGCGTGTTGCCCTGCTGGAGAATGATTCCGAAGCCCGTGACGCGCAGCCCCGGATCGATGCCGAGGATGCGGCGGGGCGTCGCGGTCGCGGCCATCGCGGGCCGCTTAAGCGTCGTCCATGACAGCCGACGTATAGACTTCCTGCACGTCGTCGAGCGTTTCCAGCGCGTCGAGCAGCTTGCGCATTTTCGCGGCGTCCTCGCCCTCCATCTCGACTTCCGCCGAAGGCTTCATCGTGACTTCGGCGAATTCCGCCTTGAATCCGGCTTTGGCAAGCGCGTCCTTCACCGACACGAAATCGTAGGGGCCGGTAACAACCTCGATGCTGCCATCGTCATTGGTCACGACGTCGTCGGCGCCGGCGTCCAGCGCGGCTTCCATCAGCTTCTCCTCGCTGGTGCCGGGCGCAAAGAGTATCTGGCCGCAATGCCTGAAGAGGAACGCGACGGATCCGTCGGTGCCCAGGTTGCCGCCGTACTTCGAGAACGCGTGCCGGACATCCGCGACCGTGCGCGTCCGGTTGTCGGTCATGCAGTCGACAATCACCGCGGCGCCGTTGATGCCGTAGCCTTCGTAGCGTATTTCTTCGTAGTTCACGCCCTCAAGGCCGCCCGACCCGCGCTTGATCGCGCGCTCGATCGTGTCTTTGGGCATGTTCTGGCTGTACGCCTTGTCGACGGCCAGCCGCAGCCGCGGATTCATCGTCGCGTCACCACCGCCCATGCGTGCAGAAACGGTGATTTCCCTGATGAGGCGCGTGAAGATCTTGCCGCGCTTGGCATCGGTCGCGGCCTTCTTGTGCTTGATGTTTGCCCATTTGCTGTGACCGGCCATGCTCGAATTATAGCTGGCCTAAATGAGCCCTTGTTGCGAGAGGAAGGTCTGCAGAACCTTGAGGCGCACTTCGGCGTCGTTGATTTCGAGCATGCTCTGCTTGATGTGCAGCGGCAGCGGCAGCAATTCGGCCAACCGGTATCCAACCCATGAGGCATCGTCGTATTCGTGTTCGGCCGGAAAATTCTGCGGCCCGACGCGGCTCGCGATCAATTCGAGCAGGCTGGCGAGCGGCGCAAAGCCCGGCGCCAGCGTCAATTGCGGCTCCGTGGCAATGGGCGTCACCTGGCCGTTGATGAGCCCCGACGCCTCGACGCCATGGCTTTGCACCTGGAATCGCGCTTCGCCGCGTGTGGCGACGTGCAGGATGCCCTGCTGCGGCATGTCGAAGTCGACGATTCGCGCCTGCGTGCCCACTTTTGCGAATTCGGGCGGGGCGCCGCCTGCCGACGCAACTTCGTCGCCGCGCGTGATCAGGCAGACGCCGAAAGGCAGGCCGTCCCTGAGGCACGCCTTCGCCATGTCGATGTACCGCTGCTCGAATATCTTGAGCGGCAAGAGGCCGCCCGGGAACAGCACGGCCGACAGTGGAAAGAGCGGCAGCGTTTGTTGTTGGCGGTTCGCGCCGCCCTTGGCGAATGGCCGCATATGCGGACTCTATGCGGACCGCGTGTCTGGTGCGACGCGGGCGACGCGATCCTCTCCCCAGCGAGGCACGAGATCGTGCGGCACATGCAACTGGTCCAGGACCCGCGCGACGACGAAGTCGGGAAGGATCACGGCGCCGGCGTTGGCAAGTTTCAACATGTTGTCGAGATGGATCGCCGACAGCGGCGTCTCGCGCGGCACCAGGACGAGCAGACGGCGTTCCTTCAGCATGACGTCGGCCGCACGCTCGATCAGGTTATCCGCCAAACCGTGCGCGATCGCGCCCAGCGTGCCCATCGTGCACGGGCACACGGCCATCGCGTCGCCGGGATTGGAACCGGAGGCGACGGGTGCCAGCCAATCGTCGCGCGCAAAAACGCTGAGCTGACCCTCACGCGCGCGATAGCGCTCGCTGAACAAGCGCACGGCTTCGCGCGGTTGCGCGGGCAGGGTGAGGTCACATTCCTGTTTGGCGACGACCTGCGCCGCGGCCGAATAGAGCAGATAGACGCGGCATTGCGCTGCGAGCAGGCACTCGAGCAGCCGCAACCCGTAGGGCATCCCCGAGGCGCCGGTGAAAGCAAGCGTGATTGTCGGCGGCGCGCGCATCGTGCGTGATTGTAGCGCCGCCGATGCTCCCGGCGCATCGCCGGATGTCGCCGCAAAAGGTCCCTTATGTGTCCGACCCGCTGGGCAGCTCGCGGTGCCTTGTCAGCACCTGGTAGCGCGGTGAGAACGCCTTCGCGAGGCGTTGCGCCAGATAGACCGAGCGGTGGCGCCCGCCGGTGCAGCCAATGGCGACTGTCAGGTAGTTGCGGTTGTCGCGCGCGTAATCGGGCAACCAGCTTGCGACGAAGTGATAGATATCGGCGTACATCCGCTCGACCTCGGGAAAGACCTCGAGGAATTTCACGACCGCCGTATCCTTGCCGGTCAGCGACGATAGCGAAGGCTCGTAGTGCGGATTGGGCAGGCACCGGACGTCGAACACGAGATCGGCATCCAGCGGGACGCCGTGCTTGAACCCGAACGACTCGAATAGCAGCGTGAGTTTGGAAGGATCGACGGAAATGAGATCCTTGATCCAGCCGCGAAGTGCCGCCGCGGAAAGATCGCTCGTGTCGAACGCGAAACCCTGTTGCCGCGCCTCGTCGAGCAGCGCCCGCTCGTATTCGATGGCCTCGGTCAGCGTGCGCTCGTTGCTCGAAAACGGATGCCGGCGGCGCGTTTCCGAAAAGCGCTTGACCAGCGTGTCGGTCTTGGCGTCGAGGTACAGGAATCGCACGCTCCAGCCCGACGCCTTGGCCGCATCGATGGCATCGGCGAGGCCGGGTAACCCGGGTCCGGTCTTGACATCGAGTGCCACGGCGACGCGCTCCTGGCCGGCGCGCGCCAGATACTCCGCCATCTGCGAGAGCAACGATGGCGGCAGATTGTTGACCGAGTAGTAGCCCGAATCTTCGAGGGCCGCGAGCGCAACGCTCTTGCCGGAGCCGGAAACGCCGCCAATCAGCAGCAGGTCCATGAGCCCGGACTAGTCTCCGTCTTCCATCAATTTCTGCTGCCGCTCGATGAATTCCTTCGTGCTGTCGATGCCGCGCTGGTTCAGCACGAAATTGCGCACGGCGGCCTCGACGAGGACGGCCAGGTTGCGGCCCGCGGCAACGGGAATCGTGACTTTGCGAATGGGGACGGACAATACGTCCTGGTACGTCGCGTTGACCTGCAACCGGTCGAGTTCGGTGAACGCCTCGTTGCTGTGGTCTTCGAGGTGCACCAGCAGCTTCAAGAGCTTGCGCGGGCGCACGGCCGTTTCGCCGAAGATCGTCCGGATGTTGAGCACGCCGATCCCGCGCACTTCGAGGAAGTCGCGTAGCACGGCCGGACACCGGCCCTCGATCGTGTCGGGCGAGATCCGAAACAACTCGACGATGTCGTCGGCGACGAGCCCGTTGCCGCGCGATATGAGTTCCAGTGCGAGTTCGCTCTTGCCGATTGCCGATGCGCCGGTGATCAGGACACCCATTTCCAGGACGTCGAGGAAGACGCCATGCAGCGTCGTCGATTCGGCCAATACGCGCGCAAGATAGATGCGGAAGACGTCGACGATGTGCGGCGATGGCTGCGGCGACGTGAACACGGCGATGTGGTGCGCCGTGCAATGCTGGAGCAGGTGCGGCGGCATGGCCTCGTCGTTGGCGATGACGACGGCCACGAGTTCGGTCGTGAAGAGCCGGTTGAGCGAGCGCTGCAGTTCATCTTCCGGCAGGCCACGCAGATAGGCTGCCTCCGCCGCTCATGTGGCCGACCTGGCCGACGGTGGGCTTTAACACCGAATCGCCGGTGAGCACGCGGCTGCCGCCCTGCTTGCCGCCGTGCCAGACGAGCCCCAACCGTTCGCGGTTGTCCGCGAACAGCCGCTCGACGCTGACCTGGCGGACGACGGACCCGTCGCTCATCATTTGGACCGCCAATCCCGGAACAGTGACGCGAGTTCGGCCGCGCTTGTCGCTGCGGCGAGCTTGTCGCGGAATTCGCGTTCGGAAAACATCTGCGCGAGCTCCGACAAAAGTTGCAGATGCAGGTCTGTGGCCTTCTCGGGCACGAGGAGCACAAAGACCTGCGACACGGGCTTGCCGTCGGGTGCGTCGAAGGGGATGGCTGTCTTCAGCCGCGCGAAAGCGCCGCGCGCCGTCGTCAGGCCGCGAATGCGCCCATGCGGGATCGCGATTCCCTGTCCCAAACCGGTGGATCCTAACTTTTCGCGGGCGGCCAGGCTTCCGGCGACGGTTTCGGCGTCGATTTCCGCGTTCGCGGCGAACAGTTTGCCGGCGGCCTCGAACAGGCGCGGCTTGGTCGGCACGTCGAGATCGAGCGCGATGTTTTCGGTCGGGCGGACGTTTACAAGGTGCCTGCGTGAAACGGCGGATGGTCAGTGGGCTGACCACCCGCCGCCATGATGCCGGACGCATGATACGCCGGGGAGGCCGATCGGGACTTAATCCGCGGGTCCGGGGCCGGGCTCGGCGGCGCTTTGCGGACGTTCGGTCGCTACGCGGTCCGCGCGGTGTTCGGAGAGCTTCTCCTTGTATCTTACAACCTGCCGGTCGAGCTTGTCGGCGAGGCAGTCGATGGCGGCGTACATGTCCGGCTCGGTCGATTCCGCGTGCAGGTCCTTGCCCCGCACGTGCACGTTCGCCTCGACTTTCTGTCGCAGCTTGTCCACCGATAGCACCACATTCACGTCGATCACATGATCGAAGTGTCGCGTCACGCGGTCCAGCTTCGCCACTACATAGGCGCGGATCGCGGGCGTGATATCCAGGTGTATGCCGGTGAGGTTCAAATTCATCAAGCTCTCCTCTTCGGACCGCTGCGAATGCGCGTCGGTTCCCTACAGGACACGGCGCAGGTTGACGGGAGGAATCGACAGCGCCTCCCGGTATTTGGCGATCGTGCGCCGAGCGACAATGATGCCCTGTTCGCCCAGCACATCGGCAATCCGGCTGTCGGTCAGCGGCGTTTTCGCGTTTTCCGCGGCAACCAGCTGCTTGATCAACGCGCGGATGGCGGTGGCCGACGCCGCGCCGCCCGAATCGGTCGCGACGTGGCTGCCGAAGAAATACTTGAGCTCGAACGTGCCGCGCGGCGTCAACATGTACTTCTGCGTGGTGACCCGAGAGATCGTCGATTCGTGCAGCGTCAGCATGTCGGCGATTTCGCGCAGCACCATCGGCCGCATCGCGACCTCTCCGTGCTCGAAGAAGCGGCGCTGGCGCTCGACGATGGCTTTCGCGACGCGCAGGATCGTGTCGAAGCGCTGCTGCACGTTGCGGATCAGCCACTTGGCCTCCTGCAGCTGCGCCGCGAGCTGCTGGTTCGACGATTCGCGATTGCGCGTCAGGATATCGGCGTAGATGCGATTGAGGCGCAGCTTGGGCATCGCCACCTCGTTGAGCGACGCGGTCCACTGGCCACGGACCTTGCGCACGATCACGTCGGGGACCACGTAGTTCGCCTCGTCCTTGGCGAATGCCGCGCCGGGTCGCGGGCTCAAGCTGCGGATCAGTTCCCGCATGGCCTTGACGCAGGCGTCGTCGCAATGCAGCACGCGCTTTAATTTCGTGAAGTCGCGGCTGGCGAGGAGGGTCAGATGGCCGTCGACGATCTTGAGCGCCTCGGCGCGAAACGGCGTCGATGCCGGAAGCAGCTTCAACTGGAGCGACAGGCACTCGGACGGATTGCGGGCGCCCACGCCCGCGGGCTCGAAGCTTTGCAGGTACTTGAGGCCGATCGTCAGCTCTTCGGGCTCGAGCGCGTCGTGCTCGGAGAACATGTCGGCAATCTCTTCGAGCGATGACGCGAGGTAACCGTCGTCGTCGAGCGCATCGATCAGCGCAGCGACAACCTGGCGGTCGCGCAGCGGCAGGTTGAGCAGCGCCAGCTGGCCCATCAGGTGATCGCGCAGCGAGCTCGCCGCGATCTGCTGCGGAGAAAAATCGTCTTCTTCGTTGCTGCTGCCGCCACTCCCGCCGCCCCAATCGCCATCGGTGCCGCCGCCGCCGTAGTCCGAAAAATCGGTCACGTCCGGAAGGTCATCACGCGTGGGTGCGGCGTCGACGCCCTGCATGCCATCACCGCCGTCACCATCGCCGTCGCCATCGTCGCGGGTGACGCGTTCGGTGGTGACGGGGCCCGGCGCGGTTCCGGCCAGCGGAAATTCCTGCGGCGGCGGCGCGTCGTCGTCCCCGTCCTCGCGCTCGAGCAGCGGATTTTCCTGCAGCATCCGATCGACTTCGGCATTGAGCTCCAGCGTCGACAATTGGAGCAGCCGTATGGACTGCTGCAGCTGCGGCGTCAGCGTCAGGTGTTGCGTGAGCTTGAGCTGGAGGGTCTGCTTCATTTGCCGGAGCTTAAAGCCCCTAGAGCCGGAAGTGCTCGCCGAGGTAGACCTTGCGAACGTCCTCATTATAGACAATCTCGCCCGGGGCGCCGGAAGCGAGCACTCGCCCCTCGTTGATGATGTAGGCGCGGTCGCAGATGCCGAGCGTCTCGCGGACATTATGGTCGGTGATGAGCACGCCGATCCCGCGGTCCTTGAGGAAGCCGATGATTTTCTGGATGTCGAGTACCGCGATCGGGTCCACGCCGGCGAACGGCTCGTCTAACAGGATGAAACGCGGCCGGGTGGCCAGCGCGCGCGCAATTTCGCAACGCCGCCGCTCCCCGCCCGACAGCGAGATGGCGGGCGCATCGGCCAGGTGCGAAATTGAAAGATCCTCGAGCAAGGCATCGAGCCGGTTGGAAAGCGTGTCGGCATCCAAGTCCTGCAGCTCGAGAATGGCGCGCACGTTTTCCGCGACCGTGAGCTTGCGAAAGATCGACGCCTCCTGCGGCAGGTAGGACAACCCCCGGCGCGCGCGGCGGTGTATCGGCAGCCGCGACAGGTTTTCGCCATCGAGCTCGATGCGGCCGCCGTCGGCCGCGATCAGACCCACGATCATGTAGAAGCACGTCGTCTTGCCGGCGCCATTCGGCCCGAGCAGGCCGACGACCTCGCCGCTCGCGACGTCGAGCGAGACGTCATGGACGACCGTGCGCGCCTGGTAGCGTTTCCGAAGCTGAGCCGCCGACAGCTTGCTCATTTCGCGGGCGCCAGATCTCCGGACGGCTGCAGCGTCAGTGGCGATGCATCCTTGCCGGCGGCGCCCTTGCCCTTGTCCTTCGAGGCGGC